>Ga0209486_10001495_pt1 | contig 10130 bp, 6 predicted proteins | sample NCCompost_FD_187518 | JGI IMG/M metagenome (GOLD analysis project Ga0209486, IMG submission 187518) | Agricultural soil microbial communities from Utah to study Nitrogen management - NC Compost (SPAdes) (version 2) | ecosystem: Environmental > Terrestrial > Soil > Agricultural land | place: USA... | reverse complement strand
CGTTCATTCAGTACCGCTTCAACAACGGCGTCCCGAATCAGCTCAATCAGACCACCATCTATCCCGGCTTCGTGAAGTACCAGCGCAACATCATGATGACGTCGTTCTTCGCACAGGACACCTACACCCGCGCACGCCTGACGCTGCAGGGAGGCGTCCGCTACGACGGCATCGGCACCAGCTATCCCGATGCCGGGGTCGGCGGGCCAGGCTATCAGCTGATGCCAACCCGGATCTTCTACGCCGCCGGCACCACCGACGAAATCCATTGGAAGGACGTCACGCCGCGCATGGGCGCGGTGTTCGACCTGTTCGGCAACGGCAAGACCGCGATAAAGCTCAACGTCGGCAAATATCTGACGGCGCTCACCGCCAGCAACAGCGACCTCGACCTGCATCCGCTGGTTCGCACCACGCCGCAGACGACGCGAACCTGGAACGATTCGTTCTACCCGGCAGGCGATGCGCGCCGCGGCAACTACGTGCCCGACTGCGATCTGCTGAGCCCTGACGCCAACGCGGAGTGCGGGCGCATGGACAATCAGAACTTCGGCAAGGAGATCTTCACGAAGTCGTTCGATCCGGATCTGATCCACGGCTGGGGCAAGCGGACCTACAACTGGGAGATGGGGATCTCGGTGCAGCAGGAAGTGCTGCCGCGCGTCGGCGTCACCGTGGGCTACTTCCGGCGCTGGTTCGGCAACTTCTACACGGCGAACAACCGGCTGACGAACACGGCCGACTACACGCCGTTCAGCATCCCGAGACCGCTGGACGCGCGCCTGCCGGACGGCGGCGGAGGCACGGTAACCGGGCTCTACAACCTCGTGCCCGAGAAGGTGGGCGCGGAGGACTTGTACTCGCAGCTCTCGAACAATTTCGGCGAGATGAGCGAGAACTGGCACGGCGTGGACGCGAACGTCAATGCGCGCCTGCGCAGCGGCCTCACCGTACAGGGCGGGGTGAGCAGCGGCCGCCGCAAGCTGGACAACTGCGACGTGCGCGGGGCGCTGCCCGAGACCTACAGCTGGCAGAGCACACAGGCCGTCCAGACGACCCGGGTGACGACGTCCACCGGGGCGCTCGCCAATCCCTGGTGCCACGTGGTGGAGCCGTTCCTCACGTCGGTACGCGGGCTGGCAACCTACCTCGTGCCGAAAATCGACCTGCAAGTGAGCAGCACGTGGCGCAGCGACCCCGGTCCGGAGCTGCGGGCCGACTACGTGGTGACCAGCGCCATCGCGCAGCCGTCGCTCGGGCGGGCGCTGTCGTCGGGCAACGTGACCGTGAATCTCGTCGAGCCGGGCACGCTCTATGGGGCGCGCCAGAACAACATCGACCTGCGGATCGCGAAGATCCTCCGCTTCGGGCGGACGCGGGCGCAGTTCGGCGTGGACGTCTACAACCTGCTGAACACCGACGTGGTGACCGGCTACAACAACGGCTACTCGGCCACCGGCGCGTGGCTGACGCCCACGACGATCCAGCCGGCCCGGTACGCGCGGCTGAATATGGAGCTGAATTTCTGACGACTAGCAGGCGGGGCTAAAGCCCCGCCTCTACGTACGTAGAGGGCGGTCTTTAGACCGCCCTGCTCTCTTACGACTGCACCCAGCGCTGGGGCTTGCCGGTGCCGTCGTCGGTGCCCTTGATGTACCAGTTCTTGCCGAGCGGGTCGTGGTCCATCGTCGTCTTGAAGTCGAACGGCGCCTGGAACTCGATGTAGTCGAAGCCGGTGTCGGAAGCGAGGAGCTGATGCCAGTCGCCGGCCGGGATCAGCACCAGGTCACCCGGCCCCACCGGGCTGCTGCCGCCGTCGAACTTCACTTCGCCACGCCCCTTCTCGATGAAATAGAAGTGCTCGGGAATCACGGAGCTCGTTGAGGACGGACCGTGCACGTGGCGCGGCGAGTGCGCGTGGGGCGCGTAGGCCATGCGGCCGATCTGCAGATCCCACGACCCCGAGAGACCGGTCTCCTTGTTGACCCAGAACGTCCGTTCGCGGATCGCGCGCTCGTCGATGAGCGACCGGAGTTGCGATTCCACGAAGACGTAGCCGCGCGGCGACCTCACGTCGTTCGGCTTGGCCGTGTGCTTCGGCACCGTGACGAGCAACAGGGTCAGCGGCGTGCCGGAGGCGGTGACCACCGCCTCCTCGCCGGGTTCGAGATACACGCCGGCCCGCCGCGGCAGCGCGTGCTCGCGCGCTTCTCCGCCGGACAGGTGCGAGACACGGGCGTCCTGCCCTTCCAGCACGTAGGCCACCTGGGTTTGGTCGCCCGGGGCGACCCGGTGCGTCTTGCCGGCGTCCACTTCCTGCACGGCCACCCGCACGCGCGTGCCCGCCTCGGACGGCCCGAGGATGCCGCGGACGCGGCCCTCGGCCGCCGCCGTGCTCGCCTGCTGGCCGATGTTGATGATCCTGATCATGGGGGCCAGCTTAGATCACCGGCGTGTTCTAATCGACCCCATGCATCATCACTCCTGGCGGATGTTGTCGGTGGCCGCGGCGTGCGTCGCGGCCGGCCTGACGGTGGAGGCGCAGTGGCTGCACACGCCCATGGCCGGCGCGCCCCGGACCCGCGACGGCAAGGTGAACATGACCGGCCCGGTACCGCGCCTGAACGGCAAGCCGGATCTCTCGGGCATCTGGCAGGTGCCGGGCGACCCGCGCGCCCCCGGCGGGCTGTTCGGGCTCGGTGAGTCGCTCAACTCGAAGTACTTCCGCGACATCCTCGCCGACTTTCCGCCGGATCAGCGGCCGCTGACGGCCGAAGGCGCCGAGGGGCTGCGCCGCAACAGTCAGCCCGGCGTCTTCAACCCCGTGCTCAACTGCCTGCCCGACAGCGTCGTGCACGGCGACCTGCTGCCCGAGCCGTTCAAGTTCATCCACTCGCGCGGCGTGATCGTGATGCTGCTGGAGGTGGAGACGACCTTCCGGCAGATCTTCATGGACGGCCGCGCGTTGCCGAAGGAGATTGGCGCGCCCTCGTGGCAGGGCTATTCGGTGGGCCGGTGGCAGGGCGACACGCTCGTCGTGGATACGATCGGCTTCAACGACAAAAGCTGGCTCGACGCGCGAGGGACGCCGCACAGCACCGAGATGCGGGTCGAAGAGCGCTTCCGCCGGCGCGACTTCGGGCACCTCGAGCTGACGATCACCGTGACCGACCCGCGAACGTTTACGCGGCCGATCTCGATCAGCGTGGTGGCCGAGCTGCTGCCCGACACCGATCTGCTCGAGCACTACTGCCTGGAGAACGAGCAGGACGACAAACGCATGCCCGGGCGCGCACGGAAGTAGGGGCCGCCTTCAGGCGGCCCGTTTCCGCCTACCGCCACTCTCCCTGCAACACGAACGCGCCCCAGTAATACGGATCCCACCAGCGGGCATCGCGGCGAAGCGCGAGCTGCGCCTCGCGCAGCGCCGCGGCGGGCGCCAACTGCCTCCGGAGCATGCCTTCGTAGAAGCGTTTCATCAGCTCGGCCGTGGCGCGATCGTCGACCTCCCACAGGCTGGCGACCACTCTCGGGGCGCCGGCGTACATGAACCCGCGCGTCAACCCGATCAGCCCCTCGCCCCTGATGTCCTGGCCGAGCGCGGTCTGGCACGCGCTCAATACGACGAGCGTCGCGTCGATCTTCAGGTTGTAGATGTCGTGCAATCGAAGAAACCCGTCCTGCGGAGTGCCTTTCTCATCGACCAGCGACAGCACCAGCCCGGACAGGTCGGGGTGGACGCTGTTGACGACCGCGTGCGTCGCGAAATGCAGAATCGTCTGACGCCGGAACGGCTCGCTGCTCGCCACCTGGCGGTTGGCGGCGAAGTCGAGCGCCTCGACTCGCCGCTCGGCCGGCACCAGCGCCGCGATGCCGGCGGCCTCCTGGCGCGTGAAGCGCAGCCGCGAAAAGCGCGCGATCCCGCCGTCGGCGGCGGTGCGTTCGAGTGCGCCGCGCCGCGGCGCCGGGTCGAGCGGCGCCTCCGCGCGCGCCCGCTGCCGGCTGACGCGGGCATCGTCCGCCGCGAAGACGGGATCGGCAATGATGCCGACGCTCGGCTGGTCAACGCGTGTCCGCGGGGGCAGGCGACGGATCGCGAGCAGCGACGACATCGACGGCAGGTGCACGACTTCGTGGTCGGTGAGGAGCGGCCGATCGGGCGACGAGGGAGACTCGAGCAGCGTGAACGGCACATACAACAGTGCCCCGTCCGCCACGACGACGAGCCGGCGGTGGCGCAGATGGGCCGCCACCGGCTCGAGCAGCAGACGGCTCAATTGCGACTTCGCCCGGCGCAGCACGGCATCCGCCGCTCCCCGGCGGCCGATCGGTCTGGCCGCGTCGTATCGGGCGGTACGCCGGTAGACCTCGAGCGCGAGCCGCTCGATGTTCGCGCGCGGCGGCAACGCATAGCCCGTCACCGACGAAGCGGTGACCGCCCAGACGTAGCTGCGGTCGTCACCCAGCATGTACTCAAGCAGCACCGTGTCGGGATCGAGCGCCTGCTGAATCTCCGCAATCCCGAAAGCGTCTCCCTGACTGAGGGCCGCGTAGTGCGGACTCCGAGCCCGGATGTCGGACTGGAGCTGCTGATAATCGCGGAACAAGGCGTCGAGCTCCCGCTCGAGGGCGCCGAGCCGCTGCGCATCGGGCTTCGCGGCGAGCTCCCGCACCCGTGCGCCCTCGACGACGTTGATCCGCTGCCGCAGCGACTCCTCACGTTCGAGCAACCCGGGATCGACACCCTCGCGAATCGCCACGCCGGACTCGCGCAGCAGATCGACGAGGCTGCGTGCCTTCGCTCGTTCGCTCGCTTCGAGCGCGGCCCCCTGAGCGGTCACGCCGCCGCTCATGAGCAGATCGACGTGCAGCTCATAGAAGGGACGCTTCGACGAAAAGTACGTGGTGCGGAGCTGCGGGTTGCCCACCCGGCTCCGCAACGACTCGACGAGTCGCAGTCCGGCTTCGCTGGGCGCGAGTGCCTCGTCGGTCCGACCCTGCGCCCGCCGCACGCGTGCCATCTCGCGCAGGCTCTCGGCTTCGCCTTCCTGATTGCGAATGGCGCGCTCGATCTCGAGCGACTGCTCGAAGGAGGTCCATGCCTCCGCGTGCTGGCCGCCCGCAGCGGCCAGCGCACCGATGTTTCGCAGCGTATACGCCTCGCGTTGGCGCTCCTCGGTGCGGCGGGCCTCGGCCAGCGCCTGCTCGAACTCGCTTCGAGCGAGCTCGAGCCGCCCCTGCGAGCGATGCAGCTCGCCCAGGTTGTTGAGGGTCGCGCTCGCGAGCCGCGCCTCGCCCGACTCGCGAAAGAGCGTCAGCGCCTGCTGCAGATGCCGCTCGGCGGCCGGGAGCTCGCCGGTAATCCGCTCGATCGTTCCAAGACTGTTCAGCGACGCGGCACGCAGCTGACGATCGGACAGCTGGTCCGACAACGCCAGCGCCTGGCTGGCCGATTCCTTCGACGCCTGCGTGTCGCCGAGCAGCCGGTACATCAAGGAGAGGTTGTTGAGCGTTCGCACCTCCCCGCTTCGATCCTGAACCGCGCGCCGAAGCGCCAGCGCCTGGGTGAAGAGGTCGAGCGCCCGCTGATGGTCACCCTGCGCCTGGGCGAGCGTGCCGATATTGTTCAGCAGAATCGATTGCGCCTGCCGATCGCCGGTCGATCGTGCGAGCTGCAGCGATTGATCGAAGTAGTCGAAGGCGCGACGCACTTCGCCGCGGCTGTAGAAGATGGCGGCGATGTTGTTGAGCGTGCCCGTCTGGTCCCTGAGGTTGCCGCTCGCCTGCAGCACCGGCAGCGCCTGGTTGTAATAGCTCAGCGCCTCGTCGTTCTGGCCGAGCAGCCGATGGATCCCGCCGATCTCGTTGAGCAGGTTGCCTTCGAACCATAGGTCGCCCAGCGCCCGCCACTGGGCGAGCGACTGCTCGAACATCGTCAGGGCCAGCCGAAAGTTCTCGGCGCCCCGTTTGGCGTAGATGCCCTGGGCGTTCCAGTACGACTGTTCGGCCGCGGCGCGCAGCCGATCGGCGACGCTGGCCTGGCGCACGTCCTGGATCGCCAGCGAGTACGTGGCGCCGGTCCGGGCGGCGCCGCCGATCTCGATACGCACGTCGCCCGCGGTATCGACGACGACGGTCAGGGAGTCGGGCCGGGCGCCGCCGCCCTGGGTGCCCACGAGCATCTCACGCGTGAAGGCGGCCGGCCCCGTCAGGCGCACGCGCGCGCCGCTCGGACGGGAGGCGATCGTGGCCTGGACGGTCTGACCGGAGCCCAGCACCAGCCGGTAGGCGTGGGTCTCGCCGGCTTGCAGCGGGCGCTCGATGGTGTCACCCGCGCCAAGAGGCGGCGGTTCGATTTGAAAGGCCGACAGCGCCAGCGAGCTCGCGAAGACGCCGGCGCCGACAAGACGATGAAACCCCATTACGGGGTGATTCTACGGCGACCGCGCCTCCTCGCACGTGCCGGCGATCGTCTTCACGCGCGACACCTTGAACTCGGGATAGCTGGGCCCGATTCCGGCCCCCCCGCCGCCAGGCTGCCGGCGCACCGACTCCTGTGACGGATCGAGGGCGACGCCGCGCGCGCCCGCCTGCGGGCCCACGAGCCCGCCGCGAATCGCCAGCCCCCCGCCGCCAACCGGTATCCCTCCCACCAGCTCCACGTGCTGGCCCGCATACCGGGAGAGCCGCTTGCCGTTGAGTTGATACTGCGACACGCCGTCTGCCCCGGCGAATGTGTAGCGGCCGGAGGAGTCGGGCTTCGTGCTGACGCATCCGGTCAACGTGAGCGCACTCCCACTGGGCGGCGCCGGCGGCGACACCGGCGTCTGGCTCTGCTGCGCAATCGCGACGAGGGGAGCCAGCAGGCCCACGGCGGCAACGGTCGCAATCAGTGGTCTCGACATCGGCGCCTCCTGTTCGAGCGCCATCTTACCGCCCGAGGAGGGGCTTCGACGCCTACTGCCAGATTTTCACGCGCTGGTCTGGTGGTAGATACAGCTTGTCCCCTGGCTGTACGTTGAACGCGGTGTACCACGCATCGACGTTGCGCACCGATCCGTTGACCCGGTTCAGCGCCGGAGCGTGCGGATTCGACAGGATCTGCGACCGCAGCACCTCGTCCCTGAGCTTGGAGCGCCACGACTGCCCGAAGGCCAGGAAGAAGCGCTGGTCGCCGGTGAGGCCGTCGATCACCGGCGCCTCCTTGCCGCCGAGCGATCGCCGGTACGCCTGGTACGCCACGCCCAGCCCGCCGATGTCGCCGATGTTCTCGCCGAGCGTGAGCTGCCCGTTCACGTTGAGCCCCGGCAGCACCTGGAACGCGCCGTACTGCGCCACGAGCCCCTTCGACCGCACGGTGAACGCCGCGTCGTCCGCCTTGGTCCACCAGTCGTTCAGCGCGCCGGTGGCGTCGTAGAGGCGCCCCTGATCGTCGAAGGCGTGGCCGATCTCGTGGCCGATCACCGCGCCGATGCCGCCGTAGTTCACCGCGTCGTCGGCGTTGGGATCGAAGAACGGCGCCTGCAGGATGGCGGCGGGGAACGTGATCTCGTTGGTGCCCGGGAAGTAGTAGGCGTTCACCGTTTGCGGCGTGATCAGCCACTCGTCCTTGTCCACCGGCTTTCCCAGCTTGGCGACGTTGAAGCGCCACGACCACAGCTCGGCGGCACGCGCGTTGGCCAGCACGTCGCCGGCCACGATCGTCATCGACGAGTAGTCCTTCCACTTCGCGGGATACCCGATCTTGGGGCGCAGCGCCGCCAGCTTGGTGAGCGCCTTGGCGCGCGTCTCGGGCCCCATCCACGTGAGCGTCTCGATGTTCGCCTTGTAGGCGGCGCGCATGTTCTCGACGAGCGCGTCGATCTTGGCCTTGGCCTCCGGCGGGAAGTGCTTCTTGACGTAGACCTGCCCGATCGCCTCGCCCAGCCCGTTGTTGACGATGTCCACGCCGCGCTGCCACCGCTCGCGCTGCTGCTCGCGGCCGGCCAGCGTCTTGCCGAAGAAGGCGAAGTTCTCGTCGTCGATCGCCTTGGGCAGGTACGGCGCGTGGTTGTGGATGTGGTGATAGGTCAGGTAGGCCTTCCAGTCGTCGAGCGGCTGCGAGCCGACGAGCGCCGCCACGTCCTTCACGGCCGTCGGGGTGTTGACGTTGAAGAGGTCCCACGCGCCGACGGTCATGGCATCGAACATCGCCTGCCAATCGAGGCCTGGCGCGTAGGTCTTCACCGCCGCGCGGCTCTTCGGGTTGTAGTTCGCGATGGCGTCGCGCGTCCGCTCGGCCGCCCAGTGGGCGCGGGCGATCCGGGTCTCGAGCGCCATGATGCGCGCCGCCTTGCCCGTGGCGTCGGCGACGCCCGCCAGGCCCAGCATGCGGCCGATGTGCGCCTGATAGGCCGTGCGGATCTCTTTGAGCTTCGGATCGTCCTTCAGGTAGTAGTCGCGGTCGGGCAGGCCGAGGCCGGCCTGCACGAGGTTGACCATGTAGGCGTCGGGATTCTTGTCGTCGGGCCCGATATAGACGCCGACCGGCGACTGGACTCCGGGCTCGCCGAACAGGCGCGACAGATCCGATGGCGTCTTCGCGGCGGCAATGCGATCGAGATCGGACTTGAGCGCGTTGATGCCGGCGGCCTCGATGCGGGCGGTGTCCATGAACGAGGCGTAGAAGTCGCCGATCTTCTGCTCGACCGTCCCGGCGGCCGACTTCGCCGCCGCCGCCTCCTCGATGATCGTCCGCACGTTGGCGCGCGCCTCGTCGTCGAGCTTTTCTGCCACGCCGTACGACGCCTTGTCCGCCGGAATCGGAAACGTGTCGAGCCACACGCCGTTGGTGTGCGCGAAGAAGTCGTCACCCGGCTTCGTGGCAGTCTTGCGCGTGGCGAGATCCACGCCGAACGTCCCGAAGACCGGCTTGGTCGCGGCGGGTGGCGACGCGGGCGCGGCGCCGGCGGGAGTTGCTCCACCACCCCGGCACCCCACGGTGACGATTCCTGCCATCAGCGCCGCGATGACCAGCCTGCCCGCCCACTTCGCACTCGACGCGTTGCTCACTTCTCTCATCGGTTTCTCCCAGCCCCTCACGTAATGGTAGCGTCGGCCCCCGGGTTGGGACCAGTTGTGGGACGAGCACACAGCGTTCGATGTGAGAACGTTCGAGACGGGAAGATCGCACAGCTCAGCGCTGTGCGACGAGCGTGTCGAGGACACCGAGGATGGCATCGGCGACAACGTCCGGGGCTTCCACGGGCACCTGGTGTCCGCTCGACGGAATGTTCGTGTAGCGGGCGTCTGCCGCGCGCCTCACCATGCCCTTCCAGGCCTCGTGCACGCGCTGCACCTGTTTGAGGTTCGGGCCGGTGACGCCGCCGGCGGTCAACACGTGCACCGGAACCGGCGGCAGGTCGGGGCAATCGCGGGCGAGCGCCGCCAGCGACGGCCGGATGCCCGCGCCTTCCGCGCGCGCCGTGCGCAGCGAGATCCGCCAGAGCGCCGGATCGCCCATGCGCTGCTCGAGGCGCGCGCGATAGGCTTCCGGCGCGCCCGGCGGACAGAGCTGCTTCAGGAGCCAGCGACGCCCCGCGCCGAAGCGGACGGCCAGCCCCATCAACGAGTACATCAGCGGCAGCAGCGCGAAGCCGCGCGAGTCGACGGTCTCGTGCGTGGCGTCCACCAGCACGAGGCCCACGACGTCGGAGGGATGCGCGTGGGCGAACGTGCGCGCGATCACGCCGCCCCAGCTGTGGCCGACGAGCAAATACGGCGGATTGATCCCGGACGCCGCCAACAGCGTTCGCAGATCGGCCACCAGGTCGGCCGCCGTCCGCACTGGGATCTCGCCGTCCGGCTCGGCCCGCCGCCGATCGTACCGAACCGTCCGGGTCCGCTCGGTGATGGTCGAAGCCACGCCATCCCAGGACTCGAGGGCGGTGGCCAGACCGTTCTCGAAAACGACCGTCACGGGGCCGCTGCCGGCGATGACGGCGTCGAGCCGGGCGTCGCCGATCTCCACGCGCCGACGTTCCATGGGCTGCTCCAGGCTTTTTGACACCGGCCGCCCGGATTCGGCCTCCGCCCCCGCCGCGACTGGACGCCCGCTATAATCGGCCAGAGATGCGCCGCCGTTCCTGGGT
>Ga0209486_10001493_pt1 | contig 10142 bp, 5 predicted proteins | sample NCCompost_FD_187518 | JGI IMG/M metagenome (GOLD analysis project Ga0209486, IMG submission 187518) | Agricultural soil microbial communities from Utah to study Nitrogen management - NC Compost (SPAdes) (version 2) | ecosystem: Environmental > Terrestrial > Soil > Agricultural land | place: USA... | reverse complement strand
CGCCGCGCCCGTAACCGTCGACGCGGAGCGCGTAACGGCCTGCCGGCAGCAGCGACGTGTTCAGCGACAGGCGCAGGTCCTGGTTCGAGTCGCGCACCAGCTGCTCCGCATGCAGCAGGAGGGTGCCGTCCTCGCGCAGCAGGCTCACGCGAAAGCGCGCGTAGCGGTTGGTGCGTGCATTCAGGCGAAGGTCGATGCGCTCGGGAAATTCGCGTCCGCCCACGGCCACGGCGCCAGCGGCGCGCAGGTCCACGGACACGGAGCGCGTGGATGACGGCGCCTGCAGGAAGCCGGCCTGGGCCTGTTTCTGCATGAGCGCCATGCGGTCCTCGGCGACGCCCCATCGCCAGGCCATCCAGCCGAGCGCGACCAGGAGCAGCAGGAAAACGCCGCCCGCCGCGATGGCGAGCCGGTAGGGCGACAGCCGCTCGATCCAGGGCGAAATTTCGGTGTGCATTGACCCGACTCCGACGGCATCTGCGTTTATTCTATGCATTCACCGCCCATGGAGGGCCCTGCATGTCGTTGCCTGCCGCACGTTTCAGCCTGCTTTCGGCCGGGATCCTGCTCGCGCTCGGTGCCGCCGCGGCCGAACCTGAGACTTCGCTCACGGTTTACAGCTCCGCGCAGCCGGGCGGCATCCCCGCCGAGTGGTACCGGCCGTTGCCGGGCATGGGATCGCCGATGGCGAGCGAGCTCCCCGGATTCGCCCTCGTGCGCACGGACCGCGAGCTGCAGGTTCCGCGCGGGCGCGGCACGATCCAGTTTGCAGACGTTGCGGCGCTCATCGACCCGACGACCGTGCAGTTCCTGTCGCTCACGGATCCCGAGGGCACGAAGGTTCTCGAGCAGAATTTCCAGTTCGACCTCGTGAGCCAGGAAAAGCTGCTCTCGCGCTACGTCGACCGAAACGTCAGCGTCGAGCAGCAGAGCGGCGACGGCGTGAAGGTCATCGACGGCACGCTGGTGTCGTCGAACGACGGCCTGGTGATCCGCGGCAGCGGCGGCCAGATCCACGCGCTGCGCGAGTGGAGCAACATCCGCTTCGGAGAGCTGCCGGGCGGCCTGATCACGCGCCCGACGCTCGAGTGGGATGTCGTGTCCGGTCGCGGCGGGGCGCAGAAGGCGCGCGTGTCGTACCAGACCGGCGGCATCACCTGGTGGGCCGACTACAACCTGATCTTCACCGAGGGCGCGGACGCGAACTCGGGCTTCGTCGATGTCGGTGCCTGGGTGAGCCTGCTCAACCAGTCGGGCGTGCGTTACCCGGACGCAAGGCTCAAGCTGATCGCCGGCGACGTGAATCGCGTGCAGCCACGCAGGCCGCCGGCCCCGTATGCCACCGCGGACGTTCAGGCAATGGAGAAAATGGCCGACACCGGGTTCGAGGAAAAGTCCTTCTTCGAGTACCACCTCTATACGCTCGGCCGGCCCGCGACGATCCCGAACAATTCGACCAAGCAGATCGAGTTGTTCGATTCGGCGACGCGCGTGCCCGCGAAGAAGCAGCTCGTCTATTACGGGGGCGAATTCGGCGCCTTCTACGGCGCGCCGATGGTCGATCGCGAGCTGGGGCCGGCATCGAACACCGAGGTGGACGTCTGGCTGACGTTCAGGAACGACAAGGATTCCGGCATGGGCATGCCGCTGCCCGCGGGCCGCATCCGCGTGTCGCAGCAGGACAAGGCCGACGGCAGTCTCGAGTTCATCGGCGAGGACTCGATCAAGCACACGCCGAAGGGCGAGGATGTGCGCGTGAAGCTGGGCAAGGCCTTCGACGTCGTCGGCGAGCGCCGGCAGACGGATTTCACCGTGAATTCGAAGGGCCGTGTCATGGAAGAGGCCTTCGAGATCAAGGTCCGCAACCACAAGGAGCAGGCCGTCGAGGTCATCGTGCGCGAGAACCTGTACCGCTGGAGCCAGTGGTCGCTGACCGAGCAGTCGCAGGCGTCGGTCAAGAAGGACGCGCGCACGATCGAGTTCCCGGTCAAGGTCGCCGCGGACGGCGAGGCGACGATCACCTACCGCGTCCGCTATACCTGGTAACCAAGGTGAACGTCCCCTTGGTCAGCTGATGGTGAGCTCGGCGCCGACGACGAGCCGCTCGCCGATGCCCGCCTCGATGACGCAGTTCTGGCCGAAGGTGACGCCCTTGAGCGCGTGGTCGTGCCGGTACTTGCCGAGGGTGCGCAGCGGCTCCTGGTGCGCATCGCGCGCGCCGGTCTGCTGGTCGGTGGTCGTGATCGGGCAGCGCGTGCAGTGCTTGACCCCGCGCAGCACCACGGGCCCGAAGCGAAACCGCGCCATGGCGTCTTCCGCGTGCGCGGCGACGCCATCGATCACGACGTTGGGCCGGAACCGCGCCATCGGGATGGCCTCCGGCAGGCGGCGATTCAACTCGGCGAGCGACTCGCGCGCGATCATGAGCACCGGGTAGGCGTCCGCGAACGACACCGGATGCGGGCCCGGGCCGGCGAACTGCGTGTTAGCGAGCCGCGGCACGGACGGGTCGATGCGAACGAGCCGCAGCGGCTCGCCGAGCATCGCGGCGAGCCAGTCGGCGGCATCGTCGCCGGCATCGACGCCGAGACAGGTGTCATTCCACACCACGACGCGGCGCGTCTCGCCGCCATGGGCAACCGGGATCAAGAGCGGCTCGATGCCGTCGCCGGTGAGGCGCAGGCTGCTGCCGGCAATCGCCACGGCGATGCGGGCCATGGCCGGATGCGAGCGCTGCGTGATGAACCGGCCGTCGGCCGCCGTGACGATCATCCAGCGCCGGTCCCACTCCGGCCCGGTCTCCGTGATGCGAAAGGCGTCCACGTCGATGCCGCGGCAGGACTTCACCGGGTAGACGTGCAGGCTCGCGACGCGCGCCATGGCGATTTCAGTCCTTCGGGGCTTTCAGCGTGAAGTCGTAGCTGCCGTAGTGCAGGTAGTTCGCCCAGTCCGCGGATGGCACGGCACGCACTGCGCCGCGCGCCGCATTCAGTGCGGCGCCGATCGACTCGCCGCGGGCGAGGTCGCGATAGAGTGCCGCCGCGAAGGCGGAAGCCGCATGGTCGGACACCGGCCACCAGGTGCCGATGAAGTTGGCGACGCCGCCACGCAGGAAAGCCTCGGCGAAGCCGACGCTGCGGTCGAGCTGCCGCAGCGGATTGACCGTCGCGCGCAGGCGGCCGGATTCGCAGGCATTGAAGAAGACCAGCGCCGGCACCGAGTCCATCGCTGCCAGGTCCGCGCCCGACAGCACGCGGCCGCCGGCGCAGAGGATGCCGCTAGAAGCCGGCGCCGCGGCGTCGAACCAGGCGTGGCCGGCGAAGTGGATGGCGTCGTAGTCGCCCGAACGGAACTCGGCCAGCAGGCGCGCGCGCGTCGCGTCGGCGCCGCGGATCGCAGTGATGCCGGCGCCCGGGAGCTGCGTCAGCATCGCCGCCACGCGCTCGCCTTCCTCCACCGCGCCCGGCAGGTCGCCCGTCGGGTTGACGACGAGCAGCACGTTGAACTCGCGCGCGCGGCGCCGCTGCTCGCGCCACTTCGCGACCGACATGCCCTCGGCGGCGTAGCGGCGCGAGAGGCCCTTGGAAGCCGCGGGCGCCCAGCCTCCGAGCGACAGCACCTCCCAGGGCCAGTGCGCACTGGCCGTGTCGTGCACGACGACGAGCGGCGCGGACTTGACCGAGGGCAGCGCCTCCGCAATCTCGGGCGGCAGCAGGAGTCCCGACAGCCGCTCTCCGAAGTCCGTGAGGTCGCCGAGCGTCATGCCGGGCACGAGGCGGGAATGCTCGCGCTCCAGCAGCCGGTGATCGAGCCGGCGGCTGGCGACGAGGGCGGTCGCCTTGGGCGCGGGGCCGAGCAGGGCCGCGCGCAGCGTCGCCGCCGATTCCTGCACGAACAGCCAGGCGAGCGGCGTTGCTACCTGCTTGGGGGGTTTCGCGGGCTTGCGGGTGGACTTGCGCTCGCGGGCGATCTTGAGGAGCGGTGCGGCCGGATGCAGGCGCAGCAGGTCCTCGGCGACGCGCCGCGCCTCGGCGATGCGCCCCGCGTCGCGCGAGACGATCGTGATGCGCTTGAGCTTCGGTTCGGCGCCGAGATCCGCGAGCGCCGTCAGCACGCCCTCGAGCTGGGCGCGGGCGGCGTCCGCGGGGCCGGTGCCGGAGGTCGTGCCCCAGAGCACCATGGCGAAGTTCTCGATGCCCGCGAGCGCGAGCGTGCGCGTGACGTTGGCCGCCGCGAGGCGCTGCACGTCCGGGTTGTAGCGCGCGAAGTGCCCGAGGCCCGCGAACACCACGAGTCGCGGCACCAGGCCGCTGCGCGCGACGGGCAGCACGAATACCTCGCCGGCGGCGGCGTTGATTGCGCGCCGGCGCGCGAGGTCGCTGATCGCGCCGTGCAGCAACCGGTCGATATCCTGCGCGGCTCCGGCCGGCTCGACGTTCGCGAAGGCGCCGAGCACGATTGCGGCAGCGGCGCTATGCGTAATGCTGCCCTCCATGAAGGAAAGCTCGACGGGCTTGACCGCCGCGTCGCGCTTCGGCGCGGCGGCAGCCGTCGAGGGCAGCGTGACGCCGACGAACTCGTGCAGGAACTCGCGCTGCTCGCGCTCGGAGAGGTCGCCCCAGGCGACTTTCGGTTCAGGCGGCGCGCGTACGTCCTCCTGCCAGAGCGTCGTCACGCCGCGCCGTTGCGGCAGCACGCGCGGCAGCGCATTCGTCGATCCGTTGCGGGCCAGGTCCGCGACCGCGCGGCCGATGTCCGCATTGCCCGGCAACGAGCCGTGACTCTCCTCGGCATACCAGGTCTGGAGTCCCGGCCACTGCGCGAGGGCGAGCGGCACCGTGCCGTCCCCCGCGGGACCACGGCCGAACTCGAGCTTGCGGCCGGATCGGCGCAGTCCCAGCACCGTGTCCTGGCCGAACCCCGCAATCAGGCGGAAGCGATTGTCCGGGGGCGGCAAGCGCTTGATGGCCTCGCGCGCGCCGGTGAGCAGGTCGGCCCCGGGCTTCGGCCCGTCGGGCCACTGGGCGGAATCGAAGGGATCGAAATCCTTGCACAGGCTGGCGGCGGGCAGGAGGTCGCAGAGCCCGGGGAAAGTCGTGAGCATTTCGCGCGCGAGTTCCTCCGCGCTGTGCTTGAGGTCGAGCATCGCGACGCGACGGATGATCGGATAAGTGCCGCGCAATGCCTGGACCGATACGAAGATGCCCTTGTTGGGCGCGCCGAGCTGGATCACGCGCGCGATGCGCTCGCCGCCCTTGTGGGCGAGGGCCGCGCGCGCGACCAGGCCGCCCATGCTGTGCCCGACGACGATGACCTCCTGGCGCTTCTCGCGCAGCAGGCGGTCGGCGAGCTCGCGGCCGTTCCAGAGCATGTCGCGGCGCCAGTCGTAGGGGTGGAACACCGCATCGAAGCCGGCGATGCGCAGCACCAGGCGCAGCCGCTCGTAGGCGAACTTGAGCACGCCGATCGCCCAGTAGCGATTGCCGCCGGGCAGGGCGAGCTTCACGAGCTGGCCCTGCGCGATCTCGACCGGGTCGAACCAGGTGACGTCGGCGCCGCCGCCCTTCCGCAGGCGGCCGATGCTCGAGCCCATCACGCCGGGAAGGATCAGGAGTCGCGGGCCGCCGCGCATGCCCGCCGCGCGGCGCGCCAGGCGGGCAAGCTCCTGTTCGGTCTCGAGGTACGCTGGCATCGCGCGATTCTACCGGCGCGACACTAGAATGGCGCGGTGGACACGTTTGCGAGAGACCGCCTGCCGCCGAAGGACCAGTGGCCGCGGCTGCATTTCGACCTCCCGGAGCTCCACTATCCCGCCCGGCTGAACTGCGCGACCGTGCTGCTCGACGACGCCATCGCCGAGGGCCACGGCGAGCGGCCGGCGATCCTCACGGATGCCGGCACGGTCAGCTACCGCGAGCTGCTCGCGCGCGCGAACCGGATCGCGAACGTTCTGGTCGGTGCCGGCGTGGTGCCGGGCAACCGGGTGCTGCTGCGCGGCTACAACGGGCCGGAGCTCTACGCCGCCTGGCTCGCGGTCATGAAGACCGGCGCGATCGCGGTCACCACCATGCCGATGCTGCGCGCCGCGGAGCTGACCGCGATCATCGGCAAGTCGAAGCCCGCCTTCGCGCTTTCGGACCAGCGGCTGGCGGACGAGCTGAATCCGGTCGCCGTCGCAGGCGGCGTCGCGACCGTCATCACCTGGGGCGGCGGCGACCTCGAGGCCCGCATGGCGGCCGCCTCCGACCGTTTCACCAACGCCGACACCGCGTCCGACGACGTCTGCCTGCTGGCCTTCACCTCGGGCACCACGGGCCAGCCCAAGGCCTGCATGCACTTCCATCGCGACGTGCTCGCGATGGCCGACGTCGTCGCGCGCCACCTGCTGCACACCGAACCGGCGGACATCTACGCCGGCAGCCCACCGCTAGGATTCACCTTCGGCCTCGGGGCGCTGCTGGTGTTTCCGCTGCGCTTCCGCGCGGCGACCGTGCCGATCGAGGCTCCTGCGCCGGCGACCGTGCTCGCGGCGATCGAGAAACACCGCGTCACCTGCCTGTTCACGGCGCCGTTCGCATACCGCGCGCTGGCGGCGGAATGCGCCGGTCGCGACCTGAGCTCGCTCAGGCGCTGCGTCTCCGCGGGCGAGTTCCTGCCGAAGGCCGTGTCCGACCTCTGGTTCGGGAAGACCGGCATCCGCATCATCGACGGCATCGGCGCGACCGAGATGATCCACATCTTCATCGCGGCCGAGGGCGAGGACATCCGGCCGGGCTCGACCGGCAAGCCCCTGCCTGGATATCGCGCCTGCCTGCTGGACGAGGACGGCGAGGTCATGCTGCCCGGCGCCACCGGCCGCCTCGCGGTGACCGGGCCGACCGGCTGCCGGTACCTCGACGACGAGCGCCAGCGTGACTACGTACAGAACGGCTGGAACGTCACCGGCGACCTGTATCGCCTCGACGAGGACGGCTACTTCTGGTTCGTCGCTCGCGCCGACGACATGATCGTCTCGGCCGGGTACAACATCGCGGGTCCCGAGGTGGAGTGGGCCCTGCTCGCACACCCGGCCGTGCGCGAATGCGCCGTCGTCGGCGCGGCCGATCCGCAGCGCGGGATGGTCGTGAAGGCCTGCGTCGTGCTGGCGCCCGGGCGGGCAGGGGACATTGCGCTCATCAAGGAACTCCAGGACTTCGTGAAGCAGCGCATCGCGCCCTACAAGTACCCCCGGGTCATCGAGTTCCTCGACGTGCTGCCCAAGACCGCGACCGGCAAGCTCTCCCGCAAGTCCCTGCGCGAGGCCTGACGCGAGTCACGCTTCCCTGCCATTATAGTTGACATTTAAATTATTGAGGCCTGTAATAGGCGGGTGAAGCGCATCGTCTGCCTCGGGGGCGGGCCCGCGGGGCTCTACGCCGCCATCCTGTTCCGCAAGGCCCTGCCGAATGCGCGGGTCGAGGTCTACGAGCGCAACCGGCCGGACGACACCTTCGGCTGGGGCGTGGTGTTCTCGGACCGCACCATGGAGGGCTTCGCCGCGGCGGATGCGCCCTCGCACGCGGCCATCACCGGCAGCTTCCACCACTGGGACGACATCGACGTCCACTACCGCGGCACGGTCACGACCACCGGCGGCCACGGCTTCTGCGGCATCGAACGGAAGCGCCTGCTCGGTATCCTGCAGGAGCGGGGGGCCGAGCTCGGCGTCGTCCACCACTTCCAGCACGAGGTCGAGGATGACGCGGCGTTCGCGGATGCCGACCTCGTGGTCGCAGCGGACGGCGTCAACAGCCGGATCCGCAAGCGCCACGCGTCGGTCCTCGAGCCCGACCTCGACACGCGCGAGTGCCGCTTCATCTGGCTCGGCACGACGCGGCCATTCCCCGCCTTCACTTTCGCCTTCGAGGAAACCGCACACGGCTGGCTCCAGATCCACGCCTACCAGTTCAGCAAGTCGCTCTCGACCGTGATCGTGGAGACGCGCGAGGAGACCTGGCGCGCGCACGGCCTCGATGCCGCCAGCCACGAGCAGTCGATCGGCTTCTGCGAGACGCTGTTCGCGAAGTACCTCGACGGCCACCGGCTCATGAGCAACGCCGCGCACCTGCGCGGCTCGGCCTGGCTCAATTTCCAGCGCGTGCTCTGCAAGCGCTGGCACCACGGCAACCGGGTGCTGATCGGCGATGCGGCGCACACCGCGCACTTCTCGATCGGCTCGGGCACGAAGCTCGCCATGGAGGACGCGATCGCGCTGGTCTCGCGCACGGCCGGCGCGGCCGACGTCCCCGCGGCGCTCGCCGCCTACCAGGACGAGCGGGAGACCGAGGCGCTGCGGCTGCAAAGCGCGGCGCGCAACCGCATGCGCTGGTTCGAGGACGTCGCGCGCTATACGAAGCTCGAACCCTGGCAGTTCACCTACAGCCTGCTGACCGGCAGCCAGCGCATCGGCCACGCCAATCTCCGGCTCCGCGACCCTCCCTTCGTGGCGGACGTCGAGGCGCGGCTCGCGCAGCGCGCGGGCGCAGACGTCGCGCGGCCGCCGATGTTCCTGCCGTTCGAGCTGCGTGGCATGCGGCTCGAGAACCGCATCGTCGTTTCGCCGATGGCGCAGTATTCGGCGCAGGGTGGCATGCCGGACGACTGGCACCTCGTTCATCTGGGCGCACGCGCGACCGGCGGGGCGGGGCTCGTCTTCACCGAGATGACCTGCGTTTCGCCCGAAGGCCGCATCTCGCCGGGCTGCACCGGGATCTGGAACGCGGCGCAGCGCGACGCCTGGCGGCGAATCGTCGACTTCGCGCATGCGCACAGCCGCGCGAAGCTCTGCATGCAGCTCGGCCACTCCGGCCGCAAGGGCTCTACCCAGCTCGGCTGGCAGGACGAAGACCGGCCGCTGCCGGCCGGGAACTGGGAGACGCTTGCGCCGTCGCCGTTGCCGTACCTCGAAGGCACCAGCATGCCGCCGCGCGAAATGACGCGCGCCGACATGGACCGCGTGCTCGGCGAGTTCGTGCTTTGCGCGCGCCACGCGCGCGAAGCCGGCTTCGACATGCTCGAGCTGCACATGGCCCACGGCTACCTGCTGGCGAGCTTCCTTTCGCCGCTCACCAACCGCCGCACCGACGGATACGGCGGCGACATCGGCAACCGGCTGCGCTACCCGCTCGAGGTCCTCGCCGCCGTGCGCGCCGCCTGGCCGGACAAGCCGCTGTCGGTCCGGCTCTCCTCCAGCGACTGGGCGCCGGGCGGCCTCACCGAGGACCAGCTGATCATGATCGGCCGCGCGATGAAAGCGGCGGGCGCCGACCTCCTCGACCTTTCCAGCGGACAGACCGTGCCCTGGCAGAAGCCGGTGTACGGCCGCATGTGGCAGACGCCGTTTTCCGACCTGGTGCGGAACGTCGTCGGCATCCCGACGATCGCGGTCGGCAACATCTTCGAGGCCGATCACGCCAACACGATCATCGCGTCCGGCCGCGCCGATCTCTGCGCGCTGGCGCGGCCGCATCTCGCGGACCCGGCGTGGACACTGCGTGCGGCGGCGGAGCAGCAGTGGGCGGGCCAGTGGTGGCCGCCGCAGTACCAGTCGGCGCGGCGCCAGCTCGAGCGCAACCTCGAGCGCGCGGCCCAGGCCGCCGGGCCGGTATAGGAGAGCGGAATGGACCAGCCACTGTCAGGGCGCCACGCACTCGTCACCGGCGGAGGACGCGGCATCGGCGCCGCGATCGCAGGTGCGCTCGCCGCGGCCGGCGCGCGCGTGACGCTGCTCGGCCGCACGGCGAGCGAGCTCGAGGCGACCGCTGCGTCGCTGCCGGGCGGTGCGCGCGCGGTGACGGCCGACGTTACGGACGCGAAGCAGGTCGAGCGTGCCTTCGGGCAGGCGCGTGCGGCGTCGGGAGAGGTCTCGATCCTCGTCAACAACGCGGGGTTGGCGAAGAGCCGTGCGCTCGCCAGGAGCGACGAGGCCTTCTGGCGCATGATGCTGGACGTCAACCTGACCGGCGCCTACCACTGCACGCGCGCCGCGATTCCCGCCATGCTGGCCGCGGACTGGGGCCGCATCGTCAACGTTTCGAGCACGGCCGGCCTGCGGGGCTATGCCTACTGCACGGCCTACTGCGCGGCGAAGCACGGACTCGTCG
>Ga0209486_10001492_pt1 | contig 10144 bp, 7 predicted proteins | sample NCCompost_FD_187518 | JGI IMG/M metagenome (GOLD analysis project Ga0209486, IMG submission 187518) | Agricultural soil microbial communities from Utah to study Nitrogen management - NC Compost (SPAdes) (version 2) | ecosystem: Environmental > Terrestrial > Soil > Agricultural land | place: USA... | reverse complement strand
AGGCGATCATCTGCCTGCGCGAGCCCGCGCTCGGCCCGGTATTCGGCATGAAGGGTGGCGCCGCGGGCGGCGGCTACGCCCAGGTCGTGCCGATGGAGGACATCAACCTCCACTTCACCGGCGACTTCTCCGCGATTGCGCTGGCGAACAACCTGCTCGCGGCGATGATCGACAACCACATCCATCACGGCAACGCCTGCGGCTTCGACGTGCGGCGCATCACCTGGCGCCGCGTCGTGGATTGCAACGACCGGGCGCTCCGCGACGTCACGGTGGGTCTCGGCGGCGCGGGAAACGGCTTTCCGCGCCAGGATGGCTTTGACATCGTCGTCGCCTCGGAAGTCATGGCGATCTTCTGCCTCTCGACCAGCCTCAAGGACCTAAAGGAGCGCCTCGGCAAGATCGTGGTCGGCTACACCCGCGACCACAAGCCGATCCACGCCCGCGACGTCAAGGCGCATGGCGCGATGGCGGCGCTACTGAAGGATGCACTCGCGCCGAACCTGGTGCAGACACTCGAGAACAATCCGGCCTTCATCCACGGCGGCCCGTTCGCGAACATCGCGCACGGTTGCAATTCGGTCATGGCGACCAAGACGGCACTCAAGCTTTCTGACTACGTCGTCACCGAGGGCGGCTTCGGCGCCGACCTCGGGGCCGAGAAGTTCGTGGACATAAAGTGCCGCAAGGCGGGCCTCAAGCCGGACGCGGCGGTGATAGTCGCGACCGTGCGCGCCATCAAGTACCACGGCGGCGTGGAGGTGCCGGATCTCGGCAAGGGGAACCTCAAGGCGCTTCAGTCGGGCATCGCGAACCTTGACCGGCACATCGACAACGTGCGGGACGTTTTCGGCCTGCCGTGCCTGGTGGCGATCAACCACCGCGCCGAGGACAGCGAGGCGGAACTCAAGTGGCTCGTCGAACGCACGACGCACCACGGCGTCAAGGTCATCGTTGCCAGGCACTACGCCGAGGGCGGCAAGGGCGCGGTGGAAGTCGCCGAGGAAGTGGTCGAGCTCTGCAACCACGCGAACTACTTCAAGTTCGTGTACGAAGAGAAGGACCCGCTCTGGGACAAGATGAATGCAGTCGCGACCAAGATCTACGGTGCTTCCGAGATCACGGCCGACAGCAAGGTGCGCGGCCAGATCAAGCAGCTCCAGGAATCGGGTTACGGCCACTACCCGATCTGCGTGGCGAAGACCCAGTATTCCTTCTCGACCGATCCGAAGCTGCGTGGCGCGCCACATGGCCATGTCGTGAACATCCGCGAGGTGCGCCTGGCCGCCGGCGCGGAGTTCATCGTGATGATCTGCGGCGACATCATGACGATGCCGGGCCTGCCGGCGACTCCGGCGGCGAACAATATCGACGTCACGGACGACGGCAGGATTACGGGGTTGTTCTGACGGCGGCCGGGTCCGCCTTCTCCAGTTCCATCAGCGTCCTGGTCGCCGCTATGGTCCGCGGATGTTCGGGGCCGAGGTCGGCGAGCAGGATCGCCTGGGCGGGTTTCACCTCGGCGAGCGCCTCTGCGTACTTGCCGCGGTCGCGCAGCACGATTCCGAGCTGATACTGCGCGTTTGCCGTGCGCCAGTGGTCCGGCCCGAGGTTCCTTGCGAAAGAAGCCTTGACCTCGCGCAGGATTGCTTCCGCCTCGGCGCGCTGCCCCAGCTTGTTCTTTGCGAGCGCAATGCCCATGCGCGATGCGATGGTGTTGGGATGTTCTGGCCCGAGCGCTGTATTGCGCATCTCCAGCGCAATCGTGTGTTCCCGCTCCGCTTTTTCGTACTCCCCGGTCTTGACGTGCAACGCCCCGAGGTTGTGATGCGAAGTCGCGATTTCGGGATGACCGGGCTCGAGTGTCGCCTCGAGGATACGGATTGCCTCGAGATAGGCCTGCTCGGCCTCGCCGAACTTCTCCGGGATGTCTGAGGTCGCGTTCGCCAGGTTGTTCCAGGCGATGCCGAGCGTCGGATTCGAATCGCCGTAGATCTTTCGCACGGCGTCGACGTTGCGCCGTAGCAGCGACTCGGCCTCGTCGGTCTTCCCGCGCACGACGAGCAGTTCCGCGAGGCCGTTTCTGACATTGACCGTTGCATCCGACAGCTCGCCCGTAAGCCTGGTCTGCAGGTCGTAGGCGCGGCGCAGCAGCGGCTCGGCGGCCTCGAGGTTGCCGCGCGCCTGTTGCACCCGCCCGAACATGAACAGCGCCGAAATATGGCCTTCCGTGCCGCGGGCGCGCTCTTCGAAGTCTGTCACAGCCGCGCTCGCGAGCTTTGCCGCCTCGTCCAGCTGATTGTCGCGCCGCAAGATCTCGGCAAGTTCCACGCGTGCACCGCTCAGCGCCTCGCGTGCTTCCGGGTCACCGGCGATGTCCGCCGCATCGAACCGGCTTGTCGCCTGGCGTGCGAGGTTCGCGGACTCCTGGTACTTGCCTTCGTCCCGGCGCAGCAGTGACTCGCGCAAGAGCGCGCGGCCATAGGCGACAGGATCCGCCGCCTCGCGCTCGCGGCGGATCGAAACGGCCTCGCCTATCAGGCGCGACGACTTCTCGAACTCGCCGAAGCTGCGGTAGGCGTCGCCCGCGGCTTCGAGGAGCGCTGCTCGCACCTCGGGCTTCTCGCCCTTGAGCGCCCCTCCTTCGAGGCGCCCGACACCGGCGTCGAGAAGCTCGCGAGCGGAGATCTCGCTGTCTCCGCTCACCTCCGGGCTTGCGAGGCCAAAGAGCTCCGCGGTAAAGGCAGTGACCCGCCGCGCAATCTCGGCCTCCGCATTCGCGCGATCGCGCTCGCGGGCATTCTCGCGCGCAAGCCAGGCCATCGCGGTGCCGAACAGCAGCATGGCGGCGAACAGGCTCGCCGCCAGCGCTACCGCGAGCCTGTGCCGGCGCACGAAGCGGCCAGCGCGGTATGACCAGGACGGCGGTCCGGCGAGGACCGGCTCATTCCGCGCATGCCGCTCGAGGTCGCTCGCCAGCTCCTGCACCGAGGAGTAGCGGCGCGTGCGGTCTTTCTCGATTGCCTTGAGGGTGATCCAGTCAAGGTCGCCACGTAGCATCGCGGCACGCTCGCCGGTGACGCAGTCGCTGGGGCGGCGCGCCTCGCCTTCCCCGATCTCCCGCGCCAGGCGCTCCGGCGAGAGCGCCTCGCGGGAGATCACGTAGGGGCGCTGGCCGGCCAGCAGCTCGTAGAGCACGACGCCGAGCGAATACACGTCGGTGCGCAGGTCGATGTCGAGCGGCGCGAGCTGGGCCTGCTCAGGGCTCATGTATTCCGGCGTCCCGAGCAGGTGCCCGAAGCGCGTCTGCGCGAGCGTGTCGGTACCGCTCGAGGACGCGGCCTTGGCGATGCCGAAGTCGATGATGCGCGGCGCGGGCTTGCCGTCCGCTTCCGTGACCAGGATATTGGAGGGTTTCAGGTCGCGGTGGATGATGCCGCGCAGGTGCGCATGCTGCACGCCGGCGCAGACCTGTGCAAAAAGCGCCAGTCGCTCGTGCAATTCGAGCCCGTGTTCCTCGCAGTACCGTGTGATCGGCGTGCCGTCCACGTAATCCATGGCGAAGTACGGTCGCCCGTCGTCGGTCGACCCGGCGTCGAGGATGCGCGCGATGTTCGGGTGCGCGAGCATCGTGAGTGCCTGGCGCTCGAGCTCGAAGCGCGCGATGACATCGCGGGTGCTGAGGCCGAACTTGATGATCTTGACCGCGACGCGGCGCCGTACGGGCTCCAGTTGTTCGGCGAGGAAAACCTCGCCCATCGCCCCTTCTCCGAGCCGCCCCAGGACCCGGTAGGGTCCGACGTTTCGCGGCATGGCGAACGGCGAGAGCGATTCGAGGCCGGCCTCGAGAGCGGAGGCGCTGCCGTCGTGGATCGCGATCAGGCGCCGCACGCGTGTGGCGAGCGCGGCATCGCCGCAGGCTGCGAGCAGTTGCTCGCGCCGCTCCAGGTGTGCCGCAAGGCAGGCGTCGAACAGCGCCTGTTCGGCTTCGATATTCACGGTTCGTCCGCCGCGCCGAGCCGCTCGGCGAGCCAGGCTCGGGCATAGGCCCAGTCGCGCTTGGCAGTCGCAGGCGAGACCTCGAGCGCCTGCGCCGCTTCCTCGATGCTCATGCCGGCAAAGCAGCGCAGCACTACCAGTTCCGCGAGACGCGGCCGCGATGCCGACAGCTCCGTGAGCGCCGCGTCGACGGCGAGCACGTCCACGACGGAGCCGGCGCCGGCGATGTCCACGCCGGATAGCGTCACGCGCTCGAGGCCGCCGCCGCGCTTCTCGGCCCGGCGCTTGCGCGCGTGGTCCACGAGGATGCGGCGCATCGCTTCCGCGGCGGCGGCGTAGAAGTGGCGCCGGTTTTCCCAGGCCGCACCGGGCGCGAGGCGAAGGTAGGCCTCGTTCACGAGCGCGGTGGGCTGGAGGGTATGGCCAGGCGCCTCGCGCCGCAGGTGTGCACCTGCGACACGGCGGAGATCCGCATAGACCGCCTCGAAGAGACGCGCATAGGCCTCGCTGTCGCCGGATCCGGCGGCTTTCAGCAAGAGCGTGAGTTCCCCCTGATTCAAAGACTTACGTGTCCATGAGCCGGTTTGCCGCGATTCTACGCATGTAGGTCAACGAGGGGCACTAACGCCCCGGAAAACCGGAGATTCGAGCCATGAATGCCGTTGCCCAGGAGATTACCCCCAGCGTCGCGCGCGCCTCGCGCTACGCCCGGATCGTGAAGGCTTCCAAGAAGATCGAGTGGCAGATCGACCGTGACCTCATGCGCGGACGCGACTTCGACTTCTCACGCAAGTTCCTGCCGGACGGGCTTTCCTACATCGACCGCCTGTCGTTCCTGGGCGAGGACGATGCCCGTCTGCTCTCGCATGTTCAGGGCCGCACCTACGCGTATCTGTTCGGGCTCGTCGAGCGCTTCATCAGCGCGAAGATGCTCGAGCAGAGCCGCGCCCATGTGCTCGGCGACCAGCAGGCGCTCGAGGGCCTCGTGCGTTTCTCTGCCGAGGAGATCAAGCACCAGGAGATGTTCCGCCGCATGGAACAGATGATGGGTGCATACATGCCGGACGGTTACCGCATGGTCGCCGACCCGAACGATGTCGCGCGCGCCGTGCTTGCCGCGAGCAGCTGGTCCGTGCTGGCGCTCACCTGCCACATCGAGCTCTTCGTGCAGTCACATTACGACCACAGCATCGCGCCGCGCGCGGACATCTGCCCGCTCTTCAAGGACGTCTTCTACTATCACTGGAAGGATGAGTGCCAGCACGTGATGCTGGACGAACTGGAATGGAGCGCAGAGCACGCGAAGCTCACGGCGGAGGAGCGCGACCGCGCCGTCGACGACCTGATCGGGCTCGTTGGCGCCGTCGACGGCATCCTCCAGGCGCAGTCGGCCGCCGACGTCGAGTACTTCCTCGCCATCGCCGGCCGGATGTTCGACGGGGCGGAACGGAAGGCGCTCTCGGACTGCGTTCTCGCCGCCTACCGCTGGCAGTACATCATCTCAGGCGTGCAGCACCTGCATTTCGGCCGGCTGCTCACCTCGATGACGACGCCCGCGCAGATGGCGCGCATCCAGCGGGCGCTGGCGCCGATCTTCGCGGCTTGAGGGATTTCAGGTACGAGCGGCGTTCAGAGCCGGGGCGACGGCCTGGACGCCGATGGAGCGGCGCTAGGCCCGATCACGCGGTCGACCCAGTCGTCGCAGAGCGACGCGGCGTCTTTCGGGCGGATGCTCGAGGGATCGAGGCACAGCTGGAGCCAAAGGCCGTCGAGGAGTGCCGTGAGGCCGCTGACGACGAGCCCAAGGTCCACGGGTACGCCGCCGCGCGACTGCGCCAGGTCGGACAGCAGCCGGCCGAGCACCGCGCTGTAACCCCGGCCTTCTTCGTCGCGCACCGCGCGCATCTCCGGCGACACCTGCACCAGGCTCCAGTACACCACCCAGGCGGTCAGGACCTGCGGGTCGAGGTTCGGGTTCGAGAAAAAGGCATTGAAATACGCCCGCAGCCGCGTGCGCGGATCCTTGCCGGCGGCCGCGACGGCCGCCTCGAAACTCTGCGACAACCGGCGGCTGAACGCGCGGTAGCTCTCGGCGACCAGCGAGTCCTTGTGCGGGAAGTGGTGGTTGATGAGCCCGATCGAGACGCCCGCCTCGGCCGCGATGCGCCGCACCGACAGGCCCTCGTGCCCCCAGCGCTTCAGGCTCTCGATCGCCGCATCGACCAGAGCTTCGCGCCGGTCGCTCGCGACCTGCCGCTCGTAGCGCGGCTTGCGGACCGCGCCTCTCACTGTGGCCGCGGTGCCTTGCGGTTGATGCTCCAGCCCTTCGGCGGCGGCGTGCCCTCGCGCACTTCCGGGAACAGCGCGCGCATGCGCCGGCCGAAGCTGCGCAGGCACACCTCGCCTTCACCGAGCGGGCCAACCGTATAGCTCGAGGAAGCCATGCCCGCCTGCACGCGCTCGATCAGGTCCTTGTCTTCGAGATTGACCAGCCGGTTGATGCGCCAGTTGAGGTAGCGCGCGGCCTTCATCTCGCGCCGCTCGTCCGGCAACCCGTAATTGATGTAACGCAGCTGCGTCTCAGTCGGCGTGACCGGAATGAACTGCATGAAGTCGATCTGGTCTGGGTACAGCTCGATGGCGGCGTTCGGCCACAGCTTGTAATAGGCCCAGGTTGCGCCTTCGGCAAGGCCCAGGTCGTGCATGAGCTTCTGGTACATCCGCTCGGAGCGGTGCGGCGACGGATGTTCGACGAGCTCGCCGGACATCTTGTCCACCCACTCGCGCGCCTCGATGGCATAGCTCTTGCCGAAAATCCGCATGAGGCCCGGGTGCGCCACGGGAATGTGCAGGCCGTCGGAGTAGTTGTCCGCGACGTTCTTCCAGTTGACATGGCGTGTCTGGACCCGCGGCGGGCCGAGGGGCACGAGGTCCTCGAGCGGCGCGCCGGCGAGCTCGGACGCGTACGGGGCCATCTGGTCGGCGACCGACGGCAGGCCGGGCGCGAAGCGCACGAATACGAAGCCGCGCCAGATCTCCTGTTCGACCTCGGCGAGGCCGTAATGGTCCGGGTCGAGTCCCGGATAGTTCGCGCGCAGCGGCACGCCGACCAGGCGCCCGTCGGTCGCGTAGGTCCAGGCGTGGTAAGGGCAGGTGATGCGCTTGCCGCAGTTACCCTGCTCCCCGCCGACCAGGCGAGCGGCGCGATGGCGGCAAACGTTATGGAAGCTGCGCACGCGGCCGTCGGTCCCGCGAACCGTCAGGATCGACTCGTTGAGGAACTTGAAAGTCATGTAATCGCCGGACTGCGGCACGTCGTTGACGTGGCAGACGAGGTGCCAGCTCTTCTTGAAGACGACCTGGCGCTCGAGCTCGAAGAACTCGGGGTCCCAATAGGTCCAGCCGGGCAGGCTGAAGTCCTCTTCCGTGCGAAGATTCGGGGTGGCGGCGTGGTCGGCATGAATACGTGCGTTCATTGTTGAACGATCGTACAATAAGCCGGCCCGCAGCGTCAACGGGAGACCGTGAAATGAGACCGACCATCCAGATTCTCGAGGCCGGGCAGATCACCGAGATCCTGGCCGAAGCGAAACGGATCATGGCGGAAACCGGCATGGAGATCCGCGGCGCAAAGATGCGCCAGCGCCTGCTCGACGCGGGCCTGCCGACGGACGCATCCGGCCGCGTCCTCTTCCCGACGGAAGTCGTCGACCGCGCGATTGCGTCCGCACCGAAGTCCTTCACGCTCTTTGACCGCGACGGCAACCCGCACGCCGAGATCGGCGGCTGGAACGTGCACTTCATCCCGGGTTCGAGCGGCCTCAAGATCATGGATCACCGCACGGGCGAGACTCGCCTCGCGAACTCGACCGACTTCGTCGAATACGCGCGCCTCTGCGACGGTCTGCCGCACATCCCCTATCTCGCGACCGCCTTCTCCACGAACGCTGACATCGAGCCGCAGGTCTCGGATGCCTGGCGCCTGTACATGGTGCTGACGAACACGAAGAAGCCGGTGGTCTCGGGCGCCTTCGGGGAGCACGGCGTGCCGCGCATGGCCGAGATGATGCAGCTCTTCCGCCGCGACCGCGCGGAGCTCATCGCAAAGCCGATGTCCATCTTCACGATCACGGCCACCGGCAACTTCCGCTTCGGCGAGGACTCCTGCCAGAACCTGCTCGACTGTGCCGAGGCCGGCATCCCCGTGGAGATCGTGCCCGTCACGCTGATGGGCCTGATCGCGCCGGTCACGCTGGTCGGCTCGCTCGTGTTCCATTGTGTGGACGTGCTGACCGGCATCACCATGGCGCAGATCGTGAAGCCGGGCGCGCCGGTGCTGTTCGGCGGCGCGCCGGCGACATTCCACATGCGCGCCGCGAGCGCGCCAATGGCCGCGATCGAAGCGCAGCGGCTGAACGTCGGCTATGTCGCGATCGCAAAATCGCTCGGCCTGCCGACCCAGGCTTACATGGCGCTGTCCGACGGCAAGTTCCTGGACGCGCAGGCGGGCGCCGAGACCATGACCAGCGCCATGCTCGCTGCGCTCGCCGGGGTGAACTCCGTCTCCGGCCCCGGCATGCTCGATTTCGTGCTGACATTCAGCCTGACGAAGCTGTTGTTCGACAACGAGGTCTGCGGGCAGTGCCTCAACTTCGTGCGCGACGTGCACGTGCTCGAGGACTTGCCGGCAGGCGGTCTCGTGGACGAGGTGCGCCAGAACGATCACCTCATCACCTCGCCGCACACGCTCAAGTACTGGCCGCAGGAGCTGTACCTCACGGACCCGGTCATCGACCGCGAGAATCGCGAGACCTGGATCAAGCAGGGCTCGAGGGATCTCCAGGCACGCGCCGCTGAGCAGGTCGACAAGCGGCTTGCGTCGTATGTGCAGGTTCCGACCGATGCGGCGGCCGATGCCGAGATGCGCCGCATGATCCTCGCGGGCCTGAAGGACCAGAAAGAGCTGCCGGTGCTGCCGCCGCCGCCCGAGCACTCGGCGAGCGAGACTGCGGCGCCCGGTCGTCGCCGCACGGGGCGCCGGCCGCAGGCCACCGCCCGCAGCGAGTGCTAGCATCGTGAGATCCCGATGAGCGTCCAGCGTCAGGAACAGCCGGTTCGTGAAGTGTCGATCGACGCGATGCGCGACGACCGCCTGAGTTCGCGCCAGGACCTCGTCGTGGTCGAGGAGCCGCTCGAGATCCGGATCGCTCCGGCGGGTGAGGCCGGGCCCGGCACGTCGATTTCGATCACCATGCGCACGCCCGGCCAGGACATCGAGCTCGCCATCGGTTTCCTGCACGGCGAAGGCATCGTCCGCAGCCGCGCAGACATCGCCGACAGCCGGATCTGCGGCCCGGTCGGCAACGTCGTGCGCATCCAGCTGGCCGAGGGCGCCGCGCACGATCCTGCGCGCCTGCAACGCAATTTCTATACGACTTCGAGCTGCGGAGTCTGCGGAAACGCGTCGCTCGAGGCGGTCGAGCGCATGCTGCGCACGTCGAACGTGGATGCTTCGCTCAAGGTGTCGGCCGCGCTGATCGAGTCGCTCTCCGAACGCGCGCGTGCCGGACAGGACGTATTCCGCGAGACCGGCGGACTGCATGCCTCATGCCTGTTCAATGAAAAGGGTGAGCTGCTCGACGTGCGCGAGGACGTCGGCCGGCACAACGCGCTCGACAAGCTGGTAGGCGCGCGCCTGCTGGCGGGCGAGCTGCCGCTTTCGCGCTGCGTGCTGTTCCTGTCGGGCCGCGCAAGTTTCGAGCTGCTGCAAAAGGCGGCAGCCGCCGGAATCCCGGTGGTCGCGGCCGTGGGAGCGCCCTCCTCGCTCGCCATCGACCTGGCGCAGCGCACTGGCATCATGCTGGTCGGCTTCTTGCGCGGCCACAGCTTCAACGTCTACGCACACCGGGAACGGCTGCAGTGAGCGCTTCGTCGGCAGGGGCCGTGAACGAATCCCGCATCCTTGCGGCGGTCGAACGCCATCGCCATCGCGACGGGCCGCTGATCGAAGTGCTGCACGACGTGCAGGCGGAGTTCGGTTGCATTCCGCCGGGCTCGGTTCCCGTGATCGCGCGCGCACTCAACCTGTCGCGCGCGGAGGTCCACGGCGTCGTCAGCTTCTATCATCACTTCCGAACCCGGGCGC
>Ga0209486_10001491_pt1 | contig 10149 bp, 7 predicted proteins | sample NCCompost_FD_187518 | JGI IMG/M metagenome (GOLD analysis project Ga0209486, IMG submission 187518) | Agricultural soil microbial communities from Utah to study Nitrogen management - NC Compost (SPAdes) (version 2) | ecosystem: Environmental > Terrestrial > Soil > Agricultural land | place: USA... | reverse complement strand
TCCCGGCAAACACCGGGCCGCTGCCATCGATGAACTGCGTCACGGCCGGCATCTTGAGCGGCGGCATCACGAAGATGATGGCGACGCCGAGGATCATGATGGTCCCGACCTTCATGAACGTGGACAGGTAGTCGCGCGGCGCCAGCAGCAGCCAGACCGGGAGCACCGAGGCGATGAAGCCGTAGATCATCACCGCCCACGAGAGCGAGGTTCCGTTCCAGGTGAACGCGGGCGCGAGCGTCGGGTGCTGCGACACCCATTGACCGCCGACGAGTGCGAGGAGGAGCAGCGCGACGCCGATGGCTGTAGCCTCGGCCACCTTGCCCGGCCGCAGGTGGTTCATCCACAGGCCCATGAGGAGAGCGATCGGAATCGTGCACGAGAGCGTGAAGAGCCCCCACGGGCTGTCGCGGAGCGCGTTCACTACCACGAGCGCGAGCACGGCGAGCAGGATGATCATGATGGCGAAGATCGCGACCATCGCCGCCAGACCCGCCACCGGATTCACTTCTTCCTTCGCGATCTGCCCCAGCGACTTGCCGTCGCGCCGCATCGAGGCACAGAGGATGAGGAAGTCCTGCACGGCGCCGCCGAGGACCACGCCGGCAATCAGCCAGATCGTGCCCGGGAGAAAACCGAACTGCGCGGCCAGCGTCGGCCCCACCAGCGGACCGGCGCCCGAGATCGCCGAGAAATGGTGGCCGAAGAGCACCCATTTCGAGGTCGGGACGAAGTCGCGCCCGTTGTTGTGTCGCTCGGCCGGCGTGGCACGCCTCGCGTCGAGCTCGAAGACCTTGTTCGCGATGAACCGCGAGTAGAAGCGGTAGGCCACGAGATACGAGCAGACGGCGGCCACCACGAGCCAGGCGGCGGAGATCGTCTCGCCGCGCGCCAGGGCGATGACGCCAAAGGCGCCGGCGCCGGCCGCGGCCACGAGCACCCACACGAGAATCGAAAGAGGCTTGGGCATGGTTACTTGAACTGGAAGTAGGCGAGCCCGTTGATACCTGACTGGGTGAACCAGAGTCTATCCCCCAGACGCGTAGGTGGCTGGCGGTCGCTGCCCGCGGTCAGCCCGGTGGCGCCCGCGTTGGGGACGCGCAGCGGGAACTCGGTGATGGTGCCGTCGGGCGTCACGCGCCCGAGCAGCCCGCCGCGGGTGAACCAGATGTTCCGATCGGGGCCGACGGCGATGTTGATCGGCGACCCGGTCTGCGTGGCCATCGGGAACTCGGTGATTTCGCCCTTCATGGTGATCCGGCCGACGCGGTTGCCATCCGGCTTGCGCCCGTCCATCGTCCCCGAGAGCTCCACGAACCACATGTGCCCGTCCGCCCCGGCGGTGATGTCGCCTGGACCCGAATTGGGGCGTGGCAGCGGGAACTCGGTGATCACGCCGGCCGGCGTGATCCGCCCGATCTTGCTGGCGTTGAACTCGGAGAACCAGACGTTGCCATCGGGGCCGGCCGCGAGCGCGCGCGGACCGCTGTCGGGCGTAGGGATCGGGTACTCGGTGATCACGCCCGCCGGGGTGATTTTTCCGATCTTCCCCCCGCCGAACTCGCCGAACCAGATGTTGCCGTCGGCGCCGAGCGCGATGGCGCGCGGAAAGGCGTTGGGGGTGGGAATGGCGAATTCGGTGATCTGGCCGGCGGGGGTGATGCGGCCCATCCGGTTGCCGGCGTGCTCGGAGAACCAGAGGTTGCCGTCGGATCCCACGGCGATGATCCGTGGGGCGCTGTTGGGATTCGGGAGGGGAAACTCGACCAGGCCGGTCCCGTCGGGCTGCATGCGGCCAATGCGATTTCCCGCGCTTTCGGTAAACCAGACGGTGCCGTCCTGAGTAAGGGCGATCGTCGTCGGGCCGCTGCCGGGGTTCGGCAGGGTGAACTCGGTGGGCATGCCGGTGGTAGCGGGCAGATGCTCGCCGGACCGTAGCCAGCGCTGCGCGGTGTTCCCGTCACTGGCCACAAGGGTCACCAAAACGGGTATCCCTAGCTTCCACAGCCATTTGCGCGTCATAATAGGTGGTCGGTCCGAGGCAAGGCCTCGGTAGTGTATTCCACGCCTTCGGGCGTGGCGAATCCCGCTTTCGGGGAGGTTGGATGCGCCGAGACGCGCTCCTGGTCGTAGTACTCGCCGTGCTCGCCGTCGGTCACAGTCAGGCGACCGGCGACGGCGGTCAAGCGGCTCAGGCCGCGCGATCCCAGCCGGCATCAGCGGCGGCCGCGGCGCGCCAGACTGCGCCGGTGCCCGTGCGCTCGTCGAACGCGGCACACCCGGTCGCGCCGCCCGACGGCGCGCTCGTCCAGAAGTACTGCGTCTCCTGTCATAGCGATCGGACGAAGACGGCCGGCCTCTCGCTGCAGAACGTCGACCCGGCCGCGCCGGCCATCGACGGCCAGCTGTGGGAGAAGGTGCTGGAGAAGCTGCACGGCGGCATGATGCCGCCGCAGGGCATGCCGCGGCCCGACGCCGCGACGCTCGAGACGTTCGTCACCTCACTCGAAGCGAAACTGGATCGTCAGGCCGTGGGCGCCACGAACCCGGGCCACAAGCCGCCGCACCGCCTCAATCGCACCGAATACGGCAACGCGATCCGCGATCTGCTGGATCTCGACATCGACGCGGCGAGCCTGCTGCCTGCCGACGACGAGAGCTACGGCTTCGACAACATCGCCGGCGTGCTGCGCATCTCGCCGTCGCTGCTCGAGCAGTACCTCGGCGCCGCGCGCAAGGTGAGCAGCCTTGCGGTGGGCACTGACAAGGACGTCATCCGACTCGGGTTCCGCGTACCGCCCGACGACTCGCAAGAGGAACAGGTGGACGGCCTTCCGCTCGGGACCCGTGGCGGCCTGTCGTTCCCGCACACGTTCCCGCAGGACGCGGAGTACGAGTTCAGCGTGTTCCTGATGCGCAACATCGTGGGCTACATGACCGGCCTCGAGTTCGCGCACCAGCTCGAGATTTCGATCGACGGCGAGCGCGTGTTCATCGCGCAGGTAGGCGGCGAAGAGGACAACGTGGCCTCCGACAAGAACATGTCGGAGGCGGCCAACGCCATCGACGGGCGGCTCAAGACGCGCGTGAAGGTGAAGGCGGGCCCGCGCACCGTGGCCGTCACGTTCATCAAGCGGAATCACGCCGAGTCGGACGAGCCGCTGCAGCCGCACGAGCGCCACCACGACCTGCAGGACATGAACGGCCTGCCGCAGATCGACCACGTCAACCTGACGGGGCCGTTCGAGCCGACCGGACCGGGCGACACGCCCAGCCGCCGTCGCATCTTCATCTGTCGTCCGCCTTCGCCCTCCGGGCTACGGCGCGACGAGTCCTCGTCCTCGCCTGAGGAGATCGCCTGCGCGCGCAAGGTGCTCTCGACGCTGGCGCGCCGTGCCTATCGCCGGCCCGTGACAGCCGACGACCTGGCGCCCGTCATGGAGCAGTACGAGGCGGGCCGGAAGGCGGGCTCGTTCGATTCCGGCATCGAGCACGGCCTGCGCCTGATCCTCGCCAACCCGAAGTTCCTCTTCCGCGTCGAGCGCGCGGTGGACAAGCCGGGCCCGGTGAGCGACCTCGAGCTCGCGTCGCGGCTGTCGTTCTTCCTGTGGAGCTCCGTCCCGGACGACGCGCTGATCGATGCGGCCGCGAGCGGGCGGCTCGGCACGCCGGCCGGGCTGGAACGCCAGGTCACCCGCATGCTCGCGGACCCGAAGGCGCGCGCACTCACCGACAACTTCGCCAGCCAGTGGCTGCTGCTGCGGAACCTGAGGGGCCACGTGCCGACGCCGGGCGACTTCCCGAACTTCGACAACGAGCTGCGCCAGGCGTTCCGGCGCGAGACCGAGCTCTTCTTCGCGAGCATCGTCAAGGAGAACCGCAACGTCCTCGATCTGATCAACGCGGACTTCACGTTCGTCAACGAGCGGCTGGCGCGCCACTACGGCATTCCCAACGTCTACGGCAGCAACTTCCGCCGCGTCACCCTGACCAATCAGGCCCGGCGCGGCCTGCTCGGCCAGGGCAGCGTGCTGACGGTGACGTCGTATCCCAACCGCACGTCGCCGGTGCTGCGCGGCAAGTACATCCTCGAGAACATCCTCGGCACGCCGCCGCCGGCGCCGCCGGCCAACGTGCCGGCGCTGTCCGACAACGAGGCCGGCCAGGAGCCCAAATCCCTGCGCGAGCGCCTCGAGCTGCACCGCCGCACGCCGTCCTGCGCCAGCTGCCACCGGGTCATGGATCCGCTGGGGTTCGCGCTCGAGAACTTCGACGGCATCGGCGCCTGGCGGGCGAAGGAGCCAGGCGGCGCCATCGACCCGACCGGCAAGCTGGCCGACGGCAGCGACGTGGATGGCCCGGTGGCCCTGCGAGCGGCTATCATGCGGCACCCGGATCAGTTCGTCCGCACCCTGACCGAGAAGCTGATGACGTACGGGCTGGGCCGGGGGCTCGAGCACTACGACCTGCCGGTAATCCGCGGGATTACGCGGGACGCGGCGAAGAAGAACTACCGGTTCTCGGCAATCGTGGCGGGCATCGTGAACAGCCCGGCATTCCGGCAGAAGGCGCCGCAGGCGGGCGCGGGACTCGTCGCCGCCGCGGCGTCACACTGAGCGCTGGAGACAACGATGTTTATCACTCGAAAGCACCTGCCGCGGCGGACGTTCCTGAAGGGCCTCGGCGTCAGCATGGCGCTGCCGCTGCTCGATTCGATGGTGCCCGCCCGCACGCTCCTGGCGCAGACGGCGGCAAAGCCGGTGTCCCGTCTCGGCTTCGTCTACGTGCCGCACGGCGCCATCATGGACAAGTGGACGCCGGCGGCCGAGGGCGCCGGCTTCGAGTTCACGCCCATCCTCAAGCCGCTCGAGGCGCACCGCAACTACGTCAACGTGGTCAGCGGTCTCGGTCACAGGGCCGCGGACTCGACCGCCGTGCACTCGCTGAGCCCGACGACGTGGTTGAGCGGCGTTCGCCCGAAGCCCACGCAGGGCGTGGACGCCTACGCCGGCATCACCGCCGACCAGATCGCCGCGCAGTCGATCGGCCAGGACTCGCCGCTGCCGTCGATGGAGATCGCCACCGAGGATCACTCGGGCCTCATCGGCTCGTGCGACGTCGACTACGGCTGCATCTACATGAACACGCTCTCGTGGCGCACGCCCACGACGCCGCAGCCGATGGAGATCAACCCGCGTAAGGTCTTCGAGCGGATGTTCGGCGAGGGCGGCACGGCGGCGCAGCGCGTCGCGCGCATCAGGGAGGACCGCAGCATCCTCGACGCCGTGGCCAAGGAAGCCGCCAGCCTGCAGCTGCAGCTCGGCGCGTCCGATCGCCAGACCATGAGCCAGTACCTGGAAAACGTGCGCGAGATCGAGCGCCGCATCCAGCGGGCCGAGAAGAGCCAGGGCGACCAGGAACTGCTGCTCCCGTCGCGGCCGGCGGGCGTCCCCTTCGACTTCCAAGAGCACGTCGGGATGATGTACGAGCTGATGACGCTGGCCTATCAGGCGCAGATCACGCGCGTCATCACCTTCATGGTGTCGCGCGAGGTGAGCAACCGCACCTACACGCAGGTGGGCGTCACCGACGGCCACCATGCCATCTCGCACCACCAGAACCGCGCCGAGAAGATGGAGAAGAACGTCCGCATCCAGACGTTCAACGTCACCATGTTCGGCGAGTTCCTGACCAAGCTGAAGGAGACGCCGGACGGCGACGGCTCGCTGCTGGATCACACGGTGCTGCTCTACGGCAGCAACATGAGCAACAGCAACGCGCACGACCATTTCCCGCTGCCGAACCTGGTGGTGGGCGGCGGCGCCGGCTCGCTCAAGGGCGGCCGTCACCTGCGCTATCCCGATCACACGCCGATGACCAACCTCCTGGTGTCGATGCTCGACAAGGCCGGCGTGCGGCACGAGACGCTCGGCGACAGCACGGGACCGCTGGCGAATCTGTGATGCGCACGATCCTCGCTATGCTCGTCGCCGCGCTCACCCTGGCCGGCACGACTGGCTTCGCGCAGACAGCGCGCACGGTCAACACGAGCGCCGCCACGCCGGGAGCGCTGGTCGCCGCCGTCAAGGCGGGCGAGTCGGCCGCGGCGCTGTCGCTCCTCCAGCGCAAGGCGGATCCGAACGCCGCCGAAGTGGACGGCACCACGGCATTGCACTGGGCGGTGCGCAACGGCGACGCGACCCTCGTGGATCGGCTGCTGCGCGCCGGCGCGAAGCCGACCGCGGCCAACCGTTACGGCGTGACGCCGCTGCCGCTGGCGTGCGAACAGGGCGACCCCGCGATCGTCGAGCGCCTGCTCAAAGCGGGCGTCAGTGCGAACCTCACCGGCCCTCTGGGCGAGACCGCGCTCCACACCTGCGCGCGCGCGGGCCACGTGGCCGCGGCGAAGGTGCTGGTGACGCGCGGGGCGTCGCTGAACGCCGGGGACAGCTGGCGCGGTCAGACGCCGATCATGTGGGCGGCGGCACAGGGCCACGGCGAGATGGTCTCGATGCTGGCTGAAGCGGGCGCCGACGTGAACGCGCGCTCGGGCATCATCGCGTGGGAGCGGCAGCGCACGTCGGAACCGCGCGACAAGTGGCTGCCTCCCGGCGGGTTCACGCCGCTGCTGTTCGCCGCGCGCGAAGGCCGCGTAGACGCGGCCAAGGCGCTCATCGCCGCGGGTGCCGACGTCAGCGTCGTCGATCCAGACCGGCAATCCGCGCTCGTCATCGCGCTCATCAACGGCCACTTCGACGTCGCCAACCTGCTCATCGACAAGGGCGCGGACGTGAACGTGCCCGACAAGGTGGGCCGGACCGCTCTGTGGGCGGCCGTGGACTACAACACGCCGCCGCAGTCCAACCGGCCGGCGCCGAATCCGTTCGACGACGAGACGACCAGCCTCGACGTCATCAGGAACCTGCTCGCGCACGGCGCGCGCGTCGACGCGCCGCTCACCGCGCAGACGCCCTACCGGACCAAGCTCGATCGCGGCGCCGACGGGGTGCTCGGCGCCGGCACCACGCCGCTGCTGCGCGCGGCCAAGGCCGGCGACACACCGGTGGTGAAGCTGCTGCTCGAGAAGGGCGCCAACCCGAAGGCGGTGACCCGCAACGGCGTCAACGCCCTCATGATGGCCGCCAACGTCGCCGCGCGCGAAGAAGACAGGACGGGCCGCAGCAAGACGCAGAAGGACGCGATCGAGACGATCACGCTGCTGCTCGCTGCCGGCGTCGACATCAACGCCACCGACACGCAGGGCCGCACCGCCATGCACGGCTCGGCGCTGTGGGGCTTCACCGACGTCGTCCGGTTCCTGCACAAGAACGGCGCGAAGCTCGACGTCGAGGACAAGCGGCGCTACACGCCGCTCGAGGCGGCGCTCGGCATGACCGGCGGCTTCGGCTTCGATTCGAAGGCCGGCGTCGTACGCGAGGACACCGCCAAGGCGATTCGCGAGCTCATGGGCGTGGCGCCCGACTATGTGCCGCCGGACCGTCCCCACCCGGCCGCCGGCGGCCGCAACGCCAACGCGAACGTCGACGACTAGTCGCGAGCACGTGCGTAGAGGGCGGGCTTCAGCCCGCCCTGGTCATTCCCACAGCGGCGTAGGTCGAAAAGTCAGTTCTTACGTAAAGGTTGCCATTGACTGGCGCCTCCGAGTACGCGATAGATCCGTCCAACTCGTTGGCACCACGTAGGTAGCAGCCGTGTTCGGCCCCGCCGGGCACGTGGCCTCCAAGTTGCTCCAAGGGAACGCCGGGGGGAGGCATGACGTTCAACACACTCGTCGAGCGCGTAGAAAAGGACTTCGCGGAGATGCCGGGGCTGGAAGTGACCATGGCCCAGGGCGTCCGCCTGTGGAACATCGGCGCCGACGATTGCCGCTTCGTGATCGACGCCCTGGTGGACATGGGCTTCCTGAAGTGGACGACGAAGCGGACGGTCATCCGCACCGGTCGAACGCTCTCGCTCGGAAAGGCCGGCGCGAACTGAGCTACAAATCAGTGCAGCCAGCCTCTCCACCCCACAGAATCGTCGCCTCGTAGGAAGGACCCGGAACCCGCCCTTATTTCGGCGCCGCGAACTTCTTTATCTGTTCCACGGCGCTCGCCACCTTGTAGTCCAGGAAAATCCGGCCCATCTCCGCGGTGGCCGGCGTGGGATCCACGAGCGCGCCAGCGGCCGGTTCGGGCCCGGCGGCGCTCGCGGCGTAGCGGTCGCGGCGGATGTGGCGGTTGTCGGCGTCGAGCGCCACCACCTGCGCCGTCTCGGTGACGCCGGCGTGCCCGCCCGGCGTGATCTTGCGTTCGGTCAGGTAGGCGTTCATCTGCTGACCCGACTGCGTGGCCACGTCCACGTAGTAGACGCGCGCGCCCTTGCGGCGCGCGTCGGCGTCGAGCCCCTCGGCCGCGAGCCGCAGCTCGGCCTGCCCGCCGCCGTGATCGCCCATCAGATACACCTGCTTGAAGCCGGCGGCGACCGCGCTCTGCGCCACCTGGCGCATGACCCCCAGGAACACCTCGGAGCTGAGACTCACGGTGCCGGGGAACCGCATGTGCCCCGTCTTCTCGACCACGTCACCCGCCGGCGAGAACGGCATCACCGGGTAGACGAGCGCGTTGCCGAGCCGCTCGGCAATCTTCCCGGCCACGTGCCGCGCGATCAGGTTGTGCTTGGCGAGCGACATGTGCGGCCCGTTCTGCTCGGTGCCGCCGGCGTAAATGATGGCGGCCGTCTTCCCCGCCGCCATCGCATCGCGGATCTCGAACCAGGTGAGATCCTCCATGTAAACCGACCGGGTCTGCGCCGAGACCGCGGTGGCGGCCGTCAGCAGCGCGGCGGCAATCGTGAGCGTTCGCATGGGCAATGCCTCCTATAGCTGGTAGCTGGTAGCGGGTAGCCTCTCAGGCTGCGGCCCAGATTCTGCCGCAAACCGGGCCGCCAGGGTGATCGCCAATCGCGCACATGAGCTTGGCCTGACCAGCCGATTCTCCATACCGCCCCCGCCGCTTCGGCCGTCAAGATAGGAGTGGCGCTCGAAACAGGGCTCGGGTGCCCCCACGGCTTGCACACAATATTCGCTGGCGCGCCCAAGAGGACCGCCTGCGGCCCGGGGAGCGTAAGATGGGAGTTGCCTCGAAGGGCGAATCAGGTTCACTATCGCCTCAGCTGAGCCAAATACCGCATAAACCCATGGGTTCCCTCCGAGTGGTTCTGGTCGAAGATCACACCCTGATGCGCGCCGGCATCCGGGCGTTGCTGCAGAAGCTTGCCGACGTGGAAGTGGTCGGCGAGGCCGACAACGGCCCCGACGCGGTTTCGCTCGTCTCCACGACGCGCCCGGATCTGATCCTGCTCGACATCACGTTGCCCGAGATGAACGGCCTCGAAGTGGCCGAGCGGGTGGCCAGGGACTTCGCACCCACCCGCACCATCATCCTGTCCATGCACACCGACGCGGTGTACGTCCGCAAGGCGCTCCAGGCGGGAGCGTCCGGCTACATCGTCAAGGACGCCGGCCCGCAGGAGCTCGAAGCGGCCATCCGCGCGGTGATGGGGGGCGAGACGTACTTGAGCCCGGGGGTGAAGGGCCCGCCCGCGCAATTCCTCTCGAACGACCCCACCGAGGATCCGCTCAAGCGCCTCACGCGCCGCCAGCGAGAAACGCTCGAGCTCATGGCGCAGGGCTTCGGCACGCGCGCGATCGCCGAGCGTCTCAACGTCAGCGTCAAGACGGTGGAGTTCCACCGCGCCGAGCTGATGAACCGCCTCGAGATCCACGACGTGCCTGGCCTGGTGCGCTTCGCGATCCGCGCCGGGCTCGTCTCGTCAGAGCACTAATCCTCGTCGACGCGCGCGACTCGAACGCGCGCAACATCATCGACAGCCGAACGCGATGCGCGCGACGTTTCACCATGTGAGGCGTCGCACGCCTGGGGTTTCCCCAGCTTAGGGATCCCCTAGTGCCGTTACGATCGATCGGACGGCGACATTTTGCACATATGGCTGGGCCGGAACTTCGCGACAACCGCTGCACCAGCGCATTAGAGCGACGGCGCACGCCGACGCCACGTCATCCAGTGGCGTACCGACGGCGCACGAAATGCTTACTATCAGTGTGCAAAACGAAGGTTAAAAACAGAC
>Ga0209486_10001490_pt1 | contig 10150 bp, 5 predicted proteins | sample NCCompost_FD_187518 | JGI IMG/M metagenome (GOLD analysis project Ga0209486, IMG submission 187518) | Agricultural soil microbial communities from Utah to study Nitrogen management - NC Compost (SPAdes) (version 2) | ecosystem: Environmental > Terrestrial > Soil > Agricultural land | place: USA... | reverse complement strand
CAGGTTGGTTTGTTTCGTTGGCGGGTTATGCCGTCATGGGGCTGATTTTGATGTGGGGCGCGTGGAAGGATTGCCTGTTTTTTGTAACAGCTCTTTTTGTGGGGGCATTTAGCGGCCTTGAAGATGTTCTGTATTATGTATTGGACCGGAAGCCCATGCCTGATTCATTGCCCTGGCTGGATGCCAACCCTATGATCTATCACGTCTCACGCACAGGTGTTTTGGCCTCGGTGCTATTCTGGTTCACAGCTCTGGCGCTTTTTTATATTGCCCTTTATTGGTGGCGTAACGACCAGGGTCCAGTGATCCAAATTTCCCTGGATGGTGAGAGCGGGGTTTCTTAACACCATTTCCCAACACAAAGCACTGCCTAAATAACGAGGTAGGTGAGACCAGCAAAAACATAAAAAGCTTTCTGATAAATGAGTGGGGGAATATTTTTTTCTTTGGGTGTATATGGCAGTTTTTTATCAAGCGCTCTTATGCATCACCCATGCGTACTATCGTTCCGTAATTTACTTTAACACTTAGCTCACTCTAATTGTTTGCTAAGCCTTCTATCACCAAAAATGGTGATATTTTTTCGCGCCCATCGTTCATATTAATGTGATCAGGTAATGATTATATTTCGATTTTAAGAAGCTTTAAAACAACACTAAAAATCTAAAGAGGAGAGAATATGCAAATTCTGATAGATACCATTGGCGCCCTTTATTTGCTTGTTATCCTTGGGTTATCTCTATATGGCTTGAACAGCTTCATTACTACGGTTTTATATGTGTTCAGGCCTCATCAATTGAAGAATAGGAAAAAAGTGCTGCCTCTCAAGATGTGGCCGACCGTCACCATTCAACTCCCCATCTTCAACGAGAAATATACAGTGGAGCGTTTATTGAAGGCTGTTACAAAGCTGGACTATCCGCGCAAACGGCTCCAGATCCAGGTACTGGACGACTCGACAGATGATACGGCCAAGCTTGTTAAAGACCTCGTCCAAAAATACAAGTCACGCGGGTTTGATATAGAATGGCAGCATCGCACTGACCGCAAAGGCTACAAGGCTGGGGCACTCAGCGAAGGGCTCAGTAGTGCGACTGGTCAACTGATCGCCATTTTTGATGCGGATTTTGTCCCCAAACCAGATTGGCTACAGAAAACTGTTCCACTTTTTCGAAACAGGAAATTAGGATGCCTTCAAACGCGCTGGGGGCATACGAATCGCAAATACAATTCTTTGACACAGGCTGAGGCGATGGCCATTGATGGCCATTTCATCGTCGAGCAAACGGCCCGTTCACAAAACGATCTTTTCCTTAACTTCAATGGCACAGCCGGCATGTGGCGCCGCGCTTGTATCGAAGATGCTGGCGGCTGGCAGTGGGATACGCTGACCGAAGATCTTGACCTGAGCTATCGCGCCCAGATGCGCGGTTGGAAGATCGACTATCTGCCGGAGGTAGTTGTGCCGGCCGAGCTACCCTCACAGGTTGAGGCTTTCAAGAAACAGCAGTTCCGTTGGGCAAAGGGAAGTTTTCAGGTAGTACGCAAAATTTTGCCAAAGGTATTCGAGTCCATCCTTCCCTGGAGGGTGCGTCTAATGGCTATCCTACACCTGACTGGCTACTTTATCCATCCGCTGATGCTGGCTTCGCTGTTGCTTACTCTACCTGTTGGGCTGCTATTCCCAGAAGCTTTTAAGCTCTTCCCGTTTTCAATGTTCGCGGGATTGGGCCCTCCATTGCTTTACATGGTTGCCACAGCCCCCAATACACCGCCTCTGCTCGAAAGATTGAAACTACTCCCGCTCCTTACCATTACAGGGTTTGGTATCTCTCTCAGTACCTCGATCGCGGTATTACAGGGATTAACAAAAATGGGTGGTGCCTTCGTGCGCACTCCCAAACTGAACCTGGGTAATGGTCACAAGGAAAATAAAAATATAGATCTGGGATATATACCGCCGATCAGCCGGATGGTCTGGGTGGAGATCGCACTGGGAATTTACGCGCTGATTACAGGGATTGTATTGCAGCCTTCCATGGGTTGGGGAGTGGTCCTTTGGATGGTACTTTATATGCTTGGCTACTTCTATATTGCAGGCTTAAATCTCATTCAGCACATGCCGGTAAAGGATAAAGACATGGCAAAATCCTTCGCAAGATAGGTTGACAAACCTCCGAATTCTTGAAGAACTCGGAGGTCTCATTTCACTTGGACGAAGTTTTCTTGACAATAGGCTTCTTCGCAACCGTCTTTACGGTCGTTTTTGGTTTTGACTTCGTTGTCTTCGCGAGTGATTTCTTCATGGCAGCTTTCGACGCCGCAGGTTTCTTTTTGGTTGTGTTCTTCTTTGCTAATTTCACAACCACTTTCTTCTTCGCTCCTGCCTTCTTCCTCTGCTTCTTGACCTTCACTTCTTCCACTACTTCCTCTTCCTTCTCCCCAAACATCTCATCCCACTTCGCGGCCATGGACTCAACACCTGCGCCGTTCAAATTGCTATGTATCAATTCCCAATTCGGATCATCTACAAATTGCCAGTCCATGAAGACGTGGTGGTGGTAGGCGTGCAATTCAACGTACATTCCTTTTTGCCAGATCTCTTCACACGAGCGTATGTATTCCAAGTGCGTGACGTAATCTTTGAAGATAACGTATCCTTCAAACGGTAAGCCCAGGCCTTCGGCAAGAGATTTCTGTTTCAGATCACCTGTGCTTTTATCGAGATAGGCTACTGAGGTTTTGATCCAGCCGCGCGTATCACCAAATTTGTTGTGAAAGAGGACAAGACCGCGTTCGTCATCACGAATGTTGGAGTAGGCAAAGACATTTTCATCAACATTCCCACCTTTCCCCCCTTGGGGGGTTGGTGTAAAAAGGTCATACAGGAAGAACTGTTCCACGTCCGCGAACAGGGAACGGCGGTGGAGGATCGGGAAGATCTTCCAGTCATGCCCGGCGATGAGTCCTTCGTCGGGAGTCTCATCCAGTTTAGGCTTGCGGAACTCCATCCCATATTTTTCGCGGAAGCCTTCAACCTGTCCATGACCGAACATGGGCAAGCCAGGCAGCGTTGAAAGCACAATTGAAACACCAAAATATTTATCGCCGTTGCCGAACTGATCGATGGCAGTCTTTTCATCGGGGTTACTCATGAAGTTGACATAACGCTTGAGAATTTGTGGATCAAACTCCAGCGTGTTCTTGATCGCCATGCGATACTTTTCATTGTCTTCGTCGCGCAACATATGCATGAACGCCGAGTTATAGACGCGGTGCATTCCAAGTGTGCGCACAAAATAACCTTCCAGCAGCCAGAAGGCTTCGGCAAGCAGCAATGTATCCGGCACTTCCACCGCGACGCGGTCCACGACTTCTCGCCAGAATTCCTCCGGGATGGCCGCGTCAAATTCCTCCCGCGTCATGCCATGCTCAGAACGGGACGGGATCGCGCCACCTGCGCCTGGTTCAGGGAACCACAAGCGTTGGATGTGCTTCTTGGCAAGAGTCATCGCCGCGTCGAAGCGGATGATTGGGAAGTTGCGCGCAACATGCAAAATGGTTTGAATGACAGCTTCGCGCACTTCTGCTTTCAAATAATCCAATTGGGCAGTGTCGTTCCAGGGAAAAGATGTGCCATCGTTGCCGTGATACACGTAACGTACATCACCACTAAAGTGATCGCGGCGCTGGAAGACCACGGCTGCGTCCGTTTTATCGTAGTAATGGTCTTCAAGATAAATACCCACGCGAATATCATCAGACAGATTCTCTGATTTAAAAGAATAGGACGGATAGGGCGGATGAGGAATCGATAAAAACCAATCTGGATGCTCAATGACCCATTTCGAGTCAATGCCCATGTGATTCGGAACCATATCAGCAGATAAGCGAACGCCGCGTTGCCATGCGCGTGAACGCAGATTTTCTAACGCTCCCCATCCCCCAAGATCCTCTGCAATATCGTATGCGTAAAGCGAATATGCCGAAGCGACCGCGTCTGTGGCACCCATGCGCTGTTTGATTCGTTGGCTGGCACGCGAACGTTCCCAAAGACCAATCAGCCACAAACCAGTAAAACCGCGATCACGCAGCAAGTCAAGTTCTTCATCAGGGATTTGATCCAGAGTCCTGATCCAGCGCCCATATTTTCTTGAGAGCTGTTCGAGCCACACATAGGAATTCTTTGCGATCAACACAAGACGCGGCATCCAGTCTTTATCGGGACTGTATTGTTCGTATTCCGCGTATTCACCGCCACCAAACGTTTGCAGTGGGATGTCGGGTGTGAAATCACCATGTGCCAAATGCTGGTGCACCACTTCTTCGCGCAGGAAGTCCATGCCACGAACGACACGCGCAATAAAAGTCTCACCTAATAAGATTCCCCATTTATCAAAGATGAATTGAAGCTGTCCATCCAATGAATTTGGTGAGGCTTTGGCTGGCGCACTTAAAATGTCGAATAAGGATTCCGCCGACCTTCCCTCAGCCGCGGACTCTTTGGCTGCCTGAGTAAAGAACGAATTGAGAGCAGTAATAAGGTTTTGATACGCTGTTGATTCAAGGGGTGTATCATCCACCAGTTCCACCAACGGATTGACTGCGGGGTTTGCATTATGCAGGTAAATAAATAACAATTCCTCAATAGTCCACACGCGTCCATTGCCCCCCGTTGAAGCTAAGAGTTGTTCGAGATATTCCTCTGCTTTCATTTCCCCGCGATAGACATCATCAGGAGGAAATTCTGAAACAAATTTCTGCTGCGTGGCATTGACGGAATCCATCCCCACACTACTATCCAGATATGAAACCGCGCTGGACATCAATGCATCTGGGGCATAACGTTTCACCAGCACGCGCATCGCCTCGTCAATGAGCTGCATCGCGTATATATCGGAGGCAGGCACCGGCTGAGTCCGAAGCGCTGACATTTGTGCGGCGAACTTTCGGGCGGCAGAAAAATCGTCAAAAACCACGCGTCCGTTAGCCTGGAAGAAGTCTGTATCGAATTGATATGTGTCGCGGGAGGCCTTTGTGATAAGCATATTGCAATGATAACCCCGTTATTTGAATTCGAGTATACTTTGCAGCGATGTCGCCCCAGACTCTTAATTTGATACTGCATTTGGTCCTTGCGGCGCTTTATCTGCCCGTGCTCGCGAATCTAATTCAGAGACGGTCCGGGCACGAAACTGCGGCCAATCTATTGAGTATGTACGTGATATTGGGGATGTTACTGACGATCGGGGAAGGTCTCTGGCGCGGGGGACAATTACAGCTTGCCGCATCACGTGTCGCAAACGATTTTCAAATCTATGGCGCGACGGCGCTGGCGTTTTTATTGGCATTAACAGTTGCCGCTTTCACACGTCGTAATCTGCGCAGGTGGATCGCCCTAGGCGCGTTCTGGGTGCTGGGGTTCATAGTCATCCTGTTGAACTTTCTTCGCCTCCCCGCTGTCATTTGGACGAATGGCAGGCTTTCACTTACCCTGGAAAGACTCGCACCCACCTGGTCAATTATTGGCTGGCTTATTTTTACAATAAGCGTAATCTGGATCGCACGCGCCGCGCACGCGCGCTCCCGGCAGCCATTATTTCGTAACCGCCTAAACTACTGGACGCCTGTTTTCCTGCTCACGATCATCAATGATCTGTTGATCATCCTTGGCCTGCCTCTGCCAGGCAATCCTGTGCGACTGGGCGTCGCGGCATTGGCAGCGTTGATCATCATTACACACGACCCGCCCGATCTGCGCGAAGTGGCGCGGCGAGTGCTCACGTATATCATCACAACAATTGTCATTGTCGCTTTTTATGTGGCAGGTTTCTCGGCCTCACAAACAGTATTCAACGCATTACCAAATTTCGATCCACTCTTGGTGGGGGCAGGGATTGCACTCCTGCTCTCATTCATTTTTACACCGCTTTTATCGCTGGTCCAGCGCTGGGTAAATCGATTGTTGAATATTCACGAATTCCATGCCAGCCGCACGCTGCATGCTTATAGCGAACAGATCAGTAATATTCTCGATATGCAAAAGCTCGCCAACGTGGCAGTAGGGCTCATCATTGAGGCCATGGATATCACGCGCGGCTTTCTATTCCTGGTCGATTCGGAGCTCTCGAGTGACGGGCAAAAATCCTATCGACTGCGCGCAGTGCGGAATCAGGGTGAACGCCAGGTAAAGATCATCTCCTTTTCCACGGATCATCCCATCGTCAGGCATTTGACTCAGGACCAGCGCCCGCTTCTTCAATATGACCTCGACCTGCTCCCGTCATTTCGGTCTGTCTCTGATTCCGAACGCGAGTGGTTCAATCATCTTGAAGCCGAAGTCTATCTCCCCATCTTCTCAAAACGCGAATGGATCGGTTTGATCTCGCTTGGTTCCAAGATTAGTGGCAATCGCTACACCGCGGATGACCTGGTAACGCTCTCGGCCCTTGCCAACCAGACAGCGGTCGCGCTTGAAAATGCGCGTCTCGTGGACAACCTGGTGCAGCTCAACACAGAACTTCGCCAGGCGTATCGCTCATTGGATAAAGCCAACAGTGACCTTGAACGCCTTGACCAGACGAAATCTGATTTCATCAGCATTGCTTCCCATGAACTCCGTACGCCGCTGACCACAATGGTCGGTTATACAGAGATGCTGATAGAAGACATCACTCTCCCGCCCAATGTGCATGACATGCTCAAGGGCATCTCTAAAGGCACAAAACGTCTGCATGAAATCATGGACTCAATGTTCGACATCGCGCAGATCGATACGCGTACACTTCAAATCCATCTAGTACCTGTCGATACTGGCACGCTGGTCAAAGAGGTGGGTGAACGCATGGTGCAGTCGTTCATGGAGCGCAAACAGACATTGTCAATTAACATTCCTCCACTGCCCATGGTGCGGGCAGATCCAAATCTTTTGAAGAAGCTCTTCCAACATTTGTTGAGCAATGCCATTAAATTCACACCCAACAAAGGCAGCATTACTGTTGGCGCGAATTCTATCCCGGCGCACAACTCGGAGCTGCCAACCGGAGGAGTGGAGATCATCGTCAGCGATACCGGAGTAGGCGTGGACCCTGATACGAGCGAAATTATTTTCAGCAAGTTCTACCAGCCCGGTGAACTCTCCAAACATTCAACCAGTAAGACGCGCTTCAAAGGTGGTGGCGCGGGGCTTGGCCTGGCTCTGGCCAAGGGAATTGTGGAAGCCCATGGCGGGCGCATCTGGGTGGAAAGTACAGGCTACGATGAAATAAACTTCCCTGGCAGTAAATTCCATGTGTTGCTCCCATTAACCAACCTAGATAAAGGCGAAGAAACAATGATGGGCTCTGAAATGAATTATCAGCTTGGATGAACAAAAAGAGTTGAAATCGAATTCAACTCTTTTTTGATTAAATATGTTCCAGGATACTGCTTGAGAAATTGGCGGTTTCTAAGAGATTACTTTTCGATATACACGATGGTTCTTATACTCCACACCATTTAGATTCTTCAAGTCCGCGCGCATTTGCTCAGTGGTCTCTGCCACCTGGGTCATCTCAATGTGAGTGAATTGTTTAAATTCAAAAAGCGTCCGCCCCATTTCGGAATATAGGATGGCGTTGCCGCCATGTCCCTGATGCTGTGGCAGGATGCCCATACCGTTGACCGCGACAGTGTGAGTGCGCTTAAGCTCCAGCAGAATGTCAACTAATCCAAACGGGAACAGGCGTCCGCGTGCGCGTTGAAGCGCCGCAGACACGTCGTGAAACGCAAAAAGGAATCCAACCACGTCCTCTCCGTGTGTAATGACCTTGATCAGGCGATGGTCAGCGATGGTCATGATATTCTGCACAACAAAGTCGATTTCACGCTGTGTGAGAGGATAATATTCCCAGTTATTGACGAAGGCATCGTTATATGCCTTGCCGATGCGCGACGCCCAGGCGACCAGTTCCCGCTTTTTTCCAAATTTTTTCGCCTGCAATCCGCCGCGCTGCATAACGCGCTCTGCAATTTTCTGTACTCTCTCGGGAATCTGGAATTTGTCTGCAGGCAGGTAACACGAAACAAAATCCACTTCCTTTGTAAATCCCTGCGCTTCGATCAACTGTTGATAGTAGGGATAATTGTAGTTAAGCATGGTCATCGTCTGCTGTTGTTCATAGCCAAACACCAGCGCGCCATACCCATCTAACGGTCCCATCCCTTTGGGTCCTACAACCGTATCGAGTTGATGCGCTGCTGACCAGGCAGCCACTTGGTTGAAGAGCGCGCCTGCTGCCTCCGAATCATTTTCACAATCGAAGAAATAGAAATTTGACTTCTTCACACCATGATACTTGTTGAAGGCTTTATTTTCGATCGCGGCAATACGCCCCACCTCCCGACCATCGCGCACAGCCAGGAAAAAATCCACATTCGAATGTTCATGAAAGGGATGCTTTCTACGGTTGAGGTACATATAGGCATCGACATAAAGCGGCGGCACCCACTGTGGACAATCCCTGTATAACCTGTACGGCAGCTCCACAAAGCGTTTTACCTGTGCCCTGTTATCTGTATCCACTTCTTCGATGGTGAGCATGAAACACTCCCTGAACGCGATGATATTTTAGCTAGTACTGCAACAACATGAACTTGTAGGGTTATTCTGAAAATTATCCACTGATAGGTAGGGAAATACCCTGCAACTTAACAAGGTTGCGGCACTAGTATAAATCAAAAGCCATACAAAAGTTAATGCTATACTTATAAAAAATGAGCATAGGAGCCTTCCATGCAGTCTAAAAAAGAGCATCAGGAATTACTAAAGAAATACGCCGAAGCCGTTGTGAGGGTTGGACTCAACTTGCGCGCCGGACAGAGACTCATCATCACTAACGCCACTGCGCGTGGAGTTCCGCCGGCGGGGCGCGCCTTTGTCCATGAAGTGACCAAAGCTGCTTACGCTGCGGGCGCACGTTACGTGGAAGTGATTTGGGGCGATGAAGAGATGATGCGCATTCGTTTGCAGAACGCTCCTGACAATTCCTTCGATGAATATCCGACCTGGCAGATCAACGCGCTGACAAGCATGATCGAAAAGGGTGATGCCCTGCTTTCTGTCTCTGCAAACGACCCCGATATTTATCAAGGGCTGGATAGTGAACGCGTCAGCGCCATGCAGAAGGCCCACCTTGAAAACTACGGGCCAGTCAGCGCAAAAGTGACCCGCAATGCAATGAACTGGTGTGTGGTGGCTGCTGCCAGCCCTGCCTGGGCCGCAAAAGTCTTCCCCGGCCTACAACCCGAAGAGGCAGAGTCGAAACTTTGGCAGGCCATCTTTGAAACGACGCGTGCAACCCTACCCGATCCCGTCGCTGCCTGGCAGGAACATATCCAAAATTTGAAGAAGCGCTCCAGTTACATGCAGGCGAAAAACTATTCAGCCTTGCACTATCAGGGCCCAGGTACAGACTTCACTCTCGGCCTGCCACGCGGGCACAAATGGATCAGCGCGCAATCGCTCGCCGAAAATGGAGTTGTGTTCACAGCAAATATGCCGACAGAGGAAATGTTCACCCTGCCCGATCGTTATCGCGCCGAAGGAACAGTTGCCGCAACCATGCCGCTTTCCTATGCTGGCACACTCATCGAAGATTTCAGCGTGACCTTTGAAAACGGCAGGATCGTCAAGGTCAATGCCAGGAAGAATGAAGCCATCCTGCAAAAACTCGTGGATACAGATGAAGGCTCCACGCGGCTCGGAGAAGTGGCGCTCGTGCCTGCCAGTTCCCCGATCGCACAGCGCGGGCATCTCTTTTACAACACCTTATTTGACGAGAACGCGTCGTGTCATATTGCCATTGGACGCGCCTATCGCTTCTCACTGATCGGCGGCGAAGAATTGACTGATGAAGAGTTTATTTCAGCGGGCGGAAATGTCAGCCTTAACCATGTGGATTTTATGATCGGCTCCTCTCAAATTGACATTGACGGCATCCGGCAGGATGGCACGCGCGAACCAGTTATGAGACAGGGTGAATGGGCGTTTGACGCATAAAATTATCCTTCCGCCATGCCCAAAAATATAGCCCCGCGCGTTGAACTGGACGAACTGCTCGCCTCTGAATATGAGTATATTACGCATACAGCCAACCAGGCGAATGAAGAC
>Ga0209486_10001487_pt1 | contig 10156 bp, 12 predicted proteins | sample NCCompost_FD_187518 | JGI IMG/M metagenome (GOLD analysis project Ga0209486, IMG submission 187518) | Agricultural soil microbial communities from Utah to study Nitrogen management - NC Compost (SPAdes) (version 2) | ecosystem: Environmental > Terrestrial > Soil > Agricultural land | place... | reverse complement strand
CGCTTCCAGCTCACGCAGGCTAAAGGGCTTGGTGATGTAATCATCCGCGCCCATCTCGAGGCCCAGGACCTTATCGACGACGTCGTCCTTGGCCGTAAGCATCAATATCGGCAGGTAGCCGACCTTTTCCCTGAGTTCCTTACAAACTGCGAGGCCGTCCATCTTGGGCAACATCAAGTCGAGGACGACCGCATCCGGCGGGTCATCCAACGCGGCCTTCACGCCATTCAGGCCGTCTTCAACAGTCTTGACGTTATAGCCTGCGCGCGAAAAGTACTCGCTGATCGCGGTCGAGATGTTTTCGTCATCCTCGACGACGAGTAATGAGACTTTCCGTTCGCCTGAGTCGGGAACAGGGAAACCTTCTTTATTGGTTTTCTGTCTGTCAGTAGCTGTAGCCATCGAAGTATTTTAGTCGAAATCTAAACTGACAGGAGGCTCAGAGGGCAAGCACCTTGGGGTCTTTCGGCGCAACTCGGTTCAGCCGCAGATACTACAGGAGAATTGGTCCGAGTTACAAGTCCAAACTTCCCACCAGCCGGCGAAAACCCATGTCCTGACTGCGCTCTTCCCGATCTGGTATGCTGCGTTATGAAGGAGACATTACCGATGACCCCGGAAGAACGAAATGAGCTCATTGCACAGTATGCTGCCGGCTACGACGAAGTGACGAAGGCGCTGGAAGGGTTCCCCGCCGAGAGCCTTAACGCACATCCGATCCCCGGCAAATGGAGCGCGAGAGAGATAGTTCATCATCTCGGCGACAGCGAAAGCACCTCTGCGTTCCGCATCCGCAAACTGCTCGTCGAAGACAACGCCATCATCGAAGGTTACGATGAGGCCCACTTCGCCACCAGGCTTCGTTACAACGAACGCGACATGGCTCCCGCCCTCGAAGCTTTTCGCGCCGCGCGCGCGAACACAGTTCCGCTTCTGAAAATGATGACGGAAGAAGACTGGCAGCGAGTCGGCACACACACGGAAAGCGGACGCTACACAACCGAAAACTGGCTCACGATCTACGCGAACCACGCACACAATCACGCTGCTCAAATTCGTCGACTGCGTGAGGCTCTAAACGTTTAACCACAAGAGGCACAAACGAAGAACACAAAAGGCACAAAGGAAAACATAACAGGTAAAAATCTTCTTTGTGCCTCTTGTGTCTTTTGTGCCTCTTGTGGTTAACGATCATAAATCAACGAGCGTCTTGACAAAGTTTTTTCGCGCGAGCAAAATCCGGCTCAGCCGCTAAAAAATTGAATCTACGCTGCTACAAGGGCAGCTATCGACAATGAGTGCTGCCACTCTTCTACAAACATCATTCTCTGATCTGAAACTGGTACGTCGCGGAAAAGTACGCGACGTCTACGCCGTCGACGACAACAGCCTGCTGATCGTTGCCACCGATCGCATCTCTGCTTTCGACTGCATTCTGCCCACGCCGATCGAACGAAAAGGCGAAGTGCTCACCGCGCTTTCCGAATTCTGGTTCGAGAAGTTGGGACACGTAGTCGCGAATCATCTGATCGCAAGCAAGATGGACGACATGCCGGAGTCAGTGCGACGTCATGCCGACACGCTCGCGCGGCGATCGATGCTCGTGCGACGCGCGGAAGTGTTTCCGGTCGAGTGCGTCGTGCGTGGTTATCTCGTCGGCTCGGGTTGGAAAGACTACAAGCGCACCGGCGAAGTATGCGGTCACAAGCTGCCCGAAGGTTTGCAGGAGTCGGCGAAACTGCCTGAAGCGATCTTCACGCCATCGACCAAGGCAGAACACGGACACGACGAAAACATCACCGAGGATCAGGTACGCGATCTAATCGGTGCGGAGCAAACAGCGTTGCTGCGCGACACTTCGTTGCGGCTCTACACTGAAGCACACAACTATGCTCGCGAACGCGACATCATCATCGCCGATACGAAATTTGAGTTTGGACTCGATCAGAATGAAGAGCTGATGCTCGTCGACGAAGTGTTGACACCTGACTCGTCGCGCTTCTGGCCGGCCGACTCGTACGAACCCGGACGTTCACAACCGTCATTCGACAAACAGTTCGTGCGTGACTACCTGGAAACGCTCGACTGGGACAAGAAACCACCTGCACCTGCGATCCCGGATGAAGTAGCGAAGGCCACGACATCCCGTTATCTCGAGGCTTTCAGACTGCTAACAGGGAAAGAGCTTTGATTCACAACCGTCTCGAAACCTTAATCGACGAGATGTTGGAAGGTCGGATCCTCCTGGATGAGGCGATCGGGGAGTTTGAGAAGCTCTACATAAAGAAGGCGCTCGCAAAAAACAGACAACACCTATCGAAAACGGCGGTGGTGCTCGGAATTCACCGAAACACGCTCGCCAAACGCGTCGCCACCTACGAAAAACAGGACCGCAACGGCTCCCGCCACCTCAAGCGGGCCGCACGGTAGAAGAGTCTCCCGCAAAGGCGCAAAGACGCAAAGTCAAACCGTTAAGCAGCTTTGACTCTTTACCTGAATAGCTTGGGTCTTCTCTTGCGCCTTTGCGCCTTTGCGGGAAACTTTCTCCTGCTGTTGACAACGTACTGGAACCGCTCTATTCTTGGCACTCAATCTCATAGAGTGCTAGTTATAAACCCAATTTCATTAAATTTCTCAGGCAAATTTGAAAGGAGACCAAGGTATGGCAACCAATATCAGGCCTCTTCATGACCGTGTGATCGTCAAGCGGATCGAAGAAGGCGAGCAGGTGCGAGGTGGGATCATCATCCCGGACACTGCCAAGGAAAAACCCCAGGAAGGCGAAGTCGTAGCCGTAGGCGAAGGCAAATACAAAGAAGACGGAACCCGTCAGGCCCTCGACGTTAAGGCCGGCGATCGCGTTCTCTTCGGCAAGTACAGCGGCTCGGAAATCAAGATCGACGGCGAGGAATTGCTGATTATGCGCGAAGACGAGATTCTTGGGATTCTCGAACGCGCCGGCGCCGCCAGCGGAAAGAAAGGTGGTAAATAAGAGATGGCAAAGCAAGTTATTCACGGTGAAGAATCGCGCGCGGCGATTCTCCGCGGCATCAACCAGCTCGCCGACGCTGTAAAGATCACTCTTGGTCCGAAAGGCCGCAACGTCGTGATCGACAAGAAGTTCGGTTCCCCAACAATCACCAAAGACGGCGTCACCGTCGCGAAAGAGATCGAGTTGAAGGACGCGCTTGAGAATATGGGCGCTCAGATGGTTCGCGAAGTTGCTTCCAAGACCTCTGACGTTGCCGGCGACGGCACCACCACTGCGACCGTTCTCGCACAGGCGATCTTCCGCGAAGGTGTTAAGACTGTGGCAGCTGGCGCCAACCCGATGGCTCTCAAGCGCGGCATCGACAAGGCCGTCGAACGCGCGACAGCGGAAATCAAGCGTCTGTCGAAGCCGGTCAAGGGTGATGCGATTGCGCAGGTCGGAACTGTTTCGGCCAACGGCGACACTACCATCGGCAACATCATCGCCGAAGCGATGAACAAGGTCGGAAAAGACGGCGTGATCACCGTTGAAGAATCGAAGACGATGGATACGTCGCTCGAAGTGGTCGAGGGAATGCAGTTCGACCGCGGTTACCTCAGCCCCTACTTCGTTACCGATCCGGAGCGGATGGAAGCGGTGCTCGAGAACCCACTCATCCTGATCAATGAGAAGAAGATCAGCTCGATGAAGGACCTGCTGCCGTTGCTCGAGCAGGTAGCCAAGATGGGCAAGCCGATGTTGATCATCGCGGAAGACGTCGAAGGCGAAGCGCTCGCGACCCTCGTGGTCAACAAGCTCCGCGGCACGCTGAACATCGCCGCCGTGAAGGCGCCGGGATTCGGCGATCGTCGCAAGGCGATGCTCGAAGACATCGCGATTCTCACCGGTGGCAAGGTCATCAGTGAAGATCTCGGCATCAAGCTCGAGAACGTGAAGCTTGAAGATCTCGGCCGTGCCAAGAAAGTGACGATCGATAAAGACAACACCACGATCGTCGAAGGCGTCGGCAAGCAGGCGGACATCGAAGGCCGCGTCAAAACGATGCGCGCGCAGATCGAAGACACGACTTCCGACTACGATCGCGAGAAACTGCAAGAGCGTCTCGCGAAGCTCGTCGGCGGCGTGGCAGTGATCAAAGTCGGTGCTGCGACCGAGACCGAGATGAAAGAAAAGAAGGCCCGCGTCGAGGACGCGATGCACGCAACCCGCGCTGCCGTTGAGGAAGGCATCGTTCCGGGCGGCGGCGTCGCGCTAGTGAGAGCAGCGAAAGCGCTCGAGAAGTTCATCATCAACGAGGACGGCGGAGGCGATCCGGACGAGCAGATCGGCGTCAATATCGTTCGTCGCGCGTTGGAAGAGCCGCTGCGCCAGATCGTTCAGAACGCTGGTAAGGAAGGCGCGGTTGTCGTCGAGCGGATTCGCACTGAAAAGAGTGAGAACGTTGGCTTCAACGCGCAGACCGAAACGTTCGAAGACCTCGTAAAGGCAGGCGTCATCGACCCTGCGAAGGTCACTCGCACGGCCCTTCAGAATGCTGCTTCAATCGCGGGGCTGATGTTGACGACGGAAGCGATGGTTTCTGAGCTTCCCGAGGACGACAAGGGCAGCCCGGCAATGCCAGGCGGTATGGGCGGCATGAGCGGAATGGGGATGTAAGCCACAGATTTCATCGATGAACACGGATTACATAATTGGCTCTGTGTAATCCGTGTTATCTGTGGCGGAAACTTCGGGCAGAACATCTTCCAGGATCTCTTCCAACAACTTCGCTGACATATCGAGCGCGGACAGTAGCGGGTTAAGTGTGGCGTGCTCCGATCGTTCTTTGATGTAGCCTTTCGCCACGTCCTGCGCGAATGCCAATGCAACGTAGGCTCGCGCGAGTCGACGGCTATCGATGTTTCCGAAATAGGTCATTGTTTTAAAAACTCAAATAGGCCCTGATTAGAACGGCCAGAGCAATTGCGCCGCCTCCGAGCGTCAAGGTCCATTCAACAAGCGGGCTCGGCCGTCCAAACATGCGCCGGCAGATCACCATGGCGCTTTTCCAACCGTCCAGCTGATACACCGGAACAAGATTTCCAATAGCGAGCGCGAGGTTAAGCGCACCAAAAAGCGATCCCCAGGTCATAACACAAAGCGTCAGATTCACGCCGATTCCCGCGCCAAGAACGAAGAGTTGCTGGAACAGCGGGCGGCTCTGTAACACGCCCATGTCCATTTGGATGTAGGCGCCTATGGGCAGGAGACGCAGTTGGCAATCAACCTTGCTAAGTCGAACGCCATACAGTTTCGGTCCCCAACCTATCCCTGCCTGCTTCACTGGCACAGCACAAACGCGCGCTGCAAAGAAATGGCCCAGCTCGTGGAGCACGATTGCAGCCAGCAGACTCACCGTGGCATTGACGACGAAGAAGTTCATAACTTAGTCGGAAAGAAGCACTGCAAGGTGCCTTTCTAGTTGTTCGAGCTGGTGGATTTCGCGTTTGAGCATCTGGAGATCCGCACGCACGTCAAGAATCATGTAGACAATTGCGCAGGTGATCACGACTCCTTCGAGTAAACCCACGCCCCGGTCCATCGTCACAAGGACGAGGAATAGAGCGGTCAATGCACACAGGTAGAGCCTGATAGCGAACATCATTTCTCCTGACTTGTTTCTGCATGTTATTGAAAGGACGAATTGGCGAGGTGTTCCATGCTCCTTGTCAGTCGCCAGTTGTCCGTGGTCCGTGGTCCAATGTCCGCTGTTCACTAGTGCCACTGACCACTTGACCCACTGACCACTGAGCACGGACAACTGACCCCCGACCAAAACCGTCTTGATTCTAGAAGCCACGTCCATGATCTAGACATCCGGACCATTTCCGGCAAATTGACCACGCAGTTTTGTGGGAATTTTGACGAAACGTGTTGTGGCCCCGGACTTGCAAGGGGAGCCACCCGTATTTGCATCTTTCAGAACCTGCCAACCTGCGATGGGAGGCTGATGATTCAGTGGCGCACCCTGAAGCCACGAAACGTGTGTAGGTAGCATTACTTCTCTTGCTAGCAGTTAAGGACTTTCGAGTTAGCAGTATCCTGAGCTTTACCCAAAACCGATAAGGTCTCGTCAGTCCTTCAGAAAAACACAACAACGAATGAACGGTCGCCCCATGCCCCAACATGTGCTTGACCGTCGAGCAACCTTCACCGGTCAACGCCGGTGAACTCGAGTCTTCGGAACAACTAGTCATTTAGACGTTTTGTTATTCCAGTTTCGAAAGGAGTGCTCCAAAGGTCGATCCCGGCGTAACACTTCTCACAGCCAGCTAGTAATTCGGAGGATTTGCCCTAACGGAGTTTAGTTGACTTAATGCCCCTTGCTACTCCCACTGCGATCGATGGTTGGCCCACCAACCCGACAAACAGCAACTCCCCATCCGACACTTTAGTTCGAGATGTGGAGGAAATACCAAGAACAACCAATTCGAGAACTCCGACTCTCATCGGCGAATCGCCGGTGATGAAGAAACTGTTCTCCGTCATCGAGCGCGTCGCCCCCACCGATGCCTCGGTCTTGATCACAGGCGCCACCGGTACCGGCAAAGAACTTGCAGCTCGCGCAATTCACGATCTGAGTCCGCGACGCGACCGCGCCTTTGTCGATATCAACTGTTCCGCCATACCGGAAACGCTAATCGAAGCCGAACTCTTCGGTCATCAGCGCGGCACGTTCACCGGCGCGCATGAAAACCGTAGCGGCCTCTTTGAGAAAGCATCCGGCGGCACGTTGTTTCTCGACGAAGTTGATGCACTGAATCTTTCAGCACAAGCAAAGTTGTTGCGTGTGTTGCAGGAGCGCACAGTGCGTCGCATCGGTGCCCGCGCAAACATCGCCATCGACGTGCGCATCATTTCCGCAACGAACTGCGATTTGGCTCAGGCAGTCGCGGAAGGACGCTTTCGTCCGGACCTTTATTACCGCTTGCGCGTTCTGCCGTTGCAGTTGCCGGAACTCTGCACGCGCGGTAACGACGTCGATCTGCTCGTCGATCATTTCCTCCGTTTGAAAGCGGAACGAATGGGACAAGAGCAGGTACGTCACTTTACGCCGGACGCAATGCGTGCCCTGCGCGAATACCCGTGGCCCGGAAATGTGCGTGAGCTGGAAAATGCGATCGAATACGCCCTCGCGATTGGCATGGACGACGAGTTAGGAATGCAGGATCTTCCGATTGAGATAGCCGATCACGTCGCGTCTGATCTCAACGATTTCCGATCCGTGTTGCAGGCGTACATGAACGACACGGTGCCGCTCGCTGAGATCGAGAAGCGTTACATTCTGACGGTGCTCCAGCAGTTTGGCGGAAACCAGGTGCGCGCCGCAGCCGCGCTCGGAATCGATCGCAGCAAACTCTACCGGCGTTTACGGCAGTATGGTGTGAAGGCAGTGAAATTCTTCCAGGAAGAAGAAGAGCACGGTCTACAGTTTCGTGGTGGTAAGACGACCACGACCGCACACTGAGATGAGAGACTGGACAACTATCGTCGCTGTCATTGTTATCGTGGCCGGCATTCTTTACTTCGTAATGAAACGCCGGCGACGGTAAGGTCGCTTCCCTGCTTCTGAAGAAAGAACAGCGGGTAGATCGAGAGACACGCGACCGCGAAGACTATTAGTTGAGCCGCGACCAGGGGCGTGAGCGTCACTACCATCGTGACGTGAAACAAAACGCCTATGACAACTGCGCTTTTCTTCAACCTCCTCACCCAGAGTGCTCCCGCCAGAAATAGTTCAATAACGATCGACACTACGGCTAACGCAGTCAACATTCTCGGCATAAAAACCGCCGCGGGAAAATCTTTCCTGAGATTCGATCCAAGCATATAACCCTTCAAATAAATTGAGTTCACCTTTGTGACAGCCGCAAAGAAATAGACGATCGAGAGTTGGATTTGCAGTAAAAGGATTGGCCACCGCCATACAAAGTTTGATTCGGCCGGCCTTCCAACTTCAGCCAGGGTCAGCAACAAGACAATAAGACAAAGAAGATAGAGATTCGAGGCATAGAGCTGTTGGTCAATCAACAGCGTATATCCCATTACCGCCGCGAGAACGAAACCGGAAATTCTCGTTTTCCATCCGATTGTAAAAGCGACTGCGCCGCCAAACCACAGTGGGAGCATGATTGCCGCCTGGCCTAGTGTGAGAGAGGGAAGACCTTCAATAACTGGAAAATGTATCGTTTGCGGGTTCAAAACGCGTGACATCACGCGATATTCCTCGATCACGCGCAGGAGACAAACGGCCCCGATTACGCGCTGAATAAGCCTGATGGGTCGCGCAGGAACCAATTCCGAGAACAGCTTCAGCATCGATACTCCCGAACCACGCTATCAAGAGGCATGAAGTATCTGATCGCCGTTGCCTGTGAGCGGACGCGGCAAAGGTGCGGGAGAGCATAACGCTCCCATTGGAGATCTGCGCGAAAGTATCCGATATAAGCCCCCGGAGAAATCTCCTCGAGTTGATTACCCGATACGATCCACACGCGCGATGGAACGGATGCTGCACTAAACATCTGCCAGCCAAATCGCGTCGGTTTTGGTCGGAATAGGTGGTACACCGGCAACGCGATTTGAACAGCCAGGTAGATGAAGAAAAATACGATAGGCCACCGGCTTGCTCGTGTCACCGAATCAGGCATCTATAACACCTCCCGCTCACAAGAAAGGGTGTAAAACACGGATTTTGTTTATGATACTGCGCCGATGATCCTGAACTCGACCACGAGGCGACTGGCGACCGCCGTTATCGTCGTCCTTGCCATCACATTTCTCTTTGGCGACCTCGGAAGTAATCCACTCCGCTTTGACGAAGCAATTTACGCTGGGATCTCGAAAGAGATCGTTGAGCGCGGCGAGTGGCTCACGCCTCATTGGAACACAAGTGTTTGGTTTGAAAAACCTCCTGCGTACCTCTGGATTACCGGCCTGCTATTCAAACTTTTCGGTATCACCGAGTTTTGGGCGCGTTTCGCTTCGGCGCTCTCGGCGCTCGGCGTTTTACTGCTGGCCTTCTTAGTTGCTCGACGAATCTACAATGACTCCGCAGGGATGTTTGCAGTTGTGATCCTTCTCTCAAGTCAATTGTTCGTGTACTACGGGCGGGTCGGCACAACCGACACGATGCTCACGTTGTGTATCATGCTCGCGGTCTACGCGTACCTCCGCAGTGCTGACGACCAACGTTTCTGGCTACTCGCCGGCGCGAGCTGCGCAGTGGCGCTGATGGTGAAAGGCGCCGCTGGATTGATCGCGCCCGCGGTCATCTTTATAGCAACCATTATCGACCGGCGCTTTTTTTCGATACTGCGCAGCCGGTGGTTATGGGTCGGTATCACAGCGGCAGCCATCATTGCGGGGCCATGGCACTTATTGATGTACTGGCAACACGGTGATGCATTCGTAAGTGGCTATTTATCACGGCACGTAATAAACCGGGCAACGACCAACGTAAACCAGTTTAACCGGGACTACGGGTTTTATTTTTCGGTCCTCAAAAACTTTTTTTCACCCTGGGCGTTTATTCTTCCCTTCGCCCTGATCTTCGCTCGACGCCCCCGTTCTTTTGTCGTGATCGTCCTGGGTCTGATTGTGTTTTTGGGATATACATTCGTTCAAACGAAGTTCCCATGGTATATCCTGCCCGCGATTCCCGCTTTTGCTATTGTTACGGGTGCGTTCTTTACCCGGTTGACCGAGACCTTAACGCAAATCAAGTTGGGCATCGTAGCACTCGCATTAATTCTACTCTGGGGCTTCGCCGCGTTCGCCGTAATTCGTTTAATCAACAGGAGCGATCCGGAAATCGAGTCGGCGGCGAGGCTCGCGAAACTCTCTGCCGGCGACCAACATGGAATCATGGTTTACCCGGAACATCTGGGAATGACAGTACGGTTCTACAGCGGGCGTAGGTTGTGCACCGATCCTGTCATCAACAAGTTATCTCATAATGAAGTCTTTGAATGTGATCCAACTGAACTCACACATATGATCCTGCGGACGGGCGATCGAGGGATAGTTGAAAGCAGGTTCACGATCAATCCGCTGCGTGAAGACGGTCCACTGACGTATGCCTCCATTGCCCGGCGCTAAACGCCGCCTAGCCCCGTTGCAACG
>Ga0209486_10001486_pt1 | contig 10157 bp, 8 predicted proteins | sample NCCompost_FD_187518 | JGI IMG/M metagenome (GOLD analysis project Ga0209486, IMG submission 187518) | Agricultural soil microbial communities from Utah to study Nitrogen management - NC Compost (SPAdes) (version 2) | ecosystem: Environmental > Terrestrial > Soil > Agricultural land | place: USA... | reverse complement strand
TCGACCCCGGCCGTGCCGCCGGTGTCAGCCGACACGTGGGCGGTCGTGGATGGCCGGGAGATCACCCGCGACCACGTCGAGAAGGCATTCCGTCAGCTCGGAGACGGCTCCCCGACGGCGCTTTCCGAAGACGAAGCGTTGACGGCCAAACTCGGTCTTCTGGACGAGCTGATCGTCGAGGAGATTCTGCTCGCGAAAGCGCGCGAGCTGAAGATCGAGGTGCCCGAAAGCGAGATCGACGCGGCATTTGCCGAGGCGCGGAAGAACATTCCGGAACCCGCCTTTCAGCAGGAGTTGGCGCGACGCAACCTGTCGGCGGCGGACATGCGGGACGGGCTCCGTCGTGACCGGCTCACGCAGAAGCTGATCGCGCAGGAAGTAGGAGCCAAGATCACGGTGACCGATCAGGAGATCATCGATTTCTTCAACGCGAATCGCGCGCAGTTCAACCTCCCGGAGGACGCGTTTCATCTGGCGCAAATCATCGTCACACCCGTGCCCGAGCCGCGGCCGGTGAATCGCACCGGGGACGATGCCACGACGCCGCAGGCGGCGGCCGCGAAGGTCGCGATGCTGATGGAGCGTCTCAAGGGAGGCACGTCATTCCGGGAGCTCGCGATGGACTATTCGGAGGATCCGGAATCTGCGCAGCGCGGCGGGGATCTGGGACTGATCCCGTTGTCGGCAGTGAAGCAGGCCCCGCCGGCGCTTCGTGACGCGGCGTTGAACGTGTCGCCGGGCAACGCCAGGGTGGTGAGTCAGGGCGGCGCCCACTCGATCGTGTTCGTCGTGGCCAAAGAATCGGCCGGCCAGCGCGATCTGTCGACGCCGAATGTGCGGCAGCGCATCACCGACGCGCTGCGCGCGCGCAAGGAGCAGCTGTTGCGCACGGCGTACCTCACTGCCGCGCGGACCGACGCGGAGGTTGTCAACTATCAGGCGCGCCGCATCGTCGAGTCGCGAGGCAAAGGGCCCGCTCCCGCGTCCTCGAAGTGACGCGCCCCCGGCGTGGGAGAGTCCACGCCGGTCGTGTCGAACCTCGTCGACAGGCAGGCAATTCTTACATTTCAAATTGGTGCGTCGCTGCGGTTCTGCCGTCGCAGGCAGCCGATACCGGCGCGCCCGCAATGGCATAACCGTTGCCTCCCTGGACGGCTTCGACCAATGGTTCCGGAGGCAGGCATGAATTTCTGGCTGGAATTCAAGAACGCGATTCTGCCGTGGCTGCTCGCGGGCGGCGTTGTCACGTTCCTGATCTTCGAGCATCGCCGCACAACCGAGGCTCTGCTCGACGCCAACGGCCGTCTGGCCGACGCGGTCGCGCAGCAGGGGAAGGCACTCGACGGAGTGCGCGCGCTGCTTGCCGCGCAGGGGTACACGCTGCCCCCTTTAGCCGGACCGCGGTGATTCGCGGGCTGCGGGTGCCGGTTCACCTGACGTCGCGTGACGCGCTGCGGATGTTCGACCTCGCCGAGATCTGGGCGGCACGCACACGGCATGACGTTCGCCTCGTGTCGGCGAACGACCACGCGCACAGCCGGGGGTCGGCCCATTACGCGGGCCTGGCGCTCGACTTCCACTCGTCTGATCCCGACGGGTTGTCCGCCGCGTTCCGGCGGGCCGGGTACCGGGTGCTCTGGAAGGTGCCCGGCCACTACGGGCACGTGCACGTCGAGCACGACGGCCCGGGCGACCTTTCGGCGCGCGCCCTGCTTCCGGCTGCACAGAAGGCCCGGCACGATCGACGTGGCGGCTGACGGCACCGCGGGCAGGGAAAGTCGGAGCCTGCTTACATATCTAGAAGTTCCAGTACGATTTCTGCACACGCGAACGAAAATTGCGATGTCGCGTTCCTGGTTCTCGGAGGCGGCAGCGGATGCCGACCCATCCCGCCGGATCGAGACGACCCGACCCGAGGGGTTCAAGAGCAGACACCCTGTCCTGAAACGGAGCTCTCTTCGGAAATCGCAGCGAGAGAGAGCGAGAGAGACAGTTTCAACTGTGCCACCGATCCGCTGTTCGTGCCCTTCGTGATTCAGGTCGGCACACATCACCCCCCCTAACAGGTTTCCGGCGCCCCACTGACAACGCCGTCGGTCGTCGGCAGTTGTGTGCAGATTCGCCCGACTGCCGCAAATGGCGTCTGGATTGCCTAAGAGTCTTCTGAAGACCCAACGATCTGCTCGTGCGGCTCGACCTGTGTCGAATCGGGAGCCGCGAATGTGTTTCACCTGCTGGAGCGGTGTCTCGTCGAGCCGCAGCGACCAGCGCTGGAGAGCTATGACACCTGCGGTGCTGACACGCGAAACCGTCGATGCCCCCTGGCTGCTCTCGGACGTCGAGAGCGAGCTTCAGGTGAACGAGCTGGGCGTCAGCGAGCTGTTCGCGCTGTACAAACGTACGGGCTTTCTCTACCCCGCCAAGGCCGCTCGTTTGACTCCCCATCTCAAGGTCGTTCAGGACAACTGGCGCCGTCTGTTGCGGACCGGGGATTCGTTGCTCTATGTCCTGTCGGCGGGCAATCAGCAGGAGGGTTGTGCATCGATCGCGGTCTGGCGAACGACGCGCGACAGCTGGGTGTGGCAGCACCTGGTGTCGGAGAACGACCCTCTGCGGTCGCGCGCCGTGATGCTGGGGGGACTCGTTCGCTGCATGCGGCTCGGCATCGGCGAGTCTCAGCAGAACTGGTTCCGTCCCGAGAACCGATTCCCGGCACGCGTCTTCGGATCGATGGAGGAGAGCGTCGGGACGTCGTGCTCATCGGTCCAGTCCCATATGTATTTCGCGGTGCCGCGGCGGACGCGGCCCAGCACGGCTCGAGCGGTACAGATCGAGGCCTACGACGATTCTCAGCATGAAGCGCTCTGCACGTTTGCGGCGCTGGCCCGCGGTCGTCTTTATGTGACGGCCGAGGAACTCGATCGCGACGTCACGCTGCGGTCAGTGGACGAGTTGTATCGCCGCGTCGACCTTCGCCGCTCGCGCCAGGTGTGGCTGGCCTATCGCCGCGGCTCGGACGAAGCAGTGGGGGCGGTCCTTGCGTATCGCGGTCCCCTTGGCCTGAACTTCAGCTTCATCGAGAACCGCTGCGACCTGCTGCTCCACCCTCGGCTATCCGATGCCGACGCGGCCGACGTGAGCCAGGCGCTGATTGACGCGGCGCGGGCAGCGTACGCGGATTTCGAACTGGACGAGATCCCCGTTGTTGCCGATAACGCGGCGGCGCCGGCGCTGCGTGCGCTCGGCGGACAGTTTCTCCGGAACTACTGCCAGGGAATCTGGCTGAAGGACGGACAACCCCTGTTGTACGGCCATGTCGATCGCTTCTACGCACGCCTGCTGAACCGCGTCGAAAGACGCGGCGTGCCATCCACTCTTACTGCGTAAGGAAACCGAATGTCGTCTTCACCGTCCGGCGCTTACATCATGGAGGATCCGCGCGAAGGATCCCGTCTCGAACAGAAGATCGATCCGGATGCGTGGGTGCAGACCTACCTCGAGCCGCACCTGTTTCCCGGCGCCCAGGTGCTCGACGTCGGCTGCGGCCCCGGCACGATCCTGCGGGCGGCGGCGTCTCCAGATCGGCGTGCCCGCGGCGTCGGCATCGATCTCGGGCCGGTCCGCATCCGCCAGGCCAAGGAGAAGAACCACGACAACCGGAGCCTGCAGTTCTTTCGCGGCGACGTGCAGGAGCTCCAGTTCGAGTCCGGCACGTTCGACGTCGTGTATTCGCGGATGCTGCTGCAGTACGTGCCGGACAAAGAGAAGGCCGTCGCGGAAATGGTCCGTGTCTGCAAACCGGGCGGAACGGTGCTGATGCAGGACCTCGACGGCCAGCTGGTGTGGCACTACCCCGAGGATGCGCTGATGCAGCAGACGGTCGCGCGCGTCCTGGGCAGCCTGCAGCAGAGCGGCTTCGATCCGTTCGTCGGCCGCAAGCTGTTCTGGCTCGCCCGCAATGCCGGACTCGACAGCGTCCGGGTCCAGGTCGAGTGCTATCACCTGATCGCCGGAGCGATCGACCCCACCCTGTTCAAGCAATGGGAGCTGAAGCTCGAGATCGCCAAGCCCCGGATGCAGGAAGCCCTCGGCAGCGGTTACGAAGCCGGGGAGGAAGTTCGGAGATTCCTCAGCTATCTGCGGCGGCCGGACACGTTGACCTATTCGAATGTGTTCACCGTCGCTGGAGAGAAGCCGCGATGACTGTGTTTACGAAAAGCCTGACGCGCGCCGTGGGCGCGGTCCTCATCGGTGCCGCGCTGTCGGTCAGCGTGGCCGCCCAGGACTTCCCCGACGTGACGGCGATCAGCCTGGAAGACCTGATGAACCTGAAGGTGACGTCGGTCTCCAAGCGCGAGCAGAAGCTCGGCGTCGCGGCCGCGGCCATCTTCGCGATCACCCAGGAAGATATTCGCCGCTCCGGCGCGCGCAATATCCCGGAGGCGCTGCGGCTCGCGCCCGGCCTCGAGGTGGCGCGGATCGACGAGAACAAGTGGGCGATCGCCTCGCGAGGGTTCAACGGGCGCTTCACCAACAAGCTGCTGGTGCTGATCGACGGCAGGAGCGTGTATACGCCGCTCTTCTCCGGCGTCTACTGGAACGTGCAGGATGTGCTCCTCGAAGACGTCGAGCGGATCGAGGTGATCCGCGGACCGGGAGCCACGCTGTGGGGAGCGAACGCCGTCAACGGCGTGATCAACATCATCACCAAGGGATCTGCCGCGACGCAGGGCGGCCTCGTCAGCGCACAGGTGGGCAACGCGCTCCTGGGCTCGGGCGGAGTGCGCTACGGCGGGAAGCTCGGCGCCAACGTGACGTACCGCGCCTATTCCAAGTACTTCAAGTGGGACTCGTCGACTGACCACGGCGGCCAGGATGCCTTCGACGGCTGGGACACCGGCCGCGTCGGCTTCCGCCTCGATGCCGGCTCACCCTCCGCCGACACGCTGACACTGCAGGGCGACGTCTATCGCGGCGAGTACGGCGAAACGCTGACCGGTGTCACGCTGAGTGCTCCCTACGCCACGACGTTCCGCAACGACGGCCGCTTCAGCGGCGGCAACCTGCTCGGGCGGTGGAGTCACTCGTTCGATCGCTCCAATACGTCGTTGCAGGTGTACTTCGACCGCGCGAACAACGCGGCGACCTCCCTGCTGGACGACCGCCTGAACATCTTCGACGTCGATTTTCAGCATGACGTCCGCGTCGGCGCGACTCACAACTGGATCTGGGGAGTGGGATACCGCTCGGCCAACGATCACGCCACCGCCGGCACCTACGTGAGGCTGAGCCCCGATGAGCGGACCTGGAGATTGTTCAGCACGTTCACCCAGAACGAGTTCACGCTGTTCAACGAGCGTCTGCGGTTGACGCTCGGCTCGAAACTCGAGCACAACGACTTTACCGGTTTCGAAGCGGAGCCGAACGGACGCGCGTTGTGGAACATCAGCCCGACGCAGTCGGTGTGGGGCGCCGTCTCGCGCGCCGTGCGCACGCCGGCGCGCACCGAGCAGGACATGCGGCTGGATGCTCTCGTGCTGCCCCCCTCGGTCGAAACGGGCGGGCTGCCGGTGCGGGTCAGCGTGCACGGCGACCGGAACTTCAACTCCGAGGATCTGCTGGCGTACGAGAGCGGCTACCGCGTCAACCTCGGTCGAGCCCTCTCGGTCGACGTTGCCGCTTTCTACAACTCGTACACCGACCTGCTGTCGGCTGAACCGGCTGCTCCCAGCGTCGACTTCTCCCGGGAGTCGGTCCACCTCGTGGCGCCGCTCGTTGCCGCCAACAAGATGAGCGGCGCAACCTACGGATCGGAACTGTTCGCCGAATGGCGCCCGGCACCGGTGTTCAAGTTGAGCGGCGCCTACACCTTCCTGAGAATGGACATCCACCGGGATGCCGACAGTCTCGACGCGTCCTCGCCCGACCCGGAGGGCGCGAGCCCGCGGCATCAGTTCTCGGTCCGGTCGGCGGTCGACCTTCCGAAAAACCTGGAGCAGGACGTCACCTGGCGCTACGTCGGCGCCCTCGATGGCCTGATGATTCCCGGTTACTACTCGCTCGACGCCCACCTCGGGTGGTCTCCCACTGCGCGTCTCAATCTGTCCATCGGCGGCCAGAACCTGACCAACAACCAGCACCTGGAATTCAGGCCCGACTTCATCGCGACGACGCCGACGGTGATGAAGCGAACCTTCCAGGTGTCGGCGCGATGGACCTTCTAGGCGATCGCAGGCCGATGACCCGGACAACCCGATTGGACACCCGGTAGACCGCCCATGAAACACGTGGTACGGAGACTCGTCGTTCTCGCCCTGGTGCTCGGCTTCACCGCCAGCGCCCGTGCTCAGGATCCGAGATCTGCCGAGTCGTCCGAATATCTGATCAAGGCGGGCTACATCTTCAACTTCGCCAGGCTGGTCGAGTGGCCTGCCACCGGTGCGCCGAAAGGGCAGCCGATCGTCATTGGCGTGCTGGGCAACGACTCGTTCGCCACGGTGCTCGGTCGTGTCGTCGACGGCAAGAAGATCGACGATCGGCCGTTCCTGGTGAAGCGGCTGAAGAACAAGGAATTCAAGGACTGCGGCTGCCAGATCCTGTTCGTCGCGGCGGCAGAAAGCGCGCGGACCGACGAGATCATCCAGCTGCAGCACACCGCGCCGGTGCTGACGATTGCCGAGGCGCCGGACTTTGCCAGGCGGGGCGGCATGATCGCCCTAGTGCTGGAAGACAGCAAAGTCCGATTCATCGTGAACGTCGACGCCGCGACACAGGCGGGGCTGAGCGTCAGCTCGCGCCTGCTGACGCTGGCAACGGTCGTTCACACGGCGCGGTGAGCCGCATGAATCTGAGAAACCTCTCGATCAAGCGGAAGCTCACCCTGCTCGCGATGCTGACCAGCAGCATCGCCGTCGTGCTGTCGTCGGCGAGCTTCCTCATCTACGACCTGGTGACGTTCAGGAATCTGCTGAGCCAGGACCTGATGACGGAGGCGGAAATCGTCGCCTACAACAGCGCCGCGGCCATGGCCTTCAACGACGAAGCGTCGGCCAACGTCCAGTTGTCCGCGTTGACCGCGAAATCCGATCTGGTGGCGGCCGTTCTGTACGGGGCTGACGGCCGCATCTTCGCGAAGTATTACCGGTCCGGCACTCCCACTCCCGAACTGCCGGCGCCGGTCGAGGGCAAGAGCTACCGCTACACCGGCCACTACATGGAAGTGTTCAACGACGTCTCGCTTCGTGGCGAGCGGCTCGGGACGCTGTTTCTCCAGTCCGACATGACGCGCTGGAACACCCGGGCGCGGCAGTACGCGAGCATCCTCGCCATCTTCGTGCTGATCTCCGGCCTGATCGCGTGGTTCGTCTCCTCGAGGTTGCAGGGACTGGTGTCGGGCCCGATTCTCGAGCTCGAGCAGACGATGCGGGCGGTTTCGGTCCAGAAGAATTATGCGGTCCGTGCGGTCAAGACCTCGGGCGACGAGACCGGCCGCCTGATCGACGGATTCAACACCATGCTCGCGGAGATCCAGCATCGCGACAAGGCGCTGCAGCGCGCCAACGGCGATCTGAAGACACGGACGCAGGAGCTCGAAGACGAAATCGTCCACCGCAAGGGCATGCAGGAAGAGCTGCTCAAGGCCAAGGACGCCGCCGAAGAGGCGAGCCGGGCCAAGAGCGCGTTCCTGGCGAACATGAGCCACGAGCTGCGGACGCCGCTCAACGCGATCATCGGCTACAGCGAAATCCTGGAAGAAGAAACGCGCGACCAGGGCCAGCCGGAAAACGTGCGCGACCTCCGGCGGATTCAGGCCGCCGGCAAGCACCTGCTGTCGCTGATCAACGACGTGCTGGATCTCTCCAAGATCGAAGCCGGCAAGATGACGCTCCACCCCGAGACGTTTGCCGTCGCGCCGATGGTCGAGGAAATGATCACGACGCTGCAGCCGGCCGCGGAGCGGAACGCCAACCAGCTCGTGCTGCGGATGCCAGACGACCTCGGCTCGATGTACGCGGACATCACCAAGGTGCGGCAGATCCTCTTCAACCTGATCAGCAACGCGTGCAAGTTCACCGAGCACGGAACCGTGACGCTCGACGTCGAACGGCGCGAGGGGGTCGAAGACCGGCTGTTCTTCCGGGTCAGCGATACCGGGATCGGCATGACCCCGCATCAGCAAAGCAATCTCTTCCAGTACTTCACGCAGGCCGACAGCTCGACGGCGCGCAAGTACGGGGGCACCGGCCTGGGCCTGGCCATCAGTCAGCGCTTCACGCACATGATGAGCGGCGAGATTCACGTGGCGAGCGTCAGCGGCGAAGGCTCCGTCTTCACGCTGGAGCTGCCGGCGAAGGTGCCGCTCGACGCGGGGGAGCTGGCGCAGGCGCCGCTGGCGCAGGAGCCGGCCCAGGACGCGGCTGGCCCCGGCGGCGACGCCACCACCGTCCTGGTCATCGACGACGACCCCTCGGTCCGCGATCTGATGACGCGCTTTCTCGGCAAGATGGGATACATCGCGGTGCCGGCGCCGAGCGGCCCGGAAGGCCTTCGCCTCGCGCGCGAGCTGCGCCCCGGCATCATTACCCTCGACGTCGTGATGCCCGACATGAGCGGCTGGGACGTGCTCAACGAGCTCAAGGCGGATCCGGAGCTCGCCTCGATTCCCGTCATCATGATCACCATCGTCGATCATGAAGCGCTCGGCCTCGCCCGCGGCGCGTCGAACTACCTGATGAAGCCGATCGATCGCGACCGGCTCGCCGTGGCGCTGGACAAGTACTCGACGCGGCCGGAACAGGTGCCGGACATGGCGCTCGACTACAGCGGGAGCCTCTAGCCATGCCGACAATCCTGCTGGTCGAGGACAACGCGCTCAATCGCGACATGCTGTCGCGGCGGCTGATCCGCCGCGGCTATACCGTGATCACCGCGCACGACGGCGCGCAGGGCCACGCCCGCGCCTGCGCGGACGCGCCCGACCTGATCCTGATGGACATCGGCCTGCCCGAGATGGACGGGTGGCAGGTGACCCGCCTGCTGAAGTCCAACGCGCAGACGTGCGGAATTCCGATCATCGCGCTGACCGCCCATGCGCTGGTGAGCGATCGCCAGAAAGCGCGCGAGGTCGGCTGCGACGACTACGACACCAAGCCCGTCGAGTTCTCGCGCCTGACCCAGAAAATCGAAACGCTGCTCACCGCAAAAGGAGTCGTATGAGCTCCCATCTCGGCCGGGTGCTCGTTGTCGACGACAACGAAAACAACCGTGAAATCCTCGCCCGTCGACTGACCCGCAGCGGCTACGCCGTCAGCGTCGCCGACCATGCCCGTGACCTGCTGGATCGCATCAGGGACGAGGCGGTGGAGCTGGTGCTGCTCGACATCGAGATGCCCGAGATCACCGGGCTCGATGCGCTGGTGGCGATCCGCCGCACCTACTCGGCCGTCCGCCTTCCCGTGATCATGGTCACCGCGCGCAACGAGAGCGAGGACATCGTCAAGGGCCTGGAGCTCGGGGCCAACGACTACCTGACCAAGCCGATCGACTTCCCGGTGGCGCTGGCGCGGGTGCGCACCCACCTGTCCCACATGCGCGCCGAACAGGCGTTGCGCGCGAGCGAGGAACGCTACGCTCTGGCGGCCCGCGGCGCCAACGACGGACTCTGGGACTGGAACCTGCGCGACAACGCGATTTACTTTTCCTCGCGCTGGAAGTCGATGCTCGGCTACCTCGACACCGAGATCGGCGACCGCCCGGAGGAATGGTTCGACCGCATCCACGAAGCCGATCGCGAACCGGTAAGGCTCTGCGTCGCCAACCACTTCAACGGCCTGACGCCGCACTTCGAGACTGAAGCGCGGATGCTGCACAAGGACGGCGTGTTCCGCTGGATGCTCACCCGCGGCCTGATGGTCCGTGACGAGAGCGGCGCCCCGCTGCGCATGGCTGGCTCGCAGACCGACATCACCGAAGGCAAGGTCGCCGACCCGATGACCGGCCTGCCGAACCGGCTGCTGTTCCTCGACCGGCTCTCGCGCCTGACCGCCCATCGACGGCGCCACACCGACATGCTGTTTGCGGTGCTGTTCATCGATCTCGACGGCTTCAAGCTGGTCAACGACAGCCTGGGACACGCGGTTGGAGACAAGCTGCTGATC
>Ga0209486_10001485_pt1 | contig 10166 bp, 5 predicted proteins | sample NCCompost_FD_187518 | JGI IMG/M metagenome (GOLD analysis project Ga0209486, IMG submission 187518) | Agricultural soil microbial communities from Utah to study Nitrogen management - NC Compost (SPAdes) (version 2) | ecosystem: Environmental > Terrestrial > Soil > Agricultural land | place: USA... | reverse complement strand
AAAAAGAAAAATGGGGGTTACTCTATACCATGATTCTACTACTCATAAGCCAACCATTTATGAAACATGGGGAATGAGTAAATGGACTGGCCAGGGTAAGTGGCATATTTTACAAGGAACTCCAAATGATCCTGAGGCAATCATCTTTCAATTGGATCTGGACGCTAATACATTTCTTTATTTATTAAAAGGCGATGAGAATGTACTTTTCATTTTAGATAAGAATAAAAATCTTCTGATCGGAAACGCTGATCACAGTTATACACTGAATCGACAAGGGAACAAAATACCATGGGATCAACGACTTTATTTAGAAAACAAAGGCTTAGAGTAAGTATAATAAAAGTACACCAGTTTCTAATGTACTCTGCCTGCTAATGCTTATGAAGAAAGGGCATCCAAAAATGATTCTTCAACTACGCAAGAGAAAAACCTTATTCCCTTAGCAGATCAGACCTCCAAAAAAATGAAAACCTTATTACCTTATCATCACTATGACCAGAAAGACATTGGACCGGGTCATAAGCTAATAAGGTTTGATTATACTTTGCTGATATTTTACTAAGGTAATAAGGTGATATTTTATTGCCTCAGACATACGATTTGCTTTTATTTTCTCTCAAATATTATAAACTAAAAAAAGTACACCAGTTTCCTGATGTACTCTGCTTACTAGTACTTATGCGAAAAAAAGCTTTACACTGATAAAAACAGGACCGGTAATAAAAATATTACCGATCCTTCTTGCTTAGATACTACGAAAACTGCCTTGTATGAAAAAACATCCTATCATTTACCATCCCGGGTTTTGAGGGTAAGGAGTTCCGGTTGTTACGGCATCTATCTGTGCCTGTGGTATTGGCCTTAGTATATGCTTTGGCAAAATATTTATGGCTGCCTCGGAATTATGCAGTTTAACTCGTTCAATTAATTTACCTGTTCTTACAAGATCAAGCCATCGTACGACTTCACCGCACAACTCTCTTGTTCGCTCATCCAAAATAAAATCAATATTGATATCAGCAGCAGTGATCTGCATCGCTGCTGCATTACCTGTGGGATAAGCAGCTCTTGTTCTTATTAGATTAATATAGGTAACTGCGTCTCCTGTATTTCCAGTTCTGAACGCCGCTTCAGCGGCGATGAGATAAGTTTCGGCAAAACGATATGCGATCACCGGGCGAATAGACGGAAAATTCAGATTAGCTCTTTTAGTATCGTTATACTTCATCATATAGGGTCCCATTGCACTACTATAAAGACGTGGTGGGATCAATGTGGGTCTGCTTGCTGCTATTTGTGCATTTGTTCTGTCTGTTCCGGGCATATAAATAGCGGTATCACCAAATCCAAATTTCAGCTGACCTGCAACAGCTCCGGCGGGAGCTCCGGCCGGCAAAGGAGTCGGCCATTTGGGATAGGTGCTTGGAGTATTCGGATCATTGGCATACCAAACTGTTTGAAAAGTCTTACTATACCTCGTATCGTTTGTTTTATTTCCCCATACTGTATCAGTTAACCATCGTGTAGGTGTGCATCTTATATAAGGCCGCCCATACTGCGTACTGCGTATCATACCCGGTTGCCTTTCATATTGAGGCACCCACATATGATTATAAATATTGTCAGCGCTAAAGTTTACGATACCGCTGTTGTTTGGACCATTGAATGCCAGGTTAGATGTATGCTGCGATGTCCAGATCACTTCAGCATTTGCTTCATTACCCTCTTCATATACTCTGGCAAAATCAGGTAAAAGGATTAGTCCGTATATATTCCTGTTTTCAATCACGCTTTTTGCAGTTGCATATGCATCCTGGTAATCCGTTGCTTTTGCTGCAGGAGATCCTCCTCTTGTAAGATATACTTTGGCCAGTACATGCATAGCCGCCGCTTTTGTTGCCCTGCCAGGCTGCACATCTTTTATTAAACCCTGCGGCAGATCAACACTGGCGTCTTTTAAATCCTGTATGATAAAGTCATATACTTCCGCCCTGGGATTACGCACTGCTGAAGTGGTAGGTTCGTTCTGAAACGTTTTATTTAGTGTAACATCACCCCAAAACTGCACAAGAATAAAATACCAGTTGGCCCTGATGAATTTTGCTTCTGCTACCATTCTTTTTTTCAACGACTCCTGCATCGGTACGTTCGGCGCATTATCGATTACTCCATTACATGTGTTAATAAATGTATAGGCATTTCTCCAGTTCGCATTGATGACGCCGGTTGTAGAATTGTATGCACTGCTGTAAACATTTATATCACTGTTGCCATCAATACCTCTCTTGAACTCATCAGTGCCTATTACAGTAATGGTAAAATAGTCCTGGTTACCCCAGATAAGACGGGTACTTGCATAAGCCGCGTCAAGACCCTGCTGGAAACCCTGCACCGTTTGGAAAAACTCAGGTGTAAGAATTGATCTCGGTTGTTCCTCGAGTTTTTTTCGGCAGGCTGACGTAATTAAAGCAACAAGGAACAGTGTATATATCAATATGTTTCTTCTTTTCATATTTATATTTTTTAGAATGATATGTTGAGACCAAAGATCATTGACCAGTTAGCCGGAGTATCGAGATTCAATGTAGCATTAGAAGGACTGCTGGAGCTTCCGGATGCTTCAGGATCGATACCGCCATATTTATTTACAAAAGGAGAGAAGAGGATAAAGGGATCTTCAGCAGTCGTGTATATTCTGGCAGACCGTAAACCAAGTTTCTTTAAAAATGAAGTCGGTAAATTATATCCCAGGCTTATCGTCCTGATCTTTACAAATGAACCTTCAAAAAATCCAAGCAAAGAATTATTAGGGGTATTGGTATTATTGGCGTTTGGTTTGGGGTAATCATTCTCGCCATTAGTAGGTGTCCAATACGGTGTTTTGATGTTATTGTATGTTCCCTGGAACGTGTTGGCAAACCCGCCACCATGCAGAGTGCTTCTTATCGTATGTCCCCATCTTGCAAAAATGAATACGGCGAGATCAAACCCGCGGAAAGAAAATCGGTTGGTCATTCCACCTTCCCAATCTGGTTGCGAAGAACCAAGGATCTTCCTGTCATAAGTTGCATCTAGCCGATTGTCGGGTTTTCCATTGGGACCACTCAGATCAGCCCTTTTAATATTTCCAATTACGGTACCTACACCATTGACGGTTTGTCCCTGTAATATGGCAAGTGCAGTATCTGCAGCTGTGGCCTGCCAAATACCAATTTTTTGAAAATCATAAAATACTCCTATCGGGTGGCCAACAAACCTGCTGTTTGCCGGGTCGGAAATAACACCGCCTGCAAGTTGTGTGATCTTTCCGCGATTGATAGAGAAGTTCAGATCCGTTGCCCAGCTGAAACTGTTCCTGGTTTTTCCCTGGAAATTTACCGAGCTGATTTGTATTTCAATTCCTTTATTTTCTGTTTTACCAACATTGGTCACAATAGCATTCGGCACACCGGAAGTAGCCGGGAGTGTTTGTGGCAGTAATAGGTTATCTGTTTTTTGTTGATATACCTCTGCACTTCCTGTGATGCGGTTCTTGAATAGTCCAAAATCAAGCCCGATATTCAAGGTCGAAGTATATTCCCAGGAAAGATCAGGATTGGGAACATTGGAAAGAAAAACACCTGTTGTCGTAGCATCACCATAGTTATAAACAATAGCAGATAATGCGCCTAATGTCTGGTAAGCGCTGATAGCAGTATTTCCTACTTTACCATAGCTTCCTCTTAGCCTGAGATTGGTAAAAGCCTTTACATCAAAGAAAGATTCCCTGTGTATATTCCATGCTACTGCTGCAGAAGGAAAAAGGTTATCCTGGTTACCGGGTGCTAATCTTGATGATGCGTCTGTACGCACCGTCAATGTCAAAAGGTACTTGTCATTAAAACTATAATTCAGCCTGCCCATATAGGAAATGATATCCCATTTTTCTTCGCTTCCTTCTCCCACTAAATTAGCTCCGTAAGTAGGGTTGTAATACTGGAGATCATCGGAAGCAATTGTGTTATTGCGAAATTCATTTCCCTGTGTTGATTGTTCCTGCAGGCTGAACAAGCCGGTGAAATTTATTTTATGTTTTGTATCAATAGTTTTATCATAAGTGAGAATGTTTTCTAAGGTATAGTTCGTACGAAAATTAGTTCTGTTCTGTGCGGTAGATAAACCTCCAAGATTATTGGTCGTTTTGCTGGCATAGAATTCTCCATAAACATCGTTTCTCAACTCGATGCCTGAATTAAATCGATATTTTAATCCCTTAACGATACTAACATCGGCATAAAGAGTAGTAAATGTTCCGGAGCGTTTTCTTGCCTGCACAACGGCGCCTGGTACAAAATTCGCAAGCGGATTCCAAACCTGGCTCGCACTTCCGGGAACAAAATCATTTAGTATTGTACCATCTGCATTGTATGGAGACACCAGCGGACTTGCTCTTAATGCCTGGCCCATAGGATTAGCGCCTTCCCCTTCCGTTATTGTATAAGTATTCAGCAGAGAAACTCCCACCTTTATTCTTTTCCCGAATTGCTGATCAACACTTGCCTTCAATGAAAAACGTTCGAATTCCTGGCCGGGATAAATACCTGTTTCTTTAAAATATCCTGCAGATAGAGCAAACTGGGTTAATTCAGTACCACCGGAATACCCAATCTGGTTATTGGTGATAAAACCGTTTTTATAGATCAGGTCCTGCCAATCTGTGCTGCGTCCCGTTTTCATGCTTTGTAATTCCTCCGGGCTGAAATTTTGAAGTATCAATGCAGAATCATTCGGACTTGAATAGGTCCTGTTGTTACCTGTATATCTTCCATTATACAATGCCCATTTTTTGAATTCAGAAAATTCCTGTGTATTCATTACGGGAAATTTATCCTGGATCTTTACAAAGCCTGCATAGGAACTAAAGGTTACCAAAGGTCTTCCCGTTTTGCCGCGTTTTGTTGTAATAAGTATCACGCCATTTGCACCACGGGAACCATAGATTGCAGTCGCTGAGGCATCTTTTAGTATTTCAACTGAAGCCACATCATCCTGGTTAAGATCATTAATACTTCCATTAAATGGAATTCCATCGACAACAAAAAGTGGTTCATTAGTGGCACTGATTGAGCGGGAGCCCCTGATTAATATCGTAGGAGTGGCGCCTGGTTTACTATTGCCACCATTCTTTTGAATATCGATGCCTGCGGCCTGTCCCTGCAAAGCCTGAGTAAGATTTGCAGCCGGTATTTCTTTAATAGCTTGTTCCGTGACTGAAGAAATGGCGCCGGTTACATCAGATTTTTTCCTGGTTCCATAGCCAACTACGACTACTTCATCCAATGAATTTTTCGCTTCGATCAAACGAATAGCAAGCCCTGATTGATTGGTTCCTGTTAATTTTAATTCCTGGCCAACAAAACCGGTATGTGTGAACACCAAAGTGCCGTTAGCAGGCGCTTCTATCTCGAATGATCCATCTGCCAGCGTTGTTGTGCCCTTTCCTGTTGCTTTAACAACAACCGACACACCGATGATCGGATCACCATTTTGGTGAGTGATGATCCCTTTTACAAGAACCGGAGATTGTGCGTGCAGATTATTCAGGAACAAGATCATTGAAACAAAACAAAGCAGCAGGCGTGGTTTACCTTTTGCGAAACAGGAATACATTACCTGTCGCATTCTGAGAAGAGTAAATGATCCCATAATGACGTTTTAATTTTATAAGCAGTATGTACAAAGGAGATGCTGAAAAATTTCTACACAAGTAAATATTATTTATAGGAGATTTTTCTCAGGTAATTAGCAAAGAATTCAGCGATTTTAGCAGGGGAGCTGCATGTAAATAGATATATATTGACGACAACAATTGAAATTAAAAGCAGGATCACAATTCTTTTAAGTCAATTTTCCTGTAGTAAGTTTCTGCGCCTTCTGACTGAATAAGAATTCTTCCGGAACGGAGACTGACATGTTCTGCTTCGTTTACGATAACTCCATTCACGATATGCGTGCATTTGCCTTTGTTGGCAATTATTTCAATCCGGTTCCAGTCACCGCTTGGTTTTTCATTATCTTTTTTCTTGATCACTCTTGTATTTTTTGTTGGTCCCTGTTGCACACCATCAACAATAGCAGTTACACTATCTATCAGCCAGAAATCACCGCAGTCACCTTCCTGTATCTGGCACTCAACAGAACGCGGCCATACTTTATCTGTTGATACTACGTAATAACAAATTCCATTATCCCTCACTTTGTTTTCCCGTGGAGGGTATTTTTTCTCCCCCCATTTGAATTCTGCGATCAAATGAAAATCAGTAAAAGATTTTTCCGTAATGACGTATCCAAATTCTTTTCCTGTGATCTTTAATAACCCATTGTTCACGGAGAAAACCGTATCCACATCATTATTCTTTCCTTTAGTTTTTAAAAAAGTATACCAGCCGCTGAGATCTTTACCATTGAACAAAGGTTTGAACTTTTTTACATCGGCTTGTTTTAAAAACAATGCTGAAAAAAGAAATAGAAGTATGGAATAATGAATTCTGCTCATGAGTTGTTACAACCTACTTCACTTTTTCAAAATCTAATGAGAATTTGTTCATTTCTTTTTTTGTTAATGCTGAACCAGCATGAATAACTATTCTATACCTGAATGTTGTTGACTGACCAGGCTGTAACGACAAATTCAATTCTTCTTTTCCATTGCTGAATATTTTTCTTCCCAATGGATTTACGGAAAATAAACCATAGCCTCTTGCATGCCAGTAAGCAGGATAACCAACATTGGCCGGGTGATCGAACATTCCGATTGTAATATCCTTACCATCCTTTTTACCGGTAAGCATTACCCAGTTTCCCTGGCTGCTCCAAACCGAATCACCTTTTAATCCGCCACTGCTGTAATACATTCCTGTTACATCATTACCGGATGGAGGGACCTCAGTAACATTTCCTTTATCATCCACAAACTTGCTTTTTTCTTTCGATGGCAATTCAAGCTCTCGTGCAACACGTATGGCAAACATTCCATCTTTCACGTCTTTAAAAACAACAGTGGTATCAGTTGCTGTTAAAGTTGTAATGCGATCAATAATAAAATCGTTTCCATTAACACTGAAATTGTAGGTTGTTTGCTCATTTAGTAAAACTTTGTTATCAGGTCTCACCCATTTTGCAGCTGCTGAAAGTGAAGCCGTATTACCATTTGCTTTTTTAGCAGTGATTTTTCCATGGATGATCGTGCCATAACGATCTCTTTTTTCCGGAGCGATTGCAGTTGAATTATTCCAGAAATCCAAACCATTCACTGATTCATAATTCAGCCATACACCGGTATGATGCGGATGATCGGTTCTTTCACCAGCGACCATTTTAAATGGATAACTCCGGGTAACGGTAATGCCATCAACTGTATTTACCGGAAACAGCATAGGTTTTCTGCTTGAATCGTAATAACAGTAAGCAGTCATCAATTTACCATTGAATAAAACGTCTGTTTGCTTCTTATCGTTTCTTTCTATTATGGAAAAGCCATTTGCCGGTTGACCGAAAGTGGTCATGCCCAGCAATAATAAAACTGAAACACTAAGTACTTTAATCATGAATTAATATTGAAATGGTTTTCCATTATTCATTACTTCCTGTGTTTTTTCATCAAATGTTACTTTAGCACCTGTATGAGCTGCTGCATTGGTCATAATAGTAGCGATGGAATGACTATAACCTGCTTCAACAGGAGCATTTGTTTGCTTACGGCTGCGGATACATTCCATCCAGTTACGAACATGGGCGGAAGTCAGCTTATCACCTCCTGTATTTGCTGACGCTACAACCGGGTCAGGTTTAGACAGACTTTGTTCTGGTAACAAGTTGGGTTGCATTTTCATATCATCAGCAAATCTTTTTGTCAGGCCTCCTTTTGGAGAAACCATATTGGTATTCAGATTCAATTCACCACCATTGGAATAATAAATTTCAGCAGGCTTTTCATCGCCATTGTGCATCCGGGAACCAAATGTTACCTGGAAACCTGTTGCAGGATCATTCGTTGGGCCATAATCAAAAACAGCAGTAATAGTATCCCAATTCGTTCTTCCGTCTTTCCACATATAAATACCACCATTCGCCACCACTGATCTTGGATGATCAAGACCACTGAACCAATTCACAGTGTCAATCTGGTGACTCATCCATTGTCCCGGTAACCCTGATGAATAAGGCCAGAACAAGCGAAACTCTAAATATTTTCTTGGGTCAAAACTATCTTTGGGTCTGTTCATTAAAAATCTCTTCCAGTCTGTATCTTCTTCTTTCAACTGGCCAAGCAAAGCGGGTCTGCGCCAGCGTCCCGGCTGATTTACATTCCATGTCAGTTCAACCATCGTGATCGGGCCAAATTTTCCTGACCGGATAAAATCATTGGCTGCATGATAGTTGGATCCGCTTCTTCTTTGCGATCCGATCTGTATTATTCTATTTGATGCTTTAATTGCCTTTAATGCTGCGCGGTTATCTTCCATTGTTTCGGCAAAGGGTTTTTCAACATAGGCATCACAACCGGCTTTCACTGCTTCAATAGCATGGAGTGCATGTTGAAAATCGGCGGTGCCGATAAACACAGCATCCACTAATTTTTTATCGTACATCTCTTCATTATTCCGGCAGGCAACAATATCATGGCCCATTTTTTCTTTCCATATCGCAGCGCCATCCTCTCTTCTTTTTTTCCAGATATCCGACACGGCAACCAGATCAAAATTCAATTCCTTGTAATGATTCATGAAACAGGGAATATGTGAACCCCTGTGGCGATCAGAAAAACCAACCACGCCAACTCTTACACGATCATTGGCACCAAGAATATTGCCATAGCTTTTGGCGCTAAAAGCATTTGCACCAAAATAAAATCCGGCACCTGTGATGGCGGATTTTTTGATAAAATCTCTGCGTGACTGTGACATAGTTTTTAATTTATGTTTAAAAAATTTTTTATTGGCCGGCTGAATTATTACTATCATCTTCCGTTGCGACGCTCCATTCAACTTTTACTTCATCATTGAGCAAGTGGTCGCAGTTTACCCTGTCCTATCGGCAATTCCGATCTAAGTTCCCCCTTTAGGGGGACAGGGGGTTTAATTTTTTTATCTTAATACTTCGATACGATACCGCATCGCCATGATCCTGTAAAAGAATATGGCCTTTTGGTGCTTCACCAAAATTTTTCCAGGCCACATACTTACTGATGGCAACAAGGTCTTTGTATTCTTTCGAACCTCTTATATATTCTAAAACTTTTACACCATTTAAATAATGCTCTACTTTATCATTCGGATAAACGATAATTCGTCCAAAATTCCATTGCCCGATTGGCCGTAAAAACCTTTTTTGTTTTTCTGCTTTGATCAGGTCATATAATGAAGCCAGTGTCCTGTTGCCATTGCGGCCCATTTTCGCATCGGCATGTAAAGTATCATCCAGTATTTGATATTCTAATCCGATAGCGGATCCGCTGCTTGCTTCAGCCAGTGTTACAAAATATTTTACACCACTGTTTGCGCCCGGAGTTAGTTTAAACTCGAATGAAAGATCGAATGAAGCAAACTGTTCGTTGGTGATAATATCTCCGCCATTTCTTGACTCGGCTCCGCCGGCCGCCATTACATTCATCGCGCCATTCTTAATTATCCACCCCTGGTCAGGAAAGTTACTTCCTTTTGCACTTCTCCATCCTTTGTTTGTTTTTCCATCAAATAATAAACGCCAGCCATCTATTTTTTCATAAGCAGTTAAACTGTTAGGGACAAAATTGGCGACATACACATTTGGGGGAAAAGGAGTAGGTTTCAAACCGGTTGTTTTAATGCGGATATTTTTAAAACAAACTTTTTTTCCTGCTTTCTCCGGGGAATTTATTGCATGCACCTGCAAACCGATAAATCCTTTTGGATCGAGTGTATCCACAACATAAGCAGTTGCAATTCCATTCACCCATGTTTTCATTTCATTGCCGATACATTCAATTTTAAAATGATTATACTCACCTTTTCTGTAAACATTTTGCGCCGCCGGATTCATTTGCATTGGATAAAGCCAGTCTCTTCTTCCTTCATCATAGATACCGCCCGTCCACCTGCGTGGCGTCGGATCAACTTCACATTGCCGGCCGTACACTCTTCCTT
>Ga0209486_10001484_pt1 | contig 10177 bp, 7 predicted proteins | sample NCCompost_FD_187518 | JGI IMG/M metagenome (GOLD analysis project Ga0209486, IMG submission 187518) | Agricultural soil microbial communities from Utah to study Nitrogen management - NC Compost (SPAdes) (version 2) | ecosystem: Environmental > Terrestrial > Soil > Agricultural land | place: USA... | reverse complement strand
GAACGTACTTGCCGGCGAGCGCGACGGCTTCACCGGTCTTCGGGTTGCGGCCCTGGCGCGGCGGGCGGAAATGCAGCGAGAAGCTGCCGAAGCCGCGGATCTCGATGCGCTCGCCGCCGGCGAGCGCATCGCTCATGATCTCGAGCATCTGCTTCACCGCCAGCTCGATGTCCTTGGCCGGAAGGTGCTTCTGCTTGGCGGAGATGATCTCGATCAATTCTGATTTTGTCATAGCTCCCGTCCTCAACTGCGGGCCGCCATCGCCATCCCCGGCGGCGGCCCGGACCGACTACTGACCGGAGATCTGCTCCTTCAGCAGGTCGCCGAGCGACGTGCCGGTCGCCGAATCGGAGCCGCGGTATTGCTGCACCGCCTCGGCCTCTTCCTCGGCCTCTATCGCGCGGATCGACAGCGAGATCGCGCGGCTCTTGCGGTCGATGCCGACGAAGCGCGCCTCGACCTCGTCGCCCACCTTCAGCACCGTGCGCGCGTCCTCGACGCGTTCGCGCGCGAGCTCGGAGGCGCGCAGGCTCCCTTCGATGCCGTCGCCGAGGTCGATGATCGCGCCGCGCGCGTCGACTTCCTTGACGGTGCCCTTGACGATGCTGCCCTTCGGGTGGTCGGCCTGGTATGCCGCCATCGGGTCCTTGGCCATCTGCTTGACGCCGAGCGAGATGCGCTCGCGCTCCGGGTCGATCGACAGCACCATGGCCTCGACGGTCTGGCCCTTCTGGTAGTCGCGCACCGCCTCCTCGCCCGGACGGTCCCAGGAGATGTCGGAAAGGTGCACCAGGCCGTCAATTCCGCCCGCCAGGCCGATAAAGATGCCGAAATCGGTGATCGACTTGATCTGTCCCGACACCTTGTCGCCGCGGTTGAAGCTGTCGGCGAACTCGCGCCACGGGTTCGGCTTGCACTGCTTGAGGCCGAGCGAAATCCGGCGACGCTCCTCGTCGATGTCGAGGACCATCACCTCGACCTCCTCGCCGACGTGCACCACCTTGGCGGGGTTCACGTTCTTGTTGGTCCAGTCCATCTCGGAGACGTGGACGAGGCCCTCGACCCCTTCCTCGATCTCCACGAAACAGCCGTAGTCGGCGATGTTCGTGACCTTGCCGAACAGGCGCGTGTTCGGCGGGTAGCGGCGCGCGATGTTCTGCCACGGGTCTGCGCCGAGCTGCTTGATGCCGAGAGAGACGCGCTGGCGCTCGCGGTCGAACTTGAGGATGCGGACGTCGATCTCGTCGCCGACCTTCACGATCTCGGACGGGTGCTTGACGCGCTTCCAGGCCATGTCGGTGATGTGCAGCAGGCCGTCGATGCCGCCGAGGTCCACGAACGCGCCGTAGTCGGTCAGGTTCTTGACCGTCCCCTTGACCACGTCGCCTTCCTTCAGGTTGTCGAGGAGCTGCGAGCGCTCGGCGCTGTATTCCTGCTCGACCACCGCGCGGCGCGACACCACTACGTTGTTGCGGCGCTGGTCGAGCTTGATGACCTTGAACTCGAGTTCCTTGCCTTCGAGGTAGCTCGGGTCGCGCACCGGCCGCACGTCCACGAGCGAGCCGGGCAGGAAGGCGCGCACGTTGTCGAGCTCGACGGTGAAGCCGCCCTTGACGCGGCCGTTGATCACGCCCTTGACGATCTCGCCCTTGGTGAAGGCCTCCTCGAGGCGGGTCCAGGTGCGGGCACGCTTGGCTTTCTCGCGCGACAGGCGTGTCTCGCCGGAGCCGTCTTCGACGGCGTCCAGCGCCACCTCGACCTCCTGGCCGATGGCGACGTCCACCTGTCCGTTCTCGTTGCGGAACTGCTCCGCGGGAATCACGGCCTCGGACTTGAGGCCTACGCTGACGATGACGACGTCGTCGTTCATGTCGACGATGGTGCCGGTCAGGATCTGGCCGGGCTTGATCTGCTGGCTGGCGAGGCTTTGCTCGAAGAGTTGCTGGAAAGATTCGGTCATTGGGTCTTCCGGGCCGCGGGGCCCATTTGGGTTTACCTGCCGCACGGCGTCCTGCCGAAGCGGGTCCTGCTCAACGCGGCGGGGCGTCCTGCCCTGCCGTCCTTGCCGGCTCCTGCCGGCTCTTCAACACCCGCGCGCCGCCTCCGGAAACCGCTCGCGCGCGAGTTCGATGACCCGCCCGACGACCTCCTCGATGGTCAACGCAGTCGAATCCACGACAACCGCCTCCGGAACCGCGACCAGCGGGGCCACGGCACGCGTGGTATCCCGCCTGTCCCGCTCGGCGATCTCCGCGGAAAGGGCGGCAAGGCTACCACTCAACCCCTTTCCTTTCAACTGCTTATGGCGCCTGAGGGCCCTTTCCGCGGGGCTGGCGGTCAGGAAAATCTTGAGCCCGGCGTCGCGGAAAACGATCGATCCCATGTCACGCCCGTCTGCAACCAGGCCGGGGGGGCTCGCAAACGCCCGCTGGCGGCTCAACAAGGCCGATCGAACAGGCTGCCAGGCAGCGACCCTCGAAGCCGCCTCGCCGGTGGCCTCGGCCCGCAGTTCGAGCGTCACGTCGTCGCCCGCGAGCCGTACGAGCTCTCCACCCGTTTCGCTCATGCCGAAAGTGGCATCGAGGTTCGCGGCCAGCCGGCTGTGCCCCTCGACGTCGTCGGCCGCAAGCCCGGCGCGCGCTCCGGCGAGCGCCACCAGCCGGTAGAGGGCGCCGCTGTCCAGCAGGTGCCAGCCGAAATGCCGCGCCACCTGGCGGGCGATCGTGCCTTTGCCCGACCCGCTCGGGCCGTCGATGGCAATGACCGGAACCTCGCTCATGCCTGCTCCGCGAGTCGCAATCCCGCGGCCCGCGCCGTCCGCGCAAACCCCGGAAACGAAGTCGCGACATTCTGCACGCCCCGGATGGTGATGGCCGAATCGGCCCGCGCCCCCAGCACGGCGAAGGCCATGGCGACCCGATGGTCACCCTCGCTGTCGACCACGCCGCCCCGCACCGGGCCGCCGCGGATCCGCATTCCATCCGGAAAAGAATCCACGGCGATGCCGAGGGCGGTCAGGCCCGTCGTCATGGCCGCCAGACGATCGCTCTCCTTGACCCTGAGTTCAGACGCGCCCGTCACCACTGTTTCACCGTCGGCCAAAGCCGCCATGGCAATCAGGAGCGGCAGTTCATCCATGGCGACTGGCACCAGCGCCTGCGGCACCTCGATTCCGTGCAACCTGCCTGGGTGGATCTCGAGGTCGGCCCGCGGCTCCGCGTCCAATCCACCGGCTGCATGCACGCGGATGTCGGCGCCCATCAGCCGAAGGATTTCGAGCAGGGCCGAGCGCGTCGGATTGACGCCGACGTCGCGAATGACCAGTCCGTCCGATCCGGCGATGACGCCGGCAGCCATGAAATATGCGGCCGAAGAAAAATCGCCTGGAATCCGGACGCCGGTCGCCCGCAGTGTCGCAGGACCGTTGATCGATACGGCGTGATACTCGCGCACGACCGGGACGCCGAACGACTCGAGCATGCGCTCGGTGTGGTCCCGCGATATGCCCGGTTCCTCCACGCGGGTCCGTCCACGGGCATACAGGCCGGCGAGCAGGAGCGCGGACTTGACCTGCGCGCTCGGCAGATCGAGGCGATGGTCGCACCCGGCGAGTGGGCGCGGCCCGCTGACCGTCACCGGTGGCTGGCCGTCGCGGGTCCTGACGTCCGCGCCCATACGTCGCAGCGGTTCGGCGATCCGTTCCATCGGCCGCCGCATCAGGGACTCGTCGCCGACGAGCGTCGCGTCGAATGCCTGTCCCGCCAGGATGCCGGCGAGCAACCTCATCGAAGTGCCCGAGTTGCCGAGGTCGAGCGGACGTCCCGGCGCCGTGAGTCCCCGCGGTCCGACCCCATGCATCACGAGATGCCCGGGCCCGAGCTTCTCGTGCCGGGCGCCCATGGCCGTCAGCGCCGCCAGCGTCGAGGCGCAGTCATCGCCCTCCAGGAATCCGTGAATCTCGGTCGCGCCCTGTGCGATGGCACCGAGCATGGCCGCGCGATGCGACATTGACTTGTCGCCGGGAACGCGCAGCTCCCCTGCGACTTGCCCGCCGGGTTCCGCGACGAAGTTTCGCGTTGCGCTCGTCACGCAGGGCCGGCGATCGCCACTGACATGGCGGTGAGCAGGCGTTCGTTCTGCTCCGAAGTGCCGGTCGAGATGCGAATGTGATTCGGCAGAGCGTAGTTGGCGAGCGGGCGCACGATGACGCCTTCGCGCAGCAACGCGTGGTCGACCGGCCCGGCCGCGCGGCCCAGGTCCGCCAACACGAAGTTGCCGGCCGAAGGCGGCGCCACGATGCCGAGCGTTGCAAGGCCGTTGCGCAGTCGTTCGATCCCGGCGCGGTTGAGCCTGACCGTCGCCTCGAGATGCCCGACGTCGTCGAGCGCCGCCGCCGCAGCCGCAAGCGCGGGGACCGACACGTTGAATGGCTGCCGGACGCGATTGAGGATGTCCGCGATGTCCGGATGCGAAATGGCGTAGCCGACGCGCAATCCCGCCAGCCCGTAGGCCTTCGAGAACGTCCTCGTGACCACGAGGTTGGGATGTCGATACAGCCACCGGGTGCCGTCCGGCACGCCGAGCTCCACCGAATACTCGTGGTAGGCCTCGTCGAGGACCACGATCACGTCGGGCGGAACCGCGCGCAGCAATTCATCGAGCTCCGATTCGTCGAGCCAGGTACCCGTCGGATTGTTCGGGTTGGCGACGAACATCATGCGGGTCTGCGGCCCGACGGCCGCGGCCAGTTCCGCAGGGTTGTGGCCGAGCGGCTGCGCGTGGCCGGGCGGCCATGCCGGCACCAGCCGAGCCGTCGCACCGGAGGCCTGCACCGCACTCGGGTACACGGCAAATGCGTATTGCGAGTACACCGCCTCGACGCCGGGCACGAGGAATGCCTCCGCGAGCAGCACGAGGACGTCGTTCGAGCCGTTGCCAAGCGTTACCTGGCCGATGTCGACGCCATGCCGGTGCGCGATTCGCGAGCGCAGGCCGTGCCCGCTGCCGTCCGGATAGTGGCCCACGTTGGCGATGGCGGCGGCCAGCGCCGCCTGCGCCCTCGGTCCGGGCCCCAGCGGGTTCTCGTTCGATGCGAGCTTGATGCTCCCCCTGATGCCGAACTCGCGCTCGAGCGCCGACGTCGGTTTGCCCGGCAGGTATGGCGAGAGGCCGCGAACGCCGGGCGCGGCAAGTGACTCGAAGCGATTCACGGTGCCCATCTATACCGCCCGGGCGCTCAGCACGCCCTGGATGGACGAGATCCGTTCCACGAGCCCGGCAGGCACCTTGCCGTCGATGTCGATCAGCGTGTAGGCGAGCTCGCCCTTCGACTTGTTGAGCAGGTCCGCAATGTTGAGCCCGGCGTCGGCGAGGCGCGTCGATATCTGGCCGACCATGTTCGGGACGTTGCTGTTCGCGATGACGATGCGCGCAGTCGCCGGGATGCGGGGCAGCGCCGCTTCCGGGAAATTCACCGAATGACGGATGTTGCCATGCTCGAGGAAGTCCAGCAGCGTGTCGGCGACCATCATCGCGCAGTTCTCCTCGGCTTCACTCGTCGACGCGCCGAGGTGCGGCAAGGCGACGACGCCGGGTACGCCGCGGAGTGTCGCGGACGGGAAATCGCAGACGTACGCCGCAAGCCGGCCCCCGCGCAACGCGGCGACCACCGCCGCCTCGTCGACGATCGACGCGCGCGCAAAGTTGAGCACCGTGGCGCCCTCGGGCATGAGCCCGATGCGCTTTGCATTTACGAGGCCGTGCGTGGCATCGGTCAGCGGCACGTGCACGGTGACCGCGTGGGAGCGCGTGAACAGGTCTTCGAGGCTCAGCGCCTGCTCGACGCCCGAAGACAGTTGCCAGGCGCGTTGCACGGTAATCTGTGGGTCGTACCCCAGCACGTGCATGCCGAGCAGGTGTGCGGCGTTGGCTACCTCGACGCCGATGGCACCGAGGCCCACCACGCCGAGCACGCGTCCGGGTAGTTCGTGCCCGACGAAACGCTTCTTGCCCTCCTCCACGGCCGCTTCGAGCTCGTCGCCGGAAAGGTCGAGGCCGCGCACGAAGTCCAGCGCCGGGCCGATGTGTCGCGCGCCGAGGAAAAGCCCGGCCAGCACGAGCTCCTTGACCGCGTTCGCGTTCGCGCCCGGCGAGTTGAAGACCGGGACGCCCCGTTGCGAAAGCAGCGGAACCGGGATGTTGTTGGTGCCCGCGCCCGCCCGACCGACGGCCAGCACGCTCGCCGGGATGTCCATGCCGTGCATGTCCGCAGAACGCACGAGGATCGCATCGGGGCGCCGGATCTCGGGCCCGGTCTCGTAGCGACCGGCCGGGAAACGCTCGAGTCCCTTCGGTGAGATGTTGTTCAGTGTGCGCACGCGAAACCGCATCAGCCGTACCGCCGCTCGAACTCACGCATGAAAGCCACGAGTGCCGCCACGCCCTCCACGGGCATCGCGTTGTAGAGGCTCGCACGCATGCCGCCGACCGCGCGATGGCCCGCGAGGTTAGCGAGTCCTGCCGCCATGGCTTCCGCCAGGAACGTCTCGTCGAGCCCCGGCCGCGCCAGCCGGAACGGCACGTTCATCCAGGAACGGCAATTGCGCGCGACCGGATTCGAATAGAATCCGGAGGCGTCGATGGCGTCATAAAGCATCCGGGCCTTGGCCTCGTTGCGTCTCGCCATCTCCGCGAGCCCGCCCTCGCGCTTGACCCACTGGAACACGAGACCCGCCACGTACCAGCCGAACGTCGGCGGAGTGTTGAGCATCGAGCCGGCCTCGGCCACGGCCTGGTAGTCGAGAACGGAAGGCGTCTGCGCGCGGGCGCCCCGCAGCAGGTCGCCGCGCACGATCACGACAGTGATGCCGGAAGGACCGATGTTCTTCTGCGCGCCCGCGTAGATGAGGCCGAAGCGCGACACGTCGATCGGGCGTGACAGGATGCTGGAGGACATGTCCGCGACGAGCGCCACGGCGCCGGTTTCCGGGACGTAGGGAAATTCGACGCCGCCGATGGTTTCGTTCGGCGTGTAGTGCAGGTAGGCCGCGCCGGGCGACGGCCGCAGCGACGCCGGCTCCGGAACCGTCGTGTACCGCGATTCCGCCTCGTCGGCCGCGATCGCGACGGAAACGAACCGGCGCGCCTCCCGGATCGTACGCTCCGACCAATGGCCCGTGTTGACGTAGTCGGCCGTTGCGCCGGCCTGCGCGAGATTGAGCGGGACGGCGGAAAACTGCGCGGTCGCGCCGCCCTGCATGAACAGCACGCGATAGCCGGCAGGAACCGCCAGCAGATCGCGCAGGTCCGCTTCGGCGCGCTCGGCCACGTCCATGAAGGCGCGGCTGCGGTGGCTGACCTCCATCACCGACGTGCCGTGCTGCCAGTCGAGCAGCTCGTCACGCGCCTGCTCGAGGACCGGCAGCGGCAGCGTGGCTGGACCCGCGGAAAAGTTGTGGACGCGCACGCGCCGGGCTCAGCCGGCCCCTTCGCCGCCCTGAGAATCGTCGCCGGCGATGCGCTCGAGGCCGACGAGCTTCTCGCCTTCCTCGAGCCGCATGATGCGCACGCCCTGCGTGTTGCGCCCGAGGACGGGGATGTCGCTGACCGGCACGCGGACGAGCGTGCCGCTCGAGTTGATGAGCATGATCTCGTCGTCGCGCTGCACCTGCCGGGAGCCCACCAGCGCGCCGTTGCGCTCGCTGGTCTGCAGCGCGATCACGCCCTGCCCGGCGCGTCCATGCCGCGGGAAGTCGTCCATATCGGTGAGCTTGCCGTAGCCGCGCTCTGACACCGTCAGGATCGGTCCGTCCCCGAGCACGATCAGCGAGGTCACGCGCTGGCCGTCGGTCAGCTTGATGCCGCGCACGCCCGCGGCTTCGCGGCCCATGGGACGAACCTGGTCCTCCGCGAAGCGGATTGCCTTGCCGTCGGTCGTCGCGAGCAGGATGTCGCGCTGGCCGTCGGTGAGGGCGACGCCCACGAGGCAGTCGGCCGCGTCGAGCGAGGCCGCGATGATGCCGTTCGCGCGCGGTCGCGAGAATGCCGAAAGCGGCGTCTTCTTCACCGTGCCCTGCGCCGTAGCCATGAACACGAAGTGGGACTCGTCGAACTCGCGGATCGCGAGGATCGCGGTGATGCGCTCCCCCTCCCCGAGTTGCAGCAAGTTGACGATCGGCTTGCCGCGCGAGCCGCGGCTTGCGAGCGGAAGCTGGTAGACCTTGAGCCAATAGCACTGGCCGCCGTCCGAGAAGCACAGCAGCGTGTCGTGCGAGTGCGCGATGAAGAGCTTGTCGACGAAGTCCTCGTCCTTGACGGATGTCGCCATCTTGCCCTTGCCGCCGCGGCGCTGGGCCTCGTAGTCGGTGACGGGCTGGGTCTTCGCGTAGCCGGCGTGCGAGAGCGTCACGACGAGGTCCTGTCGCTCGATGAGGTCCTCGATCGTGACGTCGGACTGGTCGGCGACGATCTGCGTGCGCCGCGCGTCGCCGTAGGCGTCCTTGATGGCGTTCAACTCCGCGCGGATCACCGCGAGCAGCCGGTCCGGCCGCGCGAGGATCTCGCCCAGGTCGCGGATCTGCTCGAGCAGTTCCGTGAACTCGGTGACGATCTTGTCCTGCTCGAGGCCGGTCAGCCGGTGCAGGCGCAGGTCGAGGATCGCCTGGGCCTGGACCTCGGACAGCCGGTAGGCGCCGTCGTGCAGGCCGAGCTCGTCCGCGATGCCGTCGGGACGGGTCGGCGCGTTGCCGGCGCGCGCCAGCATGGCGGGCACCGCGCCCGGGCCCCAGGTCCGCGCCTGCAGGGCGGCCCGCGCCTCCAACGGCGACGGCGAGGCCTTGATCAGCGCGATCACCTCGTCGATGTTCGCGAGCGCGACGGCGAGGCCCTCGAGGATGTGCGCGCGTTCGCGCGCCTTGCGCAGGTCGTAGATCGTCCGGCGCGTCACGACCTCGCGCCGGTGGTGCAGGAACGCGTCCAGCATCTCCTTCAGCGACAGCAGCTTCGGCTGCCCGTCGAGCAGCGCGACCATGTTGACGCCGAAGACGGATTCCATGGGCGTCAGCTTGAACAGCTGGTTGAGCACGAGCTCGCTGTTCTCGCCCCGCTTGAGCTCGATGACGACGCGCAATCCGTCCTTGTCCGACTCGTCCCGCAGCTCCGAGATGCCCTCGATCTCCTTGGCCCGCACGAGGTCCGCGATGCGCTCGAGCAGGCGCGCCTTGTTGACCTGGTAGGGCAGCTCCGTCACCACGATGGCCTCGCGGCCACGTTCGTCGATCTGCTCGACCGACGTGCGCGCGCGGACCGACAGCCGCCCTCGCCCGGTCTTATAGGCCGCCACGATCTCGGCGGCGCCATTGATGATCCCCGCAGTCGGGAAGTCCGGACCGGGCACCAGGCGCATGAGGTCCGCGAGGCCGAGCTCCGGATTGTCGATCAGCGCGATGCAGGCGTCCACGATCTCGCCGAGGTTGTGCGGCGGAATGTTGGTGGCCATGCCGACCGCGATGCCCGCCGAGCCGTTCACCAGCAGGTTCGGGACGCGCGCCGGCAGCACGGCCGGCTCATGCTCGCTGTTGTCGTAGTTCGGCGTGAAGTCGACGGTTTCCTTCTCGATGTCGGCGAGCAACTCGTGCGCGATGCGCGACATGCGCACTTCGGTGTAGCGCATCGCCGCGGCCGCGTCCCCGTCCACCGAGCCGAAATTGCCCTGTCCGTCGACCAGCAGGTAGCGCATCGAGAACGTCTGCGCCAGGCGCACGATCGTGTCGTACACGGCGGAGTCGCCGTGCGGATGGTACTTGCCGATCACGTCGCCCACGACGCGCGCCGACTTCTTGTACGGCTTGTTCCAGTCGTTGCCGAGCTCGCGCATCGCGAACAGGACGCGGCGGTGGACGGGTTTCAGCCCGTCGCGGACGTCGGGCAGCGCGCGGCCCACGATCACGCTCATCGCGTAATCGAGGTAGGACTTGCGCATCTCGTCTTCCAGGTTGACGTGCAGGACTTCGCGCGCGATCTCGCTCATGCGGATTTCGTCTACTTTTCAGGGCTCGAGGAAGCGCGAATTTTAACACAGCGCGTATACTTCACGGATGCAAAACGGGCCGAACGTCGACCCCGCGGAGATCGCGAAATTCGATGCGGCGGCGCCGCGCTGGTGGGACCCGGACGGCGA
>Ga0209486_10001483_pt1 | contig 10185 bp, 6 predicted proteins | sample NCCompost_FD_187518 | JGI IMG/M metagenome (GOLD analysis project Ga0209486, IMG submission 187518) | Agricultural soil microbial communities from Utah to study Nitrogen management - NC Compost (SPAdes) (version 2) | ecosystem: Environmental > Terrestrial > Soil > Agricultural land | place: USA... | reverse complement strand
AGACGTTGCCGAGCGTGTCCACCTTCATGCCGTCGCCGATGCCGGGCCCCTGCGTGAACAGCGTGCCAGGTCCCAGCGAGCCGTCCGGCTTCACCTCGTAGCGGAACATCCGCTGCCCCGCGTTGGCGTAGAGGTACTTCTCGTCGGGCGAGAGCACGATGCCGTTCGGGATGCCGCCGAGCACGCTGGCTTCGAGCACCAGCGTGGACTTGCCGTCCTTGATCCGCCAGATGCCGTTTGGCATCTGCTTGTCGGGGTTCTGGGCGGCGTTGCGCAAGCCGAAGTCGTTGTCGGTGAGATACACCGCGTCGTCCTTCGCCACCACGATGTCGTTCGGTCCGCTGAAGCGCTTGCCGTCGTCGGAGCCCCCCGACAGCTTCGTGCGCGTGGTGCCGTCCTTCTCGAGCCGCATGACGGTGCGGTCGTTGTCGGCGCACCAGATCAGGCGCCCCTGCGAGTCGAGGCTGGCGCAGCTTGGCCCGATGAGCAGCACGTGTGAGCGCCCGCTGCGGGTCTGGGCGCCGGTGTTGTTCACGTCGGTGCCGGTGTAGCCGGCGCGTTCCATGAACACCGACACCGTCTTGTCGGCTGCGATCTTGTAGATGACGTTGTCGAGGAGCCCCCCGAGGAGCAGATAGCCGGACTGCCCCTCGCGTACCCACACTGGTCCCTCGTTGAGGCCGAAGCCGCGCGCGAGGAGTTCGGCCTTCGTGTCGGCGGCGACGACGGCGTCGAGTCCAGGGTCGGACCGGGTGACGCTGAAAGGCTTCGACGCCGGCGCCGGGCCGTCGCCCCGCATCGACGGGCCTGGAGCCGGGGCCTGCGCCGAGAGCGTGGTCGCCGCCAGCAGCGCCGCAAGGGCGTTCAGAATCCGGTGTCGCATGGGCCGGATTATAGGCGGACGCGGAACGGAAGCAGCGCCCGCAGTCGCGGTTCGCGCAGGAAGAGTCCCAGCCACGCAAGCGCGGCGGTCGTGAACGGCACGAGCGGTGGGTAGTACTCGCCCATCCGCACGTACGAGGCCACCGCGCCGCCGAGATACCCGGTGAGCAGCACGGCGCCCAGGACCGACGTCCAGGGAATCAGGTAGAGCGCGATGGCGGTGAGCTGCAGCGTCGCCAGCGTCTCGAGCGCCGACGTCATCCACCCGATCCGCGTGATCTCCCGCACGTACCAGGGGTCGTGAGTGAGCTTCCAGCGCGCGCTCGACAGCACGATATATACCGGCGCGCACGACACGATCCATCCCGCCCACACCATCCACCGCTGCCAGCGTGCGTCCATCAAACCCTCCAGGCGCCGCATTGTAGGCAGATTGTCGTCAAATTCGACGGCCGGCTGGGCCGGTGGTGCCATCGGAATCCGTCCGCGAGTAAGCTATGGGCCGCCGTCGACCGTAAGGACTGTCGTCAAGGCGTTCAAGGAGGGCGGGAGTTGAGGAAACTGGCACTCATCGGCATCTGTCTCGCGTTCATGGCCGGAAACGCCATGGCGCAGGACGCGGCTACGGTCATCGCCAACGCGCGCAAGGCGCTGGGCGATCCGAAGTCCATCACTTATTCGGGATCCGCGAAGGACGTGGCCTTCCAGCAGTGCGGCGCCAATGCGACGCAGATGACCTGCCAGGGGCCGCACAACCCGATGCGCCCGATTACCAACTACGTGCGCGTGATCGATCTGGCGGCGCCGACGTCGCGTCACACCGGCGGCACCAACAACATCGGCCCCGGCGGCTCGACGGTGACGGCTCCGGGCACGTTCTTCGCGCAGGTCTCGCCGCAGCAGGCGGATCTCTCGCAGCCCTGGCTGGGGTCGCTGGAGCTCTACATCACGCCGTGGGGCTTCCTGAAGGGCGCCGCCGAGAACAACGCCACGGCGACCAAGCGGGGGAACCTCACCGTGGTCACGTGGAGCCCCGCGGTGAAGGCGCCGTCGGGCAAGGCCTACACGATCAACGGCTACGTCAATGCCCAGAACATGATCGAGCGCGTCGAGACGTGGGTGGGCGAGAACATCATGGGCGACATGCACGTCGTCGCCACCTACAGCGGGTGGAAGGACATGGGCGGCGCGATGGCGCCCACGAAGATCGTGCAGACGCGCGGCGGCCTGCCGTTCTTCGAGGTGGATGTCACCGCCGCGGCGGCCAATCCGGCCAACCTGGCAGCGCTCGCGCCGGCCCCGGCTCCGCCGGCCGGCCGCGCGGGTGGTCCGCCTCCCGGCGGCGGCCCCGGCGGCCCGCCCGCGCTCACCGTCACGGCTGAAAAGCTCGGCGAGGGGCTCACGCGGCTCACTACCGGTCCCGGCAGCTACGACTCGATACTCGTCGAGTTCAGGGACTACGTGATGATGCTCGAGGGGGGGCAGCCCGAAGCTCGCGGAGTGGCCTACATCGCCGAGGCGAAGAAGCTGTATCCGAACAAGCCGCTGCGCTACGTGTGGAACTCGCACCCGCACGCCGACCACACCGGCGGCCTGCCGGCGTTCGTGGCCGAGGGCGTCACCATCGTCACACACGAGAACAACAAGGAGTTCTTCGAGCGGGCGCTCAACACGCCGCGCACGCTGCTGAACGACTCGCTGGCGAAGAGCCCGAAGAAGGTGAAGGTCGAGACGATCGCCGCCAAGAAGGTGTACTCGGACGGGACGCGGACAGTGGAGTTCTACCACATCTACCCGTCGCCGCACTCCAACGGCATCACCGTCGCTTTCATCCCGAAGGAGAAGATCCTGTTCCAGGCCGACTACACGCTGCCGGCCGCGGGGCAGCAGCCCAACGATCACATCAAGGCGCTGCAGTTGGCGCTCGAGAAGCTGAACCTCGATTTCGAGCAGTACGTCTCGGTGCACCGCTCCAACGCGGCGCAGACCAAGGCGGACGTTTGGAAGGCCGTCGGCAAGTAGTACGTAGCGGCCGGTCTTCAGACCGGCCATCCGTCGTGACCACGGACAACGGCGGCCCCGGTGGGCCGCCGTTGTCACGTACGGGTCCTCTAGAACGCCGGCGCTGTGCAGAAATCAGGGCGCGGGTTGATGACGGGGATCGCCTTGAGGAATTCATAGATCGCCGCCAGCTCGCGGTCGGACATCTTGCCGTAGACCGGCCACGGCATCACCTGCAGGATCGGCGTCGCGTCATTCCGGTGGTCGGTTCCGTTCCGCATCGAATCCGTGAACTGCTCGAGCGTCCGGAACTGCGGCACGACGGTGAGGTTGCGCGAGACGAACGGCCCGAAGGCCGCACCGCCGGCGAGATAGCACGGTGCGTTGATCACCTCGGGCTGACCGAAGAAGGGATTGCCGCCGTCCGCGTACGACGGCACCGTGTGGCAATCGTTGCAGCCCCCCTGAGCATTGACGATGTAGCTGCCCTCGCGCACCAGCGCGGGGTTGAGTCCGTTCATGTTGAGCGGCACCGGGGCGATCTCGGCCCCGCGCGAAATCCTGCTGGCGCCCTGAGCCGCGAGTGTCACGGCCCCCGCGAGACCCGCGCTCACGACGAGCGCGCTGACGAGAAGGTGCTTGGTCTGTCTACGCATGTCATTCCTGAGAAGGTGGAAGTAAGCCCCGCGGAGCGGAGGATAGTGCAGCTGCTCGACAGAGGCACGACGAATCGCGTGTCTCATAACGGAACAGGTAAGATGCTGCCGGAGGAGCGTGATGACCCGAGCGGGAGTGCTGACGTCAATCGTCCTGGTGGGCCTGGCTGCGGCCGGCGTCGCGGCGCAGCGTGGGCCGCGCATTCCACCGACCGGCGCGATCAAGCAGGTCAAGGACAACCTCTACGTGATCCCGGGCGCCGGCGGGAACACCACCGTGTTCGTGGCCGCCAACGGGGTGGTGCTGGTGGATACCAAGCTCGCCGCCAACGGCGAGCCGATCATGAACCAGGTGAAGACGGTCACCGACAAGCCGGTGTCGATGATCATCAACACCCACACGCATCCCGATCACAACGGGAGCAACGACTATTTCAAGACCGCGCGGCCGACCATCGAGGTGGTCACGCACGAGAACACGAAGAAGTGGGTGGAGGCGAACCCGCGCTCGGTTCCCGCGATGAAGCCCGACAAGACCTTTGCCGACAAGCTGACGCTCGGCAGCGGCAAGGACCAGATCGACCTCTATTACTTCGGGCCGGCGCACACCAACGGCGACGCGTTCATCGTGTTCAAGGCGCTGCGCGCCATGTGCGTCGGCGACGTGATGGCGTGGAAGATGGCGCCGCTCATCGATCCGGCCACCGGCGGCAGCGTGATCGCGCTGCCCAACACGCTCGAGAAGGCGGTGAAGGGGATCAAGAACGTGGACATCGTCATCGAGGGGCATGGCGACGTGAACACGTGGGCGGGCTTCCGCGACTACACCCGGTTCAATCGCGCGCTGCTCGACGCCGCCAGAGCGGGTCTGGGCAAGAAGACGCCGGAGGAGATTGCCGCCGGCCTCAAACCGAAGTTCCCGGTGTTCACGCACGAGCAGTTGCTGGAGGGCATGGAGTACGGCGGCACGCCGCTGTCGCGCGCCGTCATCAACGTGAACGTGGCGTTTCAGGAGCTGAAGGGGGAGCCGGTCACCACCAACTTCGGTCCCCCGCGGGCGGGTGGACCGGGGCGCGGCGGAGCCGAAGCTCCGCCGGCGAAGTAAGGGCCGGCGAGAGATGTGGGGGCCGGCTTTAGCCGGCCCGGGGGCGGGCCGCCTGAAGGCGGCCCCCACGACTGCTACCGTTTGCGGAACGTGATGGGCATGCCGCCCTGGGCACTGTTCACCGTGCCCGTGATGGCCGCGCCGTCGGCCGACAGCTCGCCGGCAAACGTCCACGGCTGCGTGTTGGGGAACTCGAAGTTCAGCCGCCGCTCCTTCATCGTGAAGTCGCGCAGCGGCTTGTTGATCGTCGCCGGAACCTTGCCGCCGAACGTCTTGAGATCGGTGCCGATCAGTGTGCCCTGCACCGTGCCGTCCGCGTTCCTCGTGAACTCCAGGAAGATGTTGAAGTCCACGGTCGCGTGCTTCGGCTGGCCCGTCCATCGTCCGGCCAGCGCGTTGGCGACATCCGCCGTCACCTGCGCCGGCTTGACCGGCGGTTCGGCAGGCGGGTTCGCGCGCTCGTGGCGGTTGGTCGTGCTGTAGTTCTGCACGATCGTGTTGCCCTCGTGGCAGGCGTACTCCCACCATTCGTACGTGGGGTCGTTCCGCATCGGATAGCGCACGGTGAACGACCGCGTGAGAATCACCGGATCCTCGGTCTTGATCTCGTACAGAAACATCTCGTCGTTCACGCGGGTGATCCGTTCCGTCGTCTTCAGCTGATCGCTGACGGGGAAGCGGTTGCCCGCGGGCGACCCGACCACGGCCAGGTTGATCAGCGGCGGGCCTTCCTTGTAGTTGGTCGTCTCGACCACCAGCGTGTTGCCGTCCCAGCGCCCGCGCGATTCACCCATGTATTGCTTGTGCGCCGACTTGAGTGGCGGCCGCCCGTCGGTGAAGATGACGCGCGTGTCGTGAATCATCTCGAGGTCGAACACCACCACGCCGGGCGCCTGGTGGATCTTGAACCCGCCGTTGTAGCGATACGGCATCATCGACGACGGCATGCCGCGCGAGCGGCAGTTGTCCCAGAAGTCGAAGTCGAGCGGTCCGTCGTATACGGTGTCCTCGCCCGGCAGCGACCATGAACTGCCCATCTGCAGCGCGCGCCGCTTGGCCTCGGGTGTCACCGCCGGCAGCAGCCCGGTCGGCGGATCGACGATCAGGCTGGTCTGCCGCTGTGGCGTGGCGGGGTCGGTGACGCCGGTCAGGAGCGCCCGGCCGTATTCGCCCTTCGCAAGCAGCTCGCGGCCCAGGTCGCCGCGGCCGGCCGCGGTGGCGAGCCGCTGCTTGTGTTCCTCTTCCGTCCACCACGCCTTGTTCATGTCGCACGGCGGGCCGCCGAATCGATAGCTGTTGGCGCACCGCTCGAGCGGCACGCCGGCCGACTGCATCATGTTCAACGTGGCCTGGATGTCCGGTTCGCCCCACGACGTCTTCGGATGCACCCAGCCCCGGGGCGTCTCGATGAAGTGGTTGGCTTCGTTTGGCGGGCCCAGAATCGACTGGGTGGACGTGGTGGTAACGAAGACCGTGGCTGCCGCGGCGCCGAGCAGCACGCTGCGCATGGCCGGTCTGATCCAAAACATACACACTCCTGTGGCGTCTTGAAGCTGGACGCCGGTTCCATCCCCTAAGGTAACATCGGCGCCGCCGCTTCCGCGCGTTATGACGACCCCGGATGACGCCCGCACGATCGATCCCGGCCGCACGTTCGACCCGCTGACCAGCGCGCCGACGCTGGCCGCCTCGACGCCGACGCCCACCCCGGCCGCGCACTTCCCGCCCGGCGCCATCATCGCGGGGCGCTACCGGCTGGTGTCGCTGCTCGGCCGTGGCGGGATGGGCGAGGTGTATCGCGCCGACGACCTGACGCTTGCCCAGCCGGTCGCGCTCAAGTTCCTGCCCGAAGGGGTGGCGGTGAGCGATGCCCGGCTCGCGCAGTTCCACAACGAGCTGCGCGTGGCCCGGCAGGTGTCGCACAAGAACGTGTGCCGCCTCTACGACCTTGGCGACGCCGATGGCCGGCGCTTCCTCACGATGGAGTACGTGGACGGCGAGGATCTGGCGTCCGCGCTGCGGCGCTTCGGGCGCATGCCGCCCGACAAGGCGGTGCAGATCGCGCGGCAGCTGTGCGCCGGCGTCGCCGCCGCGCACGAGCGCGGCGTGCTGCATCGCGACCTGAAGCCGGCCAACGTGATGCTCGACGGCAAGGGCGACGTGCGCATCACCGACTTCGGAATAGCCACCGCGGCCGCCGACGTGGGGGCCGAGATCGCGGGCACGCCGCAGTACATGGCGCCGGAGCTGCTGGCGGGTAAGCCGGCGTCCATCAAGAGCGACCTGTACGCGCTCGGACTGATCCTCTTCGAGGTGTTCACCGGCAAGCGCGCGTTCGACGGCAAGACGATCGCCGAGCTGCAGCAGCTGCACGAGATGCCGCACCAGACCACGCCGTCGGCGATCGTGCGCGATCTCGATCCGGCGATCGAGCGGGTGATTCTGCGCTGTCTGGAGAAGGACCCGGAGAAGCGCCCGGCGTCGGCACTCACGGTCGCCGCGTCGCTTCCAGGAGCGGACCCGCTGGCGGCCGCACTCGCGGCCGGCGAGACGCCGTCTCCGGAACTGATGCTGGCGGCCGGTGAGAGCGAGGCCATGCCGGTGCGCCGCGCGCTGGGGCTGGCCGTGGCCAGCGCGGCGCTCGTCCTCGCGGCGCTTGGCCCGATGACGAGCGGCTCGGTCGCCAACGTGGCGTCGATGCCGCTCGCGCGCGACGTGCTGGCCGACCGCGCCGAGCAGGTGCTGCGCAGGCTGGGCTACACCGAGCCGCTCGGCGATCGAGCGCTGGGCCTGAGCATCAACCGCGACTATCTGCGGTGGGCGGAGAAGAACGGCCCGAACAGCTGGTGGGACGGCGTGCGCAGCGGCCGGCCGTCGCCCATCACGTTCTGGTATCGGACCAGTCCAAAGGAGCTCGTCGCGATCAACATGTTCAGCGGCCGCGTCGAGCCCGACGATCCGCCGGTGACCGCCGCCGGTATGCACCACATCACGCTCGACGGCAACGGCCGCCTCACCGAGTTCCGCAGCGTGCCGCCCGAGACGGCCGCCACGCCGCCGGCCGCGCCGGCGATCCCATCGACGCCGTCCTGGGACATGGTCTTCGAGGCCGCCGGCCTGGATCAGGGCACCTTCGCCGCCGCCACGCCGCAATGGATCCCGCGCGACTTCTCGGACGCGAGCACGGCGTGGGAGGGTCCCATGCCGGGGCGGGCCGATCAGAAGGTGAGGGTCGAAGCGGCGGCCCATCGCGGGCGCGTCACCTGGTTCCGGATCGTCTGGCCGTGGACCGAGCCGGCCCCCACGAAAGTCGAGCCGAAGACCGGCGGGCAACGAGCTGCCGCCGCCCTGAGCATCGGCCTCTGGGTGGTACTGCTCGTGGGCGGCGTGGCGCTCGGCCGCCGGAACCTGCTGCAGCGCCGCGCCGACAGCCGCGGCGCCGCGCGATTCGGGATCTTCATGTTCCTGGCGTTTCTGACGGCGCGCCTCACGGTCGCCACCCATTCAACCGAGCCCGGCGACGAGCTCACGCAGATGGTGGCGGCGCTCTCGCTCGCGGCCTTCAATGGCGGCGTCTGCTGGGTGTACTACCTGGCCGTCGAGCCGTACGGCCGCCGCTTCTGGCCCGACGCGTTGCTGGGATGGACACGTCTGTGGTCTGGACGCCTGCGCGACCCGCGCGTCGGCCGCGAGCTGTTGATCGGAATGACCTTCGGCGCGGTGTCGCTCTTCGTGGTCGAAGTGCCGAAGACGCTCGCGATCAACCTTGGCTGGAAGATGCCGCAGTTCCCGTTCGGGAACTCCCTATGGGTGACGGCCACAACGCCCGGGTTGGTCTCGCAGTGGCTCAACTACCTGACCGGCGGGCTGCAGAGCGCGCTGATCATCGCGATGATCTTCCTCGTACTGCGCCTGCTCCTGCGGCGGCCGCGCGTGGCGCTCGTCGTGGGCGTGATCGTCCTCCTCCTGGCGATGAACAACGGGGAGATCGTGACGGGCAACTGGGTCGGCCGGTTCAACGTGGTGGCGTTCACGACGCTCTTGACGCTGGTGATCCACCGGTACGGCCTGGTGGCGGCCGCGGCGCTGCTCTTCGTGGACAACGTCATCACCGACGTGCCGCTCACCACCAATCTGTCGCTCTGGTGGTCCACCCCGACGGTGCTCACGCTGGCGCTGGTGTTCGGCCTCCTGGGGTTTGCGTACTACGCGGCCCGCGGCGGGGAGGCGCTCTTCGGCCAGGTCGTACCCGATTAGACTGGCTCTGATCGCCTTCCTTGCGCCCCCGCCGGCCCAGGCGTCATACCCAAAAGGTCTTAATCGCAACGAAATAGGTATTTCCATGAATCGTAGCCGGTTTGATACGACCACTGACGGAGGAGCTGCATGCACCGATTGTTCAGGGGGATCCTCGTCGTATTCAGCCTTGTGGTGGTGCCATCTGCTGCGTTTGCGCAAGCCTCGATCGTCGGCACTGCCCGCGACGCCTCGGGCGCGGTATTACCGGGCGTTACAGTGGAAGCGTCGAGTCCGGCGCTCATCGAAAAGACGCGTTCGGTCGTCACGAACGGCGTCGGTCAGTATTCCATTCAGGATTTGAGACCGGGCACCTATTCCGTCTCGTTTACGTTGCCCGGGTTCAGCACGGTCAGGCGCGACGGCATCGAGCTGGCCGGTAGCTTTATCGCGACCATCAACGGCGATCTGCGCGTTGGCGGCGTGACGGAGACGGTGACGGTGAGCGGCGAAGCGCCGGTCGTGGACGTGACGAGCGCGCGCACCGAGCAGACCATCGATGGCAAGACGGTGTCCGAGATTCCCACGTCGCGCCTGTATTCCTCGCTCACGCAGCTCGTGCCCGCGCTCAACGTGCAGGGCAACGACGTCGGCGGGTCGCAGGGCAACGTGTTCAGCGTGTTCCAGATCCACGGCGGGCGCCGCAACGAAGGTCAGGTCCTGGTGGACGGCATGAGCGGCGGCTACCAGGGCATGGGCGTGTCGGGATATGCGCCCGAGGTCGGCACCGCGCAGGAGATCGTGTTCTCACTGAGCGGCGGCCTTGGCGAGGCCACCACCGGCGGGCCGCAGCTGAACATCATCGGCAAGCAGGGGGGCAACACGTTTGCCGGCAGCTTCTTCGTCAACGGCTCGGGAAGCGCGTTCGTCAACGACAACCTCAGCGACGAGCAGAGGGCCAAGGGGCTGTCCACGCCGCTGAAGCCGAAGCAGCTGTACGACATCAACCCGTCGTTCGGCGGCCCGATCAAGCGCGACAGGCTGTGGTTCTTCGGGACCTATCGCTATCAGCGGAACCTGCAGACGGTCGCCAGCATGTGGGACAACCTGAACGCGGGCGACAACAGCAAGTGGACCTACGCTCCCGATTTCAGCAAGCAATCAGAGGATGACGGTGAGTGGAGGAACCACTCTATCCGCCTCACCTGGCAGGTGACGCCGCGCAACAAGATCGTCGGCTGGACGGACCTGCACTACAACTGCCTGCACTGCGATGCCGGCGGCTCGAGCTCTGGCCTCACCTTC
>Ga0209486_10001482_pt1 | contig 10194 bp, 10 predicted proteins | sample NCCompost_FD_187518 | JGI IMG/M metagenome (GOLD analysis project Ga0209486, IMG submission 187518) | Agricultural soil microbial communities from Utah to study Nitrogen management - NC Compost (SPAdes) (version 2) | ecosystem: Environmental > Terrestrial > Soil > Agricultural land | place... | reverse complement strand
GGCGCCGAGCAGTACAATACCCGGCGCACATGATCATCGACTGTCACGGGCACTACACCACCGCGCCGAAGCAGCTGCAGGCGTTTCGAGACGACCAGATTGCCGAGCTGAAGACGCCGCCGCCGGCGCGAAACAAGCGCCCGATCCAGATCAGCGACGACGAACTGCGGGCCAGCGTGCAGCCGCAGCTGAACTTCCAGCGCGACCGCGGCACCGACCTGACCGTGTTCTCGCCGCGCGCGTCGGCGATGGCGCACCACATCGGCGACGACGTCACCAGCCTGCACTGGGCGCAGCACTGCAACGACCTGATCTACCGCGTCTGCGAGCTGTTCCCACGCAGCTTCGTCGGCGTGTGCCAGCTGCCGCAGACGCCCGGCGTGCCGCCCACCAACTCGATCGACGAGCTGCAGCGGTGCGTGAACGAGCTCGGTTTCATCGGCTGCAACCTCAACCCCGACCCGTCGGGCGGGCACTGGACCGCGCCGCCGCTGACCGATCGCCACTGGTATCCGTTCTACGAGGCGATGGTGGAGCTGGACGTGCCGGCGATGGTGCACGTCAGCGCCTCGTGCAACCCCAACTTCCATGCCACTGGCGCGCACTATCTCAACGCCGACACCACCGCCTTCATGCAGTTCCTGACCGCCGACCTGTTCAAGGATTTCCCGACGCTGCGCATGATCATCCCGCACGGCGGCGGCGCGGTGCCGTTTCACTGGGGCCGCTACCGCGGGCTGGCGCAGGACATGAAGCGGCCGCTGCTGACCGACCTGATCCGCGACAACGTGTTCTTCGACACCTGCGTCTATCACCAGCCGGGCATCGACCTGCTGGTGAAGGTAGTACCGGCGGACAACATCCTGTTCGGCTCGGAGATGGTGGGCGCGGTGCGCGGCATCGATCCCGAGACCGGCCACTACTACGACCACACCAAGCGCTACGTGGACAATGCCGCGCTGTCGGACGCCGACCGCGGCAAGATCTTCGAGGGCAACGTGCGCAAGGTCTACCCGCGGATCAACCAGCGGCTGGCGCAGGTGCAGGCATGAAGCCGACCATCGTCCGCAACATCCACCGCGCCGACGCCGCCGTAATCAAGTCGCTCGGCGAGCGCGGTGTCGCCACGGTGCACGAGGCGCAGGGCCGGTCGGGTCTGCTGCTACCCTACATGCGGCCGATCTATCCGGCGGCGAAGATGGCGGGCAGCGCCATCACCATCTCGTGCCAAGCCGGCGACAACCTGATGATCCACGCCGCCATCGAGCTCTGCCGCGAGGGCGACCTGCTGGTGGTCACGACCACGTCGCCGTCCAGCGACGGGATGTTCGGCGAGCTGCTGGCGGTGTCGGCCCGCGCCCACGGCGTGATAGGCCTGCTGATCGACGCCGGCATCCGCGACGTCGCCGATCTGACCAGCATGGAGTTCCCGGTGTGGGCCAAGGCGGTGCACGCGCAGGGGACGGTGAAGGCCACGCCTGGTTCGGTGAACGTGCCGGTGGTGTGCGCCGGTGCCGCGATTCGTCCCGGCGACGTGATCGTGGCCGACGTGGACGGTGTGGTGGTGGTGCCGCGGGTGCATGCCACCGATGTGGCGCGCGCGTCCGATGCGCGCATCGCCAAGGAAGAGCAGTCGCGCGCGCGGCTGCGCAAGGGGGAGCTGGGCCTGGACTTCTACGGCCTGCGTGGGAAACTGGCGGAGTTGGGTGTCCAGTATGTGGACGGACCCCTTGAGTAGCAATTCAGAACTCAGAATTCAGAATTCAGAGACGACCCGGATCGCGGCGGCGCTGGCGATCGCCGTGATCGCTGCGCTGAGCACGCCAGCCGCGCAGAGCCACGACGTGCTGGCGCTGGCGGCGCAGGTGGCGCCGATCGAGCCGGGCTACGTCGTGCCCCGCACGCCATGGGGCGACCCCGACATCGAAGGGAAGTGGCCCAGCATCGACATGGTGCGCGTGCCGGTGCAGCGTCAGGCGCGTTACGGCACCCGCCTGTTCCTGACGCCCACCGAAGCCGCCGAGCGCGAAGCCGGCGAGAAAGTGCAGATCGAGCGGATGGCGGCGGAAGGCGCGGGCGGCGCCACCGGCGCCCCCGGACACTGGGTGGAGTGGGGACTCACGCAGCGGCAATCGTCCCTGCTGATCGATCCGCCCGATGGCCGCATGCCGGCGTTGACCGAAGACGGCAAGGCGCGATTGTCAGCCGCACCCACCGGCACGATGGGCACCAAGCCCCTCAACGGCCCGCGCGACTTCACCATGTGGGAGCGCTGCCTGTCGCGGGGCGCGCTCGGATCGACGCTGCCCGTGCTCTACAACAGCGGCATCGACATCACGCAAGGGCCGGGCTTCGTCGGCATCCGCTACGAGATGGTGCACGACCAGCGCATGATCCCGCTGGATCGCCGGACGCCGCTGGCGCCGGCGCTGCAGTTCTACGTCGGCGACGCGCGCGGCCGCTGGGAGGGCGACACGCTGGTGGTCGAGTCGCGCAACTTCACCGACAACCAGGTGGGCCTGGGCCTGAGCGGCGGCGGTGTGCCGGCGAGCGGCGACCTGCGGCTGGTCGAGCGCTTCACGCGTGTCGGGCCGAAGACCATCCGCTACGTGGCCACGGTGCACGACCCGCGCACTTACACGCGCGAATGGACTGTGGCCTTTCCGCTGACGCTCCAGCCCGGCTACGGCATGCACGAGTACGCCTGCCACGAGGGCAACTACGGGCTGACCAACGCGCTGAGCGGATCCCGTGCCGCGGAACGCGAGGGCGTGCGCTAGCTCTATAATCTCAGTCGAACGCTTACCCCTCTTCTAAAGGAGTGCTCATGCGCATGCGTCTCGTCGTTGGTCTCGCCCTGGCCGCTTCCTCGGCGCTGGTGATCGCGTGTGGAGGAGGATCGACCCCGCCGGCCGAATCGACGACCGCTCCTGCGGCGCCGGCTGCCGACGCCTCGCACGAGGGCCACACCGGTGGCCGCGTGTTCTTCGTCAGCCCCAAGGACGGCGCGACGGTGAAGAGCCCGGTGCAGCTCGAGTTCGGCAGTGACATGTTCACCATCGCCGCGGTTCCGGCCGGCGAGGTCACCGCGGTCCGCGCCGGCACCGGCCATTTCCACCTCGGCGTGGACACCGATTGCCTGCCCGCGGGCGCGGTGATCCCCAAGGCCGATCCGTGGATCCATTTCGGCGACGGCAAGAACGTCATCGAGATGCAGCTGACGCCGGGGCCGCACAAGCTCGCGGTGCAGGCTGGGGACGACAAGCACGCCACCATGGCGGGGCTGTGCGAGACGATTAACGTCACAGTGACGGAGTAAGGGCGACAGGCGCCAGGCCCCAGGCTACAGGCCCGGAGCCTGGAGCCGGTTCGAAGATGGCCGTGCCGTCGCTCGAGAGGACTCCACGTTTCGCCGAACTCGATTCGTCCCGCATCGTCGACACCATCGCCCGGCTGGAACGCCGCATTACCGCGCGATTCCCCGGTTCCGGCCTGGCGCTGGTGTGCCACGAACTGCGCGAGCTGGCCGGCGGCACGCAGCAGCACATCGAGGGCTTGAGCAGTCCGATCTGGCCGCTGCGGGCGCTGGCGGCGATCGGCGCTGCCGCCATCGCGGCGATTGCCATCGGCCTGATCGTGATCGCCGGGCGGGGGCTGTTCGCGGCGCGCGGCTTCGTCGAGCTGGTGCAGGGCAGCGAGAGCGCCGTCAACCAGGTGCTGCTGCTGGCGATGGCGGTCTTCTTCCTGGTGTCGATGGAGACCCGCGTGAAGCGGCACCGGGCGCTGGCGGCGCTACACCGCCTGCGCAGCGTGGTCCACATCGTGGACATGCACCAGCTGACCAAGGACCCGGAAATGACGCAGGCGACCGCCACCACGCCAGCGTCGCCCGCGCGCCCGCACACGCCTTTCGAGCTCGGACGGTATCTTGACTACTGTTCCGAGCTGTTCTCGCTGACCAGCAAGGTGGCGGCGCTCTACGGCCAGTCGCTTAAGGATCCGGTGGTGCTGGACGCCGTCAGCGACATCGAGACGCTGAGCGCCAGCCTGTCGAACAAGGTGTGGCAGAAGATCATAGTGCTGAAGTCTTCAGTCTCCGGTCTTCAGTCTTCAGTCCAGCCAGGACTATAGACCGAAGACCGAAGACTGAAGACCCATGTTCACGTTCCTTTCTTCCGTTCGTTCTTGAGCACGAGCAATCGGTGTTCGTCTTCGTCGACCCTGATATACGCGGTCTTCTTCTCGACCGCAAACGTCACCGCGCTGCCGACTGCTACCTTGAGGTCGAACCGGTCACTGCCAATCGCAACCAGGGACTGCAGCTCGTAGCGGCGATCGTCGGTCTCAATCACGTACGTCGCCACCTCGGTCATCCGCGGCTTGTTGAGCCCCGAGGGCATTCGCTCCTGCACCACGTCGCCGACGTATGGCGTGCGCTTCACCCCCACCTGGGTCCATGTTCCCGTCTGCCACCGTCGATCGGCAGGTTGCGCGCCGAAAACCACGACGGCGACCACTGCTACGGCGGCGTACGCGGTATTCATGAAAAACCTACCTTATGGTCCGACTGCATTCTCGGTCTCGAGTCGTCCGTCGAGCCAGGACTGTAGACCGAAGACCGAAGCCCGAGGACTGAAGCACGACGCGGCGCGCGGCTGGCGGCGGTGCTAGTGCTTTGCCGCCTCCATCGCCGCTTGTCCGCGTTTATGCGTCGTCGAAAAGATCACGTGCAGCGACATCAGCGCCTGCAGCGGGTGCGCGCCGGCCTCGGCCAGCGGGCCGACGTGCTCGCTGACCAGCCCGCCTTTGCCGACGTTGATCATCGATAGCGCCGCCGTGCGCTGCTGGCCGTGCAGGTCGTATTCGTCGGCCACCTTCTCGAAGTCGTTGACGATGCGGTTGCGCAGGTCGGCGCTGTGGCGCGACTCGAACAGGAGCTTGTTGAGGCCGTAGGCCTCCGACGGCGGGTGCTTGTAGAACTGGAAGCCCTCGTTCTTGAACTTGAACCCGCCGAACTGCTCGCCGGCCTGCATCGGTGGTGTGGTGCGCTTGCGCTGCGGCAGGAACCGCATCATGCACAGCCCGTGATGCCAGGTCGGGATGTAGTCGATCAGCTCGCCTTGCTGTTTGCCGATGGCGCCGAACATCACCGCCCAGCTCAATAGCTCGGTGTTGCCCACTTCGTCGAGCTGCGTGCCGGTCATGTTCAGGAGCGCGTCGGTGTTGCCGGCCTCCCACTGCGACACCAGCCAGCGGTCGAAGTCGAACTCGGGGTGGAGGTATTTCGTCGTGCCGGGGAAGTGGGACATCCCACCGCTGGCGATGATCGCCACCTTCTCCTTGCGGCCCTTGACGATTTCCGCCAGCGCCTTGCCCAGCGCCTCGCAGCGCCGCGGCGTCGGCAGCGGCGGCACGTAGACGTTGGTGAAGAACGGGATCACCGGGATGTCGCGTTTCCCGATCACGTACTCGAACGGGATGGAGAAGGCGTGGCCCAGCTCGGCGTCTTCCGAGTAGGCCATGTCGAAGCTGTGATCCACCACCAGCTTGTTGAGGATGTCCTCGGCCATCTCGCGGTGGATCGGCAGGTTGTGCTCGCGTCCGGCGAAGCGGGCCATGGCGACGTCGCCGGCGATGACGGCGAAGGCCGGTACGCAGGTCACCGAAAACGTTTCCACGTGGTCGGCGCCCAGGAACAGGATGGCGTCGGGCTTGGTCTCGTCGAGCACCTTGCCCAGCTCGTTCATCGCCGCCCCGGCCTGCTCGAGCTGCGCCGGGTTCTCGTCCGGCGGGCGGGTGAACATGTAGGGGGTGTGGCACGTGCCGATGGCTGCGACAATCTCGCCCATAACCTGCTCCTTTAACCCTTCCTATCGCGGGTCATCATTTAGACGCCGCCGATAGCCTTGTCGATTTTGTCCAGCAGCGCCATCGTCTTGACGCAGCTGGCGGCGCTGGACTCCGGTTCGCGCCCTTCCCTGATCGCGCCCACGAACTCCACGTCCTGACGGTCGAAGGCGGTGGTGCTGTCGAGCGGCACGTCCTTGCCGTCGCTGTCGGTCATCCCGTCACGGTAGACCTTGTAGGTGTCTTCTTCGCCGATGTAGCGATAGAAGCCGCCGAACGGGCCCTTGTTGTTGAACGACATCGCCATCGAGAAGAGCGGGCCTTTCTTCGACTTCATCGCGACGGTGAGGTCCATCGGGATGCCCAGCTCCTTGTGGTTCGGCCCCTTCTGGCCCCAGCACTCCCAGTCCGCGTCATCCACGATCCACTGCGCCAGGTCCACCGAGTGGCAGCCGTGATGCCACAGCAGGTTGTCCACCCACGAACGCGCCTGCCCGTGCATGTTCAGGTTGGTGCGGCGGAAGAAGTAGGTCTCCACCACCATGTGGTGAAGGTGGAACGTGCCCTCCTGGATCCGGCGTCGAATCTCGCGATGCGGGCTCGAGAACCGGCGCGTGTGGGTGACCATGCATACCGTGCCGGCCTTCTTCGCCGCGGTCAGCATGTTCTCCGAGTCCTTGAGGTTCAGGGCCATCGGGATCTCGACCTGGACGTGCTTGCCCTTGCCCAGGGCCATGACGGTTTGATCGTGGTGCTGGTCGCTCGGCGTCGTCAGGATTACCGCGTCCACACCGGGCCGGTCGATGCAGGCTTCGAGGTTCGTGGAGGTGAACGGGATGTTGAACTTCTCGGCGAACGCCTTGCCGCTCTCGTCGGTGCGGCTCGCCACCGATACCACCTCGACGCCGTCGATCTTCGCCAGGGCCTTCACATGGATTTCCCCCATCGCCCCGGTGCCCGCGAGACAGATTTTCATCGACATGGATCTCTCATTCTAACGGGCTCCAGGCTTCAGGCCACAGGCCCCGGGTCAGGAGTCGGCTCTTCCCTTTGCCCTTTGCCCTTTGCCCTTTGTCCTTTGTCTGTCCTTTGCCCTTTGTCCTTACGAGGGTAGTTCCTCAGTATCGATGTCGCGCTGGACGGCCTCGCTATACCGAGGACCTGAAACCGTCTTGGGATTGATCAGGCCGTCGAGCGCGTGCATTGTGTCCTCGTTCAAATGGACGTCCACAGCGCCGGCGTTTTCCGTCACGTGCTCGATGTTGGTGGTGCCGGGAATCGGCACGATGTGCTCGCCGCGGGCCAGCACCCACGCCAGCGCCACCTGGCCCATAGTGCAGCCGTGCTGATCGGCAATCGCGGACAGCCCGTCGAGCAGCGCCAGGTTGCGCGGCAGGTGTTCGGGCTGGAAGCGCGGCATGTTGTGGCGAATGTCCTTGGCCGGCAGGTGGGCGATGCCGCGAAGCCGTCCGGTCAGGAAGCCGCGGGCCAGCGGGCTGAACGCCACCACGGCGATGCCGAGCTCGCGGCACGTGTCCAGTACCGCCACCTCGGGATTACGCGTCCACAGCGAGTACTCGGTCTGCACCGCGGTGATCGGGTGCACGGCGTGCGCCGCGCGGATCGTCGCCGCCGACACTTCCGACAGGCCGATGGTCTTCACCTTGCCCGCCTTCACCAGGCCGGCCAACGCACCGACGCTCTCCTCGATCGGCACCTTCTTGTCGCGCCGGTGGAGGTAGTAGAGGTCGATGGTCTCGATCCCCAGCCGCGCCAGGCTTTCGTCGCAGTTTTGGACGATCACCTCGGGTCGTCCGTCTACTTCGCGCTGTCCCTGCTCGTTCCGGAACATCCCGCCCTTGGTGGCCAATACCACCTCGTGCCAGCGGTGCTTCAGCACCTGGCCGACCAGCGTCTCGTTGGCGCCGAAGCCGTAGAGGGCCGCCGAGTCCAGGTGGGTGTAGCCGAGGTCCAGGGCCTTTGCCAGCACCTTCGCGCCGTCTTCCGGTGGCGGCGGCGTGCCGTAAGCGTGCGACAGGCTCATGCACCCGAAGCCGATCGCCGAGACACTGAACGGACCGAGCGGCCGCGTGTACATGCAGCCTAGAGCGGTTCGCCGGGCGTGGCCGAACCCGCCAGCCACGCCGCGCCCTCGCCGTACAGCTTCTCCACGGCGGCCCCGCGGAGGCCCGGCAGGTCGCCCTTCACCTTGAAGCCGATCGACGACTGCAGATACGCCAGGTGCCGGTAGCCCTCCGGAAACGCGGCCAACCGGCGCTCGTCCAGGGACAGGCGCGGGGCACGCTCCAGCGGATCCATCCGGTCCTTTTCGTAGATCGGCTGGCGGCGGACGATGCCCCAGCGGCCGTCGCGCTTCTCCAGGAAATCGTAGAACCGGCCGCTGCACACCACGTCCACTGTCACCTCGTGGACCACGGCGCGCTGGCTGATGGTCATCTTCACCTGGGAGATGGCGCGGTGGCCGTTCACGTCGCAGGTGAATCCGCCGAGAAAGTGGAGGATGTTGACCCCTTTCTCGAAGCCCTCGCGGCTGACGGCGATGAAATCCCGGGCCGGCCCCTGAAACCAGGTGGCCGTCATCCAGCCGTCGTCGTGCCACACGGTGGCAAACCGGTCCCAGTCGCCGGCATCCCGCCACATGACCCAGTTCTCGATCAGCTCACGAATCGCCTGCCGATCCTCTGCCACCGTGTTCATCACGCTCTCAGCCGGTGATGCGGTTGCGCATCAGCCCGATGCTTTCCACTTCGGTTTCGAGCAGGTCGCCGTCGTGGAGATACTCCGGCGGGGTGCGACCCATGCCGACCCCTTCCGGCGTCCCGGTGGCGATGATGTCGCCGGCTTCGATGGTCATCCCGCGCGACAGCCATTCGATGATCGACCGGACCGGAAAAATCATGTCGGCGGTCGAGCCGTCCTGCTTGACGACGCCGTTCACGCGGCAGGTGAGGCGCTTGGCCTGCGGGTCCCCGAACTCGTCGGCCGTGACCACCATCGGGCCCATCGGGCAGAAGCCGTCGAGGCTCTTGCCCTTGAAGAACTGCGCGTGGCGCTGCTGCAGGTCGCGCGCGGTGACGTCGTTGATCGCGGTGTAGCCGAACACGTGCTCGAGGGCGCGGTCGGCGGAGATGTTGCGCCCCGTGCGCCCGATGATCACGCCCAGCTCCACCTCCCAGTCCACCTGGCTGGTGGCGCCGCGGTCCACCCGCACCTCGCCGAAGGGGCCGTTGACCGTCAGCGGCGCCTTGGTGAAGATGACCGGCGCCTCGGGGAGCTTGACGTCTCGCCCGCGGGCCAGCGCGCTTTCCCGGGCGTGCGCGGCGTAGTTGAGGCCCAGGCACATGATGTTCTTGCGCGGGCGCGCGATCGGCGCGTGCCAGCGTATGCCGGCCAGCGGCACGCGCGGCACCGAGCTGGCCGCGTCCACCGTTTGCCGCAGGTGCTCCCAGGCCTCGGGCCCGGCGTCGATGAGCGCCAGCAGCGACGCCGTGGCCGGTTCGAGGGGCGTGCCGGCGGTCAACGCCCCCAGGTCGATCATCCCGTCGGGCCGGACGGCGCCCAGCCGGACCACGGGGTCTGAAGTCAGCGAAAACGAAGCGTAACGCATGGAAAACCGGCGCCAGGATGGGTAAGGTACGGGCGCGCTTCGGAGTATACTCCGGCCACTTCAGACCGGTCTGCCAGGTCGCGGACCTTGGAGGAGACTATCCCGATGAGAGCAGTATTGCGGACGTTCTGTGCCTTCCTCGTGGCCCTCGTGCTGGGCGTTGGCCACGTCTATGCCCAGGCTGGCGCCACGGCTCAGATCACTGGAACAGTTCGAGACGCGAGCGGCGGCGTGCTGCCCGGTGTCGACGTTACAGCGACGCAGACCCAGACCAACTTCGCCCGGTCGTCGGTGACCGACGAGAACGGCAACTTCACGCTGACCAACCTGCCCGTCGGGCCGTACCGGCTGCAGGCGATGCTGTCCGGGTTCCGGACCTTCGTCCAGACCGGTATCGTGCTGACGGTCAACGCCAACCCCGAGATTGCGGTTGAGTTGGGGCTGGGCGAGTTGACTGAGACTGTGTCGGTGGAAGCCGCCACCCCCCTGGTGGAGACGCGCAGTCCGAGCTTGGGCGCGGTGGTGGACAACGAGCGTATCGAAGAGCTGCCGCTCAACGGACGGAACGCGACCGACCTCATCGCGCTGATTCCCGCGGCCGTGCCCCAGCCGGGGCTGAATGCCACCAGCCGCAGCATGCAGGGCTACGGCCAGGCGTTCGCCGTGGCCGGCGGCCAGGGGTTCGGCGTGGCATACCTCCTCGATGGAGCGACCCACAA
>Ga0209486_10001481_pt1 | contig 10199 bp, 7 predicted proteins | sample NCCompost_FD_187518 | JGI IMG/M metagenome (GOLD analysis project Ga0209486, IMG submission 187518) | Agricultural soil microbial communities from Utah to study Nitrogen management - NC Compost (SPAdes) (version 2) | ecosystem: Environmental > Terrestrial > Soil > Agricultural land | place: USA... | reverse complement strand
GACCTCGCGTCGCTGAGCCGGCGCGAGATGCGGCAGTACCGGTCGGATTTGCAGATGGTGTTCCAGGATCCCTACTCGTCGCTGAATCCGCGCATGACGGTTGGCGCGATCATCGACGAGCCGCTCCGGATCCATACGAAGCAGACCAGGCCGGAGCGGCGCGAGCGGGTGCAGATGCTGCTGCAGAAAGTCGGGCTCTCGCCGGCTCACGCGACCCGCTACCCGCATGAGTTCTCCGGCGGTCAGCGCCAGCGTATCGGCATTGCCCGGGCGCTGGCGACCAACCCGAAGATCGTCATCGCCGACGAGCCGGTCAGCGCGCTCGACGTCTCGATCCAGGCGCAGGTCATCAACCTGATGCAGGATCTGCAGCAGGAGTTCGGCCTCTCCTACATCTTCATCTCGCACGATCTGTCAGTCGTGCGGCACATCTCGGACCGGATTTTTGTCATGTACTTCGGCAAGATCGTCGAGTCGGGCCCAGCCGAACAGATCTACAGCCACCCCACCCACGAGTATTCGAAGCTGCTGCTGTCAGCGGTGCCGCGGCCCGATCCCGACAGGCGGCGCGGGCGCCTGCTACAATAAGTAGTTCTCCAGACCGGCCAACCCCCTCCCAGAGGATCCTGCTCTCATGATCGCTGTCACGAGTGTGTCCATGCGTTACGGTTCGAAGGTCCTGTTCGAGGACGTCACCACGACGTTTGCCCCTGGGCGACGCTACGGACTGACCGGCCCCAACGGCGCCGGAAAATCGACGTTCATGAAGCTGCTGACGGGCGACCTCGACCCGCAGCGCGGCACCATCGTCCGCCCGGCCAAGCTGGGCGTGCTGCGCCAGGATCACTACGCCTTCGACCAGTACCGCGTGATCGACACCGTCATCATGGGAAACCAGCGGCTCTGGCAGGCGCTCGCCGAACGCGACGCACTCTACGCCCGCCCGGAGATGTCGAACGAAGAGGGCATGCGCCTCGGCGAGCTCGAAGGGATCGTCGGCGAAGAGGACGGTTATTCGGCGGAAAGCGATGCCGCGGTACTGTTGCAGGGGCTCGACATCCCTGATGCGCTGCACGAGCGGACGATGGCCGAGCTGCAGGGGGGACAGAAGGTTCGCGTGCTCCTGGCGCAGGCGCTCTACGGGCAACCGCAGGCGCTCCTGCTCGACGAGCCTACCAATCACCTCGACCTCGACTCGATCCACTGGCTTCAGCAGTTTCTCAGCCGCTACGAAGGCACGCTGATCGTCATCTCGCACGATCGGCACTTCCTCAACGGCATTTGCACGCACATCGCCGACATCGATTACGAAACGATCATCACGTATACCGGCGGCTACGACGACATGGTGGTCGCCAAGACGCAGATCCGCACGAGCATCGAAGCGGGCAATGCCCAGCGCGAGAAGAAGATCGCACAGCTCAACGACTTCATCGCCCGCTTCGGCGCCGGCACCCGGGCCAGCCAGGTGACGTCGCGGCGCAAGGAAGTCGAGCGGCTGCAGACGACCGAGCTGGCGCGATCGAATATCCAGCGTCCGTACATCAAGTTCACCCCCCGCCGGCCGTCAGGCAGGGTGGTGCTGGAGTGCACCGGCGTCGCCAAGGCGCACGGGACAACGCCCGTCATCGCCGGTTTTGGCGCCGTCGTCAACCGCGGCGACCGGGTCGTCCTGGTGGGCCGTAACGGCGCTGGCAAGACGACCCTGTTGAAAGCGCTGATGGCCGACGCGCCGGACATGCCGGCCGCTCCCGGCGATCTCGATGCGGGAACGCTCCGGTGGGGGCACGAGGTATCGATCGGATACTTCCCTCAGGATCATGCCGGGGAGATCGAGAAGGGACTGACCGCCGTCGAGTGGCTGCACCGCTTCGATCCGGACGCCTCGAGACAGGACATTCATGGCCTGCTCGGCCAGATGCTCTTCAGCGGCGAGGAAGGCCTCAAGCCGACCGAGGCGCTGTCGGGCGGCGAAACCGCGCGGCTGCTGTTCTGCCGCATCATGCTGCAGAAACCCAACGTCCTCGTGCTCGACGAACCGACTAACCACCTCGATCTCGAGTCGATCAACGCGCTGAACGTGGCGCTCCAGCGCTACGAAGGCACGGTGTTCCTGGTCACGCACGACCAGGACCTCCTCGAGGAAGTCGGCACCCGCGTCTGGCAGTTCGAACCGAACCGCATCGTCGACTTCAAGGGGACGTACGAGGAATACGCAGGAGCGGTGGCCTAGGTGAGCGCAGCAAAGGCCGGTACCACGCCCCAGAATTTCGCGTCGCTCGGGTTGACGGCGCCGCTGGTTGCGACGCTGACCGAGCTCGGCTACGAAGAGCCGACTCCGGTGCAGTGCGAAGCCATTCCGCTGATGCTCGCCGGGCGGGATCTGCTTGCGCAGGCGGCCACCGGGACCGGCAAGACGGCGGCGTTCGCGCTGCCGATGATCCAGCAGCTGATCGAGAATGAGGCCGGTCGTCGCCGGATGCGAGGACTCGTGCTGGTGCCGACCCGCGAGCTGGCAATGCAACTGTCGGAGGCCATCCACAAGTACGCACGCGGCACCGGCATCCAGGTCGTCCCCCTCTACGGCGGCGCTTCGATGGAGCAGCAGATTCGCTCGCTCAGCCGGGGTGCCGACATCGCGGTGGCGACGCCGGGGCGGGCGCTCGATCACCTCAGGCGCAAGACCCTGACCCTCGACGCCATTCGCGTGCTCGTCCTGGACGAGGCGGACGAGATGCTCGACATGGGCTTTGCCGAGGACATCGACGCGATTCTGGACGCCACAGCGGCGACCCGCCAGGCGACGCTCTTTTCAGCCACGCTGCCGGCGCGGATCCTGTCGATTGCGAAGAAACACCTCTCGAACCCCGCCCGCGTGACCATTGCCGGCGAAAAGACGGCCACCGGCAAGCTTCCCCGGGTCCGCCAGGTCGCCTATGTCGTCCGGCGTGATCAGAAGCCGGCGGCGCTCGATCGCATTCTCGACATGGAGAACCCGACGTCGGCGATTGTCTTCTGCCGGACTCGCCTCGAGGTCGACGCGCTCAGCGAAACGCTCAACTCGCACGGCTACCGCACCGAGGCGCTGCACGGCGGCATGCAGCAGCGCCAGCGGGATGCCGTGATGAACCGGCTGCGCGCGGCCAAGACCGACCTGCTGATCGCCACCGACGTGGCGGCGCGCGGCCTGGATATCAGCCACCTGTCGCACGTGGTGAACTACGATCTGCCGGCGGAAGCCGAATCCTACGTCCACCGGATTGGCCGCACCGGGCGGGCGGGGCGCGAGGGCACCGCAATCACGCTGGTCGAACCGCGCGAGCACCGGCTGCTCCGGACGATCGAGCAGCTTACCAGGCAGAAGATCGAGGTCGCGACACTGCCGACAGTCGCGGACCTGAAGGCACGGCGCCTCGAGCTGACGAAGGCGTCGGTGCGCGAGCACCTGGTGGGCGGCGACTTTGCCGATGTCCGGGTCGTCGTCGAGTCACTGGCAGGCGAATTCGACGTGCTCGACATCGCCGCGGCCGCCGTCAAGATGGCGCACGCTTCCTCAGCCCGGGCGGGCGACGAACAGGAACTCGAAGCCCCACTGGCCCAGGACATTCGGCGCCCCTCCGCGCCGCGCGCGCGTGCCGCTTCGGACAAGGATGCCGTGCGGTTGTTCGTCGCGGCCGGCAGGCGCGGTGGCATCCGTCCCGGCGACCTGGTGGGCGCGATTACGGGAGAGACCGGCGTACCGGCTAACGCCATCGGCGCTATTGAAATCGCGGATACCTATTCGCTGGTTAGCGTGCCCGAAGAATTCGCCGAGCAGATCATCGCCGGCATGAAGAAAGCGACCCTCCGCGGCCAGAAGGTCACGATTCGCCGCGAGCGCGACCGTCCGCGCTAGTCCAAAGCGCTTTCGTAGCGATCCAGGTCGCGGGTGGCGGCGTGTGGTCGCCAAGCGCCGCGGTGTGGCCGGGGCTACGCTCCGGTTCGTCGCCGCGGAAAAACGACTCGTCCGCGCCTATGCTGCCGATGACGGCCGCGGCTGTCCTGATCCGCGCGACCGTGAAGAATCGTGTCGATAACGAAACGTGGGGTGCGGCAGTGGCGAATCACCGCCGCCGCCGATCAGACTGCTCCCGAGCCGTTTTACCCCCTGGCGGGTGTCGCGGCGCGAACAGTCGCTCCGCCCCAGCCCCACCGCCGTCGCTTGGCGGGGTGCGCGGCGGCTCACCGGCTGGTGACCAGCACGGTCTCGAAATGCTCGAGACGTTGTGCGGCGCGGATGCGCGCGAGGATGCCGCTCCGCGCCGGCGTTGCAGGAGCGGATGATGCCGTTCAGATCTTTGGAGAGAATCGCATCGTCGGAGGATTCGACGATGGCTGCCAGATACGCGTGTGCGGCGCCCGCGACGATGTCGTCCATTTCGTCGAATTTCGCTTGCAATATCGCTGCTGAGTCGCGGCGAGAACGATTTGACATAACAGTTGAGCAGCCGTAGCATCCGTTACCCCGAGCTGATCAATTCAGCGGTGCGTTCACGCAAGGAGGATCGATGCGGGCGTTTTCTCGGCTGTGGCTGTTGTCCGTCTGTGTGCTGCTGGCCCCCGCCGTCGTCTACGGTCAGGCCTCCATCGCCGGCGTCGTGCGGGACACCTCGGGCGCGGTCCTGCCCGGCGTGACCGTCGAAGCGGCGAGTCCCGCGCTCATCGAAAAGGTCCGGTCGGTCGCGACCGACGGCACCGGCCAGTACCGCATCGTCGATCTCAGACCCGGCGTCTACAGCGTCACCTTCACGCTCCCCGGCTTCGCCGTCGTCAAGCGCGAGGGGGTGGAGCTGACGGGGTCGTTCGTCGCCACGATCAACGCCGAGATGCGCGTCGGCGCGCTCGAGGAAACGCTCACCGTGACCGGCGAAACGCCGACCGTGGACGTGCAGAGCGCCACGCGCCAGCGCGTCATGGACCGCGAGATCATCGACAACATCCCGACCGGGCGCAGCACGTTCGCGCTCGGCGTGCTCGTCCCCGGCATCACGGCCATGACCGCCAACGGCACGCTGTCGCAGGACGTCGGCGGCGGCCGGATAGACGCCGCGCTCGGCCTCGCCGTGCATGGCAGCCGGCAGAGCGACCAGACGATCCTGTTCAACGGGATCTCGACCAGCGCGCAGGCCTCGTCCGGCTACGCGACGCGCACCACGATCAACATGGTCGCGGTGCAGGAGGTCACGCTCGACTACTCGGCGGTGAACGCCGAGGTGGGGCAGGGCGGCGTGCGCATCAACATGATCCCGAAGGACGGCGGCAACGTGTACAGCGGCACGATGCACGTCAACTTCGCCAACGAGGGGATGCAGGGCGACAACTTCTCCGAGGAGCTCCGCGCGGCGGGCCTCGGCGCGCCCGACAAGCTGCGGAGCAACTGGGACGTCAACCCCGGGCTCGGCGGGCCGATCAGGCGCGACCGGCTGTGGTTCTACGTGTCGGGGCGCTTCCAGGAGGCGACCAACTACGTCGCCGGCAGCTTCTTCAATCGCAACGAGAACAACCCGAACGTCTGGACCTACGACCCCGATACCAGCCGCCAGGGCTACACCGGCTTCACCGGGAAATCAGGCGACCTGCGGCTCACGTGGCAGGCGAACCAGAAGAACAAGCTTGGCTTCGCGTGGACCTACCAGGTGAACTGCGGCTGCCCGGGCAGCGTCTCGGCGACGAACTCGCCCGAGGCCGACCTGCGGCAGGTCTTCCCCGAGCAGCAGAAGCTCCTCTTCGACTGGACCTCGCCGCTGACGAACCGGGTGCTGCTCGAGGCGGCGTTCCTCCAGAGCTACGGGATCAGCAACCGCTTCCCGGCCGAGGGCGTCAACCCGGCCATGATCACCGTGGTCGAACAGTCCACCGGCCTCAAGTACCGCGGCCCGGATCCGGGCCTGCGCTGGCAGGACAACGGAAGCAACCACATTCGCGGCGCCGTGTCGTACATCACGGGCGCGCACGCGTTCAAGGTCGGCTTCACGCACAACCACGGCTACTTTTTCGAGCGGACCTCCGATCTGCAGCCGGTGAGCTACCGCTTCAACAACGGCGTGCCGAACCAGCTGACGATGCGCGCGCTGCCGATGGACACCCTGACGAAGACCGACCACAACATGGGCATCTTCGCGCAGGACACGTGGACGATCACGCGCCTGACGCTCGGGCTCGGCGTCCGCTACGACTACTACGGGAACAGCCAGCCGGAGCAGCGCCTCGGCACGACGGTCTTCACGCCCGGGCGCGATATCGTGTTCCCCGCGTCCGACAACCTATCGTGGCACGATCTGACGCCGAAGCTCACCGCATCGTACGACCTGTTCGGCAACCGCCGGACGGCGGTGAAGGTCAGCCTCAACCGCTACGTCGAGTCGCTGGCCGCCGGCGCGGGCCTGCCGGCTGCCACCAATCCGCTCAACGGCATCGTCAGCAGCACGACGCGCAATTGGACGGACGCGGACGGTGACTTCGTGCCTGACTGCAACCTGGTCGTGCCCACGGCGAACGGCGAGTGCGGCCCGATGGCGAACCTGGCGTTCGGCACCGTCGCGTCCGGCTCGACCTACGATCCCGATCTGATGAAGGGCTGGAACAAGCGCGGCTCGAACTGGGAGTTCGCCGCGGGCGTGCAGCACGAGCTGATGCCGCGCGTGGCGCTCGACGTCGGCTACTTCCGCCGCTGGTTCGGCAACTTCGTCGTCACCGACAACCTGGCGGTCAGCGCGTCCGACTACGACACGTTCAGCATCACCGCGCCGACCGATTCGCGGCTGCCGAACGGCGGCGGCTACCGCATCAACGGCCTGCGCGACATCCGGCCCGACCGGTTCGGCCAGGTCAACAACTTCGTCACGCTGGCGAAGAACTACGGCGACCAGACCGAGATGTGGCACGGCTTCGACGTCACCACCAGCGTCCGCCCGCGCAACGGCCTGCTGGTGCAGGGCGGCATCAGCAGCGGCAAGACGACGCGCGACAACTGCGAGATCCTCGCGGCCGTGCCGGAAGCACTGCTGACCGGGACGATCACGGCGGGCATCAATTCAGCCCCGAACGTGCCGTACTGCCACACCGAGACGCCGTTTCTCACGCAGGTCAAGATGCTGGCGGCCTACACGATTCCGCGGGTGGACATGCAGGTCAGCGGCACGTTCCAGAGCTTCAGCGCGCCGCAGCACGGCATCCAGGCGAACTTCGTGGTGCCGAGCGCCCAGGCGGCGCAGTCGCTCGGCCGCCCGCTCGCGGGCAACGCCGCCAACGTCACCGTCAACCTGATCGCCCCGTTCCAGGAGTACGGCGACCGCGTGAATCAGCTCGACCTGCGTGTGGGGAAGTTCCTGCGGTTCGGGCAGTACCGGTCGTCGCTGGCGCTCGACATCTACAACGCGCTCAACGCCAACCCGATCATGGGCGAGAACCCGAACTTCGCCGCTTTCCGCCGCCCGACGGCCATCATGGGCGCGCGGTTCGCCAAAGTCAGCATGCAGTTCGATTTCTAAGGAGAAACGCGATGAAGGGGATCCTGGCCGCTGGCGCGGCGCTGCTCACGCTGTCGATTGTCCCGTCCTACGCCCACCATTCCGACGTGGCGTACGAGAACACGTCCATCGAGCTGAAGGACGTGACGTTCGTCAAGACGGCGTGGGTGAACCCGCACAGCATCGTCACGTTCGACGAGAAGCTGCCCGACGGGAAAGTGCGGCAGTGGATCGTGGAGATGGGCAGCCCGTCCGCGATGAGTGGCGTCGGCTGGAACAGGAACAGCCTGACCCCCGGAGCCGTGGCGACCGTTGACGTGTATCCGGCACGGAACGGCACCGCGCACGGCCGTCTCGCCCGCGTGCGGTTTCCCGACGGCAAGACGCTCAACTACCGGGAGATCCGTCCGGCGGGGGAAGCGCGATGAAAACGCGTGCCATCGCTCCGCACTGTCTCCTGATGCTGTGCGTGTGCGCACCGGCGTACGCGCAGCGGCCGATCGAGCCGCCCGCGGCGCCCGCCGGCCCCAAGGCGCCCGCGCCGCGCCGGGACATCAACGGCGTGTGGTCCGGCGCCGCGGCGATGCGGCTGGAAGCGTTTCCGCCCATGACGCCGGAGGGGCAGAAGCTCTTTGACGAGGCCAAGCCGCTGTTCGGTCCGCGCGCGGTGCCCGTGGCGCAGTCGAACCACGGCCTCGTCACCTGCGACCCGCTGGGCTTCCCGCAGAACATCATGTACGAGCTCCGGCAGATGGAGTTCCAGGCGACGCCGAACAAGATGCTGCAGCTGATGCAGTACCAGCGCGTCTTCCGGGAAATCTGGACCGACGGGCGGAAACTGCCCGCCTCCGTCGGCAAGGACACGCCGGACTCCGTGGACCCGCGCTGGTACGGCTACTCGATTGGCAGCTGGGCCGACGACTACACCTTCGTGATCCAGTCGACGGGCTTCAACGAGAAGGCGTGGGCGAATGCGGCGGGCAATCCCCGCAGCGTGGATGCGAAGATCGAGGAACGCTATCGCCGCCTCGATCGCGACACGCTGGAGCTGACGGTGACGATCGACGATCCGAAGATGTACACGAAGTCGCCGTTCGTCGCCATGCGGCAGCAGCAGCTACGCCGGAGCCCGCGGCAGGAATACGACGAGCAGCTGTGCGTGCCGTCCGAGGCGCTCGAGTACCTCGACACGTTCAAGCCGGTGGCCACGCCGGCCCGGTAACCAGCGGGTGCGGGGCGAGCCGTGTCAGGCTCGCCTCCTATTTCGGCCGGCCCAGGTATCCCTGCGCGATCATGTCGATCTTGTAGATCGCCTTGGCGTTGTTCCTCACGCCGGGCGGCGTCGTGAAGTTCTGGCCGTCGGGGCCGTTCATGCCGCCCCCCTTCCCGTACAGCACCTTCTTGTCGGGCCCGGAAAACGCGCAGCTCGACGCGGACCGTGGCAGCGGAATCACGCCCAGCTGCTGTCCCTGCGCGCTGAACACCTCGATGCCGCCGTCGCCAGCGGTGACATACAGCCGTCCCTCGGCGTCGAGGCACATGCCGTCGCCGTTGCCCCCCTGCAGCGTCGCAAACGTCCGCTGATTCCGTGTCGTGCCGTCCGCCTGGACGTCGAAGGCGACGATCGTCCGGCCGTTGGTGAGGTACAGGGTCTTCTCGTCGCGGCTCAGCATCATGCCGTTGGTGCGCACGGTCTTGTCCGCCACGAGGCTCACGGTGCCGGCTTCGTTGACGAAGTAGGTGCCGTTCTCGTCGCTGAAATAGGCGCCACCCTTCGAATCGAGGACGAGCTCGCCCATCCGCCAGAAGGTCTTGTCGCCGAAGCGGCTGGCGAGCACCTGGCGCATGGGTGCGAGCACGGTCAGGTTCGCGGTCTCCCTGCACTCATCGGGACGTCCGCCCGGATCCGAGCATGTGCGCTCCGCCCCGATGAGGCGGCCTTTGTAGTCGATCCCCAGCGCTCCGGTGCCGCGAGTGTCGCGCGCATAAATGGAGAACCTGTCGTTGGCATCGAGCCGGCCCACCGTGCTGGGCTGTTCCTGCGCGAACAGGAGGCCGCCGTCGGCGGTGCCGACCAGGCCATCGGAGTTGTCGGGCCCTTGCCAGACGAGTTTCCACGTGGCGCCTGCCGCAATGACTCCGGGGATGGCGGTAATCGTCACCGTCTTTTCGGGCGCCGGCTGCGGAAACGCCCGCTGCGGCTGGGCGGCGATGCCGCTCGCCGCACCTGCTGATATAAGAAGGGCCAGGACGAATGGCGACGGCATGTGAGCGTTCATGAGCCGGGAGTATACCAAGAGGATTCCTCTGCTCGTCGTCGGCGGCGGCATCGGCCGCGGCGGCATCCGTCCCGGCGACCTGGTGGGCGCAATTGCCGGGGAGACCGGCGTTCCCGCCAGCGCCATCGGCGCAATTGAAATTGCCGACAGCTATTCGCTGGTCAGCGTGCCCGAGGAATTCGCCGAGCAGGTCATTGCCGGCATGAAAAAGGCGACGCTCCGCGGGCAGAAGGTCACGATCCGCCGCGAGCGCGACCGGCCGCGTTGAGAGGTGTGCCGCTCAGCGAGCGGCGACGGCGTCCCCGAGCGCGTCCATCGCCGCCGACGCGGCGCCTCCGCCAGACTTGTGGGCCATCCCGCTCAGGATGTGCTCGAGCGCTCCGAGGAACAGCAGCAGCAGCGCCGGCGTGGA
>Ga0209486_10001480_pt1 | contig 10204 bp, 5 predicted proteins | sample NCCompost_FD_187518 | JGI IMG/M metagenome (GOLD analysis project Ga0209486, IMG submission 187518) | Agricultural soil microbial communities from Utah to study Nitrogen management - NC Compost (SPAdes) (version 2) | ecosystem: Environmental > Terrestrial > Soil > Agricultural land | place: USA... | reverse complement strand
GCGAACGCAGTGAACGAATGCGACTTAATTCAATGGCGTCCCGACTAAGTCGGGACAACAGTCGCAACAAAAATCGGCCCGTAGCTCAATTGGATTAGATGTACCCGGCTTTTAACCGGGGGGTTGTGAGTTCGAATCTCACCGGGTCGACAAATATGATTTGTTTGAATTGATCCGTAGCATAATGGAAGTGCATTGGCCTTCTAAGCCAATTGGTAAGAGTTCGACTCTCTTCGGGTCAACAATGGATGAATAGCTCAACGGCAGAGCAGTGGTTTGTTAGGCCAACGGTTGAAAGTTCGAATCTTTCTTCATCCGCTTTTAATCAACAAAGCTTTAGCATAGTTGATCATTGTAAGTGCGGCGAAGATGGAGAGTCGTGGCAGACTGTAAATCTGTTGCCTTCGGGTTTAATAATTCCCTGCCTGCCGGCAGGCGGGGAATCTTATCACTCACACCAGGAGAGAGTCCGGTTGGTCGAGTCCCGCACATGCGGGATTGAAAACAGTCAGCCGTTAAGGTCCGGGGGTTCGATTCCCTCTCTCTCCGCGGAAGATAGTAGCGACGTAGTCAGAACATAAGATTGCTTCGCATTCGGCTTCGCAGGGAGAGTTGACAGAGAGGTAATGTGCAGGTTTGCTAAACCCAGGCTATCGGTAAAACGGTACAAAGGTTCGATCCCTTTACTCTCCGCAGTTTGTTGATGAGTGAATTCGGTAATGAGGAAAAAAGATATCAGCCAGTATTCATAGCAAACAAATGGTGCTTTGGCAGAATGGATAAATATGCACCGGAGTGAAATCCCGGAGATCGTGGTTCAATTCCACGGGGCGCCACAGAAGAATTAAGAATTAATAATTAAAAATTAGGAATTATGACTCGTGTAATGAAATAGTAACTGGAATGATCACTCAAAGCAGTGAGAGGAATTGTATTAACTATTTCAAACAAAAATTTATGGACACACATCAAAAAATAATAAACACAAACAGTGTTTTTTCATACCGGTACCTTGACAGCAAAGCAATGTACATGTACTTTTTTCATAGCATACCGTGTATCAGTCTTGTTGAACATATTAACGGTGAAAAAGCATTCAATGCAATAAAAGAAAAGTACGGTGAAATGATCAGGTCTGTACACAGTTATCGTTCATACGATCGCAAAGATGTGAAGGCAGAGTTTGAGGATACAGTGATGGTTTTGAACAATGAATGCGTGTTGGATTTTGATTCAGGCTATTGTGAGATACTACATAGTTATGCATCGGCTGATTTTGTAAGAGAGCTTATAGAGTTACTAAAATCGTTTAAGGAAAGACAACGCAGAAAACCATTGGAAATAAACCTGATCGTAAAAAACAATCGCTATATGGGTTTGAAGCCAATGGAGATAAAAAGAACAAAACTCGACCTGAATCTCTATTACGAAGATGATTTTTTGCAAACAGATGACCTGATAAGAAAGCGACTCAATAAAAATGATGATAAAGGAATTGTGTTGCTGCACGGATTACCCGGCACCGGTAAAACAACTTACCTCCGGCACCTGATCGGGAAGATCAAAAAGAGGGTATTGTTCTTATCACCAAATATTGCCGGTAGTTTGGTTGACCCGGAGTTCATTGACCTGTTGATCGATAATCCGAACTGTGTTGTGATCATTGAAGATGCAGAGAATATTATAATGGACAGGAGGACAAATCAGAATTCATCAGTAAGCAACCTGTTGAATATTTCTGATGGCTTGCTCGCCGACTTTCTGAATGTGCAATTGATCTGCACATTCAATAGTTCGCTTACGATGGTTGACAGTGCATTAATGCGTAAGGGACGATTGATCGCAAAATATGAATTTGGGAAACTGAGTGTAAGAAAGGCGCAACGACTCAGTGACCGGCTTGGCTACAGGAATTTGATCTTAAAACCGATGACAATTGCGGAGATCACAAATCCTGAGGATATAGAGTACAAAACCGAAAGGGCGGAGATCATAGGATTTAAAAGACAGTTAATTGAAAATTGAAATTTAAAAACAAGGAGGGTATGAAATGGAACAGATCCAAAAGCAATGGCGCAAATTAAGCGGTGAAAGGGTCAAAATTTCGATCGCCGAAGAAGTAAGTCATGTATTAAAGCGCGAAAGAGAAGCAGGACATGAAATGAAGGTTTGCATTGGTACCGATAGCCAGGTAAAAGGAAAAGAAACAGAATTCGCAACAGTGATCGTGTTTATCCGTAAAGGAAAAGGAGGTTTCATGTATATCCACAATGAAACGACCAAACAGCGGATGAGCATCAAACAGCGGATGCTGATGGAAGTTTCGAAAAGTATTGAAGTAGCCTATGCATTGTGCACTGTTTTTTCACGGTTCAGTGTGGGTATGGAAGTGCATGCTGACATCAACACCAATCCAAACTTCAAAAGCCATGATGCGTTGAAAGAGGCAATGGGTTATATCGTGGGAATGGGATTCGCATTCAAAGCAAAACCGGAAGCATTTGCGAGTTCGAATTGTGCGAATAAGATAGTTAGCCCCTGAATCTCCGTCTGAGGCGGAGACTTTAGAGTCTGAAAAGAGAATGGTTCTTTTATAAAAAAATCTCCTCACTCCCCTTTAGGGGTGGGGGTAAAAGCTTGCTTAACGGCAAGACGGATATATGCCTGTTTGTAAACAAACCAGGTTTATGTTTTAAAAGCATAGCAGTGCAGAAGTAATAACTATTTGTATGCTGTTGTTAGAATAGGATATGTCCGCCAACACTCTGTGTGTCATGGGTTCAATTCCCATTCGGATCAAAGCATCCGATAGCTCAGCAGGTAGAGCAACAGAAATGCGCAGGTTCGAATCCTGCTCCCGGCTACACTTGGGATAGCTCAGATGGTTAGAGCACTACATTAATAATGTGGGGTAAACAAGAAGTACACCGCTTCTTAAAAAATGGTGAAGTAAAATTGAAGCCGGGATTATTTACCGGTAACCTCACCCTACCCTCTCCAAAGGAGAGGGTTGGAGGTGAGGCGCAACCTGGTAAATGCCTGCAGGCAGATGAAATGGATGTGCTATGCATCACTTGGTTTCTTGTCGCTTACAAAAAAATTTGTGAGAACAGGTTAATCAACTGGTGCAGAAAACATCCACACAATCTTCTTCCGTATTTACCGGGTGGTAAATAAAACCGGCTTTGGCCTCCCCAAACCCCTCCATAGGAGGGGCTTTTGGAGAGGATTACAAAATGATGAATCAACTTAAAGAAGTTGACATGTAAAAAACTAAAGATGATTAATAATTAATTGCCCGGCCTCCCTCTCCACATCATTGCGACCGCGAGCTATGCGAAGCAGGAAGCAAGGAGAGGGAATGAGGGTGAGGTCAAAAAACAAAAACAATGAAACAAGTAAAAGTAAACGCTTACCAAATTGCATTGGTATTTAAACGTGGCGTGTATCAGCGTATGCTGAAAGAAGGAAATTATTGGTTGTGGAATGAAGATGCTTACATCTATGATGTAACCAAACCATTCTTTGCGCCAATTGAACTGAACATCCTGCTGAAGGATGAGCAGTTGGCTGAAACATTGCATGTCGTTGAAGTAAAAGATAACGAGATCGTATTGCTGTACGAGAATGGTTTGCTAAGGCAGGTATTGACTGCAGGCCGTTATACTTTCTGGAAAGGAGTGATCAACTATGAATTTGTGAAAGCGGATATCAGCAAGATCGGGATCACTGAAAATATTGATCGTGATGTTTTGCTGAATAAAATGGTCATTCCATATGTACGTACTCATGTTGTGGAGAGTTACGAAAAAAGTTTGCTGTTTGTCGATGGTAAATATCAAAGAATATTGGAAAGCGGGATCTATTTCTGGTGGAAGAACAGTATTGCGGTCATCGTAACTAAAGTAGATGCACGCCAGCAACAACTGGAGATCAATGGTCAGGAGATCCTGACCAGGGACAAAGCAGCTTTGCGTATCAACGCATGGGCACAGTACAAAGTGGCGGATATTGAAAAGGCCCTGTTGCAAAATGCAGCATATGATAAACAGTTGTATGTGTCTTTTCAACTCGCATTGCGCGAGTATATTGCCGGGTACAGCTTTGATGAGTTGCTGGAGAAGAAAGATGGAATAACTCCATTCGTTCAGCAACAAGTCGCAGCAAAAGCGGAAGCATTGGGTGTCGAAGTAAATGGATTTGGTATCCGCGATATCATCTTGCCAGGTGATGTGAAGGAGATCATGAACCAGGTGCTGATCGCTGAAAAGAAAGCGCAGGCTAACACCATTATGCGTCGTGAAGAAACTGCAAGTACCCGCAGCCTGTTGAACACTGCAAAGCTGATGGAAGAAAATGCAATGTTGTGGAAGCTGAAGGAAATGGAATATGTGGAAAAAATCGCAGGCCAGATCAGCAACATCAGTGTGCAGGGTCCCGCAACTGCGGGATTGATCGAGCAGTTGAAACAGATCTTCGTACCGCAGAAATGATGATTAGATGAATGATGAGTAGTTAGGATGACTTACCCCGGCCAAGGCCGGGGTAATTTAAAAAAGATTTGAAGAGCCATTAACGCCGATGATTTTTATTATGAGCAAGGCAAAATTGCTATTATTAAGCTGAGTTGCGACGCTCCGTTCAGGGTTTGGTAACGCTATTCAACAATAAGAGTTGTGTAATTTTTAACGACAGCTCATCAGGAAATGAATAATAAGATGTTTAAATTTTCGATGCAACTTTGTTTTATGAGACGACTAGTTTTCTTATTTCTACTTGGATTGATCGGTATCAATCTTTTTTCACAGAAAAAAGATTTAAAACCTCAATTATATAAGCTTGAGAATAGGATAATAGCAGGCGATATTGAAGCATTAAAAGAATTGGCAAAGTTTCTCGATGATGAGACCTTCGTTCAGGAGTTTCTTGGTTATCACAATTATCCAAACACAGCGAGGGGGATCGCTATACGGGTTATTGAAGAGAATTGCTTATTTATTAAAGAAGAATTTGAAATTGATTCATCAGTATCAACTGCTGCGTTTTTAAACCTTTTGACTCATAATAAAGTTTCCTTTGATGAGATAACCGGTATGTTCCTGATCACTGATCTACACAAAAGAACTACCTCTTATCAATTAAAAGAGCTTTCAGAACATGATTTGAAGCGACTAGATACAACGGTAATTACACCACCTTATCCTGAATGGTATTATGAAAGCCAGATCGATGGATTTCTCATAACAAAGAATCCAGAAGTCCTGTTACAAGTCGCCTCAGCATGGTATAAAAAAAGACCACGGTTTAACAGGTATTATTTTGGCGATGAAGAGTTCCTTGATTTCATGAAGAAATTGACAAATGTTGACCTCGGCGTGCCCGATGAAGATGGCAACACAACGTTTTTATACCAGGATGATTATTATGCAAAAGCAAGGCTGAATTATTTAATATACTGGACAAATCATTATAAAGATTATAAATGGGATAACGTGAAAGGATTTTTTGAGAATGTAAGGGAATCAGCTGATAAAAAAACAAAAGAAGAGATTTTGTTTGGCTTGTTGGGCTCTGAAGATGATTCAGTGGCTACAGATGCATTTATTCAATTGGCAGAGCTTGACACTACCAGGGTAAAAACTCTTGCTGATGACTATGAAAGGAATAGATTTGATGGAAATGGTCTGCTTCCTACATTTCCATTTCGATTTCTGAAACAAATGGTTGTATTAACACAGTATTGCAGGGAAAATGGAATTAGTTATAAGGCAGATGGAAGATTACTTGACTCATTAAATGAATTAAAGAATTGGCCGGAATTTTTTGTAAAACATCGCCTGGAAAATAATTTAATCGAGAATTTAACCATAAATGACATAACAAAAGTTGAGTATTTTGGATTGATCTATCAGCAAAAGGGAATTTTGACTTTTTCAATAGGTAGAATACTCGACAAGTTTTATTCAAAGAAGTGGAAAGAACTCGTATCTGACCGTCTCAGTCTTGAGTTGTATCTGAAGAAATCTGCTTTATTCGATGGTTTGGGTATAATAGGTACTTGTAATAAATATCTACGGAAGTTTGAGAACTGCTCCCGCAGTGTTATTGATACCTTAATGGTGATATCAGCAACAACAAATGACACGGATATTAAGCAGCAAGCCAACGAAGTGATATCCAAATATTCACTTTCGATAGAAGCAAAATTGAAGAAAATAAAGCCCTGGGCCGGAAGTAATAATGTATATGGAGCCAGAGATCTTAAAAGGCGATACCAGAGGATTAAACAAAGTGGTGAGAAGGACGACGACAAAAAGTACGCTATTCAAGAATTGATTGGAGAAATTAGTTATAAGCAATTGGGTGAAGCTATCAGTTTATTACAATCTGATACAAGTATTGATGCATATGATAGATACCATTTTATAGAAAGTGATTTTGGTTTTGACATTGCGATTTATGACTCAATGGCTATAAGAAAGTTTCTGGATATTTATTTTTTGAAGTCAGAATACCAGGTTTATCAGTATTACTTGATGCAAACTGGTATGAATTGTTTTACAGACCTGGACAGTTTATACTACCCAGGGATTTATGAAAATTTAAAATACAACGTTGTCGACGCTTTTGTTGGTGGTGGAGGAGGCAGAAGAGATGATGGAGTATATCTTATTGTCAAATTGCTGGAGTTAAAGTTTAAAACGACGTTAGGATTTCCCAAAAAGCTATGTAGTTGGCAGGGAATGTACGGATGTGATTGTGAGGATAGAGCCAAAGCCTGGATGCGATTTTTAGAAGAAAAGAAATTGGTGGTTCCTGATGAGACAGAACCGCCTTCTATTTCAAACAATGATTAAAAATTTATGAAACTAAAAATACAAGGAAAAGAATTAAGGGCATTGGGCTACCCGGAAGGACCGGTGATCAGCATTGCCATGAATGTGATGGAAAAGAATTTCAAACATCATTCAAAAGAAAAGGCATTTGATATACTGAAGGAAGTTTTGCAGTCACCACATGACTATGCAAGTGATGAAGTATTGGGCTTAATCGCAAAACAGCTTCTTCCAAAGCCCGAAGCTGAAGGACAGGATATTTCATTAAATCAAAGCGGAATTCAATTCAATGTGTTCGGGCAAGAACATATCGACGAAGGAGCTATGCATCAAATGTACCAGGCGGCTAAATTGCCGATCAGTGTGGCGGGGGCATTAATGCCCGATGCCCATAGCGGTTATGGTTTACCTATTGGTGGCGTGCTGGCAACAGAGAATGCTGTGATCCCTTATGGTGTCGGCGTCGACATTGGTTGCAGAATGTGCTTAAGTGTCTTTGATATCGATCCAAAAGAGCTGGCGCAAAAGGAAAATTATTTTACGAGAGAGCTGCTGGAAGCAACATTATTTGGAAGTGGTCAACAGTTTGACCAGGCGGCGAACCATGAAGTGATGGAGAATGAATTATTTTATCAATTGCCCATGCTGAAGAATTTGCATGGAAGAGTCTGGAAGCAATTGGGTTCTTCAGGTTCAGGTAATCACTTTGTTGAATTTGGTGTAGTTGAGATCAATGAAAAAGATAATGTGTTGGGTGTAGAACCCGGAAATTATGTTGGTTTATTGTCACACTCAGGTTCAAGAGCCTTAGGCGCAAATATTGCCAATCATTATACAAAGCTTGCGATCAGCAAAAGACGTTTGCCACAAGAGGCAAAAAACCTGGCCTGGTTAAGTTTGGATGAAGAAGAAGGCATTGAATACTGGAACGCCATGAATCTTGCCGGTGATTATGCATCTGCCTGTCATCACGTGATCCATGAAAAGATCGCAAAACAATTAGGACGAGAACCTATGAAGATGGTAGAGAACCATCACAATTTTGCCTGGAAGGAAAAATGGGAAGGAAAAGATCTGATCGTTCACCGTAAAGGTGCAACACCAGCAGGTAAAGACGTATTGGGAATTATTCCCGGCTCTATGACGGCCCCTGGCTTTATTGTAAAGGGTAAAGGTGAGCCGGCATCTGTGAATTCCGCATCACATGGTGCAGGACGAAAGATGAGCCGTACAAAGGCAATGGACTCCGTAACAGATAAGCAGTTCAAGGAAGAATTGGAAAAACACAATGTAAAATTGTTAGGCGGCGGAAAAGATGAATCACCTTTTGCTTACAAGGATATTGAAGTGGTGATGCAATCTCAAAAGGCATTGGTTGATGTAGTGGGTAAGTTCACTCCAAAAATTGTAAAGATGGACGGTGCAAAGCATAAAAGCTGGAGAAAGAAGGGAAGAGATGAGGTAATGGGGGAATAACCGCAGGTTACGAACAATTCGAAACTCCTGTTCTAAAAAGCGCAGGAGTTTTTTATGTAATTACCAAAATGGCTGCATCCATAAGTCAAACCACGGCTTATGCGGAAATTATTTATACTCCACGCCTCTATCTACCTGGTGCTGATCCAGGCAGCAGCACAGCAAAGACAGTTTGACCGGCCAATGCAATTGATCGCATGTTCCATAAACGTAAAGGCCAATCTATTTACAGCAACCACTTTTATCGAAATGGAATTTTATAATGACAATGCACAGGAGATCGAGGGTTTGTTTCATTTTCAGTTAAGACCCGAGCAAATGATCACTGCTTTTCAACTTGACCTGTTTGGTAAATACCGTGACGGTTCCATTGAAGAAAAATGGAAAGCAAGAAATGCCTACAACACTATCGTTGGTAAAAGAGTTGATCCTGCTTTGTTGACGATGAATGGCATTGGTCAATACAGCCTTAATATTTATCCTGTACCGGCAAAAGGAAGCCGTAAAATAACAATGACGATCGACCAGGTCCTGAAGGTCGAAGGTGATAGGCTTCTATATGAGTTGCCTTTGAGTGTACAGAACATCGTTAAAGAGTTTCAGCTCACCATTCGTACGGAAAACCATCAAATTATACCTGGAGTTGAAAAAGGGCTGATCGAAAACAAAACGTTTTCAAACGTGGGGGACCAGTATGCGCTCGACTGGGAAACAAAAGAACTTTATTTACAAAAAGCTATTTCATTTTCATTACCGCTGACAGGCAACCCTGTTGTCTGTACAACACCCGCCGGAAAAGAAACCGTATTCGCAATGAGATTCAAGCCGGGCTGCGAAACAGAATTTGAAATTCATCCGCAGAAAATCACTGTATTCTGGGATGCTTCATCATCCGGGAGACACCGGGATATCAATAGAGAGATCAATTTTCTAAAACAGTTCGTTTCTTTTCATAACATAAAACAACTAACACTGATCCCTTTCAATCATGAATTGATTGATACGGCTGTTTTTTATACTTCAGCCGGGTTTAACAGCCGGTGGGAAAGTTACCTGCGTGATATGAAATACGAAGGAGCCACCCAGTTGGGGAGGATTGATCTTACAGGATTTTCGTCTGACCTCTATTTTATTTTTACTGATGGGATCAATACTTATGGGAGGGCCCACCCGGTAACGGGAACAGGGCAGGTCTATTGTGTACATAGCTCTTACCAGTCAAATGATCTCGCATTGAAAAAAATAACAGGTACCAGTGGCGGCAGGATCATCAATCTTAATACAATGAATTTAAGCCAGGCGATCTCCATCAATAGCAAGGGCATGAACTGGCTGATGAGCATATCGTCTTCAACCGGAAAAACTGTAATCGATCAGCAATTGCCTTTTCCTTTATCAAAAGATATCTTTTTGAATGGCACTATGTTCGCCGGCAACGATACCCTGATCATTCGGTACGGTTCCAATAACAGGGTTACAGCTATTCAAAAGATTTATTTACCTGGCAACACGGAATGTGACGGTAGCATCGAAAGGATACCGGCATTCAAACGTTTCCAGGAATTGCTTAGTTCTCATGATTGGGAATCTGTTTTGGAATTTGGCCTGAAAGAGAAAATGGTAACTGCCAATGCGGCTTTTATAGTTTTGGAAAAAGTGGAAGATTATATTAAATACAATATTACTCCGCCAAAAGAACTTGAAAAACAATGTGAGGAACTGCAGTTTGTAAAAAAAGATACAAGGAGTCAACGGCAACGCATGAGGCTTGCTGACGAATTTGAAGTGCTGGCGAATACTGTAAGCGCCTACAATGAAAAGATCAGGAAATGGGATAACAAGTCGCCACTCATCGTATTAACCAGGACCGATTTTAATAATGCGATAGCCGG
>Ga0209486_10001478_pt1 | contig 10206 bp, 15 predicted proteins | sample NCCompost_FD_187518 | JGI IMG/M metagenome (GOLD analysis project Ga0209486, IMG submission 187518) | Agricultural soil microbial communities from Utah to study Nitrogen management - NC Compost (SPAdes) (version 2) | ecosystem: Environmental > Terrestrial > Soil > Agricultural land | place... | reverse complement strand
TGCGCCGGATGGCCACGCCGGGCGAGCGAGGCTGGGGTACGCCGAATCAGTGGAGTGCGGGCTACCGCGACGCCATCCGCGACCTCGCCTACGAGTTGGGGGTTGATCTCGATGGCTGACGACGTCCAGCCGATGTGGCGACCCGCGGATGATGAACCGCTTTCGCTGACACCTCCGCCCGGTATGGACGCGCCGAACGAATTCAAGACGATCATGGAGCGCATCATCGCTACCGACATGGCGCGCGAGCAGCCTCCGCGCTGCGCCGGCGGCAATCCGTGCCCCGTCCACGTGCCGCTGCTCCACGAGCAGCCGGCCGGGATCAGACCCGCGCCGGAATACCCGGAGGGGACGCCGGAATACGACGCCTACGCGGCGGAGCTACGCGCCGAGCTGGACAAATGGCGGCGTGGCGATCCTCCGTACTCGTACGACAGCGACGTAACGTTGGTGGCGGACGCGATCGCAACAGCCGGCGGGATGTTCACCAACCTACCCGAAAACACCCGTCGACGTGCCGCGCGGGTCATCCTGGCCGCCCTGGCGGGTGCCGAACGCCTGCGGGTGGACGACGCGGACGTGGCGTCCGTGCTACAGGCACGCTGGCGTGAGCTGCAAGCCGAGGCCGCGACGATGGGAGCACGACAGAACGGTAAGGCGGTGATGGTTGCGCGCGCGGTTGAAGTACACCGCCTGGCGAACGCGCTCGGAATCGGTCTCGACTGACCACTTGACAACCGTACCTCGGGCGAGGTACGGTTGTCTTGTTCGAGGGACACGGAGACAGGGAGACGGACATGGCGAGGACCGAGCAGGAGACGCAGACCGTAGCCGCCGCACTTGGCCGGATCGGCTACCCCGGTGACCTGGTCGAGCTGGCCAACGAACTCAGCGATGAGGAGTTCTACGCCGTGCACGATCAGGCTCAGTACCTGTGATCACGATCGGCTCCATGTACAGCGGCTACGGCGGTCTCGACCTTGCCGTAGCCGCGGCGTCGTCGCTACCGACTCGCGTGCTGTGGCACAGCGAGGTCGACCCGGACGCGTCCCATGTGCTGAAGGTGCACTGCCCTGACGTGCCGAACTTCGGCGCTGACGACGCTCAGAACTGGAGCGCCGTCGAGCGGCCCGACATCCTGGCTGGCGGGCCACCCTGCCAGCCCGTCTCGGCGGTCGGTCACCGGGCTGGCACGGCTGACCCCCGGTGGCGCTGGCCGAAGTTCCTGGCCGCCCTGGTGGGGCTGGGACCGGCGTCGTTCGTGTTCGAGAACGTCTCACGTCTAGTCAGCTATGACGGCGGCGCGTTGTGGCGTTTGATATTGAGTGAGATGCGGGCGGCCGGCTACGCGGTCGCCTGGTCGGTTCTGGGGGCCTGCCTGGTCGGCGCCCCGCATCATCGGCACCGGCTGTTTGCGATCGGTCGCCGTCGGACGGACCCCGCACCGGCGGTCCGCGCCGCCGCCGGCGAGCTCTGTGGTGCCCGCGGCGTACCGCTTCTGCCGACCCCGATGGCCCGCGATGCACACCGCGGGGAGGGCACCGCGCAGTTCTGGCGGGACAGGATGGCCCGGCCGGACCGGCGCTCCAAGGGTGTACAACTGGGCGCCGTCGTCAAGCTCCTGTACGCCGATCGGGAAACCGACGGCACGTGGGGGCGGTACGTGCTCCCCGTGCATCATTGGGCCGGCCTGGTCGGGCGGTCGGCGCCCGGGCCGACGGAGCCGACCGGCAAGGGGGGCGATCATCGCCTGCCGGCCGCCCTGTCCGAATGGATGCAGGGCCTACCGGAAGGGTGGCTGACTGATCATCTTGATCGTAACGGCGCACTGCGCCTGGCCGGCAACGGCGTGGTGCCGACCCAGGGAGCGGCGGCGATCCGGATGCTCTGGTCACACATACCGGTCTGAGGTCGGCACTTGACAACCGTACTCCTGTCGGGGTACGGTTGTCTTGTTCGACGGGGACATTGACAACTACACAGAGCAGAGGATCGGAGATCGACATGGCCGAGAGCGCGATTGCTGTCCTGTGGTTCGTACAGGTCAGCTTCGGGTGGAAGTGGATCACCGTGGATTTTGACGGTGGCGGCAACCGGACCCCCTTGGAGGCCCTGGCCCGCGAACACGCAGCCGCGGTACGGGCGGAAGCCACCGAACGTCAGGCGGTGCGGCTGGTACGGGAGACGCTCAACCTGAACAGATCGCACCCGAACGTGGCGAACATCCACGTGGTTGGACGGAGCTACGATTACGAGATCATCGAATAGCCGACTTGACAACCGTACCTCACGTGAGGTACGGTTGTCTTGTTCGAAGGGCGTGGAGACGACACAGGGAGACGGACGAAGATGAGGCGCTTCCATCTTTACGTTGCAGGTCAGACAACCTGTTACTACGGCACAGACCACCAATTGGTCCCGATCATCACCGCCCACGGGACCACCGTGGGATACCTCCCTGGGCAGAGCGTCGCGCTCTACCGCGATGGCTTTCTGCAAGAGGTCACCGTTCACGAAAGCGCGTACGACGCACGGGCGTACGCGACCGCGCGCACCGTGGAGGCTCGCCGGTGCCCCCTGCCACACCTTCGCGACTACAAGGTCATCTAGCGAGCAGCACTTGACAACCGTACCTCGGTCGAGGTATGGTTGTCTTGTTGGAAGCGCACCACACAACTACACAGAGGAGTCATCATGATCGACTGCCCGGTCGTTGCGGCGGGGTACGGGCCGCACGTTCGACAGGACTGCCGCGAAGCCCACCCGTTTGGGATCGTAATCTACAGTCGGCAGACCGGAACGTGGCATCCGATGGCCGCGCCCGATATGGACATCCCGACCCCCACCCGGGAGGGTGACTGACAAACGGCAGCCCCCGTCGATGACGGGGGCTGCGTCGCGTCCGAGGTCGAGCGGCTACGGCCGGCGGTTCAGGACCTTGTGCATGGTCGCCGGCGAGTTGACGTGCCGGCGCGCCCACCACGCGGCTACCAGCGGCGCCAAGAAGGCGACTCCGCCGACGATGACCGCGGTCTGATCCGCGGTGAGCTTCAGCCCCCATGCGGTGGCCGCCGACACGATCAGCGTGGCCGCCCCGACGTACAGCGCGCGGCCGGTCAGCGGCTCACTCTCGCGCCCGACAACGACCGGCGTGACCTCGCCATCGGTCGGCACTCGCTTGATTTCACTCATGATCAACTCCCTGTCACCACGGCAGAGGATGGCTGAGTGTCATCGTGCCGAATGTCATATGGATCGTCAGCCATACCCCGAACAGTCCGAGCATGACACGTCCGGCGATCACCAGCGGTGTCGGGCGCCGGTCGTACACCTTGAACGCCCGCCAGAACTGCTCTGAGAGCGTATCCCCGTCGCGCTTGTTGAGCAGCGCTACACCTTCAAGTACCAGGAACACGGCGCCCCACAGGCACCAGGCCAGCGCCCAGGGGTTCACCGCGACGGGCCGCGCCAGCCGGCCGGCCAGAGCGGCACCCCGAACGCCAGGTGCGCGGCGACGAACGCCAGGCCGAGCACCACCAGGTCGATCGAGCCGATCGCGACCCCGAACAGCCGGAGGATAAAGATGATCAATGCGACGACGGCGAGCATGGTCAACTCCTATCGGGTCAGGACGAGCCCGAGCACGGCGATCGCCACGAACGCGACCGAGATCAGTATGCTCCACACCGCGCTGACGCCCTGGCCGTGGCCGGCCTGCGCTTTCGCATAGTCGGCAGCCGGCTGGATCAGCGCCTCCAGGCGCGCCACCGCGGCGGTCAGGTCCGTCTGCGTGACGTAGGTGCCTCGCTCACGCTCGATCTGTGAGCGAAGTTCGTTGGCCTTTTCGTCCTTGTATGTCTGGATCTCCCGGGCCAGTTCGAGCGCCGCGCGATCCGCCACTTCCTTGATCTTAAGCGCCTTCTCGCGCTCGATCGCGACCTCGGCATACCGCCGGTCCCGCTCGATCCACAGCTCACGCAGGTGCGTCCGAAGCGTCAGCACGCACTACGGCCCAGGACACCCGAACGACTCCCGCAGGTAGGCCATCGCAGCGGCCACCCTGCGCCCTGTCTCACTCGCCGGCGGCGCCATCCGGTACTGATCGTCCATCGTGACGAGCAGCGCGCACCAGCGGCGGTCATTCTGGCGTTCGACCTCGGCGGCCCGGCGTTCCGCCTCACGCTCGGCGCGGTTCTGCCGGTCCACGACGTGGCCGGTGTAGACCACGCCACCGCCGCCCAGCGCGACCATGCACAGCACCATGACGGCCAGGGTCCACCAGGCGCCCCCGGTCAGCTCGCGCAGCCTCGTCGTCCTCACCGTCAACGGCCCCTCACGGCGCTGTAGACGGTGAGGACGACGGCGCCGGCGGTTGCGGCGGCGTAGAGGGGGACTGTGATTCTGGCGTGCCGGACGCGCCAGGGGATGGCCGTAGCTGGTAGATGCCCAGGGCCGTCCTGCCAGCCAGCAGGCCGGCCAGAATGATCATGATTCCGGCGTCGACCGGCCGCCCCTGCCACAGGTGCCAGACCTGAACGGCCATCCCGCCGCCGCCGATCACGATCGCGGTCACGTCCGCCAATGTGGTCAAGAGATGCTCTGTTCTCACGCACTGTTACCGCCGTTCCGTCAGGGCCCACACCCGTCAGATTCAGGACGCCTGACTGTAGTATCGCGCGGACGATGGTGCGGGATCAGGAGTCCTCGGCGAGCTCCGCGCCCTCCCGTGCGGCGTCACGGGTTTGTTCATACGTCAGCGGCACACCTCCGCCGGACCCGCCACCGAGTGTGGCGACATCGCGCCCCCACACGTCCCGGTCGCCGGACGAAACGTAGACCGCCCCACCGTTGCCCAGGTTGCCCAGGAATCCGGTCTGGTGCGTCTGGCTGTTGCCTACCGCGGCCACCGTCGCCGCCGGCACGACGCGCCGGAGCATGCCGTCACACAGCCACGTTTCCTGTGGGTCGGCGGCGTCGCTGAATCGCACAAGCATCTGCATGGTTCCCACCCCTCCGAGCACTCCCGCGCTCGATCCGTCCCAGTTGTCGCCGTTTTTGACGTACCCCGCCACGCGCTCCAGGAACACGTCCCAGGGGAATCCGGCACCGGGGTCGGTGTGGTCGCCCCCATCCTCTGGATACGCGTAGGTCACGTCAACGTGCCCGCAGATGCCGCGCGGCCGCGCGGCGGCCGGTGCGTACCAGGCGGCGCGCACCTCGGCCACGCTCAACCGGCGCACCGGTAGGCCGTACTTCCGGCAGTCCCGCGCCGTCTGCCGTGCGGCGCGCCACAGTGTCGCGTCGCTGGCGGCGTCGAGCCACTGCGCGCGGGTCTGCGCCGTGCCGCACAGTTCGTGCTGGATCCCCAGACGGTTGCCCCGGTACAGCGCGGAGTTCGCGCGGTCGCGGGTGAGCACACACTGAACCGTCGAATTCTGATCATGGAAATAGTGGCACGACGTACCGTCGGTCCGCCGGGCGTCGTACGCCGCGCCATCCTCGGCCGACGTCGCCCGCTCGCTGCCCGCCGTGTAGTGGATCACCACGTACTGGACCGAGCGACCGTCCCGCCCGGAGCCCCACGCGCGTGGCTGGACGAATGCCAGGTCAGGGTATTCAGGACTGGTCGCCACCGCGACCTCCCTCCCCCGGCCAGGCCAGCGCGTCGAGCTGGCGTTGAACCGCGGAATCATCGAGATCCACCCCGCCGGCCGGATCGGTGGCCAGGGCGCCCCACTCGTCCGCGTCCAGCTCGATCGTCGGCGGATAGTCGGGGTCCGGCACGTCATCGCCGGCCGCGTACTTGCGCAGCAGGCGACCGCCCGTTCCCGTGTCGTGCGCGAACCATGCCCGCGGCCGGTCGTCACGCTCCGGCCAGAGGTCCCGGCCGGCCTTGCTGTACCGCTGAATGTTCACCATCAGACATCCACTCCCACGTCGCCCGGATCCACCCAACCATCGAAAATCAGAAGATCGATCGTCGGATGGTTCGCCGTCACCCCGATGCTGACGCTACCACTTCCACCGATTCGGGCCACTGACAGCAGAATCGAGTAGTTCGCCGTTGTCGCTGGGATGAACGGCAGCCAGAGAACGGATCCGTATGCGATCGCGGACGGTTGATGGTTGCCGCCCTCCCCGATGATCGTGCTGGCCGTCGTGGCCGTACCGGCCGCGTTGAACCGCAGGCGACCCACGATGACGTCGAGCGCCACCGTGCTGGCGAAAAAGAGATTGTTCGTGACGAGTGTGTAGATCCGCCCGTTCTGAAGTGGTATGCCGTCCACTCTCAGCACACCGACCTCGGATGTCGTCGCGCTCGACGATGTCTCGCGCCGGCCGCGCCGGATCACCGACCCTCGTGGATCGTCGATGCTGGTGGTCGGTACGACGTCACCGGATGCGGTCATCGGACCGACCTCCCCGCCTGCCACAGGCGCACGTCGGCGCCCATCGGATGTGCCGTGATCGCGCTGTTCACACCGCGGGTGACCGTCAGCGTCTGCACGTCGCTGATCAGTGACACGACGGTCGCCTTACTGGTGCCGGTGCCGCCGGTCACCACGAGCGAACCCGCCGCGGTGTTGGTCGCCGTGGTCTGGATCTGGTAGTACCAGGCGATGCCCTGCCCGCCGGTGCCGAGTGCCGAGTCCGGTTCCCCGATCTCGGTCCAGCCGGCCGGCGTCGCCGCCGACGTCCAGTCGTCGTCACGCTGCACCATCAGGATGGCCACACACGCCGGTCGGATAATGCCCAGCCCGGGGTAGGCGATGTTGGTTGCGGAGGCGTTGGACAGTGGGATGGCCACCGTGTGCGTGACCGCCTGCACGTAGCGGAATGCACACATCTGCGCCGATACGGTGTCCCCGGCGGCGCCGTTGTACGGCGTGAGCAGTGGAGGTGCGGTATCGACCGCGTTCACCCACGGTCGCGCGTACAGCGCGAACGATCCGTTCGCCCCGCCGAACCGGGCCAGTGTGGTCCATCCCAGCTGGTCGCCGATCAGCCGCGCCCGGCGTCCGGCCACCCCGCCGACCGCCGCGAATCCCCCGGCATCCCGGACGGAGCAGAGCAGTAGCTCGCAGTCCCCGGCAGCCAGGCCGGCCGCGGCCCCCGGCGTGATCGCCGCGTAGTCGGCGTGCGCCGCGGTGCCGGCGTTGACGAACGCGGGCGTGCGGTTGGTCACGGCCGTGCACGTCACGCGGTCGCGTATGCGTAGCGCCAGGTCGTACGGGACCGCGGTGGTCGACCACTTGCCGGACGTGCCGCCGGGGTTGCCGCGGGTACCCACCAGCAGTGCCACGTCGTTGTCGTCCACGCCGGCCAGTAGCGCCGATCCCGACGTATCGGCGCGCGACAGATTCCCGGCACCGGTCTGCGCGATGAACGCGTCACGCCAGAGCGCGACCGGGCGGGTGAACAGGATCGCTGAGAATGCAAACTGTGAATGCCACTCTTCGATACCCATGACCTGCTGGTCGATATCGTCAAGAGACGAATGCGTCGGATTGTCCGTGATCAGGATGCGGCTACCGATGTCGACATCGGCCAAGTAGGTCGCCCGCAGGCCGGACGCCGGGCCGGTCAGCTCCAGACCGATCCGGTACCGCAGGTCCGGATGGGACAACAGGGCGGCTTCCCACTGCGCCGCGCGTAGTGCCTGCGCGTCCGATTCGAGATTCACCGTCAACGGCCGGTCGAGCACGTAGCCGGCGGTCACCGGATCGTAGGGTGCCGGCGCGTCGCCGACCACACCCCCGCCACCCTGATTGGTCACGGTGATCCGGTTGGCCCGGCGGAAGCTGTCGCGGATCGCCAGCAGGGTCCGGATCTCTCCATCGCGGCGGTCGATCGTCAACGCCGGCGTGGCCGCCGCGGCGTACAGATCTTCACGCAGTGCGATGGCCACCCCGCCGGCCGTGTCCTCATACATGAGGCCGCCCTCGGACCGGGTGAGCAGCTTCAGCCTCTCGGCCGGTCCGGCGATGGCCAGTACCCCCGTGGTGCTGGTGGTCACCCCGGTCAGCGGACCCCCCAGAGGCAGGCCCGCATCCACAGCCGCGGAGAACCATGCCACCCACGTGTCGGTACCCCGGAACCCCTCATAGTTAATCCCGGCGGGTGCATCGGGGTCGGTCCAGACCTGCCAATGACCGCTCGCCCATCCGTTGATACCGGGGTCCGGGCCGCTCGCCAGCACGTTGACCGGTCCCAGGGTATGGGTGGCTACCGTACCGTTCTGGCCGGCGGCGCCCCACGAACTACTGATCGTCCAGTCCACGTCGGCACCGTTCTGCGTGGCCGACAGCGTGATCCGGACCAGGGTGCCCCACGGCTCCGCGCCGTCATCGTCGATGAGTGGCATGGTGCGGGTGCCGGTCAGCAGGTCGGTGCCCGACGCATCCTCGCCACGCACCTCCAGCAGGGCCGGCGTCCCGGCGATGATGCGCAGCAGCCAGCGACGCACCGTACCGGTGTCGGTATACACGGCAAAAAACGGCTGGGTCCCGGCCGGTTCCTCGGGCACCCGCCACGCCGTCACGACACTCCACGCCTCCGGATGCGGGCGCGCGTACGGGGCCAGGACGGCCCGTACCCAGGATGCATCGTCTGCGAATGTCCACAGTGGTTTGGAACCGACGACGTCACTGTCCGACGCTGTGTCGATCAGGTACAGCGAGGTTACGGGCGGCTGCGTCGGTACGACGCTGCGCAGGCTGGTGCTACCGGACGGATCCTCGCCCGGCCAGTACGCCACCAGTCCGTTGTCGGCCTGATCGACCAACTGGCCGTAGAGAGCGGACTGCGCGCCGGACTGGCTCTCTTCCCAGTACAGCGGGCCGTACGCCACAATGTCGGCGGCCAGATACCCTCCGGCGACGTCTTCGATGATGGTGACCTCAGCCAGCAACGCGACCGCCCGGACCGTCGTGGCGCCGAACGTCCGGCTGATCCGGATCGGGGTCCGCTCATGGATCAGACCGAGGTACGGATTGCTGGCATGCTCGACATGCCAGCGCAGATCGGCGTTCTTTCCGCGAAAACGGATCTCGCTGGCGCTCGGATCGTCGGATCCGTCGGCGTAGCCACGCCGGACGTAGACCCCCTGATCGTCCAGCTCGACATAGGCGGTCCAGTCGGACCAGTCGTATGTGGCGCTGCTGACGCGCGGATCCGGATCGCCGAGCGCCACCTCCACCAGGACGGTCATGCCAGGCGCACCCGGCCGGTACCCGGATCCGCATAGGCCTTGACCGGCCCGTTCAGCAGGTACCGCAGCAGGTCGGTCATCGCGCCGGCCGCGATTCCCATACTGTTGCCGGCGCCACCCGTAGCGGACCCCGCAGTAGGGCGGCCGCCCCCGGCTCCGGCGGCCAGCATCTGCCGGGTGTCTCCGGCGTTGCGCACCCGACCACCCCGGGCGCCCAGGTCGAGGATCTCCGTGCCGCGTTCGCCCACCTTCACCAGGCCGGTCGCCAGACCACCGCTCGCGCGCGCGGAGATCCTCGACGTGGTGGTCTCAATGACGTTGCGGTAGGTGGTCAGAGTGGCCGTAGCGTTGATCTCGATAGACCGTGAGGTCTGCATCCCGTTCAACGCTGAATTCACGTCGGCAACGAACCCGTTGAACTCGGCTGCCGCCTGTTGAAGCTGTGGTCCGATACCCGGCATCCATCCGAATGCGCGAGCGGCGGCCTGAAGAATGGCGTTCATTCCGTAGAGAATGAAAATCAGGAATTCGTTGAACGCGCGGTAGATCGCCCGGACGATGTACGTCAATCCCAGGAACGACTGTGTGACCACCTGTAGGATCTGAAGAATGATCCCGCCGGCCGTGGAGAAATCGTCGATGGCCTGCTGACCCTCGGCAGATTCTGCCCATTCCTTCATGGCCGTCGTCTGCGCGTGCACGCCGGCCAGGAACGTCTCGCCGTCGGTGGTCGCACCCTGGTACATGGCCGCCAGGACGCCCATCAGATCCGACACGATCCCGCGCAGGTCCCCGAACGCCGTGATGGCCTTGTCGAGCCATCGGCCGATCGACCCGTCGTCCTTCATTTTGGTGATCCATGTCGCGGCCTTCTCGGCCAGCGTGCCCAGGGTATCGGACAACGACGCCAGGCGTGGCGCGCCAACCTCGGCGAGATCGAGCAGGATCGACACGATCGGCTGGATCACGCGCCCGATCGAGCCGATAGCAGCGCT
>Ga0209486_10001477_pt1 | contig 10207 bp, 11 predicted proteins | sample NCCompost_FD_187518 | JGI IMG/M metagenome (GOLD analysis project Ga0209486, IMG submission 187518) | Agricultural soil microbial communities from Utah to study Nitrogen management - NC Compost (SPAdes) (version 2) | ecosystem: Environmental > Terrestrial > Soil > Agricultural land | place... | reverse complement strand
AGCGCGTGAACGAGCTCCCGCGCGACCTGGTCCGCGCGTTCGTCGGCGAGAAGGGCCGGCGGCGCGGCGAGCGCCGCGAGCGCGACGAGCCGCGTCGCGAGCAGAGAAACGACCGCGGGCGAGCGCCCTCTCATGGCCGAATCATATTTCCGGCGCGGGCTCCCGGCAGGAACCGGCTCGCAATAAACTGACGGGAATGGAGCTCGACCGGCTGCCTCCCGAGGTCCACCTCGCCCTCTCGGGCGCGGGTTTCCGAGCGCGGCGCCGTCTCGCCCTGCCCTTCCTGACGGTCGATCCGGGCGGATTCCCGCGGGCCGCGCTCCTCACCCTCGGCGAAGTCCGATCCCGCTCGCGCAAGGAGCTCGTCGTTGCCGTCCGCGGCGGCAGCCGGACGGCGGCGAACCTCATCCGCCGGCGGACGGCGACGCTCCTCCTCATCGCCCGCAACCAGGCCGTCTGGGTGCAGACGAAGGCGGGCCGCGGCCACGTCTGCGACTACGACCCGGAGCGCCAGATCTTTCCGCTGTCGGTCGTGCGGGTGAAAGTCGACCGGGCGGCGCCGGGCGAGGAGGGCAACACGCTCGCCGGCGGACCGACGTTCACGGCCCGCAACGCCGACCGGCTCTTTTCCGAAGAGCTGTACGAGGAGCTCGGGCGATGAACTTCCTCGATCGCACCGTTCTCGTGACGGGCGCGTCGCGGGGGATCGGACGCTCGATCGCTCTGCGCTTCGCCGAGGAGGGCGCCCGGGTCGGGCTCGTCGCGCGGAGCGAGTCGGAGCTTCTCGCGACGGCCAACCTCGTCGAGCAGGCGGGCGCGCGAGCGATCGCGATCCCCACCGACATCCGCGACCGCGACGGAGCGGCGGCCGCCGCCGCAAGGGTCGAGGCGGAGCTCGGACCGATCGACGTCCTCGTCAACAACGCCGGCGTCTTCCTGTGGCGCCCGTTCCTGAAGCTGTCTCCCGAAGAGTGGGACCTCGTCGTCTCGACGAACCTGACCGGCGCGGCGAACTTCTGCCGCGCGGTTCTCCCCGGCATGGTGAAGAGGCGGCGCGGGCGAATCGTGAACGTCTCCTCGATCCACGGGATGCGGGGCGAGGCGAACCTCGCCGCCCACAGCGCGGCCAAGTTCGGGTTGATCGGGCTCACGCAGAGCCTCGCGCGCGAGTTCCGGGGCGACAACATCGCCGTCAACGCCGTCTGTCCCGGCACGGTCGAAAACCGGCTGGAAGAGGCCGGCGCCCCGTCCCGCGAGCAACCGCTCGCGGAGAAGCTCTGGCCGCGCGACGTCGCGCGAACGGTCCTCTTCCTTGCCTCGGACGACGCCGCGGCGATCACCGGAGCGGCCCTCGAGGTGCTCGGGGGAACCCACCTCACCATCCAGCCGTAAACATCCCCGTGGCCAGGGCACGAACCGGTCCCGATCGGTGTCCGTGGGCGGAGAGCGATCCGCTGCTCACCGAGTACCACGACACCGAGTGGGGCGTTCCGTCCTACGACGACCGACACCTCTTCGAGCTCCTCACCCTCGAGGGCGCGCAGGCGGGACTCTCCTGGCTCACGGTCCTTCGCAAGCGCGACGGATACCGGGCCGCTTTTGCCGGGTTCGATCCCCGGAGGGTCGCCCGGTTCCGCGCCGCGAGGATCGATCGGATCCTCGAAGACCCGGGCATCGTCCGGCATCGCGGGAAGGTCGAGTCCGTCGTCACGAACGCGCGGGCGGTGCTTGCCGTCCAGCGCGCGAGGGGATCGCTGGCGGAGGAGCTCTGGCGTCACGTCGGGGGTCGCCCGCGCCAGAACCGCTGGCGCAGCGCCGGCGACGTTCCGGCGCAGAGCGCGGAGTCGGTCGCCATGAGCCGCGCCCTGCGCGGGCAGGGCTTCCGCTTCGTCGGGCCGACGATCTGCTACGCGTTCCTGCAGGCGACCGGGATGGTCAACGACCACCTCGTCGGATGTTTCCGGCGCGCGAAGCTCACTTCCCCCACATCATCCGCACCGACACCACGAGCAGGAACCCGGCGAAGATCCGCCGCAGGGTGAGGTCGGAGACGGGCTCGACGATCTTCGCGCCGAGGAACGCGCCGAGGAGGAGCCCGGCGGCGATCAGGAGCGAGTACCGGACGTTCAGGTTTCCGTTCTTCCAGTAGACCCAGGCCCCGAGAGCGCCCACCGGAAGCAGGATCGCGCCGAGCGACGTCCCGACGGCGGCGTGCTGCGACATCCCGTAGAGGAGCGCGAGCGCCGGCACGATGATGAGCCCGCCCCCGATCCCGAACATCCCCGCGGCGACTCCGGCGACGACCCCGATGACGACGAGACCGATGGTCTGCATCCCGTTCCTTTCTAGCGCCTAGCCCCCGATCGGCGCGGGCGAAGGAGCTTCGTCGCGCAGGGTCCGCGCCGCGTCCGGCTCGTCGGTCGTGATCGAGGCCACGCCCGCCGAGAGAAACCGCCGGATCTCCTCGGGCTCGTTCACCGTCCACGGGTGGACGGTCAAACCGGCCGCCGCGGCGTGCTCGAGGAGCGCGGGCGTCGCGAGCTCGCGAGCGGGGCCGATCGCGTCCACGTGGGGAAAAAGGGGGGTGAGCTTCCCCGCTTCCGGAAGGGCGACCGGATGGTCGAACAAGTATCCCGTCGCCAGCCGCGGCTCCACCTCGCGAATCTTTTTCAGGAATTCCACGTCGAACGAGACGACGATGCACCGCGGGACGACGCCGTACTCGGTGGCGAGGCCGGCGATCCGGCGCGCCATCACGCCTCGGTCGTAGTTCGGCGACGACTTGACCTCGACGACATAACGGAGCGCGGGACCGTAGCGGTGAAAGACGTCCTGGAGACGCGGGACTCCATACTCGCCGTGCTCCGATGGAAGCTGCAGGCGCCCGATCTCGCGCGTCGTGAAGCTGCGCACGGGAACGCGCTGGTTCCCGAGGACGACCTCTTCGTCGTGGAACACGACCGCTTCCCCGTCGCGCGTCTGCCGCACGTCGAGCTCGACCGCGTCCACTCCGAAGCTCTCGGCCCAGTCGAAGCTCTCGATCGTGTTCTCGTGGGCGCGACGGGGCGCGCCGCGGTGTCCGACGATCCACGTGCCGTGCGGCTCGCGCCACTCGCTTCGCGCCGGTTCGGTCACGCCGCCGATTGTATTTCCGCGAGGAGCGCCTCCAGAGCGGCGTCGGGATCTGGAGCGGCGGTCAGCGGCCTCCCGACGACGAGGACGTCGGCGCCGGCCGCGAGCGCCGCCGCCGGTGTCGCGATCCGCTTCTGGTCGAACGCGTCGCTTCCGGCAGGGCGGATCCCCGGCACGACGGTAACGAAGTCGGCGCCGCATACCCCGCGGACCGCGGCGAGGTCCCGCGGAGAGCAGACGACTCCGTCGGCGCCGCACTCTTTCGCGAGCGACGCGAGGCGCCGGACGATCCCCTCGGGGTGCCCGGCGACGGGAAGGTCCGCGAGGGCGCGGGCGTCGAGCGACGTCAGGAGCGTGACGGCGACGAGCTTCACTCCGGACGCCGCCGTTTCCGCGGCCTCGCGGGCGGCGAGGAGCATCTCGCGGCCTCCGAGAGCGTGGACGTTGATCATGGCGGCGCCCGACCGGCACGCCGCGGCTACGGAGCGCGCGACCGTGGTCGGAATGTCGTGGAGCTTGAGATCCAGGAAGACCCGCGATCCCGTCGCCGCGACCTCCGCGACGATGGCGGGCCCCTCCGAGACGAACGCCTCGAGGCCGATCTTCAACCATCCCGCGCGCGATCCGAAACGTCGGGCGGCCGCGAGAATCTCGCCGCGCGAGGCGAAGTCGAGCGCGACGCAGAGGCGCTCTTCCCTCATCCCTCCGCGCCCTTTTCACCGCCGGGCGCGAAGCGCTGCGCGCGCCCCACGAGGCTGGCGGCGGTCGCGCCGCGCTCGGTGCAGTACGCCTCGAGCTCCGACACGAGCCGCGCTGAGACTCCGGGGTCGCGGAAGTTCGCCGTGCCCACCTGAACTGCGGAAGCGCCCGCCGCGAGGAACTCGAGCACGTCGTAGAGGTCCGAGATCCCGCCGATTCCCATGATCGGCACGTCGGGAAGGGCGTGGGCGACCTGGAACACCATCCGCACGGCGAGCGGCTTGATCGCCGGACCGGAGAGGCCGCCCGTGCCGAAGGAGAGGCGCGGTCGCGCCGTCGCGGGGTCGATCGACATTCCGACGAACGTGTTGACGAGCGAGAGAACGTCGGCGCCCGCGTCGCGGGCCGCTCGCGCGGACTCAACGAGGTCCGGCGCGTTCGGGGAGAGCTTCACGACGAGGGTGCGCCGCGTCGCGGACCGCACGCGCGCGACCAGCGACGCCGTCGCCGCCGGGGAGTTGCCGAACAGCATCCCGCCCTTCGCGACGTTGGGACACGAGATGTTCAGCTCGATCGCGGCGAGCCCCTCCGCTCTCTCGAGCGCGCCGACGACCGCGACGTAGTCTTCCTCCGTGTCGCCCCAGACGTTCGCGATCACCGTGACGCCGAGAGCCGTCAGCGCCGGCAGCTTCTCTTGGAGGAAAACGTCCACGCCCACGTTCTGCAGCCCGATCGCGTTCAACATGCCGGCCGGGGTCTCGCAGATGCGAGGAGGCACGTTGCCCGCGTGCGGCCGGAGCGAGAGGCCCTTCGTGCAGATTCCGCCGAGCCGCGAAAGGTCCACGAAGTCCGTGAACTCGAGGCCGTATCCGAAGGTGCCGGAAGCGGTCAAAATCGGGTTCCGGAGCGTGAGGGGTCCGAGACGCGTCTCGAGAGCCGCGATCACCGAAGACTCTCCCTCTCCCCCTGGGAGAGGGCCGGGGTGAGGGCATCCCAGGCGATCTTTTCCGGAGCCAGGATCGGCCCTTCGATGCACGAGATCACGAAGGGCTTCTCCGTCGCCGGTATGACGCAGCCGAGGCACGCCCCGAAGCCGCAACCCATCGCCGCCTCGGTCGAGAACTCCGCCGGGACGCGCGCCCGCGCCACGACCGGGGCGAGGGCCGCGAACATCGGCATGGGACCGCACGCGTAAACCCGCGTGTAGGGGCGCGAACGCCCGGCCGCGCGGCGCTCGAAAGCCGCCGTGACGAATCCCCGCTCGCCGAGAGAGCCGTCGTCCGTCGCGAGGAGAGTTTCGCCGGAGACGATCCCGGCGAATCGCTCGCGGAAGCCGAGCTCCGCGGCGTTGCGGCCGCCGAGGTAGAGATCTGCCGTGAACCCCGCGGCCGTCAGGGCGCGGAAGAGGAGCGGGAAAGGCGCCGCGCCGATCCCGCCGGCGACGACGGCGACGGGCTCCGATCGGTCGAGGCCTTCGAGCGAAAACCCGTTTCCGAGCGGCCCGAGGAGCGATGCCCCCGACCCTTCGGCGAGGTGCTCGACGGCGGAGGTGCCGGGCCCGATCGTCCGGACGAGGAACTCGACCTCTCCCGCGACCGGATCGGCGTCCGCGACGGAGTAGGCGCGGCGCAGATAGGGACGGAGGCGGTCCGGGACCTCGAGCATGACGAACTGCCCGGGAAGGACGCCGGAGGCGAGCTCGGGCGCCCGAAAGGTGACCGAAAAGAAACCGGGAGAGAAGACGCGGCGGCGGAGAAGAGTGGCCCGGTGGTCGGCCTTCACCGGGCGGAAGCTATCAGGTCCGGGTCGTCAACCTAGGCGATCGTCCCGTAGGACTCGATCCCCTCGAGGCTCTCCTTCTCGGGCTCGTCGGTGCCGTCGTTCTTCTTCGCGCAACGCTCGCACCGGATCGCTCCTTCCATTTCGACGAAGGGGCGCGTGTAGTTTCCGCAGCCGTGGCACCGACGCAGGGAGCGGTGGTTCGCATGAACCGGCGTTTCGATGCTCAACTGCAATTCCCTCCACATGGCTCTTTCACTTCCTTCTGTCTCTCGACGCCATGGGTAAGAGCAGGCCGCATACCATTCCTCACTTCCTGTGAACAAAGGAGTTAACGCTCATCGGGGTCCCAAACTTGTCGCCTCGGCGACGAAACGTGTCGCAACCAGAGGTCAGTTTTCGGTTGGGGGAATGGAGCTTACTCTCTCAAGGGCCGAAAAGGGGGTCAATCGTGTATTCCTGTACTTCGACGCGTACCGCCAAACTGCGCGCGGACCCCTAAAAGCTCGTCACGCGCTCCAGGGCCTTACGCACGTGTGATGCCTGCGGGAGGATGAAGTCCTCCACCTGGGGCTGGTACGCGACGTAGGTGTCGGTCGCGGCGACCCGCTCGACGGGAGCGTCGAGCCAGGGAAAGAGCTCCGACGAGATCCACGCGGCGATCTCGGCTCCGTAGCCCCAGGAGATCGGGTCCTCGTAGACGACGACCGCGCGGCTGGTCTTCTTTACCGATGCCGCGATCGCCTCCCGGTCGTAGGGCGAGAGGCTGCGCAGGTCGAGGATCTCGACGGTCTTTCCCGTCTCCTCGGTGAAAGCGCTCGCGGCCTGCCAGGACCGGTACACCGTCGCGCCGTACGTCACGATGGTGACGTCGGCCCCTTCCTGCACGACCGACGCCTTCCCGAACGGGACCATGTACTCGGCGCCGGGATAAACGCCCTTGTTGTGCGTCTGGCGGTAAAGGTGCTTGTGCTCGAGGAAGAGCACGGGATCGTCGCACCGGATCGCCGTGCGAAGGAGACCGTTCGCGTCCAGGGCGTTCGACGGCAGCACGACGCGCAGCCCCGGGAGGTGAGTCATCAGGACCGCGCCGGACTGAGAGTGGTACATCGCCCCGCCGCCGATGTAGCCGCCGATCGGGACCCGGACGACCATCGGACAGGCCCACGTGTTGCCCGAACGCCACCGCATCGTGGCGAGCTCGCTCCGGATCTGCATGTACGCGGGCCAGATGTAGTCGTAGAACTGGATCTCGACGACGGGCTTCAACCCGCGCAGCGCCATCCCGATCGCCCGCCCGACGATGTTCGCCTCGGCGAGCGGCGAGTTGAACACGCGGTCCTTCCCGTAGAGGCGCTGCAGGTTGTGCGTGACCTTGAAGACGCCCCCCTTCCCCTTGCACTCGGCGAGGACCTCCTCGCGCGAGGCGTCGGCGACGTCCTGTCCGAACAGGACGACGCGCGGGTCGCGCTTCATCTCGTCGCGGAGGCACGCGTTCAGGAGGTCGACCATCGTCGTCGGCGAGGCGCCTTCCGCGGGAGCGGCGGGCGTGGAGAACGCCGGCGAAGTCGGGTCCACGTCCGGCGAGTAGACGAAGTCGTAGGCGGACTCGGGGGCGGGCAGCTCCGCCGCGAGGGCGCGGTCGGCGGCGGCGTTGACCTCGGCCTCGACCTCCTCCTTCAGCCGCGCGAGCGACGCCTCCGAGAGGATTCCTTCCGAGACGAGGAACCGCGCGAACGTCGTCACCGGGTCCCGGGCGAGGTCGCGGTCGCGCTCCTCCTTCGGACGGTAGAGCGCCTCGTCGTCGGACAGCGAGTGACTGTAGGGGCGGATGACGTGCGCGTGCACGAGGGCGGGTCCACGACGCGCGCGGCAGTGCTCGACCGCCCGGCGCAGGACGTCGTAGGACTCGAGGAAGTCGCAGCCGTCCACCTCCGCCACGAAGAGGTCGGGAAACCCGGTGAGGAGCTTCGAGATGGACCCGCCCGGAGTGTTGACCTCCACTGGGACGGAGATCGCGTAGCCGTTGTCCTCGACGAGGTAGAGGACGGGCAGCTTCAGGTTGCAGGCGCTCGACAGCGACTCCCAGAACTCCCCTTCGGACGTCTGCCCCTCGCCGGAAGAGACGTAGGCGACCTCGTCCTTCTCAAAGCCGCCGCGCGAGGCGAGCTCCGGAATCCGGGAGAGCCGCCAGCCCCCCTCCGCCGCGCCGACGGCGTGGAGGAACTGCGTCCCCGTGCACGACGACTTGGAAATCAGGTTGAGCCGGCGCGAGCCCCAGTGAGCGGGCATCTGCCGGCCGGCGGAGGACGGGTCGTCCCTGGCGCCGACCGACTGGAGGAACATCTCGTACGCGGTGACCCCGATCTGGAGGCAGAAAGCGCGGTCCCGGTAGTAGCAGTCGAACCAGTCGTAGGAAGGCTTCAACAGCATCGCGGCGGCCGTCGTGACGGCTTCGTGACCGGCGCTGTTGATCTGGAAGTAGATCCGGTTCTGTCGCTTGAGCTGAATCTCCTTGTCGTCGACCTTCCGCGAGAGGTAGATGTTGCGGTAGGCCGCGACGAGATCCGCTCCGTCCAGACCCCTGTATTTGTCTGACTGGACTTCGGTTGCCACGCCCCCGGCAATATACCAGAGCCCCTCTTGTTATCGTGGGACGCCATGAGCGCGCCCGTTCCGGTCGTGCCCTCCGACGCGCCGGGCTTCCGGCCGGCGCCCCCGGACCTCTCCTCGGTCGACCCCCGTCTCGACCTCGAAGCCGAGATCCTGCGCCTGAAGACGGAGAAGAACGCCGTCCTCCTCTCGCACTACTACCAGGAGGAGGAGATCCAGGACCTCGCCGACTTCGTCGGGGACTCGCTCGACCTCTCGCGCCGGGCGCAGGCGTCCGACGCCCGGATCATCGCTTTCGCCGGAGTGCGGTTCATGGCGGAGACGGCGAAGATCCTGAACCCCGCGCGCAAGGTCGTCCTGCCCGACTACGAGGCGGGATGCTCGCTCGAGAACTCCTGCCCGCCGGAGATGTTCCGCGCGTGGCGCGAGAAGCACCCCGGCGCGGTCTCGCTCACCTACATCAACTGCTCCGCGGCGGTCAAAGCGCTTTCGGACATCATCGTCACGTCCTCGAACGCCGAGAAAATCGTCCAGTCGATCCCGCCCGACAAGGAGATCCTCTTCGCGCCCGACCGCCACCTGGGTGCGTATCTCGCGAAGAAGACGGGCCGGCCGATGGTGCTGTGGCCGGGCAGCTGCATCGTGCACGAGCAGTTCTCCGAGCGCGAGATGGTGAAGCTGAAGGTCAAGCACCCCGACGCGCTCGTCGCCGCCCACCCCGAGTGCCCCGACGGGATCTTGAAGCACGCCGACCACATCGGATCGACCCGCTCGATCCTCCAGTTCGTCACGACCGGACCGGCGAAGAAGTACCTGATCGCGACGGAGGAAGGGATCATCCATCAGATGCGCAAGCTCGCGCCCGACCGCGAGTACATCCCCATTCCTCCCGACAACGGTTGCCGCTGCAACGAGTGCCCGTTCATGAAGCTGAACACGCTCGAGAAGCTGTACCTCTGCCTGCGCGACGAGCGACCGGAGATCGTGATGTCAGAAGAGCTGCGCAAGGCGGCGGAGAAGCCGCTGTTGAGAATGCTCGAGCTGTCGTAAACGAGCTCGGGACTTACAGTCGAGAGGGACACAGATCCCTCGCTTCGCTCGGGATAACAAGGAGTGCGAAGGGTGGGCCGCAGGATGACAGGCGGTTTGCTGTCATTCCGAGAAGCGAAGCGACGAGGAATCTGTTCCCTCTCCCCAGAGCCCCTTTTCGGTATCCTCCCTCGCGCATGGACGGCCTCTCCGCCGACGAGCTCGATTCGAAGCTCCGTGAGTTCCTGGCGGAAGACGTGGGCGCCGGCGACGTCACGACCGACGCGATCGTTCCGTCCGACTCCGTCGCCGCCGCGGAGATCGTCGCGAAGTCGGAGTGCGTCGTCTCCGGTCTCCGGGAAGCGCGGCGCGTGTTCGAGCTTCTCGACCCCGGCGTCGTCTGGGTGGACCGGGCGGTCCCCGGCGAGAAAGTCGCGGCGGGCGCCACGCTCGCGACCCTTTCCGGGAGGGCGCGCGCCATCCTGACGGGCGAGCGGGTTGCCTTGAACCTCCTGCAGCGGATGTGCGGCATTGCTACCGCGACGCGCCGGTACGTGGAAGCGCTCGAAGGAACGGGCTGCCGCATCCTCGACACCCGCAAGACGCCGCCGGGCCTGCGCGCCTTCGACCGCGCCGCGGTCCGCGACGGGGGCGGGAAGAACCACCGCTTCGGGCTCTTCGACCTCGTCCTCGTCAAGGACAACCATCGCGCGATCGCGGGAGGTGTGGCGCCGGCGCTCGAGGCCGTCCGGCGCGCGGCGCCCCGGGGGATGGCGATCGAGATCGAGGTCGAGACGGAGGAAGACCTCCGCGCGGCGATCGCGGGAGGCGCGGACCGGATCCTGATCGACAACCAGTCGGCCGAGACCGTCGGTCGCTGGGCTGCCATCGCGCGAAAGAGCGACCGCCCCCCGAAGGTCGAGGCCTCCGGGAACATGACGCTCGGGCGGGTGCG
>Ga0209486_10001476_pt1 | contig 10210 bp, 7 predicted proteins | sample NCCompost_FD_187518 | JGI IMG/M metagenome (GOLD analysis project Ga0209486, IMG submission 187518) | Agricultural soil microbial communities from Utah to study Nitrogen management - NC Compost (SPAdes) (version 2) | ecosystem: Environmental > Terrestrial > Soil > Agricultural land | place: USA... | reverse complement strand
CACGGTCGCTCCGCCCTGGACCCGAGGCGTTCGACGCTCGCGGCGGCGATGTGTTTTTCGTCGATTTTGGACATCTTCCACACGGCCGTTCATAGTCGCCAGAGCGGCAAGCACTAGAAATAGCAATGCATTCGCCGGCGTATGAAGTGTGAAATCAAAGAAGCTGTGCACCAGCACTGCGAAACAACCGGCCATTGCGCCGGTCGCCACCCCCCGCCTGAAATCATCTCTCGATTCGCGCCGCATAAATCCAAGGCGGAACAAGTTAACTATGAAAAAGAGTCCGAGTAGCGCACCCACGATTCCTGCATCTGACAACACCTGAAGATAGTCGTTGTGTGCCTGTTCCAATCGATACAAACCATTCCGAGAATCGTATCCAGTGTAGACCACTCCAAAAGCACCCAGTCCGGTGCCAATGATTGGATGATTTTTAATTATATCCACCGTTACGTCCCAGAAATGCAGGCGCCCAGTGCTAGGGTCTTCAGAATTAACAGTTCCGACTATTCGGTTTAACGCGCCCTCTCCACCGAGTGCCGCAAACCCAACCAGCAGCGCCACAACCAATCCGAGAGCCAGTGTGGCCCTCAGAGCCGCGCTCTTGATTCCATGTGTAATTGCCGAACTCTTTTTGTCCCGCCGAATGCCAAAACCTATGACCGCAACGAACAATATCTCAGCACCGAGGCTAATCAGTCCGCCGCGTGAGTTCGTCATCAACAGCGCTACCGCCATCAGCCCAGCGACAAAAGCGTAGATGATTCGCTTTTCTCTAGCGACCGCACCTGACGCAAGCAGCCCGAGTGGTAGCGCCAGAGCAAGTTCCATATAACCTGCGAAGTGATGCCGGTTGATGAACGGGCCGAATGGAGTCGCCTGCGCCATTTCGCGCAGCCAATAAATCTTGTTCGGACTAGTAAACGACTGAGTAAGTCCGAAGATTGCCAGCAGAAATCCGAGGAGAATGATGCTCCTGACCAATATTCGCAGGCGCTTTGGCGTGTCGGTGAATATGAGCGTAGCCGCGAAATAAATTAAAAGTGCGCACGTTTGAACGAGCACCAATCTGGTCGAGTAGGGATCGAGCGATAGACTTTTAGCAAAAGGAGCAGAAAGACCAGAAGCGCTCGGGGTTCTCAAAGGAAGCAGCTGAACAATACCAAGCAACAACATGCCTAAGAGCGGAAACTGCAATGGATTCTGATTAAGGCGAACTGTGCCGAGGTTCCAGCTGTCAACCACCCAGAGAATCACGACGGCAACGGCACCCAGGAAAAACAGTGCCAAGGCCCAGTAGTGAACAGTACCGTACGCTAACGCCGAGAGAATGATGGCCAGGCACACAATCAAAAACGCGAAACGGCTGGCGAGTGTATGCTTGATTCGATAAGCCGTGTATTTGGGTGAGCGCGAATCAAGATCGAGCCCGCCGACGGCCGTCGGAACACTACTTTCCAGATTTGAGAGTGAAGTTGTCATACCAAACGGTTCCGAAAATTGGGCATACTGGATTTTCCTGATCACACGGAGCTCGATAAATTTTTATTAGTATCGCCTCCGTCTTAGGGCCTGTGTGGAATGTCAAGGAAACCTGCGACCAGTCGCTGTCCGCAGTCGGCAGCTTGGCTGACGCTGCCAACTCAGCTCCATCCACGGTGTCTTCAATCACGATCCCAGGAGTCGATGCACTCATTAGGTTTTCTGTCTTGGTGTAACACTCGAAACTGTATGAAGTATTAGGCTGAACAATAACTAACTGCGTAACTGCGATTGGTTCCACAGTCGATCGCACTTGAAAGAACATTCTTAAGCTTCGACTGCTGTTGTGACCCGTGTTGGTGGTAATACCAGTCTGGATCTCCGGCACATCAGGTACTTGCCATCCAAATAAGAAAGAAGAGTTGTGCGAGATGTCACTTTCGAAACCTGGGTCAACTATCTGTCCGGGTTGAGCGCGATACGCAGAGTCAGGCGCAATCTGATTCCACAATTCGGCCGCCGTCCCAAAGCGTTTTAATGTTATTAAGCTCGCTATTAGTGAATCAGCTACTGAAAGATGCGCTTTCTTTTCACTATCGCTTAGCGTATTCCAAACCCGAAGACCTTCATCAAATCGCGACCTTTGAACCAAATGCAAAGCAAATTGAGCTCTGGTATCAGTTCGGTTGCCCACTGCATCCTGCAGTGCCTCGAAATCGTCCCCATAAACTTGCCACGCAACAGCAAATAATTGCGGTCGTAAATCTTCATTCGCTTCACTGGCTTGACGTAACTGTGAAAATGCCTCCCCGTATCGACCTCTGCGAAGTAGGAGATTACCGAGATGCCAGCGTGGGAATGAATAGGCCGGCGCCAGTCTTACACCTTCCAGTAGAACTTTTTCCGCTTTTTCATACTCCCCAGCCTGCTCGAGCGCCTGTCCCCAAGCGGTCCAATACCGGTAATCGTGTGGTGACAAGCTAACCGCGCGTTCGAACTCAGCTACCGCCTGGAAAATCTGATCCGGAGGAAGTCGTTTATGAATGAAATCTCCGAGACGCCAGTGCGTTAGGGGATCTGATGGCGCTAATGAGACAGCATTTTGCGCCGTCTGCAAGCGCGCTTCTTCAGGGTTGACATACTCCGCGAGCGTATTGCCAATATACCAACGCAGTACGAACCACGCCGCCGTTAAGGCTAGAAATACGATCAACAGCAAAATTATTCGCGCCAGCGGGCTGGTTTTGAACTGAACTACTTGGTCCGGCATTTACAGGTAGGGAACTGAAGAAATCTCTTGGATCAAAGTTTCGATAAATCTTCTATCGTAATCCTCATGCGTTTTACTGCGATATCCTGCGCTTGACAGAAATCAAGTATCTCTTGCAGCCGCTCTTCTGTCATTTTCAGACTGGAAATCAAGACTTCGTTTACTGCATGTTGCCGGCAGATAGCACCGATATCACCGTTACCACCGTAAACCTTCAATCCGTGAATCAGTTTGCCGCGCTTGGCCGGGTCATCGTCGACAAACCCGACGGGCGCATACTTTAGGGAGCGGTTATTAAGCAACTCGCGAAGCAATAACTCCCCCGCATCGCCCGCTCCGTAGATCAAAACGCGACGGCCATCAACGCTTCTGCCGGCCGGTATGATCTGCCTGAACAACCTGAAGGTCATTCGACTTCCGGCCAGGAACAGAAACATCAAAATACCGTCGATTACGAATATCGCTCGCGAAAAACCTTCAAATCGAAACGTGAACAGGACGGCGAGAACGCTTAGCACTGAACCTAGTACCGTGGCCTTGGCGAAAACGATCAAGTCATCGAGACTGGTGTACCGCCACATTCCGCGGTAGACCCCCATCACTAAAAACGACGCCATCTTCACAAAGACCAGGACTGGTAGCGTCTGCAAGAAAAGCTTCCACGCATCGCTACCTGAAAGCGTCCCCACCTTCACAGCATATGCACACCAATATGCGAGCAGAATTAAGATGACGTCGAGCAACACCTCAAAGATGCGGCGTTTGTACGACACGTCAACAATGAACGCGTAAACAGACTTGTTTCTGGCAGCGAGTGCTTCTTCACTTTCATCATAGACCTTTACACCCGCCAGATAGACACCGAGCAACGTGAGCACCACCGTAAATCCCGTGATCGCCGCCAAGCTCACATCGAGTTTTACGCGTTGGACCAGCAACGCCAAAACACCGGAGAGTATCGCAAAACCGTAAAGCATTAAGACCGCGTGTTGTTCAGACATCCCGAGCGCCACCAGGCGGTGAGACGTATGATCTCGGCCACCCCGCGAGGCCGCGCGTCCGGAAAATTTCCGGAGAATCGTTACGAACGTTGTGTCGAAGATCGGAATGAAGAGAACGAGGATGGGCACAGCCAGCACCGGCAGCAGACTGCGTGATCTTCCGCCGGAAACGTTGACCAGAGCGGAACTCGCAAGAAAGAACCCGATGAACATGGAGCCTGAATCGCCCATAAATATCGAAGCGGGATTTGAGTTGTAAACAAGGAACCCAAGCAGCGCGCCGGCAAATACCACCAGCATTAAAGCCTCACTGATCTGGCTAGTACTGAGGAAACTGAGCGCCAGAAAACAAGACGCAATTACAGCTATTCCGGCAGCGAGCCCGTCCATGTTGTCCAGGAGATTTACTGCGTTGGTGATACCGATTAACCAAAAGATCGTTAACGCCATGTTCAGTGAGTGAGAACTGGTCCAAGGCAAGGACAACCCGTAGTAAATAATGAAAGCTGAGCCCATCACCTGGCCGATCAGTTTCTGATACGGCTTCGTATGAACCAGGTCATCCGCCAAGCCAACCAAAAAAAGAAAAGTGCTCGCTCCGATCACTACCCATCCGTAGACGGTGGGAGGAATGAAAATCAGATAGCTGATCACAACGGACAGCCAGATTGCGACTCCGCCGAGCATGGCCGTGGGCTTCTTGTGCCAGCGGTCGGTCTTCGGCTTAGCGACCATCCCGATGTTGCGGGCCACCGCTCTGACAATAGGCGTCAGCACAACGGCGAATGCAAAAGACGCGGCAACAGCCAGGAGATGCGAAAAAGTAAAAGGCATCATGGATGCGTGATGGATTGGTCTGACTGGGACTAATGGACGGAGAAAACTAATCGATACCCGGTATCAAAGCAAGTGGCGGGGGCAAATACCTGGCCTTCGGAAAAACTGGTGGAAAGGTAGTCACAAGCTGTAAACGTCAAACTTATTCATCCCACGAGGCTGGCCTGCCCCTCTCGAAGTCAATGACGCTTTTCAGAATACCGTCCAGTGACATTTCTGGCCGAAAACCCACTAGTTTATTGATTTTCGATATGTCCGGAACTCGCCTGGGCATATCTTCGAATCCCTCCTCGTATGCCTCGTTATAAGGAACCAACACTATATCGGAGGTCGAATTTGTTAACTGCCTGACCTTCACCGCAAGCTCGCCTATTGAAATCTCTTCATTTGAACCAATGTTGTAAACGTTACCAACCGCATCAGACTGATCCATCAACTTGATCAGGGCGCCGACCACATCTCCGACGTATCCGAAACAACGGGTCTGTTTGCCGTCACCATAAACGGTGATTGGTCTACCAGAGAGCGCCTGCTTCACAAAGGTTGGGATCACCATTCCGTAACGACCTGTCTGGCGAGGTCCAACTGTATTGAAGAGTCTGACGACCGTTGTCGGCAGCTTCTTTTCACGCCAGTAGGCAAGCGCCAGAAATTCATCGATCGCTTTCGAACACGCGTAACTCCATCTTCCCTTCGTGGTAGCGCCCATTACGAGGTTGCCGTCCTCACGGAACGGCACATCGGCGCTAAGACCATAGACTTCCGACGTGGACGCAATCAGGACTTTTCTCTTCTTCTTATTTGCCAAAGCAAGAATAATCTCGGTGCCCCGCACATTCGTCTCGATGGTTCGGACCGGACTTTCGACGATGAGCTTAACGCCAACTGCAGCAGCCAAATGAAAAATTACATCACTTTGGTCCACCAACTCGGCAGTGACGGGTTGATTGTGTACGGAGTCAATCGTGTAATGAAATTTAGGATTGTCTTTTAGATGGCGAATGTTTTCGATGGTTCCCGTAGAAAGATCATCGATGACCAGCACATCGTCGCCCCGGTGCAAGTAGGCTTCCGCGAGATGGGACCCGATAAAACCGGCACCGCCTGTGATTAGTATGCGCAAAATTAGACTCCTCTACACAAACATGGGCCGCAAATGCCTGGGCCCTTGGTTTCGAATTTGAATTTTTCTCGGTTTCCAGAACGACCGCTAAGAACTGTCAGGGTCTTGACTCAAGACGTTGTTTAGCCGGGCGCGCTCGAACCGTTTGCTTATGACCCGCATGCAGATCCGCATAGAGTTGCCTCACATCATCCAGCAGTCGATCTTTCGAGTATTGACTTGAAACGAATTGTAAACCAGCCTCGCCGATTTCGCGACGGAGGCCTTCGTCGCTAACCAAAAGCTTGATGGCGGAGGCTAATGCTTCACTATTAGCTGCCGGAACGCCTACTCCACGCTCGCATACCGCATAACGCACCTCGGCATCTTTCGAAACCGTCCGCCCAAGCAAGTCAACTACACCACCGACTAAGGTTGAAACCACTGCACGAGCGTTTGCCATGGCTTCGATTAACGTTAAAGGTGTGCCTTCATTCAGGGACGTAAGCGCAACTATATCGAACGCCGGATAAATGTTCTCCATATCGCGCTGGCTTCCGAGGAAAACTACATCGTCTCGCAAGCCAAGCGCGGAGGCCTGTTGTTCAAGCTGCTGCCGAAGGGAACCGTCACCGACAATCGCAAACAAAACTTTTTCCGCCGGTTTGGCCGTGAATTTCTTTTTGAAGGCCGCTATCGAGTCAAGAAACAGCTTATGATTTTTTACTTCAGTTAAGCGACCAACGATGCCGACTAAAATGTTGTCTGGCGACAAACTCAGTTCTTCTCTAAGTTTATGACGTCGCGCTTGCCAATCCTGAAACAGGCTCAGGTCCACACCCAGCGGTATTACACTGAACCTCTCAGCACGGCCGACTCGAAACCTTTCATTTATCTCCGTTTGTTGCTGTTCACTGATAACGATAATGCGGTCCGTTGCAACACGAGCAAGAATCCTCTCAATTGTCAGGAACGCGCGTGTCCTTAATGGACCATAGTAACTGTGAAAAATGTGTCCGTGATAGGTATGCACCAATTGACACTTACGCGGGCGGCCCATCAGCGTTTGCGGCGTAAGCCAACGGTAAAGTAAACCCGCGAGACGTCCAACTGTACCCGCTTTAGCGGTGTGAGTATGGATGATGTCCGGCCGCTCTCGCCGGAACAGCCGATACAATTTCCAGATGGTCAGAAAATCCTTCGCCGAAATCTCACGGCTCATCTCCGGCATGAAGACTGGTGAGACGCCCATGACCTCTGCGAAATAGCTCATGTCTTCCTCGCCCGCCGGAACAGTTCCTGCGACTAACACTGAATCCCAATCCGCAGCTTGCAAGCCTTGCGTCAGCCACACAACATGCTTGGCCGGCCCTCCAACGTTGAGCCGGGCAATGACGCGAACTATTTTCATGGTGGTGATTGCTGGAGTCAGTAAGCTAACGCTCAGTCCATCCGGTAAATCGTCTGCGGGTCGTCTTCATGACGAATCTCATCGATTGCCTCGCGCTTGCTTTGACCCATGTAAAGCTGGTTCGGGCAATTGAACACTATTCCGGGTACGGTTCCGACATTTCGATAAGCGTGCACAACACCCGCGGGGATCAATACAGATTTTGGGTTATCCTCACCGACTACTATTGTCGTCACATTGTTGTAAGTATCCGACTGCGGCCGGTTATCCCAGAGCCGCAACATGAAATTGGATGGTCCAATGAAGCAAAAGAAATCCGCCTGGTCTACATGTTCGTGCGGACCGCGTGTGACACCTGGAAGCGTAGCTGATGTATAGGCCATTACCGGATAAAATTGCGGGTCGAGCTCATCATGACGAAACAGCTCGGCCAACCATCCACGTGAATCAATAAACTTTCGCAGGTCTTTAATGACTACTCCCCGGATATCACCAGTCTTAAAAGACTCAGACATTGGCACTGACTTCGGTTGCACGTTTTAACTCCATCTTGTTTGCGCCGCTGTCTGCGACGAGTTTCGACGCCCGCAGGAGACTCTCAAACGTTCCCGCATCCGTCCACCAACCTTCCAATACTTCCCACGTCATCGCCTTGCGCTCGATGTATGCATTGTTCACGTCAGTAATCTCGAGTTCGCCGCGACGTGAAGGCACCAGGGTTCGAATGATGTCGTAAACTTCGGCGTCGTACATGTAAATTCCGATGACTGCGTACTTAGACTTCGGCGAGCTTGGCTTCTCCTCAATCCTCACCACCGTCTCTCCGCTTAATTCAGGTACGCCAAAACGCTCAGGATCAGGTACTTCTTTCAAAACTATCTTCGCGCCGGCTTTTTGCTTTCGATACGACTCGACAGCCGCGGCAATGTTGCCCTCAATGATGTTGTCGCCAAGCACTACGCAGACCGCCTCGTCAGCCGCGAAGTGTTCGACTAACGCGAGCGCCTCGGCAATGCCACCTTCACCTTCCTGGTATGTGTAATTAAGATGCTTCAGTCCGAATGCTTTTCCGTTGCCCAGCAGCTTGAGAAAGTCACCCGCCGAGTTTCCGCCAGTCACGATCATGATGTCGGTAATGCCCGCATTGACCAGTGTCTGAATCGGATAATAGATCATCGGCTGATCGTAAACGGGCAGCAGATGTTTGTTGGTTACCGCTGTTAACGGACGAAGTCTGGAACCAAGTCCGCCTGCAAGCACTACACCTTTCACTCAATACCTCCAAGGTAAATCGAGTAAGTAAAACGTATCTTGATAGTTAACCAGGTTTCCTGATGGCCCAGGTTTCAATGTATGTGCCGAGCTCGCCGATGCTGCTGGCGGCGGTAACAGCTTTTGCCGCCAGCCGTTCCAGCATAGCAATCGAATTGCCGTGGGCCGGCACCATAGATTCACCAGGATAAACGCTCCAGTCTGTGGGTCGCAGATTGTGCTTGTTCAGTAACTTGCGCAAAGAACGTGGGCCGAATCCAAACAAATGAAAAGGAGAAAACGTCGGTGCGATGTTCACCACCCAATCGCGCCGTCGAAGTCGCTGATATAAGTTGCCAACACGAAAATAGAGTCCCTCTTCGTTCGGCACATCGACAAACAGCGCACCTCCAGGTCGCAGCACACGAGCGATTTCGCGCATGGTGTCATTCGGTTGGTAAAGATGTTCCAACACCGCACTGAGAATCACCACGTCAAATGCTTCATCTTCAAAGTTACAATCTTCGATCGGCTCTCGCCTCACAACAGCACTCGAATACTCTTCGGCGTGTCTTGCAAAAGCCTCGGAGGGCTCGATACCAATCGGCTCCCACCCTTCCCGAAGAAATTCACCACGCCCGGAACCAACATCGAGCAGCCGGCCTTTACCCATGGTTAACTCTTCGGCGCGTCTAAGAAGTGCGGACCCGGCTGAGTCTTTACGCTCAGGTTCGTGGTTTTGAAAATATTCTTCGGGCGGCTCGTTGTAATGTCGTCCGAGACCGCCAACCGGGAACGGCATGGGGTTAGGAAAGATCAATCCGCATCCCTGGCAACGCCAGATTTCCGTCTCCACTCCCAGCCCTTCACGGTGCGCCGTGCCACCTCGCCTGCCTAACTTCTGTGTCGGCTTCTCTTCGCAAATTGGGCAGTCCTGCACTACCCAGCGGTATGCAGCCTCTCCATATTGTTTGCCAACCACTCCTGTCACAAACAACGTCGGTGTCAGCTTTCACAGGACCAGTTAGGAATCGCTCATCTCTAATCAATAAATCTCCGGTACCAAAGCTCGAGCATCAAGAGGGACCAGAGTTGATGTGCAAAATCCTGACGTCCGTCCGTGTGTTCCTCCACCATGTGTCGAATGGCGTTAGGCTTAAACAGCCCACGTTTGGTGGCCGTATCCGAAAGCAATACTTCGCGTATAAAACCCTGCATGTCGGTACGAAACCATTTGCCTACGGGAACCCCGAATCCCATTTTTCGCCGCACCAGGTTCTCATTAGGCAACAGCCCCTTCAGAACCTTCTTCAGTAGATATTTTGTCGTCAATCCGCGGAGCTTGTAATTCTCAGGCAAGCTCGCAGCGAATTCTATAACGTGATGATCAAGAAAAGGCGAACGCGCTTCCAGAGAGACAGCCATACTTGCGATGTCGACCTTAACCAACAGATCATTCGGTAAATAACTCATTGTGTCGGCAAGCAGCGTCGCGTCTACGATTCCCGCACCGTTGGCCTTAGCAAACCACGGCTCCAGAATGCTTGCGTCTCTAAAATCCCGCGTAGCCCGGTCAAAGTCATCAGAGTACAGCGCCGTCTTCGCATCCTCATTGAAAACGCTGACCCACTGCAGATAACGGGAGACTTTAGGCATAGATGCTGCGCGCATGAATCGCTTCACCCTAGCAGGTCTACCCTTTTCTCTTTCAGTGCCAGGTAGAAATTGTACGGCTTGTTCAATCAACCCTTGCCACAACATTCTCGGTAGCTTGTGGTACTTCTCGGCGAGCCGCATCGCAGCGTAGCGTTCATAACCGGCAAAACTCTCGTCGCCGCCGTCTCCATTCAAAGCAA
>Ga0209486_10001475_pt1 | contig 10211 bp, 8 predicted proteins | sample NCCompost_FD_187518 | JGI IMG/M metagenome (GOLD analysis project Ga0209486, IMG submission 187518) | Agricultural soil microbial communities from Utah to study Nitrogen management - NC Compost (SPAdes) (version 2) | ecosystem: Environmental > Terrestrial > Soil > Agricultural land | place: USA... | reverse complement strand
GGGCGCGCAGGGCAAGGACGGCCAGCGCCGGCCGATGTTCCGCCGCCGCAAGGTGTGCAAGTTCTGCTCGGACAAGATTGACGACATCAACTACAAGGATGTGAAGCTGCTGCTCCCCTTCGTGCCGGAACGCGCGAAGATCCTGCCGCGCCGCATCTCGGGCACTTGCGCGCTGCACCAGCGGAAGCTGCGGGTCGCGCTGATGCGGGCGCGCCAGCTGGCGCTCATCCCGTACACGGCCGAGTAGGCGGGAACGGAACGGAGACGCAGTCATGGAAGTGATTCTCAGACAGTACGTCGAGCACCTCGGCAAGCGCGGCGACATCGTCAAGGTGGCCGCCGGCTACGCGCGCAACTATCTGCTGCCGCGCAAGCTGGCGTTGCCGGCAACCGACGGCAACAAGCGGCACGTCGAGCGCGAGCGCAAGATCATGGAAGCGCGCGAGGCCGACGAGAAGGGGCAGGCGGCGGGCATCGCGGCGCGGATCGAGGCGATCGACGTCGTGATCACGCGGCGCGTCGGCGAGACCGATGCGCTCTACGGCTCGGTGACCTCGGCCGACATCGCCGAGTTCCTCAAGGCCAAGGGCTTCGAGATCGACCGCCGCAAGCTGATCCTGCCGGAGCCGATCAAGACGATCGGCACGCATCCGGTGCCGCTCAAGCTGCACCGCGACGTGACGGTGACGATCAAAGTGCAGGTGGCCAAGGAAGGCGCTGCCGCCACGTCGGCGCCGGCCGCCCCGGAGGCCACCACGTAGCTTCGGGACCTGGCAGTCGTGGGGGCCGCCTTCAGGCGGCCCGACAAAACGGCCGGCGGTTCACACCGCCGGCCGTTTCTTTTTGCGGTGGCGTCCTCTCTGGCCGTGATCTTCAGGTTGGCGAAGTAGCCTTCGGTGCCGGGGCCGACCCACAGGGCCACCTGTCCTTGCCGCAGCTCGAGCTTGAGATCGTTGACGACGAGAACGGGTTGCTCCGCCCCGTGCACGTAGAGCCGTGCCTTGGGGCCTTCCACCTCGATCCTGTAGTTCGTCCAGACACCGGGCTGCAGATCGACGTACGACTCGTACTTTTCCGGAGCCTCCTTCCGCGATCGGGCGAAATCGAAGTCCGGGTGCGCACTGTATTGGGTGGAGTGATTCCGCCGGACTTGGTCGTCGGCGCGGCCGTTGGTCGGCCGGAGATAGATGTATTCGTAGCGTCCATCCGCCTGCAGCCGGAAGGCGATGCCGATGAACCCGCGCGCCCCGCCGCCCGCGCCTGCGGCCGGCTGGCCGGCCAGATCCACTTCGATGGTCCCGTCACGAAACGACGAGTCCTTGATGATGGCGTACGAATCGCCGTTGAGTGCGTCCGGCGCGGCGATCAGCCGCACCGCGCTCCGGCCGTTGAACGTGGTTGAGCGATCGACACGTTCTTGCCGGCCGGTTGGTTCACGCCTTGTGCCACGAGCGGAACCGCCAGGCTCGCCAGTAGCCACGCACAGATCGCGGTCCCGGCGGCCGGGAAGGATGAGCTCATCTCGCACCTCGCTCGCGCTATTGTCTCTCCATGTCGTCGTTCTCTTTCTTCGCCGACACCTACGACACCGAGCGTTTGAAAATCCTCTCGGTGTGGTCGCAGATTCCCGATGGCCAGATGGGATTCCGGCCGGAACCGCGCGCCCGGTCGCCGCTCGAGCACATGGTGCACCAGTGCATGAGCGAGGACGCGTGGATGCGGAACATGCTCGGCATCGACGCGGGGCTGCCGGTGCTGCCGGCGCAGGAGACGCGCCGCGCGTTCCTCGAGCACTATGCCGCGGTGTCCGCCGCCCGGCTCGACGCGCTGCGAGCCAGGCCCGACGCCTGGTTCCTCGAGCCGACGGCCTTCTTCGACGTCACCCGATCGCGCGCCTGGGTGCTGGTGCGGCGCTTCACGCACTCGGCGCATCATCGCGGCCAGTTGACCGCCTACCTGCGGATGTGGGGGCAGCCGTTGTTCTCCACCTACGGCCCCACGGCGGACACCGGCGGACTGCCCAAGGACGGCGCGACCGTAGTCTACCGCTACGACTCGATCGAGGACCTGCTCGCCGGCGAGGGGCGCGCCGGGGCGCGCGGCCTGCCGGGCCCCGGCACGTCGCCGCCGACGGAACGTCCGTGAACGTGCTCGTCACCGGCGGCACAGGCACGCTCGGCCGGGAAGTCGTGCACGCGGTCACCGCCGCCGGGCACCGCGCGGTGACCATGAGCCGGACGCCCGCACCGGACGTGGCCGCCGCGCCGCGCTGGGCCACGGCCGACATCGTGACCGGTCAGGGGCTCGCCGCGGCGGTTGCCGACATGGACGCCATCATCCACGCCGCCAGCGATCCGCGCGGCGATCCCGCGGCCGACGAAGAAGGCACCCGGCGTCTCGCCGAAGCGGCCCGCGCCGCGCGCGTGCGCCACCTGGTCTTCGTCTCGATCGTCGGAATCGACCGCATCCCGTTTCCGTATTACGCACGCAAGCTCGCCGCGGAACGCGCGCTGGCGGCCAGCGGCCAGCCCTATTCGATCCTCCGGGCCACGCAGTTCCACTCGTTCGTGAACTTCCTCCTCGGCAAGGCCGCCACGGCGATGCCGTTCGTCATGCCGCTCCCCGCCGGGTATCACGTGCAGTCGGTCGGCCTCGAAGACGTGGCGGCACGGCTGCTGCGGGCGATCGACGAGGGGCCGCGCGGCCTGCTGCCCGACTTCGGCGGGCCCGAACGGATGACCGCGCGCGAGGCCGCGCGCATCTGGCAGCAGGCCCGCGGCGTTCGGAAGCCGATCGTGCCGTTCTTCAGCTTCAGCGCGACGTCCCGAGGCTTCCGGGGTGGTTACAACACGCTTCCGGCCGATACACCGCCTGAGAATCGTGGCCAGCTCAGCTGGCGCGAGTGGCTGGCGAGACCGATCGCGACTCGGCCATACTGAGGCGCGCTTCGCGCGTAAGGCGGGTAGGGAGGACAACGATGAAGCGTTGGTTGTGGATCGTATCGGGCACGATGTGCGCCCTTGGTATCTGGACCGTGGTGGTTTCGGCCGACACACTCGTCCTGCGGAACGGCAACCGCCTCTCGGGGCGGCTGATCGGCCTGCGCGACGGCGTGTTCGAGTTCGAGGAAGACCGCGGCAACCGGCGGCGGGTCGTCCGCGTCGAGCAGATCGACGTGCGCACCATCGAGCTCGATCAGGACGGGCCCGGGGCGTTCGACCGCGGCACCAACGAGCCGGCCGTGGGCCGGCCCCGCGGGCTGCGCGAGCGCGAGGTGAACGTCACGGCGCGCAACCAGTGGACCGACACGGGCGTCAACGTGCGGAACGGGCAGACCGTCTTTTTCGAGGCGAGCGGCCGGGTCCGGTGGGGCCGGGACCGTCAGGATGGTCCCGAGGGCGAAAACAACTCGCCGCGCAATCCCAGCCGGCCGATTCCCGGGCGTCCGGCCGCGGCGCTGATTGGCCGCGTGGGCGACGACGCGCCGTTCTTCATCGGCAGCGACACGGAGGGCATCCGGGTGCGCGGCTCCGGCAACTTGTTCCTCGGCGTCAACGACGAGACGCTGGACGACAACTCGGGCTCGTTCCGGGTGACGGTGTATTACTGAGAGCCGTGGCCGCGGCCTGAGCTGACCCTACCCGATGCGAGTCTTCGTCGTCCGGCCGTTCGGCGAAAAGGAAGGCATCGACTTCGAGCGCGTCGAGCGGGAGCTGATTCAGCCGGCGCTGGTTCGTCTCGGCACGCTGGGCATCCAGGTGGTGGGCGGCACCACCGCCGAGATCAATCGCGCCGGCAACATCCGCGAGGATATGTTCCGCCTGCTGGTGGTGGCCGACCTGGTCATTGCCGACGTGTCGATTCACAACGCGAACGTGTTCTACGAGCTCGGCATCCGGCACGCGCTGCGGCCCCGCCATACGTTCATGATCCGCAGCGCGACCACCCACAAGTATCCGTTCGACCTCCAGACCGACCGTTACCTGCTCTACGAGGCGGGCAATCCGGCGGGCGAGAACGGCACGATGGTGGCGGAGCTCGCGTCGGCGCTGCGCTCGACGCTCGCCGCCGAGCCGCCGAGCAGCCCGGTCTTCCAGCTGCTGCCCGCGTTGAAGCCGCACGACCGCCAGAGCCTGGTGCGGGTGCCGGGCGATTTCGCCGAAGACGTGGAGCGGGCGCGCCGCAACCAGCACTTCGGTGATCTCCGCCTCTTTGCGCAGGAAATCCTCGGGCTCGAGTGGGACCAGGAGGGGTTGCGGCTGATCGGCGAGGCGCAGTTCAAGCTGCGCGCCTACAACGGGGCGAGGGAGACGTTCGAGGCGCTGCACGCCGAACTGCCGGACGACTCGCGCGTCAACCAGCGCCTGGCGACCATCTACCAGAAGCTGGCCTTCGTCGCCACCGGCGAGGCGCGCGAACAGCTGCTCACCGAGTCGGACCTGGCGATCGGGCGCGCGCTCAACACCGCGGTCCTGGCATCCGCGCGCGCGGAAGTGCTGGCCCTGCGGGCCAGCAACGCCAAGTCTCGCTGGATCGGTGAATTCGGTGGGTGCGCCTCCATCCCCGAGCGCTGCACGGCCGCGCTCCGTTCGGCCCACCTGTCGCAGACGGTTGACACCTACCTCCTCGCGTTCGCGGCCGACCTGAACGCCTATTACCCGGGCGTCAACGCGCTGGCCATGTTGCAGGCCCAGATTGCGCTGGCGAGCGGGTCGCCCGACGAGTGGACGCAGTTCTTCGACAGCGATGCCAAGGCGGCCGCGGTGCTCGAGGCCAAGAAGCTGCTCGCCTCACGCGTCTCGGCTGCGCTCGCCCTCGCCCTGCGGGCGGACGACACGCTGCGGGAGCTCGACGACAGCCCGCCGGATCCGTGGTCCAAGGCGACGCGCGCCGACCTGCTCCTGCTGACGGCGCCCAACAAGGCGCAGCGCGTGGCCAACGCCTACCGCGAGGCGCTGAGCGGCGTGGACTGGTTCGCGCTCGAGGCCGCACGGCGCAACCTGGGGATCTTCGCGGAGCTCGCGCTCTTCGAGCCCAACGTCTCGGCGGCGCTGAAGGTGGTGGACCAGGCGATTGTCGCGTCGCGCGCGCCGCAGGCGCCGCCCGATCGCGTGCTGCTCTTCACCGGCCACATGGTGGACGCGCCCGATCGTGGCCCCGCCAACTCGCGGTTCCCCCGCACGCCGGAGGCCGAGGCGATCGCGCGCGGACTCATCGAAGAGGCGGTGAAGAAGGAGCTGCACGCGGGCGAGAACATGTTCGGTATCGCCGGCGGGGCGTGCGGCAGCGACATCCTTTTTCACGAGGTGTGTGCGTCGCTGGGCGTCCCCACGCGGCTGTTCCTCGCGCTGCCCGTCCGGCCGTTTCAGGTGGCGTCGGTGCAGCGGGGCGGGCCCGACTGGGTCGATCGCTATCAGAAGCTGTGCGAGCGGCTGCCGCCGCAGGTGCTGCAGGATACCGAGGCGCTGCCGGACTGGCTGGCCGACAGGCGCGACTACGACCTCTGGCAGCGCAACAACCAGTGGATGATGTTCCACGCCGTGGCGACCAACGCGCGGCGTCTCACGCTGCTCTCCCTCTATAACCCCGATCGCGACGCCGACGGCCCGGGCGGCACCGCCCATCTGATCGGCCTGGCCCGCCGCTGGGGATTCAAGTCGGTCGAACTGGACGCCCGCAAGCTTCTCGCGGGCGTCACGACGCCTCCGCTTTAGCGCCGGTTTACGCGCCCGCGGACGCCGGCGCGAACGGGCCGAAGTGCGCCTTCACGTTCACCTGCCGGGCCGCGGCCGTGCCGATGTCGAGCAACAGCTGGATGTGCGGCGCGTCCGCTTTGTCCATGGCCTTCGCCGCGGCGGGGTCGATATGGCCGAACCCCAGCTCTTTCAGGCCCGTGGCGCTCAGATCCACGTTGTAGCGCGTGAAGAGGAACTGGCGGCCCATGTCCACGTCGAGCGGCACGGGTTGGCGCTTCAGGCGCTCCGCGAGCTTCCCTTCGTCGGCCCCTTCGCGCGGCACCATGTCCAGCAGCTCACGGTCGATGAGGTCGCCGTAGGTGCACCGCCCGACCGTCCGGCAGTTGACGTCCTGATCCACCAGCGCCCCGTACATCAGCGCGGTGGGTACGCCGAGTCCGGTACTCACGATGTTGCCGCTCGCGCTGTCGGGCGTGGCGCCGTCGGTCGCACCAGCGCCGGTGCCGACGGATACCAGCTGGAGGTGACGTTCCCCGGTGGGCCAGTTCAGGCGATACGCCGGGTGCGTGGCGAACCGGTACAGGACGAACGCCGGATTGTTGTACGGCGTGATGCCGCCGTCCACGAAGACGAAGGTCTTCGCCGGGTCGGTCGGGTGAACTTGGATGACCTCCGGGGGAAAGTAGATGGGCGCCGCGGTGCTGGCACGGACCAATTGCCACAACGGAATGCAGAGGTTGCAGTCGTCGCGGTCCGGGCGGTTGTAGCGCGCCTCCGGGTTGGTGCTGATGGGCCAGGGCGAATCGGTCGTGACGTTCCGCGTGACCACCAGGAGGAGCGTCTTGAGCCGTGGCTGTCCGTCGTTCGTGCTGGCACGTGGCGGCTTCAGGTCCGTCGTGGCGCCGAAGACGCTCTTGAGCTGCTGCTCCAGCGGCCCGTTCCTGTACAGGCTGTTGAGCCGCTCGAGGTACCGCGTGCGCTCGAACATGGCCGTGCCGGTGCTCCGGTAGAAGTCGATCAGCTCGTCCACCGACTTCCCGATGGCAAGACCGCTGGCGATGATGGCGCCCGTGCTCGTGCCGGCGATGTAGTCGAAGTAGTCGCTGAGGCGCGCCACGCCGAGCTGCGTCTCGATCGCTTTGAGGATCGACAGCGTCAGCACGCCGCGGATGCCGCCGCCGTCGAGCGCCAGCATGCGGCGCGGGCCCGGCGTGCGATACCGATCGGCGAGATCTCCCCACAGCTCGGGATTCGTCATGACGTCTTCCTTTGTAGAGGGCGGCCTTCAGGCCGCCCTACGGCAGAACCGGCGGGACGTACGTGAGCGTGTAATTGAGCGCCCACACCAGGAACAGCACGAGCGGCACGTGCACGACGAACTGCAGCATCGAGTAGCCGACGATATCGCGCGCCTTCAACCCGAGGATGCCGACGAGGGGCAGCATCCAGAACGGATGAATCAGGTTGGCCAGCGCCTCGGTGGCGTTGTAGGTCTGCACGACCCATCCCAGATGTACCTCGAGCGACTTGGCCGCCTCGAGCATGTAGGGCGCTTCGATCAGCCACTTGCCGCCGGCCGACGGGATGAACAGCCCGAGGAACGCCGAATAGATCCCGATCATCACCGGGTAGGTGTGCTGCGTGGAGATGGTGACGAAGAAGTGGGCGAGCTTTTCCGCCAGCCCTCCCTCGGTCATCATGCGCACGATGCCGGCGTAAATCGGATACTGGATGAGCACGCCGCCCACCGGCGTGATGGCCGCGGCAATCGCCTGCACGAACGATCGCGGACGCCAGTGCAGCAGCAGGCCCACGATCAGGAACAGGAAGACGTAGTGGTTGAGGTCGAGGATGATGGCGGGCCCCGCGGTCGCGACCTCCCGCACCATGTACCCCAGGCCGAGCGTGCAGACGACGATCGTCAGGAACGGGCTGTACTCGAGCCACTCGCCCGGCGTCTGCCGGGTGCCCGTGTTGAACCGGGGCGGCTCGTAGGTGACACCCATCTCCGCCATGCCCCTGGCCTGCGCAGGCGGCGGCGCCGAGAAGTAGCTGATCGCCATCGACACGACGATGATCGCCGCAGCGACGACGATGCTCTGCCAGAGCCCCAGCGTCTGGCCGAGGGGGATGACGCCGCTGATTCGTTCGATGGAGTCGGGGAGCGAGGCCGGCGTGGCCATGATGAGCGCGGCCGACGACGACAGGCCGAGCGCCCACACGCTGCCGACGCCCAGGTATGCGGCGGCGCCCACCGCGCGGTAATCCGCGCCCTTGACCCGCTGCGTGACCTCGCGCGCGAGCAGTCCGCTGAATATGAGGCTGAAGCTCCACGACACGAGCGACGCCAGCATCGAGAAGAGCCCGACGTAGGCGGCCGCCCCGGGCCCGGTCGTCGGCACCTTCGCCAGTGCGCGGATCATCGCGTAGACCGGCGGCGCCGTGGCCACGGCGTAGCCGGTGACCACGATCATCGACATCTGCATCGTGAAGGTGACCAGGTCCCAGAAGCCGGCGCCGAAGCGTTGTGCAGTTTCGAGCGGGCCGCTCCCGGCGAGCATGCTGGCCGCGGCGACGATGGCGGCGGCGGCCAGCGCGAGGGCAAAGGCGTCCGGGAACCAGCGCTCGAACCAGTCGGAGAGCGCGAGGCCGAGCGAGGCGAGACGGGAGCTTTCCTGCGGTGTTTCCTGGGGTTTCCGGGCGTCCGCCATCTGGCGGCGAATATACCAGAGCCCGGATATAATCGAAGGCTGTTCCCTATATGGCAAATCTTGGATCCAAATCTTCGTCAGGGATCCTTGGGGCACCTACATCGAGCTGACGGAGGGCCTGGACAAAGTCCAGTAGGACGGGGCTCGCGAAGCAGCCCGCCGAATAACAAAACTTATGGCTAATCTTGGATTTGTCGGGCTCGGGGCCATGGGCAGTCGGATCACCAAACGACTGCTGGCCAGGGGCCACGCGGTGACCGGCTACGATCTTTTTCCTGCGAAGCAGCCGGAGCTTGTCGCAATGGGGGGGAAGTGGGCGTCCTCGCCTCGCGCCGTGTGTGAAGCCGCCGACACGACGTTCGTCATGGTGACCAACACCGCAGCGCTCGAAGGCGCGTCGCAGGGACCGGATGGGCTACTGGCCGGCCTCGGCGCCGGCAAGCTGCTCATCGACATGAGCACGGTCGGCCCAGCGACCAGCCGCGAGCTGGCGGCGAAGGTGCGGGAAAAAGGTGCCGACATGCTCGACGCGCCGGTCTCGGGCAGCATCTCGATGGTCGAACAAGGCAAGCTGTCGATCATGGTCGGCGGACATCGCGCGACTTTCGACAGCGCCAAGCCGCTGCTCGAGGACATCGGCCAGAAAGTCACTTACATCGGCGAGAACGGCCTCGCATTGTCCATGAAGCTCGCGACCAACATCAGCATCGCCGTCCAGATGCTCGCGTTGGCCGAGAGCGTCGTTCTGGCTGAGAAGGCCGGCGTGGCCCGCGAAACGGCGATTGAGGTGCTGACCAATAGCGCGATCGCTTCGCCGCTGGTGCAATACAAGGGACCGTGCGTCCTGAAGATGCCCGAGCCACCGATGTTCAGCGCGAACATGATGCAAAAGGATGTGATGCTCGCGCTCGATCTGGCCCGCGAGGTGCAGGTGACGTTGCCCACCGGGACCGTGGTCAACGAGTTTTTGTCGACCGCACGCGAGCAGGGCCTTGGGGAACAGGATTTCGCCATCCTGTACAAAGTGCTGGCTCGCATGTCAGGGATCGCCTGACCATGACGCGCTGGTGGGAGTTGGGCGTTGATCAGAAATATACTTTCGGCTGTTCCTCCTATGGCAAACCTCGGGTACATCGGCCTTAGGGCGATGGGCGCCTGCGCGGCGGCATTCAACGTCCTCGCCGCGCTCTCTGGAGTCAAAGCATGACCGCCGCGAAGAAGGCCGCGTCCGACATCCCGACCGACAAGCTGATTCGCCTCTACGACCGGATGGTGGCCATCCGGCTGTTCGAAGAGCGCGTGAACGATCTCTACACCCGCGCGCTGATGCCAGGCCTGGCGCACCTCTATATCGGCGAGGAAGCGATTGCCGTCGGCGTCTGCGAGGCGCTGAGGAACGACGACTACATCACGAGCACGCACCGCGGTCACGGCCACTGCCTGGCCAAGGGCGCGTCGCCGGACCTGATGTTCGCCGAGCTGCTCGGCAAGGAAGCCGGCTACTGCAAGGGCAAGGGCGGGTCGATGCACATCGCCGACCCGGGCACCGGCAACCTGGGCGCCAACGCGATCGTCGGCGGCAGCGCCGGGATTGCCACCGGCGCGGCCTTCGCGTCGAAGTATCTGAAGACCGGACAGGTGGCGGTGTGCTTCTTCGGCGAGGGCGCGCTGGGCCAGGGGCTGCTCTACGAGGAGCTGAACCTCGCCCAGCTGTGGCAGCTGCCGGTCATCTTCGTCTGCGAGAACAACGGCTACAACGAGTACACGCACTTCTCGGAGTCCACCGCGGGCGACGTGGCCAAGC
>Ga0209486_10001474_pt1 | contig 10217 bp, 8 predicted proteins | sample NCCompost_FD_187518 | JGI IMG/M metagenome (GOLD analysis project Ga0209486, IMG submission 187518) | Agricultural soil microbial communities from Utah to study Nitrogen management - NC Compost (SPAdes) (version 2) | ecosystem: Environmental > Terrestrial > Soil > Agricultural land | place: USA... | reverse complement strand
TGGGGGTACCTTGTTCAATACCAGCCAGTACAAACCAAGTTTATGTGCAGCTTCAAGAAATTCATTGAAGTCCACCGGTTTGCGCACGTACGAGTTGGCTCCCAGTTGATATCCTTCGATCACATCTTTTTCCTCGTTCGATGAGGTGAGAATCACAATTGGTAGCAATCGAGTGCGCTCATCTGCGCGCAGGCGGCGCAGCACTTCCAGCCCATCTACTTTTGGTAGCTTCAGATCCAGCAGGGTCACCTGAGGCATTTCATGAGGGTCACGACCCGCATACGTCCCTTCACAAAATAGAAAATCCAGTGCTTCGGCACCATCGCGAACTACAAAGACCTTATTCCCAATATGATTCTTTTTGAGTGCCCGAATAGTGAGCTCTTCATCATCCGCGTTATCTTCCACTAGTAGTATCATTTTGCTCTCCAGTTCCATTCCTGATTCTCCTTTGAAGCTGAGCCATGGAAACCATCTACAGTGTTGCCGGCACGTCCTTCACAATTATATAACGCTTACTCGGGGGATCGCTTCATTGGACGCTCGATGTCGTCTAAAGGGCACAGTTCCATGAACTGACAAAAACTTGAGGGTGGAACGTGAGCATAACGTCTTGTGTGATCTCTGAATAGAATTAAGCATACAAGAAAATCCTTTATCCCGCAAGCGCGGGGTTATCTGTGCAAGACCCCTGAATAGCGCAGGGATAGGAGGATATCATTGCGAAAATCGCCATGAAAACATCATTTATTTGCAACCTGTGCGCACTGCTTGTGTGCTATACTCAAAAAAGCACACCTGTTGTTCCATCCTGTATCTTATAAATCACTAAACTTCATCGCAACAATTCACAACCCAGATCAATTTCCAGAATAGCTTCATGCGCTACTGCTAGATCTTTATGGAGGAACTCCATGGATTGGCTCAAAAACCGCAAAGTGCAGCAATTTGCTGCCATCGGGTTTCTTGGGGGACTTCTCCTGCTCGTTTCTGGTCTTTGGCTCGCATTCGATAGAAATCAACTACCACTTTCGTTGTGGGCTATTTTATATATCCATCGCACCCAGCCAATGCTATTCATCCTGGATCTGGCTCCGATCATCCTTGCCATCATGGCAGGCCTGCTGGGGTCGCAGTACAGTCTTTCAGCCACCATCGCCCGGGGGAAAAAAGAGTGGGAAGCCATCTTCGATTCCTTTTCAGACTTGATTTTTGTCACCGATTCCAACGGCCTGATCATCCGCTGCAACCATGCAGTCATTGATCGCCTCAACACCCATTATATGAACGTGATCGGGAGGCCTATTTCCGAAATACTGTCGCCTGTTGAGCAGGAGGGTATTGAAGAAACCAGGAACCCTGCAAAAGGATTTTCGTGGTACGGTCGGATCTACGATGTGTCTACCATTCCGATCGAAGTGCAAGGTGCTGACCCGCAAAGTCTTTTCATTCTGCGCGATATCACCCAGCGTAAGAAGGCAGAGGCAGCCCTGGAAGAACGCGAAACGCTATTTCGCGGGCTGTTCGATCTTTCTCCAGATGCCATTGTAGTCATTGACCCTCATGATCCGAACGTCTCCTGGCCGATTATCGACTGCAACAGGGTGGCCTGTGTAATGAATGGCTATCACCGTGATGAATTGATCGGGCAGTCTATTGATATTTTGAACATCACTTCTGGTACTGCAGAAGAACGAACAGCTTATTTGGACCAACTGCGTGTGGCGGGGCACTTTGAACTTGAAACCGAGCATCGCCGAAGGAACGGTGAGTTGTTCCCGGTGGAGGTCTCAACCAGCCTGATCAGCATTGGTGAACGTGAATTGATCATTGGCATCGACCGAGATATCACCGAGCGCAAGCGCGTAGAAGCAGAATTGCTCCGCGAGAAACAGTTTCTGGAAGCCATCATCAAGAACAGCCCGGCGGCAATTGTCATATTGGATAATCAGGGAAACATCGTTTCCAGCAATCCGGCTTTCGAAGAGTTATATGGATACACAACTGCAGAAGCCATGGGGAAAAATCTCGATACGCTCATTACAACGCCAGAAACGCTTGACCAGGCCAGCCTATATACACAGCAGGCCCGCACGGGTTTGGTGCGCGGGCTTGGCAAACGGCGGCGCCGGGATGGCTCTTTTGCAAGCGTGGAGATCTTTGGTGTCCCCATTACTGTTAGTGAGGAGAGAGTTGGCTCTCTGGCGATCTATCATGACATCACCGAATTGGATCGGGCGCGTACAGAAGCGGAGGAAGCCAGCCGCGCCAAGAGTGAGTTCCTTGCGAACATGAGCCATGAGATCCGCACGCCGATGAATGGCGTGATGGGCATGCTTGAGCTGGCGCTGGAAACACAGTTGACCACGGAGCAGAAGGATTTCCTGGAGACATCCCTTCATAGTGCCGAGGCATTGCTGGCCATCCTTAATGATATTTTAGATTTCTCAAAGATCGAAGCAGGCAAACTGGACCTTGAGCGAATCAACTTCCAGCTTCGAAATACAGTGGAGGACGTGGCATATACGCTTGCAGCCCGCGCCCAGGATAAAGGATTGGAGATCGCCTGCCTGATCAATCCTGATATCACCTCCAACCTGCGCGGCGATCCGGGTCGCCTGAGGCAGGTATTGGTCAACCTTGTTGGGAACGCGATCAAGTTCACACATCAAGGTGAGATCGTGATTCAGGCTGAATCAATCCAGGAGACCGATTCCGATGCGGTGGTGCATTTTTCCGTTCAGGATACCGGCGTCGGCATCTCACCCGAGCGGCAAGCGGCGGTCTTTGATCGCTTCACACAAGCAGACGGATCCACCACCCGCAAATATGGTGGCACGGGCCTCGGCCTCACGATCAGTAAACAATTGGTTGAAGCCATGGGCGGGAAGATCGGCGTGGAAAGCACACCAGGCGTTGGAAGTATTTTTTGGTTCGATATCAAATTCGAAAAACAGCCACCAGAAAAACGTGGTGGTACAGCACCGCTTTCCTTCGCCGGACCTGTAAACATGAGCGCGGCACGAATTTTGGTCATCGATGATAACCAGACCAACAGATTGATCCTGACCAAGAATGTGGAAGCGATGGGTTGCCGGGTCGAAGCCGTTTCCAGTGGTGCAAAAGGATTGGAGAGTCTACGCAATGCTCATCGGGCAGGAGATCCATACCACGTCGTGTTGCTGGATATGCAAATGCCAGGCATGGATGGTGAACAAACTGCACGTGCCATCAAGAGTGATCCCGCCGTAAAAGATGTCAAGATCCTTATTCTCACTTCCATGGGTCACCGTGGGGATGCGGCTCGTCTCGAAGCGTTGGGTTGTTCGGGCTATCTACTCAAACCCGTTAAACAACAAATGCTCTTTGATGCTGTCATCACAGTCCTGGGCCGCGAAAAGGAGGAAAGCCCGGGGCTCATTACGCGTCATGTTCTTGCCGAACAGAGAAAATCCAACCTGCGTCTATTGCTTGCAGAGGATAACCCCATCAACCAGAAAGTGGCGGTGACCGTTTTACAAAAGGCTGGCTACTCGGTGGATGCAGTGGACAATGGTCTGGATGCCCTGACTAAAGTCAAGACCAATCAATACAATGCAGTTTTGATGGATGTGCAAATGCCCGTCATGGATGGCTTTGAAGCCACACAACAGATCCGTGAATGGGAGCGGGAGCGCGGGACTCACATCCCCATTATTGCTATGACCGCCCATGCCATGCAGGGTGATCGCGAACGTTGCCTTGAAGCCGGGATGGATGATTACATCACCAAACCTCTCCAACCCAAGGTATTGTTCAACGCGCTGGATCGCTGGGCGCAAACGGATGCTCCGCTTGCAGAAGCAGTGGAAACCGTACAGGATTATTCCTCCTCTGCAGATTTCAATTCTGTAGATATGGATGATGGACTCTTCGGCGAAAGCACACCTTCCGCAGAAACCGAGACGAGGGCAGAGGCTCCCGCTTTGCAAACCCTTTCTTTTGCAGGCGTCTCACCCGCCAACTTTGAGTCAGCACTCCCTCACTTTGATAACGACCGCGACTTTATGATGGAAATGTTCAAGGAATATAAAGCTCACCTGAGTGAGCGCGTGGATGAGATTCAGTCAGCTCTGCAGGACGGTGATACGAACCGCCTGGCGCGCCTGGCACATAATCTCAAAGGTGTCTCACTAAATTTCAGTGCCGATCCTCTGGCAACAATTTCTCTGCATCTTGAGGAGATCTGCAAGCGCGAAGACCTGATGCACGCCCCCAGCCTTGTCGCTCAATTGGACGTAGAGGCTCGTCGATTGGAAGATTTTTTATCCAATAATTTATGATACAAGAGGAGTATTTATGACGCGCATTCTTGTGATCGATGATGAACCCATCAACCATCAATTGGTGGCTCGCGCACTGATGCCATTGCAATGTGAATTGCATTTTGCCGAGAATGGAAAAATTGGAATTTCCCAGGCCCGCACGCTTAAGCCTGACGTCATCATTACGGATGTGATGATGCCTGAGGTCAACGGCTATGAGGTCACTCGCATTCTGCGACGTGAACCTCAGTTCGCTGCTACACCCATCCTGGTGCTTACGGCCCAGTCTGGACTGCAAGATAAACTCAAGTCTTTTGAAGTGGGCGCTGACGACCACCTGACCAAGCCATTTGAGGCCGCGGAGCTGGTCGTCAGAGTTACCTCATTGCTCAGACGAGTGGAAGCCGTCAAATCATCCCGGGTGGGCGTGACTGGTAGTGAAGGCGCGCGCATGATCGCTGTCCATAGCCTGCGCGGCGGAATCGGCTCATCCACATTGGCCGTTAATTTAGGTGTGGGATTGGCTGGTCTATGGCATGAACCTGCTCTGCTGCTCGATCTGACCATGACCGCCGGGCAGGTTGCTTTGATGCTCAACATGACCTTGAAACGTACCTGGGCCGATGTTGCTCATTTCAAGGCAGGTGAACTGGACATGGAAGCATTGAATTCGATCATTAGCGGACACGAAAGCGGACTGCATTTTGTGGCCGCGCCCACGTTTCCATCAGAAGCCGAGACCCTGCGCGCCGAGACTTTGGGAACAGCTTTGCAACTCGTCCGAGCCCAGTATGAGTATATCGTTGCTGATCTACCGCACGACTTCAGTGAGTTTGCGATCCAGGCTCTCGACGCAGCAGATGTGATCTTAATGGTCGCCTCGCCAGACATGGCATCCATCCGTGCGGTGAATGCTGCCATGGATACTTATGAGAAACTTGGTTATTCAAAAGAAAAGATCAAATTTGTGTTGAATGCCATCTTCCCAAATTCAAACCTGTCAAAAGATAAACTGGAGGCCGCGCTTGGAATCCCGGCATTTGTGACCATACCTTATGTACGGGATGTATTTGTAGAAGCAATAAACCTGGGGCAGCCACCAGTTTTTGACAAACCAGACCTGCCCATTTCGAATGTGTTGGAAGATTTTGCCTTCCATGTGAGCAAGGATGCCCATAAAAAGTCAAAACCAGAAAACCCTTCGGATGCCTGGAAGAGAGTTTACAAACGGTATCAGAGCCGGAAGAAGTGAAACATATAAACACAAAACTCGGCTTAGAAGCCGAGTTTTGTGTTTATTTTACGAATTGCCGGTGTTTTCTATGCGACCACAGATTCAGCCTCGTATTCTCCTGAATCTTCTTCGATAGTCATAATGGGATCCTCTGTGGGTTTGCGGTCAAGCATCTGCATCTGTAACGCGACGACTTTGCTGTAATATTTATTCTCGCCTTGATCTTCATACCTATCGGTCTTCAGGCGGCCATCCAGATAGACAAGGCTGCCTTTCTTCAAATACTCCTGACAAACCTGGCCAAGCCGTCCCCAGGCCTCGATATTGATCCATTCAGTGTATTCCTTCGTCTCGCCATCCCGGGTCTTCCAGCGGTTGGTGACCGCGAGGCTGAAGCGAGTTACTTGTTTTCCCGTTGGTGTGAACTTGCCTTCCGGGTCTTTGCCTAAGCGGCCGATCAATTGAACACGATTTAATGCGGGCATAACATTTTCTCCATTATTATAAGATTTTAGATTATAGTAATAGTTTAGCTGAGAAAAATTCACAGTCAATCAATATAGTTTTTAGTTTTGATAAGTTTGGCTCTACTTTAGGAAAATGTTAGTTCAGCCTTGAATCGCACTAACTTCTTTAGCAGTACTTGTCACTCCATTAGCTTTCATCACGTAAAGCGAATCATTGAATGGCCGCAATCAATATGAAAACTATTTGACACTGTTATCTTGTTCGGTTATCCTTCTAAAGTCCGGGCAGGCCCGGCGCGGCAGAGCCTTCCAAATCCCGCCAGGGTCGAAAGACAGCAACGGTACGGAAGTGCCTCTGGGTGCCGCCGGTCGCCTGCCCGGATATCTATATCCTCTACATTTTCCTTCCATGTCGCGCTTCTTAAAAATAATTATTCCCCTCGCACTCGGTATCGGTCTCGGTCTGTTTTACGGCTGGGTCGTTGACCCTGCTGATTTCTTTGACCTCACCCCAGATACCCTGAGGGCAGACTATAAAACTGACTATGTTCTAATGACCGCCGAAGCATATCACGCACAACCGGACCCGGGCCTGGCCGCGCGCAGGTTGGCGATCTTCGGCTCCCAATCCCCCTCCGCCATCGCTGCGGAGAGTCTGGCTTATGCGCGCACGAATGGCTTCGATGATGCAGACATTGCCTTGATACAGGAACTTGTGACAGCTATGCAAGCCTGGAGTGGGATCCAGTGAGGCGCATCCCATGGAGCAGCCTGTTTGCGCTTCTCACCGGGCTGGGACTGGGTCTCGTATACGCCTGGAACATCTCCCCTGCCCGCGTCACAGACGCACAACCGAGCGTGTTACGCGCTGATTTCAAAGATCACTATCGCTCAGCAATTGCCGCGGCTTACGGTGCAACCGGGGATCTCGCGCGCGCGCAGGCACGTCTTTCCCTGCTCGGAGATAGCGACTCCATCGAAGCATTAAATGCACAGGCACAACGCATGCTCGCGATCAACACGAGTGGTGAGTCCTTTGACGAAGCCGATCAAGTTGTGACGCTGGCTTCCGCTTTGAATCAGAATGCTGTAAATATCCCCACAGCTATAACAACTGCTCCAAGCGCGGCTAATACTCCTGAGCCAGTCGATACAGCGATTGTGGTCGTTACAATAAATGCTGCCACCTCAACATTCCCTGCATCTACATCTGAAGTCCCTGCTGAGCCAACAGAGACACCCCTCACAATCGAAACACAAACAACCTCCATTGCAGCCACCCCGCGTCCCACGCGCACGTTCATTCCTACAGCGGGAGCGCCTTTCACATTGACGGGACAGGAATCAGTCTGTGACCCCAATCTTCCTGATGGACTGTTGCAGGTGCTGGTATTCAATTCCAACCGCAGGCAAATGCCAGGCATCGAAATCCTCATTACCTGGGAAGGCGGTGCCGAGAACTTTTTCACTGGTCTAAAACCAGAGCTCGGCAATGGCTATGCAGATTACATCATGTCACCAGATCTGATCTATACTCTGCAGCTTAGATCCGGCAGTGACATTGCCTCAGGACTAAGCCTACCTACCTGCCAAACGACTGGTGGTGAAACATTCTCCGGTGGAATAAAACTTACCTTTCAAGAACCCTAACATCGCAGAATACGGAATACGCCGCCGAGAACGGCGGCTGGAGCAGTATGTTTTTATAAAAACAGCCGCAGAATTATCTGCGGCTGTTACGTTTCAATCAACAGTGTCAACTACGGCATCGAATTGCCGTTGGCCCAATCGTTACCCAGCCTCACTTCAACATCCACTGTCGAATTTGGGTCTGGGCTGATCAAGACCTGGGCGCTCGAATTAATCCCAAACAAGGCTTGCAGATATTTCAATGTATACAGTTTCGGCGAATACAACACCACCACCGTGCGATCATACGCACGATCTGCGGTGCCAACTTCAGTCACTGCCAGTCCCTGCCCATTGAAATAATTCCCTGTTGTTGTCTCCAGGCCGGGTGAGAACGAACCGTTCAGGATGCGCATACGCGCCGTATCTGCTTTGGCAAGTGCCAGGGGATCAGCCTGCGAGGCCATCGGGCTGATGGCACCGCCAGACGTGAAAATTTCATCCCGCAATACGCGTATCTTGTCAGGCAGTGGCTTCATGATGCTGGCATCCGCACCGCCCAATATCACATTATCAAAAGCCACCATGCTGGTATCAATTGCGCCCCGCTTGATGCTTTCCACAGGAATATCCCTTGCCAGCACTCCCAACTGAATGGCAGTATCAAAGGGCATATTCGTTTTAATGCCAGCAGAAAATTCATCGTAGAACTGCTGAGCTTTGCCCAAAAGCACCGGGAAGTTTTCAGGGCTAAGCACTTTATCTCGGATGGCAAGGATCACTTTTTGCTGGCGCTGGGCGCGGCCAAAATCTCCATCGTCGCCTTTGCGATAGCGCGCATACGCCAGGGTTGCTTCTCCGCCCAGGTGACGCATCCCACAACAGGTAAGTTTAATTTTGTCTGTGCCGGTGCCCACGGGGTCCAGCCTCAAATTTTCACTGTTGTGGATGTCAATCCCGCCGATCAGGTCAATGAATTCAACAAATGTATTAAAGTCCACCTGGGCATAATACTGAATCGGCACACCGATGAACTGTTCCACCGTCTTCCTTGCCAGTTCAGGGCCGCCCCCCGGAAGTTTATTCCCTTCACCCGAAGAATAGGCCGTATTGATGCGGCTATAGCCAAAGCCAGGAATATTCACCCACATATCGCGTGGGATGGAAAGCATACCAGCCGTCTTTGTGAGCGGATCAATCGTCAGCAGGATCATCGTATCTGAGCGCGGCGCACCCTGGTTTGCCATATAATCGCGAAAATCGAGACCAATAATGAGAATGGTGATACGGCTGGCTCCATCCCAGGCGGGAGGCAGGTCAGAAGCGGGAATGGTGATCGGGTCTGGCAGATCTTCCACATTGGGTAGAGGCGTTCCATCCACGGTCAAAACGGGACCATTCTCCCCCGCAGTAACTGTCCCGCAGGAGGCAGGCGGCATACCGGGTAAGGGTGTGATCGTCCAGCAAGTGGCCATGCCACGAACCAGGAAAAACCCGCCAATGATCAATGCCACAGCGGCCACCCAGAATATGATCTGCGCAGGCGTGGGGCGTCCAAACTTGATGTTCTTGAAAAAGTCTAAGTTATTCATTCTGGCTTCATATATACCATATCCAGCCCAAGTCGCTCCAGGCCTTCCTTTGCCCAGTGTTGCAGCAACGCTGAATTTTCTCCCATCACCTGCATCATAACCGGGATGGCACGCGGGTCACGGATCTCTACCAGCGCGCGCAATGCAAGGATGCGGGCAGATTGCTGTCCGCTTTTTACCTTTTCGTTCAGTAAGGGAACGGCGGGCTTCCCAATATTGACCAGGGCCTTCACCGCCAAATTACCCACTAGAGTATCCTCATCGCTCAATGCATGGACTAGGTGTGGGATCGCGCTTTCATCAGGCTTATTCGCCAGCCCCAGCGCCGCGCACTGACGAATCTCAGGGGCGGAGTCGTCCAGAAACGGGATCAGCCATTCAGTCCGTGCCAGAGGCGATTGCGCCAGCGTGCGTAATGCCCACCAACGTGCATCCACATCCGTAGAGTGTGTCAGATCCAATAAGGCAGGGATCGCGTCTTCAGCCAAATCGATCAGCGCAGGAACTGCGTTTTCTGCACGCGGCTCATCCCCGCTGGTTAGATCTCTTAACAAAGCTTGCAGATCACTCACTTTATTTCGCAGGAGGAGGTACAGGCAGATGACCCTCGGCCACGCTCACCCACTTATCGCCTTCCTCGATCAACATGACCGGGATGTCATCTACAATGGGATATTTGCGACCACAATCCTGACAGATGAACCAGGCATCCTTATGCAGTTTGAGTTCGCCCCCTGTAGTGCGAACACAATTTGGGCAACGCAGTATTTCGATCAGTGTTTCGCTAACCATTGATTCTCCATTTCTAATTTCGTTCTGGCATAACTTGATTGCTTACGAAGCTGGGTTGCTACACAGGCTCTTCTCTTGAGCCAATTTTTCAGGGTTCTTTGAATCCGGACCATATTCGCAGACCGCCTGCCAAGGTTCGTAATGGGTGGAAATGTTATCCTGGAAGAGCACAGCCCCATTGCGCCAGACGGTGCGCGTC
>Ga0209486_10001473_pt1 | contig 10223 bp, 6 predicted proteins | sample NCCompost_FD_187518 | JGI IMG/M metagenome (GOLD analysis project Ga0209486, IMG submission 187518) | Agricultural soil microbial communities from Utah to study Nitrogen management - NC Compost (SPAdes) (version 2) | ecosystem: Environmental > Terrestrial > Soil > Agricultural land | place: USA... | reverse complement strand
TGCTGTCGCTCCCGTCGCTGGCGTCCGCGCAGGACCAGGCGCTGGCCGAACTGGCGGGGTCACGGCTCGCCTACTTCAGCCCTGAGCGGGCGTTCGCGCTGTCGCCGGATGGCAAAGCGGCGCAGACGAAACTGGCGGCGCTCGAAGCCGAGCGCGGCAAGGAGCTCGCCGCCCGGAGCGCAAAGTTGAAGGACATGCAGGACGCCCTGCAGCGCGGGGCGTCGGTGCTCGGCGAGGCCGGCCGGCGCCAGCGGGAAACCGAGATCGAACGCTTCGAGGTCGATACGAAGCGCTTCCTGGAAGACGCACAGGCGGAGTTTCTCGGGATCAGGCAGACCTCCGAGAACACGTTCTTCACGAAGCTGCGGCCGGCGCTCGATGCGGTGGCGAAAGAGCGCGGCTTCCTGTTCGTGCTGAACGAGGACAGCGGCCTCCTCGCCTGGGCCAATCCCGCGCTCGATATCACGGCGGAGGTTGTGAAGCGCATGAATGCGCCGTAGTTGAGTGGCCGTGGGGCGCGCCACGCCACCCCACGGCGCATGCGCCGCGGGGACCCCGGGGTCAGGCGCGCCAGGCGGACGTGACAACGTCCGCCCCCCGTTAGCGCTCGAAGACGAGCGCGCCGGGGACGTCGCGGAGCACTGATTCGATCTGCTCGCTGTGCCGGCCGAGAACGACAACGACGACGCGGTTCGGCACGGCCTCGCGCTGGCGAAGGCGGTCCGTCAGCCCGGCAACGTCGCCGTTTTTCGAGAAGACCGCGAACACGGTCTGCGTGCCGTTCGAGTGGTGCAGCTCTTTCGTGGCCAGGTACGCCCGCACCACTGCAGGCTCGGCCTGCACCATCCGCGCGAGGGCCGTCCGATCGATCTGGCGATCCGCGCACGCGGCGAACCGATCCACAACCGACAGCTGGCTGCGCTCGCGCCGCGCGATCTTTGCCGCCGCCGCTTCCCGGTTCAGCCGCGTCCGGTAGCGATGCGCGTCAAGGCGCCGTCCATGGTCCTCCAGAAAATCGACAATCGCGGCGCAGCCCTGTTCACCGAGCGCTCGATCGGCATCCATGGCCGCTTCGATCAGCCCGATGCCGGAGTGATCGCCGCGATCGAGAAGCAGCCGGCCGGCGGCGAGGCCGGCGGCGGCGTGGCCCGCATCGTGGGCCGTGCGATACCGTTGCAGAGCCGCGTCGTACTGGCCGTCCTCCTCCAGCAGCGAGCCGTGCTCGAACGCCTGATCCGCTGTTGGCATCACGACTCCGTCGAGCACGGCAAGGCGCGCACGGCGCTGACGCATCTCGTCGTGCCGACGGCGCCAGTCCGGACCACGATCGTCCATCCATTCTCTCGCCACCATTCCGGCGACTTCCATCTTCTGTGGCCCGAAGAAATCGTCCGCCGCTGATGCCGCAGGCGCATCCGGCCATCGGGGGCTCTGACCGATCGCCCGCAGCCGATCGCTCAGCGCCGGATGAGTATCCGACGCCTGAGTCACCTCGGCGAGCAGGCGATTCATCAGCGCCGGCTTGTCCTCCACGTCTGACCAGATCCCTGGAGCCATTGCCGCGTACGGATTGGGGATCTCGGCCTCCTGCTCGACGCGCTCGTAGAACCGCGTCCAGTAGCCCTGCTCGAGGACGTATGTACCGATCTCGATGGCCAGGAGCGCCTGCGCAGCCACCTGGGCTCCGGCCACTTCTGCTGCCAGACGGTCGGCAATGACTTCATGCTGCCGCGACACCGCGGCGGCGTGGCGATTCAGCCTCGGCACGTAGAAACGATAGAGGAAGTAGACGTGCGCAGGCACCGAACGGTGCCGCTCGAGCACGTCCAGCAGCTGGATCCACATCCGGCGCGTGCGATGCACCCAACTCGAGAACCGGCCGTGCGCGTGCGTCAGATGTGCCAGTTCATGTGCGATCACCGCCCGCACCTGATCCGTCGTCAGCGTCGCCAGCAACGGGTAACCGAGGATCAGCGTGTTCCGGCGCCACGGTATCCACCCGTAGCGAGCCTGGAGCGCCGTGGCGTTGTGGGCGCTCCCGACGAGCATGCGATGCACGCGCGGCGCGCCGACCTTCCGCGCGATCTCCTGAACCGCGGCAAAAAGCCGTGGGCCGAAGGCAGATCCAATCTCGACGCCTTCGGCGTCGCCCGACACCAGCCACAACGCCCTGAGCGCGCGCGCCGTCGTCAGCGCAACCGGGACGCCCACCAGAATCGCGACGACGGCCACAAAGGGACGCCGCGCGAGAAGCCCCCACACCAGGAACCCTGACGCGGAGAGAAAGATCGCGGCAATCAGGGTGAGGTAGACATACCCCTCGAGAATGAGCAGCGCCAGCTTGAGGCGGGGTATCACGCCTCCGCCTCAGCCCCTTCCTCGTCTCGCAAGTCCTCCAACGTGCGCAGCGCCTCTTCGTGAAGAGCAGGTTCGACGCCAAGTTCGATCGCCTCCTCGAAACTGACGCGCGCTTCGCCCGCTCGACCGAGCCTCGCCAGCGCCCGGCCGCGGGCGGCGTACGCACTGCCGCGATGACTCTGATTGCGTACGGCGCGTTCGGCATCGTTGAGCGCCGCGGCGTAATCCCCCTTGCGGAAGTGTGCGTCGCTGCGGTCGCAAAACACTTTCGGATCGTCTTGCGCGAGCGTGGTGGACCGGTCGTAATGCTCGAAGGCGCGCGTGAGGTCGCCGAGCCGTTCCAGCGCGATCGCCAGATACCCGTGCGCACGTCCGTGCTTCGGATCCTTTTGAATGGCCGCTTCGAACGATCGGATCGCGTCGCGCTCGTCGCCGCGGCGCAGCGCATCGACGCCGCGATTCACATACGGCTCCGGGTCGTTTGGCGCAAGAGCCGTCGCCGTGTCCCAATCGGCGGCCGCGCGCTGTGCGTCGCCCGCCCGCGACAACGCCACGCCGCGCAGGTTGTAGTACTTCGCGTTGTGGTCCCTCATCGCGATGGCACGGTCGAAGCAGGCGACGGCCTGCTTCGCGAAGACATCGTTGTGGAGATACAGCACGCCGAGCTCGGCGATCCCTTCGGACTCGTCCCAGAGCTTCACGAGCAGGATCCCCATGACGCCCATGAGCAGCAGGCCGGCCAGGGCACCGGCTCCGATGGTCAGCGGAAGCGTGTCGACTGCCGGTGGATGACGAAGCAGATAGGCAGCGGCGGATGCGCTGAACGGCGCCATCACGAACGCCATGCCCCATGCATCCTGGTTGCTGATGACGCCTGGCGGGAATGAGCCGTACATCATCCCGACGAAGAAGCCGCCGCCGACGGCAACGCTATAGGCGGCCCACGTCGCTTCCCTGCCGGCCGCAAGCATCACGACGAGGCCGAGCATCGTCGCCCAGAAGAACGCGTATCCGGCCATCCATCCAACGGCCTTGCCGAGTACGCGGACCGTCAGCGGGTAGAAACCCCGCAGCAGCACCGCGGCGAGGACGACGAATCCGAGGAACGTCAGCGGCCGTCTGACGTCGGGGCTGAGGAGCACCGCACCGAACGCGGAGCCGGCAACGCCGACCAACGCCAGCCACAGGCCCGCCGCGACCTTCGAGCCGCCGTGCAGCAGCAGCGGCTCCATCGCCTCGATGTCACCGGCGACGGCCTCCTCGGTTTTGTAGAACGTGAGATCGTCTTTCCAGGCGGTCGGATCCTTGATCCCCATGCGTTGCCTTCGGTTGCCTGGGGTGGCCTAGGTTGCCTGGGTGCCCTAGGTTGCCCGGTCGTTCGGTTACGCAGGTGAACGCGGTTGCCTGAGTGCCCCCGCTACCCAGGCTCTCAGGCAACCCAGTCCACCCAGCTACCCTATCTCACGAGCGTGTCTTCCGGACGAACTGACGCAATCAGCCACGAGCCGTCGATCCGGGAAAACCCGATCGTCAGCTCGCGCGCATCGACAACCGGCCGTTCGTCCGGGCCGGATGAAATCCGTGCCGTGCAGTAGACCTGTGCGGTGGCGCGAGTGGCGTCGAGCGTTACCTGCATGTCCACGAACTCGATGGTGACGCCACCGGCGGGCGGCACCCAGCGGCCGACGAGCGCCAGCACGGCGTCGCGGCCGACAAGCTCCGGCGGAACCTCCGCAGCAGGTCGGGGCGAAGCGCCCGTGGAAACCGCGATGCCGGGCGCAAGCACGTTGCGCAACACGGCAAGCCGCGCGATGCGTCCGAGCTCCCCGTCGTTCTCCGGCACGCTGAGCGACTCTGCGATCGCTGACATCTGGTTTTTGATCGCGCGTTCGTCGCTGTCCCCACATGCTGCGGCGAATGTGACGAGGACGCCGGCCAGCGCCAGTCTCGCCGAAGCCGCGTACGCACGTTGGCTGGTGCGGCGAAGGCGGATCATTTTCAGAACAACAGCTTTCCGACGATGCGGCGGCGGCTCACTCGTCCAAGGTCATGGTTCTCGATCTTCATCGATCGGTTGTCGCCAACGACGAAGAACTCGCCGGGTGCCAGATCGACCGGTGCCATGTTCCACGCCGCCCGCCGCAGGACGGTCGGTTCGATCAGGACCTCGCCGTTGACGGTCACCGTGCCGGTAACGATCTCGACGCGCTCGCCGGGCATCCCGACGATTCGTTTCACGTAGAAGGCGTGGGGGCCGGCCAGGCGGATGGCCACGACGTCGCCGCGCACCGGCTCATGCGTCCAGTACGCGGCGCGGTTCGCGAAGTTCAGCGCGCCGTCCTCGTACGTCGGCAGCATGCTGATGCCCGAGAGGCGCAGCGGGACGAGAATCCAGCCGAACACGACGACCGCGAGGCCAATGGTGAAGCTGATGCGCAGCAGGGTTGCGCGCGGATTGCGGCCAACAATCGGGGTCAGCAGGGACACGCTGTTGATCCAATTCGGTGAATCCGGCGTGTTTCTTTAGGTGCGCGGCTCGCCGACCTTATAGCGCATCGGCAGTTGCAGCAGTTCCATGCACATTGGCGCAATGTCCACGGAGCGCATCACGGCCGGAAGGGACGGTGACTGAGGGCCACCGGCGAGCAGGACACTGAGCGAGTCCAATGCGTGCAGCGCGCCGTGCGATCCCCCCCCGACGTGCGCTTTACCGCCGCGGACGTTGAATTCACAGCCTGGCCGCGCCGTGAGCCATACGTCGCCGCTGCCGGTCGCGTCGAGGGCCCCCGCGATCCGCTCGAGGGCATTCGGGTATTCGCTCGACTGGACGATCCCGTCCTGTACGTCGAGCTGCAATACTGCCGGCTCACCGCGCCAGCACCATCCGGTACCGAATGCATCACGCGCCTGCGCGGAGCCACCGTCATTCCGCCAGAATTCCAGCCTGCCGGCATGGCCCCTGGCAACGTATCGGGCATCACGCGATGCGCCGCTGTCGCGCCACAGAGCCAGATCGATCCGTGAGTCGGCGAGCGCATCGCGGACGACCCGGTCGAGGATCACGGCGCCGCGGCTCTGCAGGTGGATCTGTGTCGCACGCATGTTCGGGCAGATCATGATCTCGTCGGTGTCCCGCCACCGCGATCCGATGTCGGCCTGGCGGAACTCGCCGAGCAGCGTATCGAGTGCGATCACGGACTCGTTCGCATCGGGAAGAATCTCGCAGTGTCCGTGGTCCGATGTCACGATGACCGTGGTGTCCTGGATAAACCGATCGAACCCTCCGGCGGCGTCGAATACTTTTCCCAGCGCCTCGTCGACGCGTTCGACGACCGGCAACGCTTCGTGCGGTCCAACTTCGTGGCTGCGGTAATCGTTGTCCGCGAAATATGCGAGGGTGAAGTCTCCTAGCTCTCCGTCAGCGGCGAGCTCACAGAGCATCGTTGCCGTCGAGGCGTCGTCCATGCCAAAGCGATGCAGGAGACCGCTTTTCCCCTCCACTGTGCCGCGGAGCGTATGTGCGGTAACGAAGTCGCCAAGGCACAGCATCGACGGACCGTCGACGGTTTCCGTGAGCGGTACGCCGGGCAGCATCGCCAGCAGCCACGGCACGTTCACCCGGTGGTGCACGTTGCCACGGTAGACCAGATAGTTCACGCAGGCCGCACGACCGCCCTCGCCCTCCACCATTTCGAACATCGTCGGCACCTTCAGGCGGTCGCCGTTCAGGCGGACAAGGAAGTCACGCAGAAACGCCCCGAATCCCTGCTTCGCGATGACCCAGAAATCGTCCCCGTAGTAGGCGACTTCTTTGCGCTCCTCGACAAACCAAGACGCACCCGCAATACCGTTCTCCGCCGGGTACGTGCCGGTCACGATCGACGTCGTTGCGGCAGGGGTGATGGACGGGAAGATCGTGAACGAGCCCGCATGCAGACTGCCCGCCTCGGCAATGCGCCTGAGGTTGCGCAACTGTCCGGTTTGAATGGCGGGATTGACGACCCGGGGCGAGGCGGCATCGATAACGACGAGCAGAACTTTCACGTCTCGGCGCGGTTGCAAACGGGATACCTCGAATCGAACACCCCTCGACTGACGTGAGTTGACGCGGCGCCACGATCAGGCGTATTAACTGCCCGGGTTACCTCACCTCGGTATCGATCCGCGCGGGGACGTTGATTTCCTGGCTCTTGAAGGAGTGTCCTGACATGCGATTGCGCGACGCGCTCCCCTATGCCCTCGTTCTGCTGCTCCTGCCGGCGGCCGCGAATGCGCAAGCGACGCTGGCCGGCGTCGTCCGCGACAACAGCGGGGCCGTTCTGCCCGGAGTCACGATCGAAGCGTCCAGCCCGGCGCTGATCGAAAAATCGCGTACGGCGATCAGTGACGGAACCGGCCAGTACCGCATTACCGAACTGCCGCCCGGCACCTACGTGCTGACGTTCACGCTCAGCGGGTTCAGCGTGGTGAGGCGCGGCGACGTCGAGGTGCGCGGGTCCGGGGTCATCCCGATCAACGCCGACTTACGTCTCGGCGCGCTGCAGGAAACCATCACCGTCACCGGCGAGTCGCCGCTCGTCGATACGCAGTCGACGCGGCGCGAGATGGTGCTGACCAACGACACGATCAATTCGATGCCGGCGACGCGGTCATACGGCGCGCTCCTGAACGCGATCCCCGGCCTCAGCACCAACACCGGGTCCACCAGCGCGATGGCGACGCCCGACATGACGTTCTTCACCGCGAATGGCGGCCGGCAGAACGGGGGCCAGGTACAAATCGACGGAATGCCCGTGGCCGCGTCGTTCAACGGCGGCGGCGTATCGACGTTCACCTACGACATCGCGAACGCGGCGGAGATGCAGGTGCTCGTTTCCGGTGGCCTGGGCGAAGCGGAGAACGGCGAACCGCGCATCAACCTCGTCCCGCAGTCGGGCGGCAACACGTTCCGGGGCCAGGGTTTTTACAGCGGTGCAGGCCGATGGTCGGCGGCCAGCAACATCACGCCGGCTCTCGAATCGGCTGGAATCGTTGCGCCGCCGACGATTCTGAAACTGTGGGATGTCAGCGGGTCAGCGAGCGGACCGGTGTTCCGCGATCGGGTCTGGTTCTTCGGCAACATCCGGCAGTACGGCAACTACCAGACCATCGAGGGCGTCGTCGGCAACCGCTTTGCGAATGATCCGACGCATTGGGATTACGCGGCTGATCCGTCGCTGCAGGCGCGCACCGCCAACAGCCGCGACATCTTCTCCGGCCGTCTCACTGCCCAGCTCACCGAACGGAACCGCATCACGTTCTATCAGGAGTACCAGCATCGCTGTTCCGGATCGACGCTGAGCGAAGGCAGCGGCTGCCGCGCGCCGGGCCAGGGATGGATCGGCCTCGGCACCGGCGGAGGGACGCCATCGTCTCCCGAGGCGTGGCCCGGCTATCACGATTTCCCCTACTACGTGACGCAGATTGCGTGGAGCTCGCCGATGTCGAGCCGGCTGCTGCTCGATGCCGGCTTCTCGCGATTCCACTATCTGTGGGCAGGGTTCGGACAGGCGCCGCCCGATCGCATCAACCTGATTCCGGTCACCGAGACGCAGGCGATCGATGGGCATCGCGCCAACTTCAGCTATCGGGGCATCTACGATCCGATCGCCTATGCCTACGCGGACAACGACGCCAATCCCAATAACTGGAAGGCGTCGCTCTCGTACGTCACCGGCGCCCACAACATGAAGTTCGGGTATCAGGGGTCGTTTCAGCGATCGCTGCAGGGCCGCGAAGCGAACACCACGCTGATGCGCTACGTGTTCAACAACCGGCAGCCGAACGGCTTCGGCTTCTACCTGACGCCGCGCTGGGAGATCAACGACCGCACGGCCACGCAGTCGCTGTATGCGCAGGATCAATGGACGCTCGGCCGGCTGACGGTCCAGGGCGCGATTCGCTACGACCGCGCGTGGAGCTGGGCGCCGGCAGAGAACAACGGGTCGACGCAGACATCGCAGTTCATGCCGAATCCGATCAGCTTCCCGCGCACGGTGAGCGTTGCCGGATACAACGACATCACCACCCGCTTCGGCGGGGCGTGGGACGTGTTCGGCGATGGCCGGACCGCGGTCAAGGCGAACATCGGCAAGTATCTGCAGACAGCCACCAACGACGAGAACTACGCGATCAACAATCCGGCCGGAGGCGCGCGGTTCGTCACGTTCGTCAACAACCGCAGCTGGATCGATCACAACAACAACCGCATCGTCGACTGTCAGTTGATGAATTTCGCCGCGCAGAGTCCGGCGACGACCGGCTCGCTCGATACGTGTGGCGCGCTGTCCGGCAACAGCCTCAACTTCGGCAATCCCAATCCGAACGCGACGGTCGTGAACCCCGAGATTCTCAAGGGGTGGAATGTGCGGCCGTCGGATTGGGGGCTGAACGTGTCGATGCAGCATGAGGTGCTGCCGCGCGTATCGGTGGAAGTCGGCTACAACCGCCGCTGGTTCCAGAACTTCTTCGTCACCGACAACCAGGCGGTGAGCGCCTCGGACTACGAGCCATGGACGTTCACCGCGCCAAGCCACGAGGCGCTGCCTGGCGGCGGAGGCTACCCGATCAACCTGCACGTCATCACCGCCGCGGCCGCTACACGTCCGGCCCGCAATTACATCACCTTCGAGACCGATTACGGCGACGCGCGCACGCAGTACTGGCATGGCGTGACCGTCTCCGCCACCGCGCGGCTGAACTGGGGGCTGACGGTGCAGGGCGGGACGACAACCGGCCGTGGGGTCCGCGATCGGTGCGACACGGCAGCCGCGCTCCCGGAGGAATTCCTGGTCGGGGCTGGATCACCCCTCGCGCGGATCGACACATGTCACGTGACCGAACCGTGGTTGACATCGGTGCGTGGCCTGGCCAGCTACCAGGTGCCGTGGATCGACGTGCTGGTCAGCGCGAACTTCCGGTCGCTGAACCCCGCGAATGCGCTGCCCGGCCTCGTCGGTAGTGTGTCGGCCACCAACGGGGCATCGCTCAACGCCAACGCCCCAGTTGCGAACACCGCCATCCAGGCGTCACTCGGTCGCCTGCCAGGGGTCGCGCTCGCCAACGGGACGACGACGATCAACCTGCTGCGGCCGGGAGAGCTGTATCCGGACGAGCGGGTCAATCAGCTCGACATGCGTCTTGCCAAGATCCTGCGCTTCGGCAGCCGGCGCGCGGACATCGGCATCGACGTATATAACCTGTTCAATTCCAGCGACGTGACCGCATTCGATCAGGCGTTCACCGTCAATCCCACGGCGACGCAGCGGTTCCTGTTCCCCACGTCGATCGTGGCGCCGCGGTTTGCGCGGTTCAACCTGACGCTGAGTTTCTAAATCCCCTTGCGGCGGTGTGACGCGTCTGACTCGAACGATCAGACGCGTCCACCCGCCCGCGTGAATTCCCGCCGCGGCCATGCACAAATAACTTTGCATGGTAAAGTTTATCGATGTCGAGACGCCGAACGGAAACGTGGCTCGCCGTGTGCGCCGTGGCCGTTGGGCTCCTGATCACCGGGATTCTGGGGATGTGGGGATACATGAGCGTCACCTCGAAGCCCCACCATCCAAATCCGCAGGACGCGCCGTCCGTTGCGAAGGGCACGCCGGCGCAACAGTGGACCGCCGCGGTCAGCCGGGGCCGGCAGATTGCGCGTGCGGCTCTCACCGACCAGAACCTCCCGGGACTGTCCGTCGCCGTCGGTGCCGGCGGCGTGGTCGTGTGGGCCGAAGGCTTCGGCTGGGCGGATCTGGAAAAGCAGCTGCCCGTCTCTCCGGACATGCGGTTCAGGATCGGCACCGCATCGGCGGCTCTCACCTCGGCCGGGG
>Ga0209486_10001472_pt1 | contig 10228 bp, 10 predicted proteins | sample NCCompost_FD_187518 | JGI IMG/M metagenome (GOLD analysis project Ga0209486, IMG submission 187518) | Agricultural soil microbial communities from Utah to study Nitrogen management - NC Compost (SPAdes) (version 2) | ecosystem: Environmental > Terrestrial > Soil > Agricultural land | place... | reverse complement strand
GACGACGACGTCGAGGTTGAGCACGGCCGCGATCGCGCCGCGGCTGCCGCGTGTCGTGTAGACGCTCGGACAGTCGTAGCCGTGCCGCCGCAGCCACTTCTGCGTCTGCTTCTGGACGGTGGAGCCGCGGGTCGGCGGCCGTTGTGTGAGGAAAATTACTTCCCACCGCCGCCGGTCGGCGATCTGTGCCAGGCGCGCGACGATGCCCGGCTCGGTCTCGGCGAGCCCGTCCCAGAAGTCGTGGGTACCGGCAACCCCCCGCCAGAGCGTTTCCGTCTGCTCGCGGGTCAGTGCCAATTGCGGCGGCACGATAAACGGGGCGGGTGGTTCCTGCTCGAGCGAGTCTTCGAGCGCCTGCGCGGTTGCCGCCTCCTGTCGGGTAAACATGCGTTCCGCCTCGATCGAGAGGGCGGCGTGCATGTCGGCCAGCACCCCGTCCATGTCGAAGGCGATCCGCAGCACCGGGCCGGCCCCGGTCACCGGCCCCCCAGCTGTTCGAGGGCGAGGCGCGCGGCTTCCTGCTCGGCCTCCTTCTTGGCTTTCCCGCTGGCGGTGCCGAGCACCTCGCCGGCGACAACGACGGCAATCGTGAATTCCTTGCGATGATCGGGGCCCGATTCGGCCGCGACGCGATACTCGGGCAGCGGCCGGCCGAGCGCCTGGAGTCGCTCCTGCAGCGCCGACTTGTAGTCCTGCCCCACCACCGGTTCGCCGGCGCCGGACTCGATCGCGTCGGTGAGCTCGCGCTCGAGGAAACCGGCGGCCGCCGCCAACCCGCCATCCAGGTAGAGCGCCGCGATCAGCGCCTCATACCCGTCGGCCAGCAGCGCCTGCTTGAACCGGCCGCCGGTCTTTTCCTCGCCGCGGCCGAGCAGCAGGTGATCGCCGAGCTGAATCTGTTCGGCGCGCCGCGCCAGCGCCTGGGTCGAGACCACCGACGCCTTGATCTTCGACTTCTGTCCTTCGTTGTAATGGGGGTACTTCCGGAACAGCATCTCGGCCACCACCAGGCCCAGCACCGCGTCGCCCAGGAACTCGAGCGATTCGTTGTCGGCGACGCCGCCGCTCGCATCCTCGGCCGCCCGTGATTTGTGCGTCAGCGCGTGCTCGAGCAGGCCACGGTCGCGAAACCGGTAGCCGATGCGTTCCTGCAGCTCCTCGAACTCGTCGCGCAGCCGGACGACCCGGGAACCGACGTCTTCGCGATGACTGATGATGACCCGCTCGGCCTCCGGCGCGATCTCTTCCGCCACGGCGATCCGGATGTCGCCGAGCGCGTTGACCGCCATCGGCCAGATCGCCTGGGGGTTGCCGGAGATCCGGAAGCTCGAAATCCCGTGGCTGTCGAGCAGGGCGGTGACGACCGACGCCTCGATATCGGACGTCGTCGTGAACACGACGCGCGGCGCCATCACTCGATCCGGATCAGGACCCAGGTCATGTCGTCATGCTGCGCCTGGGCGCCGGCAAAGGCGTCCACCTCGTGGCGCATCCGCTCGCGCAGCGCCTCGAACGGCAGCGCCCCATGGGCCTGGATGAGGGCCGCGAGCCGCTGTTCGCCAAACCACTCGCCGGTGTCATTGGTTGCGTCGGTCACTCCGTCGGTATACAGGACGAACAGGTCGCCGGCCGCCAGCGGGGTCGTCACCTCCTCCAGCAGCTGATTGAACCTCTCTCCATTGTCGATCTGAAGGCCCAGGACCAGTCCATCCGGCGTCAGCGTCCGCACCTGCCCTGCGCCGTTGGACCCGCACGGCAGGTGCAGCAGTGGACAGTGGCCGGCCCGCGCGTGCGTCAGCGTCCGCGCCTCGAGGTCGATGACCGCGTAGGTCATGGTGATGAAGCTCCGCCGATCGAGCTGCCTGGCGAGGATGCGATTGGCGTCGATGAGCAGAGCCCGCGGCGACCGATGCCGCTGGCTGAGCGACAGCATCAGTCCCTTGAGCTCGGCCATATAGAGCGCCGCAGATGTGCCTTTTCCCGAGACGTCGGCGATCAGGACGCCGAGCCGCCGATCGTCGATCTCGAAGAAGTCGTAATAGTCGCCCCCCACCTCGCGCGCCGGCTCGCAGTAGCCGGTCAGCGCCAAGCCCGGTATTCGCACCGGCCCCTGCGGGAGCAGCGACATCTGGATGTCTCTGGCGATTTTCAGCTCCTGCTCCAGCCGTTCCTTCTCGGCCTTCTGCCGCAGGAGGTCCTCGACGCTCGCCGTCATCGAGTTGAACGAGCCGGCCAGCTCCCCGAGCTGGTCGGGCCGGCGGATCGGGATGCGGTGTGAGAAATTGCCCTGGCGAATCCGTTCGGTGCCTTCAAACAGGTCGTGCACGGCCCCCGTAATCGTCCGGGCCAGGCCCAGGCCCATGGCGAGCGCGGCGATTTCAATCACGAAGAACAGCGCGCCGACGCCGGCGACGAGCACCAGCAGGAACTGGCTGAAGTCAAACGTGCCGGTCGGCGCGGACGGCCCGCCGGCGATCTGTCGATAGACGTCTTCCACGTTCAGCCGAAACGGCACGGTCGTCCGGTGTTGCGCGCCGGTCGGCCACTCGGTCGCGTCGAGAAACGTGACCCACGCCAGCGGCGTCCCGCTGCCGTCGCCGGCCGTCAGGTCGGCATGAAAGGGCAGATCCACGACCGCCGCTCCGCCGCCGCCGATCCAGGCGACGGCGCGAGCCGCCAACGTCTCGGGCTCGTCCTCCCCGACGATGACGAGGCCGGCGTAATCGGTGTCGCGTCGCACCCACGCGGGTATCTGATCTCGTGAGGCCATCGTCTTCGAGGCGCCGCGAGGGACGCCTGCCCCCGGATCGGTAGCCACAAGACGCGCCAGCGCCCGAGCCTCACTGCTGAGGGCGGCGGCGCGGCTGCGGACCATGTACCCGCCGACGTTGAAAAACAGCAGCAGGCCGCACAACAGGAAGAACGCGGCGATCAGGACCGCGGGAATGACGCCGATGAAGATGTAGGAGATGGTCAGTTTGCGGCGCACCCGCCAGAGCAGCCGCCTGTTGATGGCGCGCAGCAACGGGATTGCCGCGAGGAGCGCGCCGGCGAACAGCAGCAGGCCGGCGATCGTCGCAAACACCGCGAGCACGGGCTCCAACTATACGACGCGCCGCGGCACCCGGGCTTCAGGAGTGTAGTAGTCTGGGTTCTCGTGAAGCTCCGCGCGAACGCCCGTTTCAGCACGATTTGCATCCACGCCGGCCAGGAGCCGGACCCCGCCACCGGCGCCATCATCACGCCGATCTACCAGACGTCGACCTACGTTCAGGACGCGCTCGGGGTGCACAAGGGCTTCGAGTACGCCCGGACGCAGAACCCGACCCGCTCGGCGTTCGAAGCCAACCTCGCGGCAATGGAACATGGCACGGCGGCGTTCGGGTTCGCGTCGGGCATGGCCGCCACCGGCGCCGTCATGACGCTGCTCAAGTCAGGCGACCACGTGGTCGTCACCGACAACACCTACGGGGGCACGTACCGCCTGTTCGAGCGGGTGCTCCGGAAGTACCAGCTCGACTTCACCTACGTGGATACGTCGCAGCTCGGGGAGATCGAGCGGGCCATCCGGCCGGCCACGAAGCTGCTGTTCCTCGAGACCCCGACCAACCCGGTGCTGAGGATCACCGACCTGGCGGGCGCCTGCACCATTGCCCACGGCCACGGGATCCCGGTGGCGGTGGACAACACCTTCGCCAGCCCCTGCGTGCAGCGGCCGATCGATTTCGGCGCCGATCTCGTCATTCACAGCACCACGAAGTTCCTGAACGGACACTCCGACAGTGTGGGCGGCGTGGTAATCGCCGTGCGGGACGACCACGTCGAGTGGTTCAGGTTCGTGCAGAACGCCGAGGGCGCCATCATCGGGCCGATGGACGCCTGGCTGGTGCTGCGCGGCACCAAGACGTTGCCGATCCGGATGGAGCGGCACAATGCCAACGCCATGGTGATCGCCGACTTCCTCGCCGGGCATCCCAAGGTGAAACGGGTGCACTACCCCGGACTGGCCTCGCATCCTCAACACGACCTGGCGCGGCGGCAGATGCAGGGGTTCGGCGGGATCGTCTCGTTCGAGATGGGTTCCCTCGAGCGGGCGCGCACCGTGCTCAACAGCGTGGAGCTGATGGCGCTGGCCGAGAGCCTGGGGGGCGTCGAAACGCTGATCAGCCACCCGGCGTCGATGACGCACGCCTCGGTGCCGACGGATCGCCGCCAGCAGATTGGGGTGACCGACGACATGATACGCATCTCGGTCGGGATCGAGGACGTGGACGACCTCAAGGAAGACCTCGAGCAGGCGCTCGAACGCGTCTAACCCGCCGTCCCTGAGAAAATCGGCACTGTGCTGACCCAACTCGTCGACCTGCTGCTCCACTCCGACGTCTACCTGCAACAGCTGGTTGCGACCTACGGGATCTGGATCTACGGAATCCTGTTCGCCATCGTCTTTGCCGAAACCGGCCTCGTGGTGACGCCCTTTCTGCCGGGCGACTCGTTGCTGTTCGCGGCCGGCGCCCTGGCCGGGAGTGGATCGCTCAACCCGATGGTGACGGTAGCGCTGCTGATCGTGGCGGCGATCGCCGGCGACGCGGTGAACTATTCGATTGGCCGGGCCGCGGGCACGCGAATCATCCAGCGCGCGCGGGTGGACCCGCGGTGGGGACGCTGGGTCCGTCCGGAATACGTCGACCGGGCGCACGAGTTCTTCGAGCGGCAGGGGGGCAAGGCGATCGTCCTGGCGCGTTTCGTGCCGATCGTCAGGACGTTCGTGCCGTTCGTCGCCGGGGTGGCGGAGATGTCTTACCCCGCCTTCGCGCTCTACAACGTGACCGGGGCGATCTTGTGGGTGGTGGTCTGCGTCGGCGCCGGGTACCTGTTCGGCCAGGTGCCGATGGTCAGGGACAACTTCTCGCTGGTGGCGCTGGGGATCGTCTTCGTCTCGCTCCTGCCGATGCTGATCGAATACCTCCGGCACCGCGGCCGGAGCCCGGCTTCCTAGCGAGTCGAGTCGCGGACCCAGTCGCTGTAAGCGGCGCTCGCCTCGCCTTCGAGCCGGATGAACTCAGGAAGTTCGTACGGATGCAGCTGGCGCAGCCGCGCCTCGAGCGCCGCCACCCGTTCCGGGGCGGTTTTAATGAGAAGCTGCTGTTCGCGGTCCTGCTCGACACTCCCCTTCCAGCGGTAAATCGAGGTCATCGCCGGCAGCACGTTGACGCAGGCGGCGAGGCGCTCCTCGACCAGCGTCCGAGCGAGCGCGGCGGCGTCGGCGTCGGCGCCAAGGGTGGTGAGAACAAGGACGAGCTTCACGGTTGGGGCTTGTACTTTTCTGTCGAATACGGTACTTAGGGCTTGTACGCGCGATCGAAACGCGCTATTGTTTCACAGCGTTGAAAACGACTTCCGCATCCACCGGGCAACCCCGCCGCCGCAGCCGGCGCGTCCTGCAGTACGTGTTTCTGGCAGCCGGGTGCGTGCTGGTGATCGACGCGCTGGTGGGCGACAAGGGGTTGCTGGCGATGATCCAGGCGCGCCAGGAGTTCCGGGCGCTTGAGCAGTCGCTCGCCGAGGTGCGCGCCGAGAATACGCGCCTGCGGGACGAGGCGCGGCGTTTGCGCGAGGACCCGCAGGCGGTCGAAGATCTGGCCCGCCGCGAGCTCGGGTTGATGAAACCGGGCGAAAAGCTGTTCATCATCAAGGACGTCGTGCCCAAAGATCCGCAGTAGTTCCCTTCCAGATCGACCGTTCGCGTGTTACATTGAAGATTCCCAGTTGGTAGCTGGTAGCCGGTAGTCGGTAGCCGCGTGGCCACGACCTACTAGCTACACGCTACGAGCTTCTGTCGCGGGGTGGAGCAGTCCGGTAGCTCGTTGGGCTCATAACCCAAAGGTCGGGGGTTCAAATCCCCCCCCCGCAACCAAAGCGATTTTTGACGAGAGGTCGCCTTGCGGCGACCTTTTCTCGTTTGTGGGGGCGCCACGCGCCCGCCACATGATCCTTCAACCTCAAATAGGAGCGGGCCAACGAATGACAGGAACAATCAAGACTCTTCGTGCAGACAAGGGATTCGGCTTTATTCGCGATGCCGCCGGGAAGGAAGTGTTCTTCCACGCCAGCGCCATCTTTGGCGAGGGCATCGACAACCTCCGCGAAGGCGACGGTGTCGAGTTCGACCTCGGCGACACCGGTCCGAAGGGGCCTCGAGCCTCGAGTGTCCGCCGAACCACCACCTAGACCCGGGATCGAAGACTTCGGCAATCAGCTTGCGCATCGCTGCTCGCTCGTCTCGGAGGAAGTAGTCCACCTCGGCAAGCACCAGCGCCGGCGGGATTTGAACCGCTATCTACCGCAACCACGGCGCCTCCGGCGCCGCGTTGCTCCACTGTCCCCCGCAACCACGGCGCCTCCGGCGCCGCGTTGCTCCACTGTCCCCCGCAACCAACCTTCACTCACCCTTGCCAACGTTTCGCGTGAGCTACGGTTGTCGCGCCGAAGCGATGCCAGTCGCGAAGGCGGACCTCTTGCCGCTTTCCAGAACCCGCGCTCCGGCTGGGATACACTCCCGCCATGACCGCACTTCATCGCCTTCTGTCACTGGTGGTCCTGATCACAGTCGCGGGCGCGTCCAGTCTCGCCGCGCAGGATCTCGCCATCAACAACGTCCGCATCATCGTCGGCACCGGCCAGGTGATCGAGCAGGGGACGATCGTGATCCGGGGCGGGCGGATTGTGTCAGCGGCGGCCGGCAATGCCGCCGCGCCAGGGGTGCGCGCGCTCGACGGCAAGGGGCTGACCGCCATCGCCGGCTACATCGACGCCCATCGCCACATCGTGCAGGGCGGCCGTGGCGCCGGTGGCGCCGACACATGGCTGAAGAACGACGCGCCGGCCCGCATGCAGGAATTCCTGGAAGCCGGCTATACCACGTTGATGTCGGCCGGCGGCGCTGCAGAGCCCGTTGTCGCGCTCAAGAAGGCGATCGACAGCGGTCAGATCAAGGGACCGCGCATCATCCCGTCGGGGCCGCTGCCGCTCGGCGAGAACGCGACGCCGGAGGCGGCCCGCGAAACCATTCGCAAGCTGGCGGCGGCAGACATCCACTTCACCGGAGAGATCAACGTCAACTCCTTCATGCCCGATCCGAAGCAGCTGGACGCGCTCGCCGCGGCCATCGACGAAGGGAAGAAGGTCGGCGTGGACGTCGCCATCCATGCATCCAGCGTGGTGGCGATGCGCGCCGCCGTCAAACTCGGCGTCCCCAAGCTGGTGCACACGCCGCACTTTCAGTGGATGTCCGACGCCGACGCGCAACTGGTGAAAGCCGCGGGCTCGCAGGTGTCGTCATGCACGGGGTTCGGCGCGCCGGTCTTCAACGTGTTCAACAAAGAGAATGTCCCGACGTTCCGGGACGGCGGGAAATGGCCAGACACGATTATCGACGGTGAAGGGCGCGGCCGCGAGGCCGGGTACAAGGCGGTGAACGGGCGCACGCTGTTCGACAACGGCGTCGTCTACGGCTTCTGCACTGACACGGGCTACCTGCCAGCGTGGGGACTCCATCAGGAGCTGCGGGTCTTGAACCTGATGTTCTCGCCGCTCGACCTGGTCAAGGTGCTCGGACCCAACAGCGCTTCATGGATCAACATGGGAAAAGATCTTGGAACGCTCGAGGCGGGCAAGATCGCCGACATCGTGCTGCTGGGTGGCAACCCGCTCGGCGGGACGCCGCTGAATGGCTACTGGGACTTTCTGAACGTCCAGGTCACGATCAAGGGCGGGCAGGTGCTGGTGGACAAGCGCGCCGCAAAATAGAAGAGAGAGTTCTTTTCATGTCCGACAAGAAGACAATCGCGGTCATCGGCGCGACCGGAGCGCAAGGCGGGGGCCTCGTGCGCGCCATCCTCGCCGATCCCGAGCGGAGATTCACTGCGCGGGCAATCACGCGTAAGACCGATTCCGAAAAGGCGCGTGCGCTGACCGCGGCGGGCGCGGAGGTCGTGGCCGGCGACGCCGACGCCCCGGCGAGCCTCGAGCGGGCCTTCGCCGGCGCCTACGGGGCCTTTCTGGTGACGAACTTCTGGGAGCACTTCTCGGCCGAGCGCGAGTTGAAACAGGCGGCGGCGATGGCGCGGGCGACGAAGGCCGCGGGCGTTGCGCACGCGGTCTGGTCAACGCTCGAAGATACGCGCCTCGCGTTCCCGCTCGACGACCCGCGCCTCAAGACCCTGCAGGGCAAGTACAAAGTCCCGCACTTCGATGCCAAGGGCGAGGCCGACGCGGTCTTCGCCGCCGAGGCGGCGCCGACCAGCTACCTCATGGCCGCCTTCTACTGGGAAAACTTCATCTACTTCGGTCAGGGCCCGCGAAAGAGTCCGGACGGCAACCTCGTGCTCGCGCTGCCGCTCGGCGGCGGCAAGCTGCCGGGGATCGCGGCCGAAGACATCGGCAGGTGTGCGTACGGCATCTTCCGCCGCGGGCCGGAGGCGGTCGGCCAGCGGTTTGGCATCGCCGGCGACGTGCTCACCGGCCCCGAGTACGCCGCTGCCTTCTCGCGTCACCTGGGCGTACCAGTCTCGTTCTACGACATGCCATTCGACGACTACCGGGCGCTCGGCTTTCCGGGCGCGGACGACATGGGAAACATGTTCGAGCACCACGCTATCCTCGGCGAGGCATTCCGCCGCGACCGTTCCCCGGAGGTCGCGCGCGCGCTGAATCCGGCGCTCCAGACGTTCGATGTCTGGTTACGCGCGAATGCATCGCGCGTCCCGCTCGGCTGACACGCAAGTTCCAACCATGACCCGCGCGACAGTCACGTGTTCGTGATCCAAGCGTGACTTACGCCGACGAGCGCCGGCACTAGACTGGGCAGATGCCCCGGCCTGACGCTCGACCTCCCGGGCCATTGGTCGCGTGGGTCGAACAGTCCCTTGGCGGCTCTGCCCGAGTAGTGGGGTTGAAGCGGCTCACCGGCGGTCTCACATCGATCGTTCACCGGTTGACGGTCGAGCGGAACGGCCGTCGCGAGGAGTACGTGCTGCGCTGGTGGGTGCCCGACAGCGAGTGGGAGCAGTGGATTGCTCGCGCGGTGCCACTGGAGACATCGGTCCTCGCGAAGCTCGAAGCCAGCGGCATCCCAGCCCCGCGTGTGATCGGCTCGACCACCGACGCAGCGCTCGGCGGTCCAGCCGTCCTCATGACGCGTGTGCCTGGGAAGGTGCACCTGATGCCTCACGATCGAGAACGTTGGCTGCGGCAGATGGCGCAGATGCTCGCGCGCATCCATGCTCTCGCCCTCGACGGCAAACGGTTCGAATCGTGGCTCGACCGCAGCCAGCTGTCGCCTCCGCCTGACGCGTCACGCCCCGACGTGTGGAAGGAAGCCATCGCGCTGGTTGTCGAGGAGCGCGCGCCGACGCGCACCTGTTTTCTGCATCGCGACTACCAGCACTTCAACATGCTCTGGTCGCGCGAGCGACTGACCGGCGTCGTGGACTGGAGCGAGGCGTGCCTCGGGCCTCCAGAGGTCGACGTGGGCCATTGTCGCCTTAACCTCACGGTCCTCTTCTCGGCGGATGTGGCCGATCGCTTTCTTGCGATCTACGAAGCCGAATCGGGGCGGAGGGTCGACGCGTGGTGGGATGTTCACGCGCTCCTGGCGTATGGGCCTTTGTGGAAGCAGTTCCTTCCGATTCAGATCGACGGCCGCGCGCCGCTGGACATCGAGGGGATGACGGGGCGAATGGAGGAGGTGCTCGAACGCGCTCTGCACCGACTCTGAGCGTTGGTCAGTCCTTCCACCACCCGAAGACGTTGCCGCCCAGCGACCAGCGGGGTACCCGCTCGACCTCGGCGCCGTGCCCGCGAACCCAGTAGTCGAGCTTTTCCTTGAACAACCCGTTCGCCAGGTCGACGTCAACGACGGCGTTCACCAGATCGAGGAGCGCTTCCTCTCCCTTCGGAACGATGATGGCGATCGGGACGCTGCCAAGGTTCGGGGTTGGGACGACGGCTGAGAACTGAGGCCACATCAGGCTGTACGCGGAAGCGCGATCGAGTCCGGTCAGCATCGCGTCGTACCGGCCGGGCGGCGCTTCGAGGAACTCGGGGATCGAATCGACCGGAGTCACCTCGGCGTTCGGCACAAACGCCGTCAACCGATCCATGAACTCCCGTTCGCGGAACACCGCGATTCGCGGGGAGGGCAACTCGCGGATGCGCTCGAGGCTTG
>Ga0209486_10001471_pt1 | contig 10230 bp, 6 predicted proteins | sample NCCompost_FD_187518 | JGI IMG/M metagenome (GOLD analysis project Ga0209486, IMG submission 187518) | Agricultural soil microbial communities from Utah to study Nitrogen management - NC Compost (SPAdes) (version 2) | ecosystem: Environmental > Terrestrial > Soil > Agricultural land | place: USA... | reverse complement strand
ACTTAAGAGCGCGGTCTCAAGCGAACATTTGACGCCGTCGCGCGGCGGCAGCCTCGCCAGCCGGACGACAAGCGAGCCCGTCACACATGGTGTCGTTGTTTGCACGAATTGCCATGCGCGATTTGCGGAGGGCGTTAAATTTTGTGGCAGCTGCGGCAATACTTCGTTTCAAACGCTGACTGCAGCGCTTTCGCTGGCCCAGGTTAACCGGCCAGCGCAACCGGAACCGCAAACAATCAACTGCGCCCGCTGCGGACAAACGTACCCGCGCGGAACTCGCTTCTGTGGACGCTGCGGCATTCCCATTGGTACATCTTCACTCGATTGGAAAGCACCACGACCGGTCGAGGTGCTTTGTAAGCACTGCGGCGCCAGCTACCCGGCTGCGTCTCGTTTTTGCGGCGGGTGCGGAAAACCACTTAACCCTTGAGCGCAGCAACAGATTCCAGTAAGGTCAGGCAGCAATCGGGTTTCAGGAGCCGGGTGTCGGGCGCCGGGTATCGGATTCGCGATCAGCTTTAAAGTTTTAGGTTTCAGGTACCGGGTGTCGAGTTCGAATTTCTCTGGTCGGGATCGTCCTGCAAAGCTAACCAGCACCGACTCAATATGACTGAACCCTAAATCCTAAACCCGATACCCGATACCCGATGACCCAAGAGCGAGTTCCAAATGAAACGGTGCCCCAGCTGTAATCGAACCTACACCGAGCCGTCGCTTAACTTCTGTTTGGAAGACGGAACTCACCTGGTTAGTACCGGCGTTCCTCGTCCCGCGGCCACCGACCGTTACGCGTCACCGCGCAATACTAATGAACCACCGCCCACGGAAATTTACCCTGCGGGTGCACCGCTGCTAAACCAGGTTCCGGAGATGATGCCGCCGCGCGCCGCGCCGCAATGGTCGCCACCACCGCAAACGGTTCCAGTGAAAAAGTCCAATGCTGTCTGGTGGGTGCTTGGGGGAATTGCAGTCGTTGGCGTGCTGGGTGTTGGCTTAGTCGTAGTAATCCTGGCGCTGGCCAGCATGGATACCAACACGAACAATTCGAACGTAAACTCTAATTCAGTTTTTGTTAATAACAATCGTAGCGCAACCAATACCAGTCCTTCTGAAAACAACCTGAATTCAAATGTCTCGAACTCCAATCCCGAATCCCATCGGCCGTTAGCACTGAACGACGATTTTGAGTCCAAAAGATGGCGCACCGGCACTTTTGAATTTGGAGAGATCTGGTACGCCGATGACGAATTTCACATGCGCGCGAAAGAGAAAATGTATCTAGTAATGTATGCGCCCAGCGCCGACTACACGACCGAGAACGCGCGCGTGCGAGTAACAGCGCGCAGCGTGGACGGTGTGTCGCCCGCTTCCGGCTATGGCTTGATCGTGCATGGCGAAAAGTCTGCGGACGGCTCTCTCGAGGATTACGCGCTTTTGATCTATACAGGCAGCGAACCTCAGTACCAGGTTGTGATCCATAAGAACGGTCTGCAAAAAACACTTGTGCCGTGGACAAAGTCGTCCATCATTCGCTCGGGCACCAATCCCAACCAATTGGAGATTCGCTCGCAAGCAGACGAACTTTCGTTTTATGTGAATGGGCGCTACCTCACGCGCATCACCGATACAGAAAACAACAAACGTGGCGTCGCCGGGCTCTATACAAGCGAGACCAGCGAAGTTGCTTTTGATGATCTGGAAATTACCCGGTAGCGGCCGCCGGCCCCTCTAACGCAATGCAAGTCAATCTCCGAGTCTTGGCCGGACCTTATAAAGGCCGGGTCTTTCCTTTCGAGGAGCACGACACTTTTCTGATTGGCCGCAACAACGAAGCTCATCTTTGCCTCCCTGACGATCGCTTCTTTTCCCGCAATCATTGTCTGTTGGAGATCGATCCACCCCGCTGTTTTCTGCGCGACCTGGGTTCCACTAACGGCACGTTTGTTAACGGCAAACGAGTGAGCGAGACTTTTCTAAGACATGGCGATCAAATTCAAGGTGGAGCTACGGTGCTGATGATCGAAGTTAGCTCCGGATGGGAAAGAGAGGAAACTGTTAGTGGCCGGCCCGCTGTCGTAATTGTTGAGTGCCTCAACTGCGGACGCCGGGAACAGGCTCAGGCATCTACTCCAAACGAGCATCTAACTTTTCTTTGTGAAGACTGTCGCGCTGAGCTGAAGCGTTCACCGCAGCCGATCCCTGGATACGAAATGGTGCGCGTGCTCGGACGCGGCGGAATGGGTTGTGTCACCCTCGGACGGGAAAAGAAATCCGGACGTGCCGTTGCCATAAAGACTTTGCTTCCCGAGGCGGCCGTCAGCGATAAAGCCATGCGGCGCTTCATGCGTGAGATTGAAGTCGCTGCGACGCTGAAACACCCTCACATCGTTCAGTTTCTCGATCGCGGCACTCATAACGGCGTCGTCTTTTTGATCACAGAGTTTGTAGACGGACCTGACGCGGCAAAACTTGCGGACGCACGCGGCGGCCTTTTGCCTTATCCCCTGGCAATAACGATCGTTTCCCAGGTCCTTGAGGCCCTCACCCACGCGCACACTCACGGTTTCATCCACCGTGACATCAAGGATCAGAACATTCTGGTTTGCGATTCCGGAACTAGTCCGAAGGCAAAACTCACGGACTTTGGTCTGGCGAAGAATTTTGCGCAGTCAGGGATGAGTGGCGTGACGATGGCTGGTGAAGCTGCGGGCACGATTGCTTATATGGCGCCCGAGCAACTGCGAAATTTTCGCGACGTCAGACCGCAGTCAGACATTTATGGCTTGGGAATGACGGCCTACAGTTTACTCTCCGGCGAGATAGCGCTCGATCTCGCCGGCAAGTCGAGCGTCGCGGAAACAGTTAAAGCAATCTTTGAGCAACCGTCGATTCCGCTCGCTCAGCGCGCCCCGCAGTTACCGAAAGTGCTGTGCGAGGTCATTGATCGCGCCCTTCATAAAGATCAGACGCAACGCTGGCAGTCAGCCGGAGCCATGTTGACGGCGCTGCGCCATTCGGCTTGATCAGCTTTGCCTTATTGCGACGCTACGCGTCGATTTCCGGAGAAGGCCACTTTTAGCGCAGCGTCATTTGACCGATCGACTTGCTCACTGTTGCGATCTGCAATTTCCAGTTTTCAATCGGCGTTCCCTTGGTTTGCAAGTTGGACGTCAGATAATAGAGACGGCGTGTTGCCGGCTCATTGGGCGCCTCGCGGAAACGGTCGTTGAGATAATAAGGAGGGATGCTCTGGTAATAGAGTGTCGCCTTCACATTTAGTTTCGTTACATTTATTCCCTGAAGCGGCACTTCATAGCGAACTATGTTAGTTCCACTTCCGTTGGCATAAGCGGGGTCATTTCCCACTTTCACCGGGTGAGTTTCATGCAGGAATGCTTCAGGTATGTAAGGCTTCTTGTCAGGCCGGAGCGGGCCGGTTTTGCTCCAGCCGTAAGGCAGCAACCGATTGTCTTTGAGCTGATAATCGCGCCTGATAAAGCTGGTGGTCATTGCGCAATTGACGTTTAGATTTAACTCTTCATAAATCTGCACTTGATCCTGGCGAGAGATTGCGACGCCGGCCCCCTTCTCCAGGTCCCAGAAGTAATGCGGCTGGTAATACTGCGGATTGATACCTGGCAGATAGTTGTTATTGCAGGGAGTCGGATAATCGTGGTTCGCAGGCTTAGTGCCGTCATTGTAAACGTCGAACAGTTCTGAGGGCAGCCTTTGGTTGTTGCTGCTGCCGCCGTTCATGATCACTCCCAACTCATTGGTGCAGCCGGAGCACCAGACAGTTTCTCCCTTCGTCTCATCGACGACTCGTAACTCCAGAAACGCGCGACGAAATCCCACACCGCTCGGCAGCCGGTGTCCGGTCTTATTAGTAACCATCACGTCGGCAAGTAGTGTTTGCTTGCTAATCTTCATGGGTAAGATCGCTACCTCGGCAGTGGCATTTTGTGCCTGCTCGACGAAAGCGTCGATGGCCGTGGACAAATCATTGAGACCTGACATGTAGTCGCTCTGCCTAACACCGAGAATCGGATTCGCCAGCTGGCTCCCATTAGAGTTGTAAGGCGACATGTACTGGCGAAACATTTCCAGCAGTGTGACATTAAGGCCTTGAAGTTGATGACGCCGGAAACCTTTATCTCGGAACCTCACGCGGATCTTCTCCGCACTTAAGCGATTGCCAGTCTGCGGATACTGATCATCCTCGATGAACGCCATGGGCTGCTTGATCAAGGGCACGCTCAATGTCCCGGTTGAGTTGCTGTACTTCGTTTCCATATGGCAATCCTGGCAGGTACGCGCCTGGGGATTGTTTCCGACTTCGTCCTGGTATCCGCTGTTCAGCCATTCAAGATAGGTTACCTGTTCGAGGTGAGGCTTACCCGGATCGAGAGTGGGATTATCCATTATCGGCAGATTAATTGTGTGGCAGTTACCGCACATGCGCGACTTCTGGATATACGGGTCGTGTTTCGGCTTGATCCCCAACGAGTTGTTCATGGGATCGGTAACAATTTCCTCGTCCAAAAAAGGACCAAAGATTTGATCAGCTCCGCCCACGGTGAAGTTCCCGGTAATGTTCGCCTTCAGGAAACTCGTCAGCGGATCGGTTTCACCCCTCGCGGGCTTGTCTTCGACGATCCGGTGACAAGCCATACAGCTGACGCCGTCGCGAGCTAGTGCGCCGTAGATATAAGCTTTGGGATTGTCTGGTTTTAGATCGTCATAAGTGGCGTAAATCAATTCCGGCTTGAAATCGCCCTGGTTCATCCCACCATGATCATCGTCGAGGCGCCGCTTGCCCATGACGCCATGACACTTGAAGCAGATGTTGCTTACGCCTTTGATTGCAGCCTCCATTTTCGGCTTGTTGTTTTTGAAGAAGTCCCGCAAGAAGGCTATTTCGCTATCCAGTTGCGCGTAAAAGATCGGATCACGTCCGGCGAGACCCATGGGCGACCAGCGCCACTCGCCGAAAGGGGAAACATTCATCGTTGGTGTAGAGCCATCCGGTTGTTTCGCGCCGGTGTAAATCATCACGCCGCCATAAGTGCCGCCGCTGTGGCAGCCCATGCAAGAGTCGGAAGTGAGAAACTGATTCGGGTTTGGCGACGGTAGGGGCGAGGGCGATGAGCCAATGTTTTGCGGAAAGATGTGATCAAACGTCTCCCCGGGTATTTTGCGCACGCTTTCTTCGGACACGGGAGAGATCGAATTGAAGAAGGCGACAAACTTCGGATCGGGAGTGGCCGTAGAGTCGGCAACTGATTTCGTTTTGAGAAGCTCCAATTGCCGTGCAGGATCCGGCGGCGGAGTTGTATGCCCGGCTGTTGGTTCGCCAAAGTCGCTCACGGCGGATTCTTTGCAGGGAGCTGGCGGCGCTGGGGGATGTGGCGCGGGTGCGGAAGCCCATGAGAGATCGACAAAATAGCTGTCAGGCTCACCGGGAAACCCCTTGATATTCCGGTCATAACTAAATGTGTGTTCTTTCTCGGCAGAGGCGTGGCAGCGGAGACAATAGAGCCCAAACCCCGCGTACGGAACGGCAAAAGGAGGATTGTTGTTGTCCATACATTGCGTGGCCCAGAACTCACCCCAGTACCAACCATCTTTCGATCCCTTTGAGTCCTTGATCATGATCGTCCACCCACTAATGCTCGCTGGTGAAGTCTGGATCCGATACCGGGCTGCCGGCGGTTGATATTGTTCTTTGACGATCATGGCGCCGTCTGGAATCACATCATCGGGATTTGTCCGCATGAGCCATTTGATGACACCTGGCGAATAGTAGATTTTTACCGTCGGGTGCACACCATAACTAACGCCATTAACAAATGGTCCGGTGTCTCGAAGCGCCTTGTCCTCACACCAGGTCAGCTTTCTATACTTGCCACTGACGAGAAAGTCTTTTACCCGGGATTGAAAGTCAGGGAGCCTGTTCGGCAGAAACGAACTGGGCAGAGGTAGACCACTCTCCTCACCGCCCGCACACGGCGATACCTGCATGCCGCCCGGCTGTAACGTCTCCAGGTGCTTTGCACCCGCGGCCTTCTGTCCCGCAGTCGAGTGAAGAGAACCTAAGAGGATCAGCGAGCCGAGGAACAAGCCAATTGGTATTGCGATTCTGTAGTGGATAAGCATGATCAGGCCCCCTAATTCAGAAGGAACGCTTCAGGCTGAAATGTGTTTTCGAATTAGCGAGGACTGCGACCAATCGAGGCTTAGCTTATATACCTTGCTCGCCAAAATTGAAAGAGTGAGTGGTACTGCTTCAGTTTGGCGGCGAACGTTCTGAGAAAAATACGCCGAAGGCGTTGGCAAATTCCAGCCCAGGGTTGCTTCAACCCTGGGATATGGGATGGTTAGGAAAGAAGAAAACGCTGAAAGCGTTTTGTTAGGTGAGTGTCAAATTCCTTCAGAGGTCGAAAAATTATAGTCCCCTATTCTACCCAGGGTTTGAGTCAACCCTGGGCTAGAGTTAGTGAACGCCTTCGGCGTAAATGCGACCTGCACCAATACCAGCGCGGTGGTGCAGATGCAGGTTTGATTCTTGATCGCAGAATGAAGAGATTTTGAAAGACTGTCCGCGCCAAGCTTAGGGGGCTCCTGACCTACGCATTAGGGGTTGAAAGTGGTTATTTCGGCAAAAACCTCAAAAAGCCCCAGAAAATAAGCTTTACTTATTTTGCAAACGGGCCGCATAATACGTGGCCCTCGCCTAACCCAGAGCGGCGAGAGCCATCAGCGGCGGTGTTGTCCTAAACCCGCTGTTCCGGGAGATAACGCAAATGAGATCGATTTGGAAAGGTCATATCAGGTTTCTGCTTGTTGCTATTCCAGTGCGTATTTACAACGCCATTGAGACGTCAGAGAAAATTCAGTTCAACCAGCTCCATCGCGAGGATTACGGTCCGATCGGTTACGACAAGCGCTGCAAGAAATGCGACCAGGTAGTGACCAACGATCAGATCACCAAGGGCTACCAGTACGAGCCGGAGCGGTATGCGATTATCGAGCCGGAAGATGTCGCCAAAGTGAAAATTAAAACGACGAGAGCGGTCGACATCATTGGGTTCGTCGACGCCACAGAGATACCTACTACATTTTACGATGCGCCATATTATGCAGGCCCCGACGGCCCCGTCGCGGAAAAACCTTACGCACTCCTGCGCGAGGTGATGAAACAAACCGGAAAAATTGGAGTCGGCAAGGTGGTGTTACGCGATCGCGAAGATCTCGTGGCACTCTTTCCGCATGAGAAAGGCCTGGTGCTGCAAAAGCTGCACTACCCGCATCAGCTCAGGAAGATGGATGATGTGCCGGAGATTGAAGGCGCTAAGAAACTCGACAAGAACGAGCTAAAGCTAGCCACGACTCTAGTCGAGCAAATGGTTACTTCGCTTAACGAGATCGACACCACTGACAATTATCATGAAGCCCTCAAGAAAGTGATTGAGTCGAAGATCAAAGGCAAGAAGACCGTCGAGTTTGAGCCGATTGAAGAAATTCCGCGTCTTGATATCATGAGCGCGTTGAAGAAGAGCTTGCAGCAGTCGAACCGGAAACCGATGGTCAAGGCCCCGAGCGTGGCGAAGAAGAAGCCGCAGATTACCCTGGTAGGCAGTGAAGCTAAACCAAAGGCGGTTAAGCGAAGAAAGGCTTCTTAGTTTTTTTAGTAGCCGATGAAAGAAAACAGCCCCAAGGTTCTCACATTTCCTGCACCTGTCCCGGCCAAGGCGGACTACCAGCGCGTCAAAGCGCACTACTCAGTCCGTGAAATCAAACAACTTTTCGGTTTAAGCGAGCGAACGATTCGCCGCTGGACCGAGCAGGGTATTATTCAGGCGACTTCTACGCCTGACGTCAAGGACTTCACTTACGATTTTCACGCCCTCACTCAATTCCGCCGCGTGCGCGAGCTGCGGTCCCAGGGACAGAGCATTCGCCAGATCGAAGCTGAGCTTCAAGGTCAGTTGAATTTGTTTCGCGGTGAGGTGGGAAGACTGGCGCGCCTCTTAACACCTTTTGAAGAAGCGTTGTTGCTTCATGAGCAGGGCGATCCCAAAGCTGCGGATTGTTATCAGGAAGCGATTAACGAAGGAGACAATGTCGCCGAGGCTTATTGCAATCTGGCCATCATCAATCTGGAGCAACAAAACCTCGCTAAAGCTCTGGACAACTTCACACTCTCACTGAAGAGCGATCCACGTCACGTTGAAGCTCACTACAACCTGGGAAATCTTTATTACGACGCCGGAGAACTAGGACTCGCGCGGCTGCACTACGAAGCAGCGACGCAAATCGAGCCGGGGTTTTCGCTCGTCTATTTCAACCTCGCGCTTGTCTACCATAAGCTGGGCGACAGTCAGACAGCTTCAGCAACGCTCGAGAAGTACATGCAGCTCGAACCAGACGATGAAGAGACTGACGCTCTGAAACAGTTGTTGCGAGCGATGAAGGAACCGCGGCGCAGCGTTTAGACGCAAAAGCATTAGCCACGGATTCTCCGGATAACACAGATCAGAATCAGTTGAGCATTTAGTTGCTGATCCGCGTTATCCGCGTAAATCTGCGGCTAATTTTTGTTGAATCGGCAATCGGCAATCGGTTTGAATCGTCCAATCGTGAATCGCAAGCAGAACTGAATCCCAAAGCCCGTGCCGTATCTCTCCTCAAACACTGCTTGGAACAGTTATACGATTCACGATTCACGATTTACGATTCACGATTCACGATTCACGAATATGGCGGTGAGCAGGAGAAGCGGCCTTGCGGCCTTTTCTACGCTGCTCACCTGCTCGTGCAGGATCGCGAGAAAGGTGAAACGATCCCGTTGACGAAGGTGATTTACTCAAAAGCGCAATGGCTTCCAGATTCCAGGTTCAAGACGAAATCTCCGAGGATTGGCAATCGCCAATTGTCCCTAGCGAAAGAGCCATCAAAATTAAATTGGCAATCGGCAATCGGCAAACTCTTAATTTGCTATTCGTGAATTTGGCCGCTATGGTTTACACTCCCGCTGTGGTCCCTTCTCTCCCTAAAAATACTCGCTTCAGGAGGGTTCCCCCTTGTCACAACCTAAGTGCCGGATCCTGTGTGTCGACGATCACCAAGATACGTCAGACATGCTCTCCCTGCTCCTTTCTCAGGAGGACTATGACGTTGTTTGCGCGATGAGCGCGAAAGAGGCGATTAGTCTTGCTGCCGCTACGGAGTTTGACCTATACGTGTTGGATAAGCGGCTACCGGATGGCGACGGTGTCGCGCTTTGTGTAGCGCTCACGAAGATCACCCCAAACGTGCCTTGCATGTTCTACTCGGGTGATGCGTACGAGATTCACCGGCATCAGGCGCTGCAGGCCGGCGCGGCGGCGTATATCGCCAAACCTGACATCGAAGGTTTGATTGAGGGAGTGCGCAAGCTTCTGTCGGAACGCGAGTGCGCGGCAACCGCATAGCGGCGTCAATTGATGAATGCTGATTGCTGAATGCTGAATTTCGGCTTAATGATGTAGAGCAGCGCTCCGTTCATTCAGCGACCTCTATTCATCATTCCGCAATCAGCATTCCGCATTCGGCTGGCTTGACAGATAAAGTACTGCGCGTTAATTTCCCTTCACTTGCGGGCCGTTAGCTCAGTTGGTAGAGCAGCTGACTCTTAATCAGCGGGTCGGAGGTTCGAGCCCTCCACGGCTCACCATTATTCTCAATGACTTGCGGCAGGTTCCCATTAATGATTGGGCCTGCCGCTTTTCTTTTTAACGAACTTTACCCATGCGCCTCACGGACCGGATTTCAATGCCAGTTCACACATAAAAGATTGTGCGGCAAACCCACGCCTACGTTTTTGCAAGCTCTTCAAAGTTTGTATTGACTTGAACGGCGGATGGGAATACTCTGCGGCCACCTCGCGATACTAATTGGCTGGTCTTTCGGAGACCTTCTTCATCTCGTCGCCCAGCCCCTGCGTTTCTCAGAAGTCTCGGAGTATCTACTTAATGACAATAAGTTGAATTTAAGCCATCGCGATCTTTTAGCAGCGATTGCCCTCGCGCTCTCTGGTCCTCGGTTACGCTCACCCGATAAGGCGCCACCACATGCATACTCGAAACCCCCTTGGCATGGGACTCCCCGCACAAGCCTCGCGCTAATGACTTCGTTAAGCAGGAGTTAGTTAACGGCCATCACCAAGCTTCATTTTGCACTCCGTGTGCA
>Ga0209486_10001470_pt1 | contig 10232 bp, 8 predicted proteins | sample NCCompost_FD_187518 | JGI IMG/M metagenome (GOLD analysis project Ga0209486, IMG submission 187518) | Agricultural soil microbial communities from Utah to study Nitrogen management - NC Compost (SPAdes) (version 2) | ecosystem: Environmental > Terrestrial > Soil > Agricultural land | place: USA... | reverse complement strand
CCCAGCGTCCCGCCGAGGATGATGGTCACCCAGAGCAGCCAGCGGCGGGCGTCGCGGGCCAGGTCGTCGAGCGGCGCCAGGCCGACCCGGGCCCGCACCGGCCCCCAGGCGCCGGCGGGGCGCACCCGGGCGTAGAAGGCGTCGAGGGTGGCGGCGGATTCGGGCCGGGTGAGCAGCATCATCGGAAGCCAGACCGCCAGGGATCCGAAGGCTGTCAGCAGGAGCCGCTCGCCGAAGGTGAGGCCGGCGAGGGCCGGCAGAAACGTCGCCAGGGCCAGCAGCAGCCCCGCCACCATCGCCGAGATCTCCGCCCAGGCGTTGATCCGCCACCAGAACCACCGCAGCAGCAGCACCAGCCCGGGCCCGTTCCCGATCAGGATCAGAAAGCGGAAGACGGTCCCCACGCTCTCCATGAAGAACGAGAGCGTCGCCGCCAGCAGGGTGATCAGGATGGAGGCCCAGCGCGCCGCGCGGAGCAGCTTGCGCTCGTCTGCCTCGCCGGTAAAGCGGGCATAGAGATCGTGCACCAGGTAGCTGGCGCCCCAGTTCACCTGGGTGGAGACCGTGGACATGAACGCGGCCAGCAGGCTGGCGAACACCAGGCCCAGCAAGCCGGAGGGGAGGTACTTCACCATCATCAGGGGGTAGGCGAGCTCGGGATCGGCGAGCCCCGGCACCACCAGCAGCGCGGCCAATCCAACCAGCACCCAGGGCCAGGTGCGCACCAGGTAGTTCAGAATATTGAACGCCATCGCCGCCTTTTCGGCTTCTTTCTCGTTGGCGGTGGAGGAGAGTCGCTGCACGAACATTCCCCCCCCATCGCTGTTCCGGAACGCCCACCACTGGATGCCGATGTAGCCGAGGAAGGTGGACATCGGGACCAGGGCATCGGCCCCCAGAGGCGTCAGTGCGAGCCGGGACCCCTGCCCTTCGGCCCGGAGCCGGTCCACCATCACGCCGAGCCCGCCCACATCGTGGAGCGCGAAGAGCATCACCGCGAGCGCGCCCAGCATCGCGAGGATGTACTGGAGGAAATCGGTCGCCACCACGCCCCAGAGTCCCGAGGCCGCGGTGTAGATCAGCGTGATCAGCACGATGGGAAGCAACGCCCAGAGCTTGGGATCGCCGGGCAGATCGGGGAGACCTTCCAGGAGCCCCATCCCGACCACCACCTTGCGCATCCCCAGCATCCCGTACCCGATCCCGATGCAGTTGAGCGGCACCGCGAGGAGAAAGGCCCGGGCCGCCCGGAGCCCGGCCGCGGGTCGGCCGCCGTAGCGCAGCTCGGTGAGCTCCATGTCGGTGACGATGCCGGCCCGGCGCCAGAGTTTGGCCAGCAGCACCGCCAGCAGGACATGGGCAAAGGCGAAGCTCCACCACTCCCAGTTGCCCGCGACACCCGCCTGCGCCACCCGGCCGGCCACATAGAGCGGCGTATCCACGTTGAAGGTGGTGGCCGCCATGGAGGTGGCCGCGAGCCACCAGGGAATCGCCCGGCCACCCACGAAGAATTCCGCCAGGTTGCGGGCCCCGCGGCGCGCCACATACAAGCCCAGCGCCAGGGTTCCCGCCAGATACACCGCGACGACGATCCAGTCGAACAGACTCATGCGATCCGAGCCGCGAGCCAGCGGGCTACGGCGTCCTGCATGAGGCGCTGACGGTGCCAGGCGTGCAGCACCGGCCCCTCCCCCGGCAGCTCAGCCAGCAGTCGGGGATGGGTGAACAGCACCGTGAGCGCCGCGCCGGGAACCACCTGGTCCAGCCGCGCGCTGCTCGCGGGCCCGAATCCGGATCGGCCCTTGGAGGCCCGGGGCTCGCCGAACGCCAGCACCACCCGGCTGCCTCCCGGTCCGAGGGGAACCCCGCGTGCCGCGAGGGCGTCCGCCACCCACGACGTGGGAGAAACCGGCCACGGGGTGCCGAGGTCGTCGTCCACGATCACCAGCTCGAGGGGAGGGCGAAGCCGGGGCAAGGCGCCGCGCAGCATCGGCCCGCTGAGCAGCCAATCGGAGGTCGCCACGGCACCGCCCGAGGGCGGAGGCCGCTCGGGCTGCGGTTCCGATGCCGCCGTCTGCAGCGCGGCCTCATAACGCGCCAGCGCCTCCTCGATCCGCCGCGCGATCCCGCCGTCCTGCTGCGTGGCGGCGGTGAGCGCGGCGGCCACCACCCCGGGCTCGTCGGGATAGAGCAACAGGTCCACTCCCGCATGCAGGGCAGCGAGGCCGATCTCCCCCTGGGAGCGGCCCCCCCGGGCGCCTTCCATCATCAGGGCGTCGGACACGATCAGGCCATTGAAGCCGAAGCGGTGCCTCAGAATGTCGAGAATCGGCTTGGAGAAGGTGGCCGGAGTGCCGCTCGGATCGAGCGCGGGATAGGCGACGTGGGCGGTCATCACCGAGCTGACTCCCGCGCCAATGGCCGCCTGGAACGGAAGCAGATCCGCCTCCATCTGATCGGCCGGCGCGTCCACAACCGGGAGGCCGATGTGCGAATCGGTGCGGGTACGGCCGTGCCCGGGAAAATGCTTGGCGCAAGCCATCGCCCCCGCGGCCTCGCAGCCGACGATCCACGCGGTCGCCGCGGCCGCCACCGCCCCGGGCTCGTCTCCGAAGGCCCGGGTCTGCACGATGGGATTGTCGGGCTCGCAATCGAGATCGGCCACCGGCGCCAGGACCCAGTTGATCCCCACCGAGAGCGCCTCCACCGCGGTGAGAATCCCGGCCCCCCGGAGCACCGCAGGGTCGTGCAGCGACGCCAGCGCCCGAGGCGGCGGCAGCTCGGAGAGGCCCGCCACCTGCTGTCCGGCCCCGCGCTCGAGATCCGAGGCGAAGAGCAGGGGCCGGCCCGCCTCGCGGGCCAGCCGGTCGGTGAGCTCTCCCACCCCTTCGGCCGTGCCTCCGAAAAGAATGAAACCGCCGGCACCATAGCGGAGCGCGGTCTCGATCGCGTCCTGCTGGTGAGAGAATCCGCTCTCCACTTTCCAGCGGAGCGCCGGAAACACCAGCCGTCCGGGGTTCATGCCGGGGTAATGGCTCCGAGGACCCGGGCACCGCGCGCCCCGGTGGCAGCGGGAAGGTTGGCGGGCTGCCCGTGCACGGTGAGATAACCGAGCAGCGCGAACGCGACCGCCTCCTTGGCGTCGCCGGAGAAGAACACCTCGTCGAACCGGAGGAGCCTCCGTCCCCGCGCCCCGAGCCGCTCGGTGAGCGAGGCCCAGAGCACGGGGTGATGGCATCCACCGCCCGAGGCGACGACCTCGGTGCCGGCGGGAGTCCAGCGCTCGATCGCGGCGGCGATGCTCCGGGCAGTGAGCTCGACCGCGGTGGCCACGCCGTCGGGACCGGGAACTCTGGAATTCAGCCGGCTCGCGAACCCGGTCCCGAAATGCTCCCGGCCGGTGCTCTTGGGCGGCCGCTCGGCGAAGTACGGGTCGGCCAGGAGCTCGCCCAGCACCGTCTCGTTGACCACGCCGCGCGCCGCCAGCTTGCCATCCTTGTCGAAGCCAAGCCCGGCATCCAGCAGCCGCGCGACGGTGTCGATGATGGCCATCCCGGGCCCGGTATCAAAGGCGAAGCTGCCCTCCTCGACTGCTCGACGCGGAACGAAGGTCAGGTTGGCCATCCCGCCGATGTTGAGCAGAATGCGGGGATGGTCGTCCGCGCCGAAGAGCAGCACGTCGGCCATCGGCACCAGCGGCGCCCCCTGCCCTCCCGCGGCCAGATCGCGGCCCCGGAATCCCGAAACCACCCGCACCCCGAACCGCTCGGCGAGCACCGCGGGCTCCCCCAGCTGCCAGGTCACCACCGGCGGCTCGTGCCACATGGTCTGGCCATGGAACGCGATCAGGTCGAGCGCCGCCGCCGGCATGCGGGCCCGCGCCAGCACCTGATCCACCGCCTCGGCGGCCCACTCGGCGATCCGGGCGTGGAGCAGAGCGAGCCGGCGGGCACCGCCGGTCTGCTGGTCGATCGCTTCGACTACCTCACGCCGCTCTTCCGGGTGATAGGGACGGTGCGCAAAGGCCAGCAGCTCGGCGTGGGTGGGACCCTGGAACCGCACCAGCGCGGCATCCATCCCGTCGAGAGAGGTTCCCGACATGAGGCCGATGGCCAGACAGGGGCGCTCGCTCATGCCGGCTCCACAGGGGGAGGATCGCCCAGAATCGGGCGCAGGTGATTGTCGCTGGCCGCGAGCAGCGCCTCGGCTGCGGAGCGGCTGACTTCTCGCCGGATCATCACGATCGCGGTGCGGACGCTCCCGCCCGCTGCCCCGATGGCCGCGCGGGCCGCTTCCCGGGTGGTCCCGGCAATTTCCATGACGATGCGTTCCCCCCGGTCCACCAGTTTCTTGTTGGTTGCCTGGAGGTCCACCATCAAATTGCCGTAGGTCTTGCCCAGCCGAATCAGCGCCCCGGTGCTCAGGGTATTGAGCACCAGCTTGGTCGCGGTGCCCGCCTTCATGCGGGTCGAGCCGGTCACCACCTCGGGACCGGTCAGCACCGCGATGGTGACGTCGCAGGATTCCAGGAGCAGGGTCGGCGGCTCCACGCAGGTGAGAAAGACGGTACGGGCGCCCAGTCCCTGAGCCCGGCCCAGCGCCGCGCGCACGAAGGTGGTGGACCCACTGGCCGCGATGCCGACCACGGTGTCCCGTGCCACGACCTTGAGCAGATCCATTTCCGCGATGCCGGCATCGGGATCGTCCTCGGCGCCTTCGATCGAGCGCACCAGCGCGGGCAGCCCTCCCGCGATGATTCCGACCACCATGTCGGGCGGGGTGCCGAAGGTTGGCGGACACTCCGACGCGTCGAGCACGCCGAGCCGGCCGCTGGTGCCGGCTCCCACGTAGATCAGCCGGCCGCCGGCGCGAAAGGAGGCCTCGATCAGCTCCATCGCCCGGGCGATCTGCTCCCGGGCTCGCGCCACGGCCGCCGGGACCTCGGCGTCTTCCGCCGCGATCAGATCCACGATTCCCAGCGGGGTGGCGACATCAATGCCGGCCGTGCGAGGATTGCGGCGCTCGGTGAGCCGGAGGGGCGTGGGATTGCTCACGGGGAACACAACCTACGGACGGATGCCATGTTCCGGTAAATTACCCTTCTCTCCGTTCCCCAGTCGAGGTCCCGTGCCGATTCGCTGCTTCAGGTATCTCCGGTTCATCGCCGCCCTCGCGGCCGCGCCGCTCGCCGCCCAGGAATACACCGCGGGCATTCCGCTCGACTGGCCGTTGCTGGGCCGGTCCCGGGTGACCGAGGCGCCCAGCGCCATGGTGGTCTCCGGACATCCGCTCGCGAGCGAAGTGGGCCGCGATGTCCTCAAGCGGGGCGGAAACGCCATCGATGCCGCGGTCGCGGTGGCCTTCGCCCTCGCGGTGGTGCACCCCGAGGCGGGCAACATCGGGGGCGGAGGCTTTCTCCTTTACCGGCGCGGTACCGGACAGGCCTATGGACTCGATTTCCGGGAGCGGGCGCCCGGGGCGGCAACGGCCACGATGTACGCCGGATCCGGCGGCAGGCCGGGACCGTCCAGTCATACCGGACACCTGGCCTCGGGAGTCCCTGGCAGCGTCGCGGGTCTCTCGGAAGCGCATCGCCGCTTCGGCCGGCTGCCCTGGCGCAGCCTGCTCGCGCCCGCGATCCGGCTGGCCCGCGACGGATTCGTGATCGACCAGTACCGGAGCGAATCGATCGCCGACGACTCTACCCGGCTCAAGAGCTTCCCGGCCAGCGCGGCCCAGTTTCTTCCCGGCGGAGCTCCTCCCCCTCCCGGCTCCACCTTCCGGCAGGCGGACTTGGCCCGGACCCTGGAGGCGATCCGGGACCGGCGCAGCGCCGGGTTCTACCGGGGCTGGGTGGCCGATTCAATTGTCGCCGAGATGCGGCGGGGAGGGGGCATCATCAGCCACGCCGATCTGGCCGGGTATCGCCCGCTCTGGAAGGTGCCGCTCCGCTTCAACTATCGCGGCTACACCCTGCTGGCCATGCCGCCGGTTTCCTCCGGGGGCGTGACCCTCGCGATGATCCTGAACCAGATGGAGGGGCTTCCGGTGCTGCCCCCGTTCGGATCCGCCGCGCTGCTTCACCGGGAAGCGGAAGCGATGCGGCGCGCCTACATCGAGCGGAACGCCAACCTGGGCGACCCCGCCTTCGTGACCAATCCGGTAGCACGACTCATCAGCAAGGCGCACGGGAACCGGCTCCGGAAGACCATCGACACCTCTCGCGCGACCCCGACGCCGGCTGCGATCGCCCAGCTCCGGGAAGGACCTTCGACCACCCATTTCTCGGTAGTGGACGCCGCGGGCAATTCGGTGAGTCTCACCACCACGATCAACAGCCTCTACGGCAACGCGGTGACGGTGCGAGGCGCCGGGTTCCTCCTCAACGACGAGATGGACGACTTCACCACCGAGCCGGGACGGGCCAATCAGTGGGGCTCGGTGGACGGGGGCGCCAACCTGATCGCGCCGGGGAAGCGGATGCTGTCATCGATGACACCGACCATCGTGCTCGACCCCCGAGGGCGCCTCTATCTGCTGGTGGGCTCGCCGGGCGGCACCACGATCATCACCACGGTGTACCACATTGTCTCCAACCTCATCGACCATGGGATGACGCTGGCCGGAGCGGTGGCCGCGCCGAGGATGTTTCACCAGGCCCGGCCCGACAGCATTCAGCTGGAGCGCAAAGATTCGTTGCCCGATGGAGTGCCCGATGCCACGGTCGCGGAGCTGACTCGGCTGGGCCACTTCATCCGCTTCCGGTCGTACATGGGTGATGTGGAGGCGATCATTCGCACCGCGAACGGCTGGCAGGGCGTCAGCGATCCTCGACGGGGCGGCGGCGGAGCCGGGTACTAGGACGGCTGGACGGCTGGACGGCTGGACGGTCGGACGGTCGGACGGTCGGACGGTCGGACGGTTGGAAAATGCAGGGCGAGCAACCTCGTGTCGGAACGTGGGGAACCTTCTAACTCCTCCTCGAGATCGGGAAGTTGGTTTGAAGTGCGTCTAATCCGCTATTCATCGGTGACATGAGCGGGTCCCAGGGCCGAGGAGCAGGAAGCCTGAAAGAAAACGGCAGGGAGCGCGAAGCCCCCTGCCGTCCAGCCGTCCGGCCGTCTAGGCCGTAAACGGCGCCCTCAGTACCATCCGAATCGTCGCCCCAACAGGAACGACCACGTCGCGGTCGGCGCTCTCCACCGCTACCGCCGCGCCGGCGGCGCCCCCGACCACGGCGCCGGCGGCCGCGCCGGTGCCGCCCCCGATCACTTTGCCGAGGATCGCGCCGGCCGCGGCGCCGACCCCGACCTTGGCGGCTTCACTGGTACCGATGCCGCGCGCCTTCAGGGTGTGCTCCACGAAAGTCACGTCGGCATCCAGCGGGCGCTCCTCCCCGTTGATCGCGACGCTCACCGCCCGGAGGGTGATGGTTCCATCCTTGGCGGCCTTGTTCGGCGCCGGCTTGAGGGCCACGATCGACAGCGTCACCACCGAGCCCGCCGGAATCACCGTGCGGCCATCGGCGGCCAGCACCGCCTGGCCGATCCTGGCGGTGAAGGTTTCACCCGGCTTGTTGGTCTTCGAGGTGATGGAGCTGACCGCGCTCGCCTCGAGCGTGGCGCCGGACTCGAGACTCGCCCGAGCAGATGCAGGCGCCGGCGCGGGAGCTGGAGCCGGAGTGACCGGCGCCGGAGCCGGTGCGGGAGCAGACGCAGAGGCCCGCGGCGTGGTCCGGCGCGGAGGAGGCGGAGGCGCCGGGAGAAACACAGTATCGGTGCGGGCCGGCGCGGCCGGGGCGTCGTTCAGGGCGACGGTCGAATCCGGCGCGGGAAGCTGGATGTCCCGCGCCGCGCTGTCGGCGGCAGCTTGCTGATTGTCCCCGCCCCCGCAGCCGGCCAGGATGGCGGCGCCAGTGATAACGGTCAGAATCCTGCGCATGGTAATCCTCCACAATAGAAGCGCGCGCGGTTCCCGCCGGCAGCGGAAACATCAGGAGCGTGCGCATAGTCCGGGCGTATGAACAGGAGACGCTGGAAACCGGCCCGCTGGCACAGGCGCATTACAGCCACTTCAGCAGGAAATCCGGGGTCATGGAGTTGAGCCAGGCCGCCAGCCTGGTGAACTGCCCCGTCGCCATCAGCACCCCCACGATGATCAGCAGCACCCCGCTGATTTTTTGCACCCAGGGGAGAAACCGCCGGAACCGCTTGAACCACTCCAGGAAGGATTCCGCGGCATAGGCGGCGACCAGGAACGGGATCGCCAGCCCCATGGAGTAGGCAAACAGCATGGTCATGCCCCGGGACAGCTCCTTCTCGGTCGCGGCCATGCCGAGAATCGCGCCCAGGATCGGCCCGATGCAGGGCGTCCATCCGGCGGCGAAAACCATCCCGACCAGCACCGAACCGAGGAACCCCACCGGCTTGCGGTCGAGATGCAGCCGGGCGTCCTGATCGAGAAAGGAGAGCCGGAAGACGCCCAGACAATAGAGCCCGAACAGAATGATCAGCACCCCGCCGATCCGCTGGAACCAGATCTCGTAATACTTGAGCACCCGCCCCAGGCTGGTGGCGGCCGCGCCGAACAGCATGAAGATCAGGGTGAACCCGAGCACGAACAGGAGAGCGTGGATCATCGCCATCCTGCGCCGGTCGGTCATTTCGTTGATGGTGAAGCCGGTAATGAAGCCGAGGTAGGACGGCACCAGTGGCAGCACGCAGGGCGAGAGGAAGCTCAGCAGCCCGGCGGCAAAGGCGACCAGCAGCGTGACATTGGGAACGTCGCTCACCGGTCACCCGCGGTGGGAGTGTCCAGATCCCTGCCCCGGCAGGTCCGGCAGAGACCGTGCACTTCGAGATGATGGCGCCGGTAGAGAAAATGGTGCTCGTCGGCGGTCACCCGGAGCATCCGCTCCACCCGGTCACCGGAGAATTCCACCACCAGGCCGCAGCGCTGGCAAATCAGGTGATCGTGCCCCTCCGCGGCGGGCTCGTACCGGGCGTAGCCTTCTCCGAAATCCCGCTCCCGCACCAGGCCGGTTTCCACCAGAAGCTGGAGGGTCCGGTAGAGCGTGGCGGTCCCCACCTCGTCGCCGCCCGCCAGAAGCCGCCGGGACAGCTCGAGCACCGAGGGATGATCATCGGCGGCAAAGACGGCGCCCGCCACCGCCAGGCGCTGACGGGTCACCGGCAGGCGCCGGTCGCGCAGGTGGCGGCGGAACCGCTCCAGCAGGCTGGCGGCCTCATCCGGCGGCAGGCGGGTCATCGCTCTCGGGGGGGAACCACGCCGAGGGATCCACCGACCCGGGCGGCTCTTCTTCGTCGGAGCGGCGGGGCACCAGGGCGAGGAGCTCGTCCAGCGCCTCGATCGGGCCGCTGCCCACTTCCTCGTGGGACCAGGTGAACTGGCCCCGCTTCTTCCCCTTCACCGTCAGAGTGAAGCGGGCGGTGGAAATTCGCCGGCGCACCCCGTCTACCCGGGAGAGAATCGCGGTGCCGAAGTCCTGGCCATCCCGGCGCACCACCCGAAAAGCCCAGATCCGGTCCACCTCCGCGACCGGAATGGTCTCCCGGAGCGCGGCGGCGAGCTGGCTCCAGCCGGAGCCGCTGCCGGCGCTGGTGTCGGAGCTCAGGAGCGGCTGCATTGCGCCACGTAGAATCGCAACACGTGCATGAAGTCCTGTGCGTTGGTGACCACCCCGAACGCCTGGTGGGTGCCGCGGTCCTTGAGCTTGCTCACCACAAATTCGGTCTGGTCCACGCAGATCGTCATCAGCGGCTCGGGCGCTCCGCGGTGGGTGTGGAACGACGGCAGCATGTTGCCCACCGCGATCGCGTGCAGGGCGGTGGCCACGAACACGGCGCCGGTGGCTCGGACGGTGTGACCCCGCATCGCGTCCTGCGCCGTCACCGTATCGGTAATCACGCCGGGCAGCGGCCCGTCATCCCGGATGGACCCGGCCAGCACGTAGGGGATACGGTGGGTCACCAGCGCATGCATGATCCCCCGGCCGATCAGCCCGCTCTCGACCGCCGCTTCGATGCTGCCGGCGGCCCGGACCTTGTTGATCGCCCGCATGTGGGAGCCGTGACCGGCCACCGTGGTGACCCCGCGGTCGGTCATCCCCAGCGTGGTGCCGTAAATGGCGGCCTCGATGTCGTGCACCGCGACCGCATTGCCCGCCAGCACCGCCTGCACGTAACCCTCCCGAATGAACCACTCGAAGTCGG
>Ga0209486_10001466_pt1 | contig 10241 bp, 5 predicted proteins | sample NCCompost_FD_187518 | JGI IMG/M metagenome (GOLD analysis project Ga0209486, IMG submission 187518) | Agricultural soil microbial communities from Utah to study Nitrogen management - NC Compost (SPAdes) (version 2) | ecosystem: Environmental > Terrestrial > Soil > Agricultural land | place: USA... | reverse complement strand
CGCCGCCGCCGACCTTCCGGACCGCAGCGGACTCGGACGAGCGGTCGAGCATGTACCAGACCTCGCCGTCCGGCCGGACCCGCGCGGTCGAGATCGTCCCCGGCTCGGTCGCGAGGCGCTCTAGCTTCGCGCTCGCAAGGTCGTAGCGATACAGCTCGGTGCGCCCGCGGTGGTCGTGCCCGATCAGCAGCGAGCGCGCGTCGGGATACCAGTCCGCGAACGTCTCGCCGGGAAGATCGAGCCGGATCTCGTTCGACGTTCCCGCTTTCGCGTCGAAGATGAGCGGGCGCTCGAGATCTTCGCGGTCGTGCACGGCGAGGTAACGCGCGTCGCCGGCGATCGGCGACCAACCAGCCGACGGCGAAAGGCCATGACCGGCGCCGTGCGAAAGCTCGGCGACGCACCGGCCTTCGAGATCGATGATCCGTAGCTCGCGGTTGCGGCTGTCGCCGCTCTCGGAGTGGAACAGCGCGACGAGCGTTCCGTCCCGCGAGAGCCCGTCGATGAATGCGCTCTGCTCGTGCGTGTAGATGCGGCGGGGCTCGTCACCGTCGCGCACCACGTGCACGCTCGAGCCCTCATCCGAACGCGATCGTCCGATGACCGCGAAGCCGCCATCGGCTTTGCCGCTGTGGATCGCGATCCGACCGCTGTACGCCGGAGCGAGCTGCGGAGCGATCGTCTCGCGCCTCCCGTTCTGCCACGGCTCCCGCACCCACCGCCCCAGCTCGTTGCCCTTCTCGTCGTCGAACCACCAGATCCACTCGCCCCGCGGGTCGAGCCGGCTCGACACGCGGTACCCGGTGCCCTCGCTGCGGTCCGTGACCTGACGACGTTCGCCGGTGGCTTTGTCCCAGGCGTAAACCTCGAACTTGCCGCCGGCGTTCGAGAGGTAGAGAAGCCGGTCAGGCTTCTCGCGCGCCCACGTCGGGAACATCACGACGGGCGCGCGAAAGCGGCGCTTCCAGGTGACTTCTGACATCCGTTCGAGTCTAGGGAAAGCCGGCTCAGGCGCGCAGCAGGTGAGACTCGAGCCACGAGAGAAGCGTGCGCTCGTACTCGGGCGCTATCGCGCTCTGATCTAGCGCGCCGACGAGTGTCGGCGCGTGCCGGGTACCCGCGAGCCGTACGACCGTGACATCAGTGTTGCCGGCGCGGCGCGCGGACCGCTGCCAGGTCGCGATGCTCGCGTCGATCGGCTGCCACTCGTCGTCTTCGCCGTAGAACAGCAGTACCGGCACCCGAACGCGCGAGAAGACGTTCTCCACGTCCAAGTCCATGTTCGGCCAGATCCCGTCGCCCAATACACGCTGGACATACGCGTGCTCGAACCACGGCTCATCGGCGACCGCGTCGACCGCGGCCTGCGCTCGCTCGCGTGTCACCCGGCCGCGGCGCCAGTCGTCGACCAGGCGTCGGAGCGCGACGAGGCGCTCGACATCGTGGTGACTGATGCCCGACTCACGCGCGTGCTTGGCGGTGCCGTACAGCATCTGCTCGGCCGGGCTGACGCCCGTGGAGGCGACCAGCACCAGGAATGCGATCTCGTTCGAACGCGCCGCCAGGAGCGGTGCGACCCAGGCACCTTGGCTGAAGCCCCAGAGACCGATGCGCGAGGCGTCGATGTCGTCGCGCGTCGCGAGCGCGGCGTGGGCGCTCAGCGCGTCATCGGCTTGCAGCTCGAGCGGGACGTCGTCTCCGCGACGGTCGTAGCGGAGCGTCGCGATGCCAAGCGGCGGGAGCACGGCCGCAAGGTGGCGGAAGAGAAACTGGTCGCGTGAGCGATCGTTTGCCGGGTGGAGGCCGATGACCGCGGGATGCTTGCCGGGTCCCCCTGGCAGCGTGAGCGTCGCGTCGAGCGCGACGCCATTTCCGACGGTGAGCCGCGTCTCCCTAGCGGCCGTCGCGATGGACGCTGAAGACGTCGCGCACGCCTTCGAGCTTCGCGAGCACGCGAGAAAGCTGCTCGACGCTCGTCACCTGCAGCGTGGCGTTCACCGTCGCCGTCTTGTCGGGATTGGCAAGGGCCGAGAGCGCCATCAGCGCGACCTGGTTCTCACTGATGACCGCGGCCACATCGCGCAGGAAGCCGTCACGGTCCCATCCCTCGATCCGGATCGCGACCGGATAGGTCCGCGCCGCGGTCCGCTCCCACTCCACTTCGACGTGGCGTTCCTTCTCCGAGCTGGCCTTCACGTTCGCGCAGTCAGCGCGATGGACCGTGACGCCGCGGCCGCGCGTGATGTAGCCGACGATCGGGTCGCCCGGGACTGGATTGCAGCAGACCGCGAAGCGCACCAGCAGGTCATCGACGCCCTTCACTGTCACGCCACCACGCGCCGTCGTCGGTGGAAGCTGAGGCGCGGAGCCGGGTAGCTGCTGCTCGGCGTCATCGACGATGCCCAGGCGCATGACGACCTGTGCCGCGGTCACTTCGCCATATCCAAGCGAAGCGAACAGCGTGTCGACATCGTGCATGTTGAGCGCCTCGGTCACGCGTCGCAGATCCTCGTCCGAAAGATCGCCGAGAGACCGCTGGGCGAGGCGCTTCAGCTCGCGATCGAGCAGCTCCTTGCCGTGCGTGATGTTCTCGTCACGCTGGGAGCGCTTGAACCATTGGCGGATCTTCTCGCGCGCGCCCGGCGTGCGGACCATGCCGATCCAATCGCGCGACGGACCGCGCGCCGCCTTGCTGGTGACGATCTCGACGATGTCGCCCGACTGCAGGCGGTGGTCGAGCGGCACGATGCGTCCGTTCACCTTCGCGCCGATCGTGCGGTGGCCCACGTCGGTGTGGATGCGGTACGCGAAGTCGATCGGCGTCGCGCCCGCGGTCAGCGCCTTCACCTCGCCTTTGGGCGTGAAGACGAATACCTCGTCCTGGAAGACGTCGACCTTCAGCGACTCGACGAACTCCTGCGCGTCGGTGACGTCGTGCTGCCACTCAAGGAGCTGCCGCACCCACGCGAGCTTCGACTCGTAGTCGCGATCGCGATCTGCCTTCCCGCCCTCCTTGTACCGCCAGTGCGCGGCGATGCCGTACTCGCTCAGGGCGTGCATCTCCTGCGTCCGCACCTGGATCTCGAGTGGCTGGCCACCGGGGCCCATGACCGCCGTGTGCAGCGACTGATAGAGGTTCGCCTTGGGAACGGCGATGTAGTCGTCGAACTGACCCGGGATCGGCGGCCACAGCGTATGGACGATCCCGAGCGCGGCGTAGCACCCGGGCACGTCCGCAACGATCACGCGGATCGCAAGCAGGTCGTAGACCTCGTCGAAGCCGACGCTTTTGCGCCGCATCTTTTGCGCGATCGACCAGAGGTGCTTCGCGCGCCCGGAGAGCTCGGCGCGGATGCCCGCCTTCTCCAGCTCGCTCGCGAGCGTTTTCATCGCCTGGTCGATGAAGCGCTCCCGCACCTGACGCCGCGCGGCGAGGTGCTCGGCCACTTCCTTGTACTGCTCGGGCTCCAGGTACTTGAACGCGAGGTCCTCGAGCTCCCACTTGATCTGCCAGATGCCCAGACGGTGCGCCAAGGGTGCGTAGATCTCGATCGTCTGGCGCGCGATGCGCTGCTGCTTCTCCGGCGGCAAGGGCGCGAGCGTGCGCATGTTGTGGAGCCGGTCGCGGAGCTTGATGATCACGACGCGGAGGTCTTCCGCCATCGCGAGGAACATCTTCCGGATGTTCTCGGCCTGGTGCGCGTCGCGCGATTGACCCTGAAGCCGGCCCAGCTTCGTGACGCCCTCGACGAGTCGACCGATCTCATCCCCGAACTCGAGGCGGATGTCCTCGGTGGTGCGCGCGGTGTCCTCCGGAACGTCGTGCAGCAGCGTCGCGGCGATCGTCGCTGCCTCCATGCCGAGCTCCGCGATGAGCATCGCCACCGCGGCGGGGTGCGTGATGTACGGCTCGCCGGACACGCGCTTCTGAGCGCCGTGCGCCTCGGACGCGTAGGCGTAGGCGCGCCGCACGAGCTCTGCGTCACCATCCGCGTAGTGACGCAACATCTCCCTGACGATCCCCTCGACATCGACGGCGCTGTGTCGCTGCGCACGTAGACGGTCGGTGATGCCGACGATCCGAGATGTGATCGTGTTCGCGCGCTCCGCCATCAGGCCATCACCACTTCCAGGCGCATGCGGTCCGCGGTGCCGACCGGACCGAAGTCCTGCAGCTCGAGCTCGACGAAGCCACGGAGGCCCGCGCCGACCGTGACGACCGCGTCGACGGAGCCGGCATCGGTCATCGCCGCCACGTGCTCCCCTCGCCGAAAGGCCATCGCGTCGAAGGTGAAACGGCCGACAGTGATCTTGCAGCGCAGGTGGTCCGAGTCGGCCCCGACCTGCCGGATCCCGAAGACCTTGACGTTCCGCAGCAGCAGATGCGGCCGCGGATTTCCCATACCGCACGGCTCCAGCGATGCGAGCTCGAGCGCGAGACGTGCGGTGAGCGCTTCCGGTTCGATCTCGGCATCGACGCGCAGCGTCGGAACGGGACGGACCCCGCCGAGGCGGCGGCGCACGATCTGGTCCAGCCGCTCGGTGAAGTCCAAGATCTTCTCGCGCGCGATCGAGAAGCCCGCGGCCATCGCGTGGCCGCCGTGCTTGACCAGGAGGTCATCGCATTCATCCAGCGCCTCGGCGATGTGGACCGCTGAGATCGAGCGGCACGAGCCCTTGCCCTCTTCACCATCGATCGCGATCACCACGGCGGGACGGCCGTAGTCCTCCACCAGCCGGGACGCGCCCAGCCCGACGATGCCCGCCGGCCAGGCTGGATCCGCGACGACGGTCGCCCATGCCTCCGGCCGCTCGGCGGCTCGCTCGCGCGCTCCCTTCACGACCTGGCGCGTGAGGTCCTGGCGTTCCGTGTTCTTCAGCTCGAGATGCTCGGCGAGGATCTTCGCTTCCTCAGCGTCTTCGGTCAGCAGGATCCGCAGCGCTTCCTCGGCATCGGAGATACGTCCGGCCGCGTTCAAACGCGGTCCGAGGACGTAGCCGATGTTCGCGGACGATACGTTCCCGAGCTTCAGGCCGGCACGCTCCACCATCGCGCGCACGCCGGTGATCGGCGCGCGGTTCAGCGCCTCGAGCCCAGCTTTGACCAGCGAGCGATTTGCGGCGCGGAGCGGGACGACGTCGGCCACGGTCGCCAGTGCGACGAGCTGTATCAGCTCATCGCGTCGCAGCGCGAAGCCGAGCTCGCCGAGCAGCCGCCGCGCAAGCATCAGCGCGACGCCCGCGCCCGCAAGCTCCTTGTCGATCGAGAGATCGCCGGGTCGGCGCGGGTTCACCACCGCGAAGCCGTCCGGTAGCTCTGCGGGCGGGTGGTGGTGGTCCGTGATGATCAGGTCGACGCCGAGCGAGCGCGCCAGCGCCGCCTCGCGCACGGCGGTCACGCCGCAGTCCACCGACACGATGACGCGTGCCCCATCTGCAGCGAGCTGCCGGATGGCCTGCTCGTTGAGACCGTAGCCCTCTTCGTAACGGTTCGGGATGTACGCCTGGACGACGACACCCAGCTGCCGGAAGGCGCGCACCAGGATCGCCGAGCCCGCGATCCCGTCAACGTCGTAGTCCCCATAGACGACGATGCGCTCGCGAGCCGCGAGCGCACGACGAAGACGCTCGACCGCGCGGTCCAGGTCGAGCATCGGCGGCCCGTTCTCGACCGCGCGGGCGGCGATGAAGTCCGCCATCGCGGAGACCTCTATGCCGCGGGCTGCGAGGATGCGGGCGACCAGCGGCGGGATGCCATCGGGGGCAACGAGATCCGGAGCGCTCGGCAGGATCCAGCGGCGCGTCGCGGTCAGGCTCATCTGACACAAGTTTCTCAGACGCGTATCCGCCGGTACAGTTAGCGCCCCGTGAAGGCCACACCCGCGACCGACTACTCGATCGAGCAGGTCGACTTGGCGAGCATGAGCGACGACGAGCTCAGGCCGTTCGTCGAGTTCGACTGGCGACGCAGCAAGGAGGAGATCCCAGAGGACCCGGTGCTTCCGTTCGAGGCCATGGCTGCCCGAATGCGCATGACCTCGCCGCTATTCGTACGCCAGCGTTGGGCGGTCTGGGCCAGTCCGGGCAACCTTGCCGCGAGGCTCTCCGTGAACCGTTCGACGACGGACAACCTGAATATCCGCGATCTCGATATCCAGGTTGCCCGCGAACACCGTCGACGCGGCCTCGGCAAGAGGCTGCTCGCAAAGGCCGTCGAGGCGTGCGGCTCGGCCGAAGGCCTGACCCTACAGGGATGGACGATGAGCCGAGTGCCATCGGGCGCGGCGTTCGCCGAGCGCATAGGCGCGAAGGCCGGGCTCCGCTTGCGCAACAGCCAGCTGGACCTGCTCGCGATCGACCACGCGCTAATCCGAACGTGGGCGGCGATTGAGCCGCCTGGCTACCGCATGGAGTTCACCGACGGCGAGACGCCCGATCACCTGCTGGATAACGTGGTCACACTGATCCGAGATGGGATCAACACGATGCCGCGCGAGGAACTGCAGATGGAAGATTGGAAGATCACGCCTAAGACCGTTCGTGAATGGGAACGGATGGGCCGCGCGCGCGGACAGGAGCGCCGCATGGCGATCGTCATCGAAGAGTCCACAGGAGCGAGCGCGGCGTACACCGAGCTCTTCTTCGATCCCCGCGTGCCCAGCATCCTCCATCAGGGCGGCACCGCAACGATCCCGAAGCACCGCGGCAAGGGCCTCGGGAAATGGGTCAAGGCTCGCATGGCGCAGCGCGTGCTCGACGAGCTGCCCGAGGCGCGCCACATCCGCACCGACAACGCCGGAACCAACGCGGCGATGCTCGCGATCAACGTCGGCATGGGCTTCAAGCCGGTCTGGGAGTCCGTGATCTGGCAGATCCCGCTGGAGGACGCGCGCCGCTACGTACGGTGAGCCCATGCGCCGCCGATGGCGCCTCGTACGATGAATCCAGTTGAGAGCAGCAGCCGTCATCGTCGTTCTCGCGCTCTGCGTGTCGTGCACGCCTGTCACGACGCAGCCGTCTCCCCCGTCCGCGACGACGACGCCCGACACGACCGCACCACGGTCCGCTGGGCTGGGAGGACTGGAGACTCCTCCCACTGCCGTCGTGCTTCAGGGCCGCCGCTGGTACACGGTCCCTGACGGACTCCAGCAGGAGCGCGCCCGGGTCGCCGTCTCCATGCCGGGCGAGGCCGCGCCGGGGCAGCCACGCGCGCGCCTGCGCTCGACGCAGGAGACGGTGCCCCTCGCGTTCGTCGCCCCGAGCGCGGGCCCGCAGTGGAGCGCGTCAGTGGGACTGCAGGGCGTCGCGCCCGGCGAGCAGACGGTCGAGTTCCTGGTGCGCATGAAGGACGGGTCGGACGCCGTCGTCGCGACGACGACGTTCATGCTGTCGGCGCCGGTCTACCTCGTGTGGACGCTGGACTTCGAAGGTGATGCCGTCACCGACGAGATGCTGAGCAACACGTTCGCGATCAACCGCACGTACTTCGTGCCGCTAACCCTGCTGTGGAATCCGCGCGTCTGGACGACGACCCAGGTCTCGAAGGAACGCGCCGATGCGATGCGGCAGTGGACGACGAGCGTGACGAGTTCGACGAGCGGCGAGATCGGACTCCACCTACACGCCTGGACCGACTTCGTGCGGGCGGCGGGCGTGACGCCGCGAACGACGCCGAGCTGGGCCGGCCGAAGCGACGGATATGACGTGCCCCTAACGGCGTTCGATGAAGCGGAGACGAAACGGCTGATCGACCACGCCCTCAAGCTGATGGCGGACAACGGCATGCCCAAGCCGACCTCGTTCCGCGGCGGCGGACTGTTCGCGAATGCCGCGAACCTTCGCGCCGTCGCGGCGGCCGGCTTCACCGTCGACACGAGCGCGACGCCGTCCGGTGACTTCGGCCAGCTGACCTATCCCTGGACGCTGCGGCCCGGCGCACAGCCGTACCGGCCATCACGTACCGACGCGAACGTCGCGGGCGACCTGCCGCTGCTCGAGGTGCCCAACATCGCGGGCAACACCTACGGCCACACGACCTTCACGATCCAGCGGGTGATCAACGACGATCTCGCGATGCTGCCGGCCGTCGGTGCGCCCGCGATGCAGAGGCGCGCGATGACGCTGGTGAGCCACCCATCCACGATCGACGCGACGGAGCGCGCGGCGATCGAAAAGCTCTTCCAGGCGTTCGAACCCTACCGCTGGGACCGCGACAAGGGACCACTGCGGTTTGTGACGTTGTCCCAGCTCGCCAAGGCGTACGGACCCTAGGAGCCCTGACGCGGGAGCTTGCTCACGCGGTCAGGCGACGACGGGTCCGTGAGCGAGGCGATTCAGCAGCCCCTAGAACAGAGCTCCCGCTGGCCTGCGCCAGCGGGAGCTCGGATCACCTTGGTCCGGGAGCCGGTTAGCCCTGCGGCACCGGCGGCGGAGTTGGCTGACCGGGAAGGTCTGAGGCCGCCACGGGAACGGCGACGACTTCCGGCGGAAGCTCTTCCTTCTTCATGAGATCGGCCATCTTCGGGATGGTCACCGGCCGGCGGACGAACTCCTTGGCCATTTCGGGGTTCGATAGGTCGGCGGCCTCGAAGATCTCGTCCAGCTCGGGGCCGATGAGCTCGCCACGCTGGAGCAGAGCTCCGGCGATCGCGTGGACGGCGTACTCCTTCTCGCGGATGAGCCGCTTCGTCTCTTCGAAGAGACCCTCCAGCAGCTTGTCGGCGAGCGAGAGCACCTGGGGCGCCGCGCCCATGGCATTCGGCGGGAAGGCAAGGAGCGTCGAGCCCATGCCCCACGTGCCGACGTACGCGATCGCTCGGTTCGTCGCGTTCCGGAGGTCCGAGGACGCGTTCGCGGTCTTCGTGTGCAGGATGATCTCCTCGACCGCACGCGAGCCGAGCGACACCATGATGTCGTTCTCGATCTCCTCCGCGTGCAGCTGGTGGCGCTCCAGCTTCGGGGTCGGCATCACGACGCCGTACGCGTCACCCATGCGGATGATCGACGCCTTCTGGATCCGGTCGTCCTTGTTGAGGTAGTGCGAGGCGATCGCATGACCGGCCTCGTGGTACGCGATGGTGCGTTTGTCGTGCGCGGACATGCCGATGATCGGCTGCTTGATGCCGAGGAGGCGCGCGTCGCGCGCGGTGAGCCAGTCCTTGTAGGTGAGGTACTCACGGCCGGCATCGTGCGCGACGATGAGCGCCTCGTTGATGACGGTCTTGATGTCGATCGGCGTCCAGCCGATGGAGTCGGCCACCATCAGCTCGACCGGGATCTCCGGCTCGTGCGCCTTGAGGCGCAGGTAGTGCTGAAGGATGTCGCGTCGGCCCTCGCCGTCCGGCTCGTACACCATGAGCTTCCGGTCGAGACGGCCGGCACGCACAAGAGCGGCGTCCAGGACCTCAGGCCGGTTGGTCGCGCCGATCACGAACACGATGGGCTTCGGCGGCACTGGGCCACGGACCAGGCCAAGCCAGCGCGCGATCTTGTACTTGAGTCTGTCCTCGACGTGCTTACCGAGAGAGTCCATCTGGTTGAGCATCGTGTTCAGGGCCAGACCGCGTCCGCCCATCATGCCCATCGGACCCATCATTCCCTGCTGCTGGCCGCCCATCGTCCCGCCGCGCGACAGCCCGACCGAGTCGAGCTCGTCGAGGAAGAGGATGCAGCACCCCGCTTGACCTGGCGCCGCGTACTTGCGCGCGAGGCCGCGCGCCTTGCGGAAGAGCGAGATGACGATGAGGGCGTCGACGCCCATCCACATGCTCGAGAGGCTCGACGCGTCCACGTAGATGAATGGCAGGTTCGCTTCAGCGGCCATACAGCCCGCGAGGAACGTCTTGCCGGTGCCGGGCGGGCCCGCGAGGAGCATGCCGGCCGGCATCTCACCGCCGCGCTGCTGGAAGGTCTTTACGCCCTTCAGGATCCGGACGAGGCTCTTGGCGTGCTCGAGCAGGTCGGGCTGGCCACGGTAGTTCTCGAACGAGAGACCGATCTGCGGGCTGTCCGGCGTGACCGTGTACGTGCGCGGCCGCGACATGAACCACATCAGCGCGCCGAACTGCATGATCATCATGAATGAGTAGAAGAGCAGCAGGACGAGCAGCTGCGGCGCTTGCCCGATCATGTCGAGGATGCCCTGGAAGATGCCGCGGATGCCGTACAGGCCGATCGCGCCACCCAGGATGATGAAGAGGATCAGCAGCCTCTTCTTGTTGTGATCGAGCACATACGCGGTG
>Ga0209486_10001465_pt1 | contig 10242 bp, 14 predicted proteins | sample NCCompost_FD_187518 | JGI IMG/M metagenome (GOLD analysis project Ga0209486, IMG submission 187518) | Agricultural soil microbial communities from Utah to study Nitrogen management - NC Compost (SPAdes) (version 2) | ecosystem: Environmental > Terrestrial > Soil > Agricultural land | place... | reverse complement strand
CGTCGCGATCAGGAATTGCGCACGTCCGCTCCTCGCGAGGTCGTGAATGATCTTGAGGAACGACAGCTGGCGCTGCGGCGACAGCGCCGCTTCGGGCTCGTCGAGGATGAAGACGCCCTGGTCGAAGCGATGGGCGAACAGCGCCAGGAACGACTCTCCGTGCGACTGCTCGTGCAGCGACTTGCCGCCGTACGCCTGCATGTCCGAGACGCCTTCGATGTAGGTGGCGAAGTTGTAGAAGCTCTCGGCGCGCAGGAAAAAGCCCTTCGTCACCTTGGGACGCCACGTCAGCCGCAGCGCCTCCAGCAACGGTGAACGCCCGGCGGCCGTTTCCCGGTGATGATCGCGACTCCCGCCTTCCGGATTGAAGCCGCAGCCTTCGGCCAGCGCCTCGAGGAGCGTCGACTTCCCGCTCCCGTTCTCGCCGACGAAGAACGTGACAGGGCTCGTAAAGGTCAGGTCGATGCCGCGTGAGAACGCGCGAATCGTAAACGGGTAAGTCGCCGAATCGATCGTCTCCGGCAGTGTCCTGACGTTGTGAAGGAACGGGGCATGACCGACACCGGGCGAGCGTTTCAACGAGGGTATTATCAGCACAATGACCTCTGGAACATCCGCGCCAGTCCGCCACCGCGCCGGCCGCAGCGACGGTATCCCCGAAAAAGGGCGTCTCGTCGTAGACGTCGGCGAGAAAACCGTCGGCATCTTCCGCGTCAACGGCCGGCTCTTCGCCTACGAAAATACATGCCCGCACATGGGCGGCCCGGTCTGCCAGGGGATGATCATTCCGGCAGTGCGAGAGCTGATCAACGACAAACAGGTCTCGACCGGCTACGCCTTCGACGAATCCGAGATGCGCATCGTCTGCCCGTGGCACGGCTACGAGTTCAAGATCGAAACGGGATCGCACCCGGCGAAGGAGTCGATCCGGCTGAAGGCGGTAACCGTGCAGGAAGAGGGTGGTGACGTTTATGTCACGCTCTGAGGTCCGCCTGAAGGCGGACACTACGTCAGTGGAGGCGAAGGCGGGCACTACTGAGGTCCGCCTGAAGGCGGACACTACAGCGGTGGTCGCCGCGCTCGATCACCTTGCCAGAGCGACCGATCTGACCGAAGACGAGGTGCGCGCCATCGTCAGCGCGGCAACACGACTGTATGCGAACGCCTCAACGCAGGCGGGACGCGAACTGCCACCGCTGACCTCCGACGTTGCGACGACGGATGCGATTACGCTCGCGTGCGCGCTGCTCCGCTCGCAGGATCTGACGCCGTTCGATATGGCGATGTGGTTTTCCCGCGGAGAGCGGCACCCCTGAAGGGGTGCCCTACGGCAGCATGGTTACGAACATCCACGTAGGGCGCCCCTTTAGGGGCGCCGGACACTGAACATGCCCAAGGTGATCGACACGCCCACAGTTCGCGCACGAGAGACGCAGCAGATTACGACGCGCACGGACTCGCGCGAGATCCTCGCCAACGCGCGCCGCGACGTCGAGCGCTACAACCTGAAGGACTACTTCATCGTCGATGTCGATTCCCACCACGTCGAATTCGATTCGTGGTCGGAGGTGCTGGACCACATCGAGGACCCGGTCCTGCGGCGCAACGGCAAGACGATGGCGCAGTTGTGGCCGAACGCGCACAACATCGCCCTGAGTAACCATCCACCGGGACTGACGTTTCAGGACGTGCACGGCCGCATCCCGCACCAGATCCAGCTGGCCGAGGACGTCGATACATCGAACGGCGAACATCGCGATCTCACGCTGATGCGGCGCGCCATCGACACGATGGGGATCGACGTGCAGATCGTCTTTCCGCAGCCGATGCTGGAGATCGGGCTGCACCCGTCGGCGGAGATCGAGACGCAGCTGATCTTTGCCTACAACCGCTGGTTCACCAGCCGCATCCTGGCGCACGAGCCGCGCATCAAGTCGATGCTGGCGCTGCCGTTCGGCAGCCCGGAGGCGTGCCTGCGGACGATCGACGAGTTCGCCGGCAAGCCCGGCGTGATCGGCTTCCTCGTCACCGGACAGCGGCAGGTCGGTGTCTACGGGTCGCAGTACATGCCGGTCTATCGTGCCCTCGAGGAGCGCGGCCTCCCGCTCGGCTTCCACGCCGGGCCGGACTACAGCATCGGCCGGCTGCTCAACCGGTTCGTGTCGGTGCATTCGCTGTCGTTCGTGACGTGCAACATGATTCACCTCACGAACTGGATCATGAACGGGCTGAACGAGCGGTTCCCGAACTTGAAGGTGATCTGGATCGAGAGCGGCCTCGCCTGGCTGCCGTTCATGATGCAGCGTCTCGACCACGAGTATCTGATGCGCCAGTCGGACGCGCCGCTGCTGCGGAAGCTGCCGAGCGAGTACATGCAGGACATGTATTACACGTCGCAGCCGATGGAACGAACGAACATGAAACTGCTCCAGGCGACGTTCGAGGCCATTCACGCCGAGACGCAACTGCTCTTCGCCTCGGACTGGCCGCACTGGGATTTCGACGTGCCGGGCAAGCTCATGTCGCTGCCGTTTCTGAGCGAGCAGGCGAAGCGGAACATTCTGGGTGAAAACGCGCGACACCTGTTTAAACTCTGACCACGAAGCTCCAGTTCAGTTCGTAGTGTCCGCCTTCAGGCGGACCACACCGCGAAGGACGCGAAGAATGCGAAGAGCGCGAAGATTGCTGATGCTGACGACCGCCGCGTGCTTGCTGTTTGCCGCGGCAGCACCAGCGCAATCTCAGACCGGCTCAGTCGAGTCCAGGCTCAAACAGCTCGAAGACAAGGAGCAGATCGCGCAGGCGCTGATCGACTACGGCCGTCACCTCGACAGCCGCGACCTCGCCGCCTACGCCGCGCTGTTCGCAACCGACGGTGAATGGGTCGGCGGATTCGGCACGGTCAAGGGCCGCGCCAACATCCAGGCGTTCATGGAGAAGAGCCTGGGCACCGGGCCGAACCGCGGCGGTTCGTACCACATCATGTCGAACTTCGTGGTCACCGTGAAGGGCGATACGGCGACAGCGTGGTCGCGATGGACGTTCGTGACTCCAGGCGACCGCGGAGCCACGATCGCACAGGCGGGCCGCTACGACGACACCTTCGTTCGCGAGAACGGCGTCTGGAAGTTCAGGCGGCGCGTCGCGTCGAGCGACACCGCTCCGCCGGCGAAGTAAATCCACAGGTCCGCCTAAAGGCGGACACTACATCTCCTGCGGAATCGGCAGGTATCCCGCCCTGGCGAACAGCCAGCAGGCAACGCCGTAGCCAAGACCGAGCGCCAGGTACAGCCCCGTCGTCGCAATCACGCCCAGCGACGACCCGAACACGCCAATCAGCAGGCCGGCACACGTGATGAGACCCACGCACGTGGGCACGAACACGAACGACCCCGGCGGCGTGGCCGATCGCTGCTCCGGCGGGAGACGCCGGCCGCGGCGCGCGATCAGGCGGAAGACTTCAACGGCAATCGCGGTCCCCATCCAGGACTGAAGGCCGATGGCGAACGGCAGAGAGAAGGAAAAGAGGCCGACGAACTGCGCGAGGATCGACTCCGGCGCAAGGCGGCCCGACAGCCAGACGCCGAACGATCCACCGCCCAGGAACAGCAGCACCAGGACGAGGATCTGCCACTTCACCGGCCGGCCGGCCGGCGCCGCGCTCACGGCCGGCTCTCCGCGCGAGCAATTTGCTCGGCCAGGCGGCGGCGGTTGTCGTGGACGCGGGCTGGCAGCGCCTCACCGAACTCGCACAGCCGATCGATGACCGCCGCCAGCCGCTTCCGGCTCTCGAGATCGCCCCGCTCGAGCACCTCCGCGATGTGCCGGTCGTATTCCTGCCGCAGTACTTTCGCGTGACGGGCGTCGCGCCGGCAGGTCAGACAGTGTTTCGGAATCGAGTCAACCCAGAACCGGTACTCCTCGTACCACAGGCGCTGTTCCTGGGCGGTGAAGGTGAACTCCTCCGCGCAGCGCTCGCAGACAAACGTCGCGTCCACGTACCAGTAGCGCGGGCAGATCGAGCAGTTCTGCTTGTCGGTGCGCGCGCGCACGGCGGTGCGATAGTCCATGTGCACGACACCGAAGAAAAAATGCAACGGCATTTCCCGCGGGTCGTTGATGCCGAAGTCGATCATGGGTAGAAAGAAAAAGGGCACCCCTCAAGGGTGCCCTACGATAGCGGTAACAGGTCCGCCTAAAGGCGGACACTACGTCGGTGCTGCTACTTCGGCTGGCCCGGCGCTGACCCGCCGAGGAACAGACGCGAACCATCGGCGAGGATGAAGTTCCGCCCGACGGCCTTGTTCGTGCCGTCCTTCGCCAGATATCCCTCGACGATCAGCGTCGTCCCGATCGGCACGGTCTTGCTGGTGACCCCCTGGCGAATCAGCTGATTGGGGCTGCCGCCTTCGATCATCCATTTTTCGCCCTTGATCTCCATGTAGAACCAGGAGTGAGGGTTGACCATGTCCCACTTTATGAGCTTGCCTTCGAACTTGATCGGCTTGTTGACGTCGAACTCGGCGGCGAACGCGTGGTGCGCGCGCGCAGCCGAGCCCGCCGCCAGAAGCGCAATCGCGGCGATGGCAGCAATAAATGCCGTTCGTCTGGTCATACTGGTGTCCCTACCTCGATCCCGTCTTCGCGCCGGCTGCTTCAGCCGCCCGCTTCTCGTCGGCGCGGGCGCCGGCAAGAATGCCGGAGACCCCGATATTCGTCTCGTGGCACGCGAACTCGAAAATCGGGCCGTTGGTCTTCTGCAAATAGTTCAGCGCCGTCCATGGACGCGTCCACGTGTTCGGATCCTCGACCGTGAACTTGTATTCGATCTGCTCGTCCGAGATACGGGTGAAGCGCTCGGTCACCTTCACAGCGTCTGACGAGCCGCCGCCACCGCGCCCGCCGCCGACGGGATTGCGGCCGTTGAAATTCGTCGTCTCGACCACCAGCGTCTCGCCTTCCCAGCGGCCGCGTGACATGCCGACCCACTGCTTCAGGCCGGACGGCGGCGCCGGACGGTTGTCGAGCGGGATGATCCGCGCGTCGTGGATCATCTCGGTCAGGACCATCACGTTTCCCTGGCCCTGCACGATGTGGTACGTGCTGTTGTAGCCGGCGTCGCGGAGCGGGGGACCAGCGCCGCCCATGATGATGCAGCGCGAGCCGTTCGGCATGTTCTGCACGCGATCGTACTGGCCGCCCTGCTGTTTGCGTTCCGCGGCCTGAGCCTGCGCGCGCGCGGCCGCTGCCGGCACCTGCGGCGGCAGGCGGCCGTCCGGCGGATCGATGATCTGCGACGTGCGCAGGTTCTGGGCGATCGTGTGCTGGCTCTTGTCGAGGCCGAACTGCGTGAAGTCGTAGTGGACGTCGGCGGTGGTGCCGGGCGTCGTCTGCGTCTCGTCACGCGCCTGCGCGTCCTGCATCACCTTCTTGAACTCTTCCGGCGTGTAGTACTCCTTGGTGATGTTCTGCGCGCGCTCGAGCGGCGTGTAGGTCGCATTGCTCCAGAAGCCGCCAAGATCGGGCTGGCCGTCGGGAGTACGCGGCGCTTTGTAGGGCTTCGCGCCGGGTTTGGCGGTTGACGCCGCTGCCTGCCCCGAGCCCTGTCGAGGGGCCGGCTTCGCCGTGCTCGCACCCGCCGCCTGCTGATCGGCAGTTGTGTTCGCCGTCAGCCACATCATCGCGACGGCGATGGCCAGGGCGCCTGCTGATATGCGTCGCATGTTCATCTCCTACTCGCTGGTCTTCTTTTTCAGGTGACCGTACAGCATTTCTTCCGAGAACTCCACGCAGCGGTACTCGGTGAGCTGCGCATTCGGTTCAACCCGCCGGTACAGCGGCAGGCTCATCTTCCAGGTTCGCGTAAAGGTCTTCGGGTCGTTAATCGTGACCTCGTAATTCAACGTATCAGGGCTTCGGGCAGAGAACCGTTCGATCGTGTGCAGCTCGTCGCTGTGATGGTTGCCCGCGCGGTCGAACCAGGTGGAGTCGAGATAGCCCTTGGTGTCCACGACCAGGGCCTCGCCTTCCCACTTGCCGTTCGACCACCCCATCCAGCTGGGTGCCGGGGCATCCGTATGATTATCCATATAGATGGTCCGGACCGCACCCGCGAACTCGTGCACGATCATGATGTATTTCGGGTTCTGGATGATCTGGAACGGATAGGGCATGTACATCGCCCTCGGCACGCCCGGCAGGTAGCACTTGATCTCGGGGTCGAGCTTCGTCCGGTTGGCGAAGTTTTCCCGCTTTTTCTTCAAAGCCTCAGGCGTATAGGGAATCTGCCCGCCTTCGACGATGCCCGCGCCCCCTTGAATCGCGAACTGGGCACCCAGCTCCCACATGGGGCCCGCCGCCGCCGGGTGCGCCTCGACATCCCAGTGAGCGGACGTCATCGCCTGCCAGATGCCGTTGAGATTGGGCTTGCCGTCGCCCGTTCGCGGGGCTTTGTAGCCGGTCTGACCCGGTACGCTCGTGGCGAGCAGAAAAAGGGCTCCCGCCAGGACGGCACCACCAACGAACCACCGCTTGGTCATCAAAAACTCCGTTTCACGTTCGTATTAGCGCCCAGATGGTGCCCCGTCGCGCTTCCGCTGTCAACGCGAGTGATCGCCCAATCAACACGTCCAGCGGCCGTTGCCCAACTCAGCTGTTTCCTGTAAGGTTCGCCACCAGGAGGAGACGACGTGATCACACAACGACTGCTGATCGGAACCCTGGTTGGGGCGGTTGTGTTCACCCTGCTTGGCTATCTCGCCTACGGGATTCTCTTCGCCGATTTCTTCGCCAATAACGGCGGCTCGGCGACCGGCGTGCAGCGTGCCCCGTACGATTTCGTCAGCCTGGTCGCCGGTCAGGTGGTGTTCGGAGCGCTGCTGACGATCATCCTGATCTGGGCCTCCGCCGCGAACCTGATGCAAGGTGTGAAGATCGCCTTCGTCACCGGGCTGCTGTTCTTCCTCGCTATCGACCTGACGATGTACGCGACGATGAACATCCAGAACCTGAAGGCCACGCTTGTTGACCCGCTGATCGGCGGCTTCCTGTTCGCGTGCGCCGGTGCGGCGATCATGGCCGTCACGCAGGGCAGGAAGTAGCGTCTACCCGTCGATCAGCTTCTCCGCTTTTCGAAACAACTTCTCCGGCGGCCGCAACCCAGCGGCCGCCGCTCGCGCCTGCGACAGCACACGCCGCGCGCCCCGGCGATCGCCCGCAGCGGCAAGTTCCAGGGCGGCCGTCGCGGACGCCGCGACGAACGCACGCCGGTAATACACCTGCTGCTGCTCGTGATGCCTGGCGATGCGCAGCATCGTCTCCGCCGACTCGCGATGCTTCCCGAGATGCGCCTGAACGGCGCTGATCGTTTCGAGCGTCTGCTCGATGTGCCAGTCGCCGACGCCCTTGCGCGAATCCGACTGGAGCCGGACCAACAGAGTCTCCAGGGCCTTCAGCGCCCGCGCCGGTTGCCGCTCGGCAACCGTGAGGCTGCGGAGGATCGCCTTATGCCATTGCGCGTGAGTCACGTGTCCGCACGTTTACGGCGGTGCGAATGGTATCAAATCGTGTGGCGCAGGGAGGGCGCAGAGAGTTCCTCAGATTTGAATCGCTCCACTGGCAATCAACGCGAGCGCAAGCGTGTCGGTCAGCCCGTGCGCAAGCGTCGACGGCCACAGGTTCCCGCCCGACTTGACGTAGAGCGTTCCGAACACGAGCCCGGACACGGTGCTGTCGATCATTCCCACCGGGCCCTGATAGAAGTGGCCAACGCCAAACAGCGCGCCGCAGAGCAGCACCGCGGCGACAGCGCCGCGCGTCGAGGCTCCCAACGCGTCGATCGTCCGGCGCAGCAGGTAACCGCGATAGGCGAACTCCTCGCCGAACGCCGCGAACGACCAGATCACGAGCAGGTAGATCGCCGCCAGCTTCATGTTGCCGACGACCGGCTGGAAGTCCGAGAGGTCTGCCGTCTGTCCGGTGAAGCGAATCGCCAGCGGATCGACGACAAAGATGCTGAACACCTGGAGCGCGGCCGCGACGGCCAGGGCAACGGCGGCCGTGTTCCGCCACGATGGTGGCCGCCGGTAGCCGATCGCCTTCGGCGACTGCCGCCGGAGCGCGCACGAGACGGCGCCGACGAGCACGAGGACAACCACTTCGTTGGGAACGACGCGCAGGATGTTGTGACCGATGACGACCGCGGCGGCGACAACGGCTTCGGCGGCGGCCACGGCACGGCGGCTCATCATCACCGCACTGTTACGGAATCCAGCTCCGCGCGGTTCGTTGCGCTATATGATCCCGTCCATGCCAGAACGAATTGGAACCGCGGTATGGGAAGGCACGCTGAAGGGCGGCAAGGGCACCATGAAACTCGGGAGCCGGTCGTATGAAGGACCGTTCTCGTTCCAGTCGCGATTCGAAAGCGGCGCCGGGACGAACCCCGAGGAACTGATCGGCGCGGCGCTCGCCGGATGCTTTTCGATGGCGCTGTCGGCCAACCTGGAAAAGGCCGGCCACCCGGCGAAGCGCGTCAGCACGACGGCGAACGTGAAACTCGAGATGCTGCCGGCCGGTCCGACGATTACCACGATCGAACTCGACAACGAGTCGGAGGTGCCCGGAATCGACGCCAACGCATTTCAGGAGCAGGCCGAGGCCACGAAGAAGGGCTGCCCGGTATCGCGGGCGCTCACCGGGACTGAAATCAAGCTGAACGCACGACTCAAGACGTAGCGAGAACGGAGGACAAGATGCGGCGCGTTTTCGTGCTCGTGGTCGCGGCATTCCTCGCCTCCCCGGCGCTGGCGGGCGCCCAGGGTTCAGCGGCGCAGAGCGCCGAGCCGTTCAAGGTCGGCACGTTTTCGAACGGCGCATCGCCATGGGTCGGGGTCGTCCTGCGCGATCGGTTCGTCGTCGATCTGTCGCAGGCCAACGCGGCGATGGAGAAGTCACGCGCCTTTCCGCGCCGGGCGATGCCGGCGGACATGGTCGCGCTCATCAACGACTACGAGAGCGGTCTGAAAGGCCGCATTTACGCCATCGTCAACGACGTGGTCCAGAGCAATGCCCTCACCGGCACGCGGCCCGCGTATGTTCGCGAAGTCGGTCAGGTCAAAACGCACGCGCCGATCCCGCGGCCGCGGATGATCATGAACACCGCGGTGAACTTCTACAGCCACATCGCCGAGGGCGCACCGGCGGAACAGCGCGCGCAGCAGATTGCCGCGCGCAAGGCGAATCGCGGCGTCCCCTACATGTTCCTGAAGGCGCCATCGTCCGTGATCGGAACCGGCGAGACGATTCTCATTCCCTACGGACGAACCGAACTGGACTGGGAGATCGAGATCGCGACGGTGATCGGCCGCGCCGCCCGCTATGTCGCCGCGCCGAAAGCGCTCGATCACGTATTCGGCTACACCGTCATGCTCGACATCTCGGACCGCGGCGGACGGCCGCCGGGCGGATTCACCGGCGTGGACTGGTTCGTGATGAAGGGACAGGACACCTTTGGGCCCATGGGACCGTACATCGTGCCGAAGGAGTTCTACGGCGATCCGATGACCAGGCTCAAGCAGACGCTGCTCGTGGGGACCGACCAGCGGCAGCAGTCGGACGCGTCGGACATGATCCATTCCGTTGGCGAGGTGATCGAGTACGCCTCGTCGCTCGTGACGCTGCAGCCGGGTGATGTCATCGGCGCAGGTACTTCGGGCGGCGTCGGCATGGGCACGTCCGTGCGGGGTGAGCAGGTGTGGCTCGTTGCCGGCGACGAGATCACCGCGACGATCGACGGCCTCGGCACGCTGCGCCACAAGGTCGCGGCGGCTCCCGCTCCGGCGCCAGGAACCGGGTCGTACCTTCCGGCGATTTCGAGCTACCGGCGCGGTCGGGGCGCCGCTCCGGCCGCGAATCCGGCTCCGGGCCGAGGTTCAGCGGAGCGTTGATGTCGTGAGGCCGGGAGGTTACGGAGGGAACGGTTTCACAGGAGCAACGAAGAAACGGAGACGAACGGCGGGCCGTTCGATTGTCGAACGGCCCGCCGTCTCTTCGTGATCTTCGTGTCCTTCGTGGTTCAAACTCCGTTCGTCTCCGTTCCTTCGTTTCTCCTGTGAGACCGTTTCCTCCGTATACTCCGTTTCCTCTGGAGTGAAGCTATGAGGAGCCTGTCGCGTGGAATGATGCTTGTCGCGTTGGCGGTACTTGCGGCACTGCCCGCACGGCCGACTGTCACCGTTCAGG
>Ga0209486_10001464_pt1 | contig 10242 bp, 5 predicted proteins | sample NCCompost_FD_187518 | JGI IMG/M metagenome (GOLD analysis project Ga0209486, IMG submission 187518) | Agricultural soil microbial communities from Utah to study Nitrogen management - NC Compost (SPAdes) (version 2) | ecosystem: Environmental > Terrestrial > Soil > Agricultural land | place: USA... | reverse complement strand
TATCGGCGCGAGATCGGCGAGAAGGTCGAGCGCGAGCTGCTCCACCTCCGAGGCAGGCATCAGCGGCCAGTCGTTGAATCGCTCGATCATCAACTGCGGCCGGGCCGCAGGATCGAACCCGATCAGCTTCGCGCGCTGGTGCGGCCGGTCGAAGTTCTCGGATTGGCCCTGCATCACCAGCCGCCAGAACTCGGATGTGCCCGCCGTGTCGGCAACGAGATGCACTCGTGCCTCGGCTGACGGGTTCTCCACGCGATGCTGGCGCCAGTTGTCGAAGACCCAGGCTTCGCCCACCGCCATGTGGACATCCTGGTCGCCGCAGAAGAAGCGGACTTCCGGTTGCGTGATCACGGGGATGTGCACCCGCACCCGGAAAAACCAGTGGTGGATGGCGTCGCTGTGCAGCGGCACCTTGCCGCCACCGGCGATCCGCATCAGCCGAGAGCGCGACCAGACGGTCGAGAAGGAGGCCAGCACCTGCTGCAGGTACGGGCTTGCGAGCAGGGCGGGCGTCGGCGCCATTGCGCCAACGAAGACGTCGGTCTGCGTGCCTCCGACCGAGATCAGGCGCGCGGCCGTGTTGCCTTCGTACTCCTGCGGGTGCCGCGACCAGGCGCTCGCGGGCAATGCCTCCAGTTCCGCCCGCAGGCGCTCCGCGTCGAAGCGGATCGGCAGGCGAAAGAATGGCTTCGGTAGCTTCAATCCGCCCGCGTCATTCGTAGCCCGCGCCGAAGCGGAAGCTCGCCGTCACCCCGTAGGTGAGCGGCTTGCCGTAGACGCCGGCGACCACGCCCGAGAACAGCGAGCTGTCGAAGGCGTACACCCGGTACTCCTCCTCGAACAGGTTGTTCACGAACGCCGCGATTTCCCAGCGACCGTCGGGCGCCGCATAGCCGATGCGCGCGTTGGCGACGGTGTACGACTCCTCCGCCTCGACCGGCGCGCACAGCACGGTGAAGCAGAAGTCGTCGGTGTACAGCACGTCGCCCTGGATCGAGGCCGTGCCGCCGCCCAACGGAAACTCGTAGCGTGCCAGGGCATTGGCCGAAACGGAGGGGGCCTGCGGCAGGTCGTGGTCGACGACGGTCGCGAGGTCCGGCAGCAGGATGTCCTTCACCTCGCTGTCCATGAACGACGCGCCGAGCTGCAGCGTGAGGCGGTCCGTCGGGTACGCGTTAAGCTCGACCTCCAGGCCCTGGGCTTCCGCGTCCTGGTTGATCACGGTCTGCACCGGGCCGAGCTGCGCGAAGGCCTGGTAGTCCTTGTAGTCGTAGTAGAAGGCGCTGAGGTTCAGCGTCATCGTGCCGCCGAGGTTCGACTTCAGGCCGAGCTCGTAGGCGTTCAGCGTCTCGGGCTCGAACGGGATGCCGTTCAGGAACTCCTCCTCGTTCGGGCTGTACGGCGTCCCGGTCGAGAACGTGTAGCCGCCGCTCTTGCTGCCGCGGTTGTACGACGCGTAAAGGAGCGCGTTCTCGCTGATGCGGAAATCGAGCTCGACCCGCGCGGTGACGTCGTCGAAATCCCGCTCGGCATCGGCCGTGGACACCAGGACGTCGGGGTTGTTCGGGAAGATCTCGTCGGGCCCGAAGATGATCGTCACCGGCGGCGTGAGGCCCGGAACTTCCGGCGCCGTGCCGAAATAGGACCCCTCGCGCGTGTCGTGCCAGTACCGCAGTCCCCCGATGAACTTCAGGCGCTCGCTGAGGCTCCACTCGCCCTGGAAGAAAGCCGCGTAGGAAGTCGTCTCCTGCGTGAACGATACGTCGGGGTCATAGCCGTAGAACGGGTCGGCGAACTTGCCGATGTAGTCGCCGTCGACCTGCATGCCGAACACGCCCGCGACGAACTGGTGGTCGCCCGCGGTCCACGACAGGCGGAACTCCTGGGAGATCTGGTCGAGGTCGCTGCCCTGGAAGAAGTACACGCCTTCGTCCGGCGAGGCGTCGCCGCCCTCGGTATAGAACTTGTCCGAGGTCTGGTAATCGGTGATGGACGTGAATGACGCGCCGCCGAAATCGGAATCGACGCGCACCTGGGCGCCAAAGATCTCGCGGTCGACATAGGACGGCTCCGTTTCCGCCGTCTTCCACGGATCGCCGCCGCGGCTCGGGATGATCGAGTCGTCGCGGAATCCCGTGCCGCTCTCGCCCGGGCCCGTGCCCCAGAACGCGCAGGCGAGGTCGGGCGGCGTGAACTCGCCCTGGAACTCGGCGTTCGGGCAGGCCGGTTCGTGCGAGTACAGGCCCGCCTGGGTTTCCTTGTCGGCCTTCAGGTAACGCACGATCAGGTTGACGTCGGTCGCGTCGCCGGGCTGCCAGTCGAGGCGGCCACGCAGCGCATAGTGGTCGTTGCCGCCGCGGTCGGGCACGCCGGGGACGATCGACTCCATCCAGCCGTCGTCCTGGTTGACGATGAACGCGATGCGGCCCTGGAGCGCATCGCTGAGCGGGCCGGAAAGCGCGCCGTCGAGAATGACCGCGTTGTAGTTGCCGACGGTCAGGTTGGCGTAGCCCTCGAACTCCTCGGTCGGCTTGTTGGAGATGAACTGGATCGCGCCGCCGGTGGCATTGCGTCCGAACAGCGTGCCCTGCGGGCCGCGCAGCGTTTCGACGCGCGCGAGGTCGAAGACCGGGAAGCTCGCAAGGTTGATCGAGCTCGAGTAGCTGTCGTCCTGGTACACCGCGACCGGCGGTTCCTGCTGGTCGCCGTAGTCGTTCTGGGAGACGCCGCGGATGTTGAACACCACCTGCGCGCTCGAGTACGCATTCATCTTGAGGCCCGGCACCGCCTTCACGATGTCGGTTGCGGTCGTGATGTTGAGTTCCGAGAGCGCCTTCTCGCCGATGGGCGTGACCGCGATGCCGACTTCCTGGATGTTCTGCTCGCGGCGCTGGGCCGTGACGACGATTTCCTCGATGCGCGTCGTGGCCGGCGGAGTCTCCGCCTGGTCAGCCTGAACAGCCTGCGAACCGCAGGTCACTGCCGTCAGGAGCGCGAGTCGAACCGCGGCGCCCAGATCCGACCGTCGAATGAACTGCATGAATCCCCCTCGCCCCTGTAATTACGGGTAATCCGACCGATTCACTTCACGCAACCAGTCCAGGACATAGCCTGCGAATGAACGCGCGACTTCCAGATGGTACTCCTCGGCGCTCCGCCGCCACAAAACGACCTCGGCCTTGGCAAACAGCGTGCGGGCGCACATGCCGACCGGAAAGGACTCCGGGTCGAGGTCGAGCGGGCAACCGCTCGCGATGAGGTCGCGGGCGCGCGGGCCGGTCACCGCCAGTGCCATCTGGCGCTGGCTCACCTCTACCAGCGAGCACCCAAGTCCCTGCAGGGCTGCATCAAGCTCTGCATGCAGGCTTCCAGCTTCTCCCGCCGGCGCCAGCAACAATTGCTCATCCGGCCCGAGCCACAGGGCCGCGCGCTCGCCGCCGACATGCGCGCGGCAAGCCTCCTCCGGCAACGCGAGTCGGAATGCCCGGCCGGCGGCTTCGCGCGCGGGCCGCCCGCCCTGCAGGATGAAGCGCGCCGCAGGCGCGAGGCGCCGAAGCCCGTGGTCCGCGTCAGCCATGCAGGCGCGCTCCCTCCGGGTCGTAGAACAAGGGTCGGGTCACCGTAACCGGAATCTCCCCCGCGGGCATCGGCACGTAGAGCGTCGCCCCTGCGCGCGCGCGGCCGCCCGAGACCATCGCGAGCGCAATCGAGTGGCCGAGCGCGCCGCTGGCATACGACGACGTGACGTGCCCGATCACTTTCATCGGCGCCGACTGCCCTGGCGTCGCCGTGATCTGCGCGCCCTCCTCGAGCACGGTGCCGGCATCGCGCGTGCGCAGGCCGACGAGCTGCCTGCGGTCCGGCGACTGCATCGCGGCGCGCTCGAGCGAACGCTTGCCGACGAAGTCCTGCTTGTTCCGGCCGATCGCCCAGGCGAGGCCGGCATCCAGTGGCGTCGCCGTGCCGTCGGTGTCCTGGCCGACGATGATGTAACCCTTCTCCGCACGCAGCACGTGCATCGTCTCGGTGCCGTAGGGCGTGATGCCGGCCGTTGCGCCCGCCTCGCACACGGCCTCCCACACACTGCGGCCGTGATCGGCCGGCACGTTGATCTCGTAGCCGAGCTCGCCCGTGAAGCTCACGCGAAATACCAGTGCCGGAGCACCCGCGATGCGCCCCTCGGCCACCGCCATGTGCGGCAGCGAGGTCGGCAGGAGGTCGATGCCGTGCACGAGCGGCGCGAGCACCTGCCGCGCGAGCGGTCCCTGCACCGCGATGACGGCCCATTGCTCGGTGACAGACGTGAGCCAGACCTCGAGGTCGGTCCATTCAGTCTGGCGGTAGTCCTCCATCATCGCGAGCACGCGCGCGGCGCCGCCGGTCGTCGTCGTCACGTGGAAGCGGTCCGGCGCCAGCCGCGCGATCACGCCGTCGTCGTAGATGAAGCCGTCGTCGCGCAACAGGATCCCGTAACGCGAGTGCCCGGGCGCGAGGCCCGAGAAGTCGTTTACGTAAAGCCGGTTCAGGAATTCCGCGGCGCCGCGCCCGACGACGGCGATCTTGCCGAGCGTCGAGGCGTCGAAGACGCCTGCGCCATTCCGCACGGCACGGCACTCGCGCGCGACGGCGGCATGCATGTCCTCGCCGGCGCGCGGGAAGTAGCGCGCGCGCTTCCACTGGCCGACATCCTCGAACACCGCGCCGCGTCGCACGGCCGACTCGTGCATGGGTGTCGTGCGCACGGGATCGAACAGCGCGCCGCGCGCAAGGCCCGCGAGGCTCCCGAAGCTGACCGGCGTGTACGGCATGCGGAAAGTCGTGTGGCCGACTTCCGGCACCGCCTTGCCGAGCTCTGCGGCGATGATGCCGAGCGTGTTCAGGCTCGAGGTCTTGCCCTGGTCCGTCGCCATGCCGGTCGTGGTGTAGCGCTTGACGTGCTCGATCGAGCGGAAGCCCTCGCGCATCGCGAGCGCGAGGTCGCGCGCAGTGACGTCGTTCTGGAAATCGACGAATGCCTTGGGTCCCGCGCCGGGCGGCGGCTTGACGCCCGCGGCATCCGGCTGTCGCTCGCCGCCGCTCACTTCGAACCGCAACGCGGGCGCCGGGTGCCCGCTTGCGCGCGCCGCGGCAAGGCCCGCGGCCGCGCCATCCGCGAGCGCGGCCGAGAGTCCGTAGACGCCGCGCCCCGCCCCCGCCGGGTGTGCGCGCTCCGCCGCTTGAGACGGAACAAAAGAGCGCGCCGCGTCGCTCCAGCTGAGCCGGCCCCGCGACTGTGAGAAGAGGTGCACCGCGGGCGCGAAACCGCCCGACATCAGTACGAGGTCGCATGCCAGGCGGCGCCCGTCGATGTCGATGCGGGATACGCGCAATCCGCCCCGCGTGCCGCGCACTGTGGCGCCCGCGAGGACCTCGATGCCCGCGTCCCGCGCCGCATTGCCAGCTCCATCCGGCGCCTTCGCGCGCAGGTCCGCGATCGCCGCGACCTCGATGCCGCCCTTCGCGAGCTCGAGCGCCGTCCCGTAGGCGCCATCGGTCGTCGTCACGACGACTGCCCGCGTGCCGGCACGCACGCCAAAGCGGCCGAGGTAGCTGCGGGCGGCGCCGGCCAGCATCACGCCCGGACGGTCGTTGCCCGGGAACACGAGCGGCTGCTCGATGGCGCCCGTCGCAAGCACGACTTCGCGTGCGCGCACCTGCCAGAGGCGCTCGCGCGCGCGTCCTTCCGGGGGGTTCGCGAGATGGTCGGTAAGCCGCTCGACCAGCCCCAGGCTGTTGTGCGGGAAGTAACCGAAGGCCGTCGTGCGCGGCATCACGCGCACGCGCGGATTTCCGGCGAGCTCTGCCAGGCTCCAGGCGAGCCAGGCGTCGGCCATCTCGCCGTCGATGCCCGCCGCGCAGCCGTCGAGCAGCGAGCCGCCCGGCTCCGGCTGCTCGTCGGCGACGATCACGCGCGCGCCGCCCGCGGCGGCCGCGAGCGCCGCGGCGAGCCCTGCCGGGCCGGCGCCGACGACGAGCACGTCGCAGTGCGCGAAGCGTTGCGTGTAGCGGTCCGGGTCGGGTTGCGACGGCGCACGGCCAAGGCCCGCGGCGCGGCGGATCAGCGGCTCGTAGAGCGCCGCCCAGGCCGCGCGCGGCCACATGAACGTCTTGTAGTAGAAGCCCGCCGGGAAGATCGGCGAAAGGAAATCGTTCGCCCGCCCGAGATCGAAGCGCAGGCTCGGCCAGCGGTTCTGCGAATGCGCCTCGAGCCCGTCGTAGAGCTCGACCTGGGTCGCGCGCAGGTTCGGCGTCTCGCGCGCCGCATCGCGGCGTACCGTCACCAGCGCGTTTGGCTCTTCGGCACCAGCGGTGACGATGCCACGCGGCCGGTGGTACTTGAACGAGCGCCCGACGAGATGCACGCCGTTGGCGAGCAGCGCCGAGGCCAGCGTGTCGCCGGCGAGGCCCTCGTAGGCCGCGCCGTCGAAGCGGAACCGGAGCGTGCGCGCCCGGTCGATGCGTCCGCCCTTCGCCGTCCGGAAGGCGCTCACGGGGCGCTTTCCCCGGTCTTGTAGGTGCCGGCGAAGCGGTCGGTGGTCGTGTCGCGCAGCGCATTGAAGAAGCGCCCGCAGCCGCGCACGTGACGCCAGCGTTCGGCATGCAGGCCGCGCGGGTTGTCGCGCAGGTACAGGTGGGCGGCCCATTCGTCATCGGTCAGATCCGCCGGGCGCGCCGGGCGCGCGAGGTGCGCCTGGCCGCCATAGGAGAACTCGATCTCGGGGCGTTCGCCGCAGTACGGGCAGTGGATCAGCAGCATGTCAATGAGCGACGCCGGCCGCGGCGGCTTCGTCGATGAGCCGCCCGTCGCGGAAGCGTTCCAGCGAGAACGGAGCCGCGATCGGGTGTGGCTCGCCCTTCGCCAACGTCCAGGCAAAGACGTGCGCGGACCCGGGCGTCGCCTTGAAGCCGCCGGTGCCCCATCCGCAATTCACGAACAGCCCCGGCACCGGGGTAGTGCCGATGACGGGCGAACGGTCGGGCGTCACGTCGACGATGCCGCCCCAGTTGCGCAGCATCCGCAGGCGCCGGAAGCAGGGGAACAGCTCGCAGATCGCCTCCAGCGTGTGCATGTCCACGTGCAGCGCGCCGCGCTGCGTGTACGACGTGTACGCGTCGGTGCCCGCGCCGATGACGAGCTCGCCCTTGTCCGACTGGCTGATGTAGGCGTGGATCGCGTTCGACATCACGACGCAGGGAAACACCGGCTTGACCGGCTCCGAGACCATTGCCTGGAGCGGGAAGCTCTCGAGCGGGAGCCTGACGCCCGCCATGCGCATGACGACGCTCGAGTTTCCGGCCGCGACGACGCCGACCCTGCGCGTGCGGATGAGGCCGCGCGTCGTCTCCAGCGCCTCGACCGCGCCGCCCGCGTCACGGCGGATGCCCGTGACCTCGCAGTTCTCGAGGATGTCGACGCCGAGCGCGTCGGCCGCCCGCGCGTAGCCCCAGGCCACTGCGTCGTGTCGCGCCGTACCGCCGCGGCGTTGCAGCGTCGCGCCCAGCACGGGATAGCGGATGTCGGTGCCGATATTGAGCGGCGGGCAGAAGGCTTTTGCTTCTTCCGGCGACAGCCACTCGTTGTCCACGCCGTTGGCGCGGTTCGCGTGCAGGATTCGCTTCAGCATCTGCGCGTCGTGCACCGTGTGCGCGAGCATCATGACGCCGCGCGGCGAGTACATGACGTTGTAGTTGAGCACCTGCGCGAGTGTCTCCCACATCTTCACCGCGTGGTCGTAGATCGCGATGCTCTCGTCGAACAGGTAGTTCGAGCGGATGATGGTGGTGTTGCGGCCGGTGTTGCCGCCGCCGATCCAGCCCTTCTCGACGACCGCGACGTTGGTGAGTCCGTGCTCGGCGGCGAGGTAATAGGCCGTGCCGAGTCCGTGGCCGCCGCCGCCGACGATGACCGCATCGTACGCGGGCTTGGGCTCCGGCTTGCGCCACTGCTCGCGCCAGCCGCGATGGCGCGACAGGCTTTGCCACAGGAGCGACAGCCCGGACCAGGATTGGCGCCCCACGCTAGGCCCGGAGTTCCTTGTTCCCGGGGTCGTACGGCGAGTCGACGAGCACGGTCGCTTCCTTGCGCTCGCCGAGGATCTCGATCGCGATCCGCGTGCCGACCTCGGCGAACTCCGGCTTCACGTAGCCGATTGCGAGGCTCTTCTGCAGCACGTGCCCGTAGCAGCCCGAGGTGGCGCGGCCGATCATGCGGCCCTTGCCGTCGAACAGCGGCTCGTTGCCGAGCGGGTCGACGTCGGCGACGCCGTGCACGTCGAGCGTGACGAAGCGGTTCGGCACACCGGCAGCGAGCTGGCGCTCGAGCGCGGCCTTGCCCGCGAAGTCGCCCTTCTGCATGCGCACGAAGCGGTCGAGGCTGGCCTCGAGCGGCGTGTTCTCGCGCGTCAGGTCGCTGCCCCACATGCGGTAGGACTTCTCCATGCGCAGCGACTCCATCGCGCGCATGCCGGCCATGCCGATGCCGTACTCCTCGCCCGCGGCGAATATCGCCTCGAACAGGTGATGGGCGTACTCGATCGGGAAGTGCAGCTCCCAGCCGAGCGCGCCCACGAAGTTCACGCGCAGCAGGTACACGTCCGGGGCGAGCCCGACTTCCGCAACCTGGCCCGTGAGCCAGGGGAAGGCGTCGTTGCCGAGCGCGGTATCGGTCAGCTTCGCGAGCACCTCGCGCGAGCGCGGGCCGGCAAGGACGAAGCAGCCGCGCGAAGTCGTGATGTTCGAGAGCTGTACCGAGCCGTCGGCCGGCAGTCGCCTCGCCAGGAAGTCGTTGTCGTAGCGCTCAGCCGCACCGGCGCTGACGAGGTAGAAGAACCCGTCTCCGAGCTTCGTGATCGTGAACTCGGAGCGGATGCCGCCGCGCCGGGTGAGCGCATGCGAGAGCGCCATGCGCCCTTCCTTCGCCGGCACCTTGTTGGCGACCAGCGAATCGAGCCAGGACTCGGCGCCCGGCCCGCGCACCAGGTGCTTGGTGAACGGCGTGAGGTCGATGACGCCCACCCGTTCCCGAATCCGCCTGCACTCCGCACCGACGTGCTCGAACCAGTTGGTGCGGCGGAAGCTCCAGTCGTCCTTCGCCGCGACGCCGTCGGGCGCGAACCAGTTGGCGCGCTCCCAGCCGTAGCGCTGTCCGAACGCCGCACCCATGCGTTTCAGCTTCTCGTACACCGGGCTCGTCTTCGCCGGCCGCGCGTCCGGGCGCTCCTCGTCCGGGTAGTGCACGGTGAAGACGTTGCGGTACGTCTCCTCGTTCTTCGTCACCACGTAACGCTTGCCCGCGTAGGCGCCGAAGCGCCGCGGGTCGACGGCGAGCAGGTCGATGCCAGGCTCGCCCTCGACGATCCATTCCGCGAGCTGCCAGCCGGCGCCGCCCGCCGCGGTGATGCCGAAGCTGTGGCCCTCGTTGAGCCAGAGGTTCGGCAACCCCCAGGCCGGCCCGATCAGCGCGCTGCCGTCCGGCGTGTACGAGATCGGCCCGTTGACGATGTCCTTGATGCCGCAGTTCGCGAGCGCCGGCACGCGGCGCTGCGCGCCTTCGATGTGCGGGATGAGCCGCTCGAGGTCGCCGTCGAAGAGGCTCTTGCCGAACCAGGACGGCACGCCGTCGGCAAAGCGCGCGGGGGCGCCGGCCTCGTACGGCCCGAGGATCCATCCCATGCGCTCCTCGCGCAGGTAATACGACTGGTCCGGCTCGCGCATCACCGCGAGCTCGCGCCCGCCGCCCTGTCGGTAGGACTTCAGCTCCGGCGATTCCTCGTAGACGATGTACTGGTGCTCGACCGGGATCGCCGGGACATCGAGCCCGAACAGCCTCCCGGTCTGGCGCGCGTAGTTGCCGGTCGCGCAGACGACGTGCTCGGCCGTGATCTCGCCCTTCGTCGTCGTGAGCTTCCACTCGCCCGAGCGCGTGCGCGCGACCGCCGTGACTTCCGTCTGCTCGTAGATTTCCGCGCCTTTGGCACGGGCACCCTTGCGCAGCGCCATCGTGAGGTCCGCCGGCGCGATGTGGCCGTCGTGCGGGTGGAACAGCGCACCGATGACGGCGGCCGTGTCCGCGGTGCCGCCGAGCTCGAGCAGCGGCCACAGCTCCTTCACCCGCTTCGGCCCGATGATCTCGAACGGCACGCCGATCGTGTTCGCCGTGCCGCAGTACTTCTGGTACTCGTCCAGTCGGTCGCGCGAGGTCGC
>Ga0209486_10001463_pt1 | contig 10243 bp, 13 predicted proteins | sample NCCompost_FD_187518 | JGI IMG/M metagenome (GOLD analysis project Ga0209486, IMG submission 187518) | Agricultural soil microbial communities from Utah to study Nitrogen management - NC Compost (SPAdes) (version 2) | ecosystem: Environmental > Terrestrial > Soil > Agricultural land | place... | reverse complement strand
GCAGTCGCATGGCCCAGACGGCCGCCGCGCCGCTTGCGGGCACCCGGGTCGCCTCGCCCCGATTCGCAACCGACACGAGCTCGACCACGCTTCTGCTGCCATCCTCCGCGGGTGCGCTCACGACGATGTGCCGGGCATCCAGCATGATGGGTTGGGAGGACGAAGTGTCGTACACCGCCACGACGATGCCCGTGTCCGGCCGGAAGGGATCAGTGCCCACCGGCTCGGAAAAGTACTGCACGCCGGCATGCCGGGCGGTGAGAAGATGCAGGGCGGTCGTATCGGTCGGGAACGTGAAGCGGAAGCGTCCCGAGCGATCGGTGAGGAGCGAGTCGATGGGACCCTGCCGGTCGCGGCCGACGCGATGGAGGACGACACGCGCGCCGGCGACCGGGTGCGAGTCGGCGCCGGCGAAACGCACCACCGACCCGGCCGCGCGCGATTGCGCCGCGGTCGGCGGCACGAGCGCCGTGCATGCCAGCACGGTCATCCCGGCCAGCGCGGCGCGTCTCACGCCTATCTCAGGGATTGAACTTGCCGAAATCTTCCGGGTCGAGCTTCTCGAGCCGTTCCTTCAGCTTCTCGACGTCGAGTGACGGGTCCGGCGCCGGCTCTTCGGTCTCCACTCCGCTCTCGTCGAGCAGCCGGTCGCTGGTGAAGATCGGAGCGTGAAGCCGCAGGGCGAGCGCGATGCTGTCGCTCGGGCGCGCATCCACCTGGAACACGTGGTCCTCGCGTCGGATGAGCAGCTCGGCGAAATAGGTGTTCTCCTTGACCGAGCTGATGATGACGCGCCGCAATTCGCCGCCGAGGCCGATGATGACCTGCTTGAGCAGGTCGTGCGTGAGCGGCCGCTGCGCCTTCACCCCCTGCAACTCCATGGCGATCGCGCTCGCCTCGGCCGGTCCGATCCAGATGGGCAGCACGCGCGACCCATCGGTCTCGCGCAGGATGACGACCGGACTGTTGGTCGTCCGATCGAGGCCGAGATGTGCGACCGTGACTTCCTTCATGCCCTTATCGAACCGCGGTCAGCAGATCCTTGACGCGGTTCGCCTCTTCCCAGGTGAAGAACTGGAGCTTCCTGCCGTTGCCTTCGAATCGGCCGCTGTACGGCCGCCGCCCGAAGTGCCCGTATGCGGCTGTCGGGCTGTAGATCGGCCGCTTGAGCTTCAGTGCGGAGATGATGCCGCGCGGCGTGAGGTCGAACACTTCGCGCACGGCGCGCTCCAGCACAGTATCGGGGGCCGCGCCGGTGCCGAACGTGTCCACCATCACCGAGACGGGCTGCGCGACACCGATCGCGTACGCGACCTGCACCTCGCACCGCCGGGCCAGTTTCGCCTCGACGATATTGCGTGCGACCCATCGCATCGCATAGGCCGCGGAGCGATCGACCTTCGACGGGTCCTTGCCGCTGAACGCCCCACCGCCGTGCCGAGCCATGCCGCCGTAGGTGTCCACGATAATCTTTCGACCGGTGAGCCCGGCGTCGCCGTGCGGGCCTCCGATCACGAAACGACCCGTCGGGTTTATCAGGAACTTGACCCGCTTCGACTCGAGACCGGCCTTCTCGAGGACCGGTCGAATCACGTCCTCGATCACCGTCTGACGGATGGTCGCATTGCTGAGCTGGCGCCGGCCGAACCGCTCGGCATGCTGGGTGGACACCACGACGGTCTTCACGCCCACCGGCCGGTCGCCTTCATATTCGACGGAAACCTGGCTCTTGCCGTCGGGGCGCAGCCACGCCACCGGCCCCGCGCCGGCGGTTCCCTTGCGCACCGCCGCGAGCCGCTCGGTGATGCGATGCGCGAGCATGATCGGCAGCGGCATCCGCTCACGAGTCTCCCGGGTCGCGTAGCCGAACATCATGCCCTGGTCGCCGGCGCCCTGCTCCCGGCCAGCGTCGGTGTCTACCCCCATCGCGATGTCGGCCGACTGGCGGTCGATCGTCGCGATCACGGCGCAGGAGCCGGCATCGAACCCGAACTCCGCATCCGTATAGCCGATCCGCTCCACGGTACGACGGACCAGGTCGGGAAGGTGCACGTAGGCCTTGGTCGTGATCTCACCCGCGATCACCGCCATACCGGTCGTCACCATGGTCTCGCACGCGACCCGTCCGTCGGCGTCCTGCGCGAGGATCGCGTCGAGCACGGCATCGGAGATCTGGTCGGCCACCTTGTCGGGATGTCCTTCGGTGACGGACTCCGACGTGAAGACGTGCCGCTTCGGTGCAGCCATTATGCAAATCTCGGCAATGAGTTGAGGGAGCGCCGCGGCGCGCTGCGAACGACGAGCAAGCTAGTGGTCCACCAGAGGGCGGGCAACGGCGCCTTCGGGGTCGAGCAGACGCAGATCGACGTGGCGCCCGGCTGCGTCGCGCAGCGCGTGAGCGACCTCCGCGGCCGTTCGTGCGCGGCGCGCCGCATCGGCAGCTTCGCGGGCCGCTGACTCCGGCATCGATCGGATGAGCCACTTGATCATGCCGAGCGCGGGTGGAGCCACGCTCAGGCTCCGGTAGCCGAGCCCCAGCAGCAGCACGGCACCGAGCGGTTCCGACGCCATCTCGCCGCACACGCTCACGGGCAAGCCGGCCTCCGCGGCCGACCGCACGATGGCGTCGAGCTGGCGCACCATGGCCGGATGATGCGGCGCGAACCGATCGGCGAGCCGCGCGTTCCCGCGGTCCACGGCGATCGTGTATTGCGTGAGGTCGTTCGTGCCCACGCTGAAGAAGTCGCTCACCTCGGCGAGCCGGTCGGCGATGATCACCGCGGCGGGGGTCTCGATCATCACGCCGACCGGAACCGACTCCGCCGCGCGGATTCCGGACTGCCGGAGGCGATCCGACTCTTCCGCGAGCAGCTCGCGCGTCCGCGTCACCTCTTCGACGCTCGTCACCAGCGGGAGCATGAGTTGCAGTCGCCGCCCGCGCGCTGCGCGCAGCACTGCGCGCAGCTGGTCCCGGAACAGCTCGGGCTGATCCAGGCAGACCCGGATCGAGCGCCAGCCGAGGAACGGATTCGGCTCGGCGGGAGCATTGAACGTCGCCGGAAACTTGTCCCCACCGAGGTCGTAGCTCCGCACGATGACGTCGTGCTCGGGAAAGGCGCTCGCGACGCGGCGGAAGTACTCCGTCTGCTCGTCCTCCGTCGGCATGCTCGTGCGGCCGTTCAGGAGGAACTCGGTCCGGAGGAGACCGACGCCCTCCGCCCGCTGCCGAACGGCCGCGTCGATCTCATCGGGAAGGTCCACGTTTCCCATGAGCTTGATACGCACGCCGTCGGGTGTCGCCGCGGGCTCGTGCACCACCGAATCGAGCTGCAGCTCGAAGCGGAGCCGGCGACTCACGCGGGTCTTCGCCGCCTCGAGCTCCTGCGGCGTGGGCTCGAGCAGGACCATGCCGGTCTGCCCGTCGAGCAGTACCATCATGCCGTTCTTGACGCGATTGAGCGCGCCGGCCGCCCCCATCACCGCCGGAATGCCCAGGGAATGCGCGAGGATCGCGGCGTGAGCGGTTCGCGTCCCCTCCTCGCTCACCAGGCCAACGACGTGCTCGCGGTCGAGCTGCACCGTGAGGCCGGGAGACAGCTCGTGCGCGACGACGATCGCGTGTTCTCCCGGATCGATCGCCCAGGGATCCTCGTCGCGCCGGCCCATGAGGCGGTACAACATCCGCGCCTGAATCGCGTTCAGATCCGCGAGTCGCTCGCGCAGGTGGGAGCTGGAGGAATTGGAGAAGGCCTGGCGGACTTCGAGCGCCTTGAACTCGTACGCGGTCTCCGCCGCGAAGTGATTCTTCCGGATCACCTGTTCCACCGATGCGAGGAACTCGGGATCCTGGACCATCATGATCTGCGCGTCGAAGATGCGCGATTCCTCCGGGCCGGCGCGCTCCAGCACACGCTCCCGGAGCCGGTTCAGGTGGGCGACCACCACGCGTACGGCACCGTGGAGCCGCCGCACCTCGCCCTCAACCTCATGGACCTCCACGGTCCGGTCGGGCACCTGCGGGAAGTCGAGGCGCACGACGAGCGCGGGCGCCCACGCCACGCCGGGCGAGACGCCGATCCCCCGGAGCAGGCGAGTGGAATCCACTACGACTCGCCGAACCCGTCGGACACGAGGCCACAGATCGCGTCGAGCGCGCGGTCCGCATCCGTGCCGTCCGCCCGAACGCGGATGGTGCTCCCCTGCTCCGCCGCCAGCATCATGACGCCCATGATGCTCTTGCCATTGACCTTCATGCCGTCCTTCTCGAGCCAGATTTCCGAATCGAAGCTGTTGGCGAGACGCACGATCTGGGCAGCCGGGCGGGCGTGCAGGCCAAGCGGATTCGTGATCATCGCTTCGCGTTCCGTCATCCCGTCACCCAGCGAAAGAGAAACGTCGCCACGAGCGCGACCAGCGCGAAGCGTGGCGCTGCGTACCGCGGACCGGCGAGTCGATTCACTGCCAGCCCGGCGGCGGCAACACCCGCGACTCCGACGACGGCCCGCCACCCGAATGGATCGGCGAGCCACCCGACGGCGAGGGCGCCGCCCATCCCCACCATGAAGCCGGCGGCCACCGCGGCCGGCGCGGCGAGGCGGCCGAGCGACGACGCGTTGATCGCGGCGCCGACCTTCATGCCGTTGCCCAAGCCGGTTCGTAACGCCCAGACGCCGGTGTAGGCTCGCACCGCGTTGAACACCACGAGGAGGAGGAGTACCGGCCACCACGCGTTCGTGAGCGCTACCGCTGCGGCCGTGGCTCCGACGGCGGCAGGCACCAGCCCCGCCCAGAACACCTGATCGCCCAGGGAACCGAGCGGGCTGCAGAGCGCGCGGCGGAGGCGCGTGATCTGGTCGCCGGAAACCCCGTCGTACTCGGCGCGCACCGAGGCACCGAGCGCGACGCCAGCGAGGTACGGGTGCGAATTGAAGAACTCGGCGGACCGCACGACCGCCGCGCGGTGGCGCTCGGGATCGGTGCGCGCGAGCTCGGCGAGCAGTGGATCGGCTGCGTGGCCCATGCCGACGCCGAGCATCCGCTCGTAGTTCCAGGCCCCCTGCACGAAGTACAGGCGGAGCAGCGCGCCGAGTTGGCCGTTCACCGCAGCCATGCGAGTGTCGAGCCGGCTACGGCGCCGGCCGCGAGCCACCCGAGTCGTCTGCCGCGCCCGGCGCTCCGGATCGCTCCCCCGAGGGCCGCGGCGGCGCCGGCGCCGATGGCGACGATCGTCAGCAGCTGGCCGGTGAGCGGATCGGGAATCAATGCGGCGTCCACCATGCGCGCGATGGCCAGCGCGAGCGCCGTGAGGCCGAGGCTCCGGATCGCGTCTCGGCCGATCGACGCGTACTGGAGTCGGCGGATGGTGTCCCGGTCACCCCGCGCGAGAAGGTCTGACCGCCTCTGAATCGACCTCGCGATCTGATGCCGAAGGCGCACAAGACTCCAGTCGCCGATGAGACCCGCGATCACCGCCACGCCCGCCGCGAGTCCGAGTGTCGTGGTCCAGTCACCGTTCGCAGCCACCAGCGCCGCGGCCGCCACGGTGCCCGGCCCGTAGTCCGGATACCGCGTCGCACCAACCGGGAGGACATCGAGCGCGAACAGCTCGAGCAGCAGGCCCACGCGGAGACCGGCGGCCGGGTCTCCGGCGATGGCACCGGCGACCGTGCCGGCCACGAGTGGCCGGGAGAGCAGCGCCTGCGGGCCGCTCACGAGGTCCAGGCCCACGATGGTGCCCCAGACGAGCAGCAGTACGAGCGAGCCCGGGTGCTCCATCAGCGAATCGCCTCGAGATCGATCGCGGGGGCGGTCGGAACATCCTGTGCGACCACCTCGGCGCCCTCCGCGGCCAGGTTCCGCAGGAAGGCGAGCTCGTCGTCGGTGAGATAGAGGTAGGGCAGTCGTTCGGTACGCCCGGGCCGGTGATGCAGGCCGCCGAGGTTGATCAGCTTCACCGTATCGTGATCGGCCGCGTAGAGCGCCGCCATCGACTCGATGTCTCCCGTGAGAAGCGCGGTGCGCTGGCGATCGGCCTTCCATTCGGGAAGGTGCGCCGATGCCGAGGCGATCGATGCGAACACGACCTCGATGTTCGCGGGCACGGCCATCCGATACAGCTCCTGCTCCCACTCGTTGGCGGCGACCGCGTCATCCACGAGCACCAACCGGTCGAGACCGAGAGGCCGTCCCCAGCCCAGCACCACCTGTCCGTGAATCAGTCGATCGTCGACGCGGAACAGCAGCAGCGACATCAGGGAACCTTGATGGCGTTGCCGCCGCTCGCAGCTGCATGCGCCGCGGCCTCGGCGGGAGGCAGAGTCCGGTGAAAGAGGAAATCGACCAGCATCGCCAGGTTGACGCCGGTCACGACCCGCACGTCGTCGCGCTCGCGGAGGCGGCGCAATGCGGCAATGAGGCACGAGCCGGCGGCCATGTCGACGAAGACGACCGCCGGACCGGGCCCGACCGCCGTGACGATGCGCTCCTCGAGGGCGCCCCGGTCGCAGCCGGTGTTCGACACCGGCGTGAGAAAGCCGCGCGCGCCCGTGATCTGCTCCGCGGCATCGATGAGCGCGGCTGCGATCGACCCGTGGGCGACGACGATCCCGCGAAGCGGCTCGCGCGCGGCGTTACTCATAGTCGTTCTGCAGGTACTCGCGGAGTCCGCGCTGCTCCTTCATCCGCCGGATGAGCCGCTCGTTGAATGCCGCGGCCACGTCCACACCGGAGTAGCGAAGCAGGTGCATCATCGCGACCACCTCGGAGATCACCGTGATGTTCTTTCCGGGATTGAGCGCCACTACGACCTTTGGCACCACGACCCCGAGGATGTCGGTCTCGTGATGAGTGAGCCCGCTGCGGTCCGCATCCTTGGCCGTTTCCCAGTCCTCGAGCTGCACGATCACCTCGATACGCTTCTGCTGCCGTACGGCACGCACCCCGAACAGGGCGGGAATATCGATCAGGCCGATCCCGCGGATCTCCATGTGGTGGCCCGCCATCTCGTGTCCCTGGCCGATGAGGACATCGGAGCGCCGTCGGGTAACCTGCACGACGTCGTCGGCGACCAGGCGATGACCCCGCTCCACGAGATCGAGCACGCACTCGCTCTTTCCAATCCCGGAACGCCCGACGAACAGCAGGCCGACGCCGTACACGTCCGCCAGCGAGCCGTGGAGGGTGGTACGCGGGGCGAAAGCCTCCTCGATGAGCGGCTTGATGCCCCGGTAGAACTCGGCGGTCTTGAGCCGCGATCGCAGCACCGGAACCCCGCGCGCCTCGGCGAGCTCGAGCATCTCCGCGGGGACCTGCAGTCCCTTCGTGACGAAGATGCATGGCAGCTCGAACTCGAAGAACGCCTCCAGCGTACGGCGGCGGGCCTCCGGGCTGAGCGTGCCGAGATAGGTGATCTCCGTTTCGCCGAACACGTGGAGCCGGTTGGGCGCGAAACGATCGGTGAAGCCGGCAAGCGCAAGCCCGGGGCTCGCGGCCTCCGCCTCCGGAAGCGACCGGTCGAGCCCGAGCTCCCCCGTCAGCGATTCGAGCTGGAGCGGGTCGCCCCGGCGGGCGATGAGGTCGCGAAGGCGAAGCATCAGGTGAGGTTCACATCCGGCGCATGGCGGGCGCTCTTGAAGCGGCCCGACGCACGGCTCGCCTGGCGCTTGAGGCGCTCCTCCGCGCGATCGAGCGCTGTGCGGTGGTCCGGACCTGCCCCACGCGCGACGAGCAGCTCGCCCTGCGCGAGGTGCAGTCGAAGCTCCGCCACGCATTCTACCCCATCCATGTCAAACAGCACGGTCGCCTCCATGGGGCGTGACGCGACGTCGGCAACGCGCGCCGCAACGACGGATGCGTGCGACCGGAGCGTCTCGGGAATCTCGCAGTGGCGAACCGTGATGGTCGTCTTCATTCCTTCTTCTCCCGCTCAGCGGCACGCCGAGCCGTTGATGATATCGCGCAGATGATCTTCGGTGGCACGCGCAGCGGCATCCCAGCTCAGGCTCTCGGCGAAGGATCTGGCCTCGCCGCCGAGGGCGGCCACGGCGGCCTGGCTCGCGGAGATCTCCAGCATGCGCCGGGCCAGCGCGGCGACGTCGCCATGGGGGACGAGGTAGCCGGTTCGGCCGTCGCGGACCGAGTCCCTCAGTCCCGGACTGTCCGAAGCGATCGATGGCGTGCCACACGCGGCGGCCTCGATGACGGTGATGCCCCACCCTTCCTTGGGTGAAGGAAATATGTTGGCCCAGGTCGATCGCAACAGGTGGAGCTTCCGGTCCTCGGAAACGAAGCCGTGGAAGGTCACGGCGCTGTCCAGGCCCAGCTCTCCCACGAGTGCCTCGAGTTGCGGCCGCGCATCCCCGTTGCCCGCAACATCGAGGCGAAGGCCGGGATGGCTGGCCCGGGCCTCAGCCAGCGCGCGGATCGCGAGATCCACCCCTTTGTATTTCTTGAGGCGGCCCACATAGAGAAACGAGGCCGGGTCGCTCCGTGCCACCGAGGGATCCGGCCGGTAGTGGTCCGCATCCACCCCGGGATGAATCACCCGGATGCACTCACGGCGCACCCCTCGGCGGATCAGGTCCAGCTCGGTGCTCTCGCTGATCACATGGAACCCCGCGCGACGGTAGAGCGCCGGCAGCGGGCGTTCGGCCAGCCAGACGACGCTCGCGGTCGCCGGTCCCGCTTCCTGAAAGGCCGTGTCGCCGAAGAGGTGCGGGACGATCGCGCAGAATGGGAGGTCCGTGAGCGTCGTGAGAAAGAGGGGAATCTTGTTGATGTCCTCCACCACCACGTCGGGTCGCGCGGCGCGGAGCGCCCGTCGCACCGCGCCGCGCCCCGCGAGCGCGAACCCGTTGCGCGAGCTCACCCGGGTGACGTCGATGCCCTCCACGACCGCGCGCTGGGCACATCCGTCCCAGCCCGAACATACCATGCGGATGCGGTGTCCCGCGTCCACCAGACGCCGGAAGATCTCGAACACATGGATCTCCGCGCCGCCCGCCTGCGGGTTCTCGCGATCGAGCCAGTTGACGAGGAGGATGTCGAGCGGCCGTCGCGCTTCACCGGTCACAGCAATCCCGCCGAACGAGCGATCCGGTCGAGCACCCCGTTGACGAATCCCGGCGCCTTGGGCCCCGCGAAGAGGTGTGCCAGCTGGACGGCCTCGTCGATCACGACACGCGGCGGCACGGTCCCGTCGGTCAGCTCCTGAATGGCGATCCGGAGGATATTGCGCTCCACGACGGCGATGCGGCTCATCCGCCAGTTGTCCGCCGCCTCCGCCGCGCGGCGGTCGATCACCGCGACGTTCTCGGCGACCCGCGCGGCGAGCGACTCGGCGAAGTCGAGGACGCGCGGCTCCGGGCCCGTCATTCTCGCGACGCCGCTGGCGACGTCGTGCATCGGCAGCTCGCCGGTGAGCTCCCAGGCGTAGAGCAGCTGCAGCGCGCGCGCTCGGCCCTTCGTCTCCAGCCTACGCATCGGTGGAGCGCAGCTGCACCAGAAGGTCGGCGGCGGAAATCGCCGCATCGGCGGCCTCGCGACCCTTGTTGCCCGCCGCTCCGCCCGCACGCTCGACGGCCTGCTCCAGCGTGTCGACGGTGAGGACGCCGAACGCAACGGGAATCGCATGACGCACGGCGACCTCACCGAGGCCACGCGCCGCCTCGCCTGCCACGTACTCGAAGTGCGCCGTGTCTCCCCGAATGACCGCACCGAGCGCGACGAGACAGACGTAGCGCCCCGTCGCCGCCGCCGCCGCCGCGATGCCGGGCAGCTCGAAGGCCCCGGGGACCCAGAGCACGTCGACCAGCTCATCGGCGATCCCCGCGTCGCGGCAGGCCTCACGCGCCCCGGCGAGGAGCCGGAGCGTGACCGCCTCGTTGTAACGGCTCGCGAGGATCGCGACGCGCCCCGTGGCGCGAAGGCGACCAGCGAATTCGGTCACGGAGTCAGAACGTGAGGAGGTGGCCGAGCTTGTCGCGCTTGGCGCCGAGATAGGAGCGATTCTCGTCGGTCGGGCTCGCGATGAGCGGTACCCGCTCGACGATCTCGAGGCCGTAGCCCTCGATGCCGACGAGCTTGCGGGGATTGTTCGTGAGAACGCGGATCGAGGAGAGGCCGAGATCGCGAAGAATCTGCGCGCCGATGCCGTAGTTCCTGAGATCGGGAGCGAACCCGAGATGCTGGTTGGCCTGCACGGTGTCTGCTCCCGTGTCCTGCAGCGAGTATGCGCGCAGCTTGT
>Ga0209486_10001462_pt1 | contig 10243 bp, 21 predicted proteins | sample NCCompost_FD_187518 | JGI IMG/M metagenome (GOLD analysis project Ga0209486, IMG submission 187518) | Agricultural soil microbial communities from Utah to study Nitrogen management - NC Compost (SPAdes) (version 2) | ecosystem: Environmental > Terrestrial > Soil > Agricultural land | place... | reverse complement strand
ACACGCCGATCACGGGCGAGTTGATCACGCCGGTGGCGCTGGAGAAGGGGGCCCGGTTCGCGATTCGCGAGGGCGGCCGCACGGTGGGCGCCGGCACCGTTTCCGAGATCGTTGAGTAACAGCCATGTCCATGTTCTCTGACAAGATTCGCATCCGCCTCAAGGCCTACGACTCGCGCATCCTCGACCAGTCGACCGGCGAGATCGTCGAGACGGCGAAGCGCACCGGGGCGCGGCTGGCGGGACCGATTCCGCTGCCGACCTCCAAGAACAAGTGGACGGTGCTGCGTTCGCCGCACGTCGACAAGAAGTCGCGCGAGCAGTTCGAGATCCGCACCCACAAGCGGTTGATCGACATCTTCGAGCCGACGCCGCAGACCGTGGACGCGCTCATGAAGCTGGACCTCCCGGCCGGTGTGGATGTGGAGATCAAGGCATTCGGTAAGGAACACGGGAAGTAGCCATGGTCACAGGACTCATCGGCAAGAAGGTCGGCATGACGCAGCTGTTCACCGCGGACGGCACCGTTCAGCCGGCGACCGTGCTGAAGGCCGGTCCGTGCGTGGTCGTGCAGGCCAAGACGGTGCAGACCGACGGCTACGAGGCGGTGCAGCTCGGGCTGGTCGAGGCGAAGCCGACCAAGGAAAACAAGCCGTCGCAGGGCCATTTCAAGAAGGCTGGCGTGCCGGCCACGCGGGTGCGCCGCGAAGTCAAGGTGAAGGCGGGCGGCGAGGCGCCGAAGACCGGTGACCAGGTGAACGTCTCGATCTTCGCCGACGGCGAGCGGGTTGACGTCATCGGCACCAGCCGTGGCCGCGGCTTCCAGGGGGTCGTGAAGCGCCACCACTTCAAGGGCGGGCGTATGTCGCATGGCTCCATGTTTCACAGGGCGCCCGGCTCGATCGGCGCCTCGTCGTACCCGTCGCGCGTCGTCAAGGGGATGCGCATGGGCGGCCACATGGGCGATGCGCAGGTGACGGTGCGGAACCTCAAGGTGATCCGTGTCGACGCCGACAACAACCTCCTGCTGGTCGAGGGCGCGGTGCCCGGCGGTCCGAACAGCATTGTCGTGATCCGCAAGGCAATCGCCGCCAAGCCGATCCGCGTTGCGCAGGCCGAGCCGGCGAAGAAGAAGGGCAAAAAGTAGCCGGTAGCTGGTAGCCGGTAGCTGGTAGGGCCTTATGACAGTAGATGTCGTGAATTCACAGAACGAGAAAGTCGGGTCGCTGGACCTGCGCGACGAGGTGTTCGGCGGCCGCGTCAAGACCGACCTGATCCACGAGTCGGTGGTGCGCGCCAACGCAGCGGAACGCCGCGGCACCCACGCCACCAAGACCCGCGCGATGGTGAGCGGCTCGGGCAAGAAGCCGTGGCGGCAGAAGGGCACCGGCCGTGCCCGCGTCGGCGAGATCCGGAACCCGCTGTGGCGCAAGGGCGGCACCGTGTTCGGACCGCAGCCCCGCAGCTACGACTTCCGGATTCCGAAGAAGGTCGAGAAGGGCGCGCTGCGGGCCGCGCTCGCCCAGAAGCTGCAGGACGGCCAGGTGGTCGTCGTCGATGCCCTGAGCGTGGCGGAGATCAAGACCAAGGCGGCGGCCGAGATGCTGCGCCGGCTCGGGATCGACGGCAAGGCGCTGCTCGTGGACGTGAAGCCCGAGGACAAACTGGCGCTGTCGGTCCGGAACATCGAAGGCGTCCGGGTGCTGCCGAGCAACCGCGTGAGTGCGCGCGACGTGATGAACACGCGCCGCGTGGTGCTGACGCAGGCGGCGCTCGAGAAGCTGCAGGAGGCCCTGGGATGAGCCTGAAAGTCACCGACATCATCCGGCGCCCGGTGATCACCGAGAAGACGACCGTCATCCGCGAAGAGGGGCGGACGCTGGTCTTCCAGGTGGCCAGGGACGCCAACAAGATCGACATCCGGCGGGCGGTCGAACAGCTGCTCGGGACCAAGGTCGAGAGCGTTCGCACCTCGCTGGCGCACGGCAAGATGAAGCGGCAGGGCCGCTTTGCCGGCCGCCGCGCCGACTGGAAGAAGGCATATGTGAAGCTGCGGGAAGGCGAGAAGCTTCCGGAATTCCTGCAGGGGGCGTAACACCATGGCCATACGCAAATACAACCCGACATCGCCCGGCGTACGCGGCAAGACGTCGCTGACGTTCGACGAGATCACGACCAGCGAGCCCTACGCGCCGCTGACCGAGAACCTGCACCGGTCCGGCGGCCGCAACAACCATGGGCAGCTGACATCGTGGTGGCGCGGCGGCGGCCACCGGCGGCTGTACCGCATCATCGACTTCAAGCGCGACAAGAAGAACATCCCCGGCAAGGTGTCGACGGTCGAGTACGACCCGAACCGGTCGGCGCGGATTGCGCTGATCACCTACGCCGACGGCGAGAAGCGCTACATCCTGCAGCCGATGGGCATCAAGGTCGGCGACACCATCGTGTCGGGCGACTCGGTGGACATCCTGCCGGGTAACTGCCTGCCGCTCAAGAACATCCCGCTCGGCACGCAGATCCACAACGTCGAGCTGAGACCCGGGAAGGGCGGCCAGATCGCCCGCAGCGCCGGGTCGTCGGTGCAGTTGGTGGCGCGCGACGGCGAGTACGCATCGGTGAAGATGCCGTCGGGCGAGATTCGCAAGATCAACGTCGAGTGCGTCGCGACCATCGGCCAGGTCGGCAACCTCGATCACGAAAACGTGTCGATCGGCAAGGCCGGACGGAGCCGCTGGCTCGGCAAGCGGCCGCACGTGCGCGGCGTCGCGATGAACCCGGTGGATCACCCGCTCGGCGGCGGTGAAGGCAAGACGTCTGGCGGCCGCCACCCGGTCACGCCGTGGGGCCAGCCGACCAAGGGTTACAAGACGCGGCACCGGAAGGACACCGACCGGTTCATCGTCCAGCGGAGACAGAAGTAGAGGAGGCCTTCAGGCCTCCGGGACGCATTGCATGAGCAGATCGCTGAAGAAGGGCCCGTTCGTCGACACCTCGCTGCTCGAGAAGCTCGAGTCGCTGAACCGCGCCAACGAGAAGAAGGTGATCAAGACGTGGTCGCGGCGTTCGACCGTGATTCCGGAAATGGTGGGCCACACCATGGCGGTCCATAACGGGAAGAAGTTCATTCCCGTCTACGTGACCGAGAACATGGTCGGGCACAAGCTCGGCGAGTTTGCGCCGACGCGGACGTTCAAGGGCCACACCACCAAGAGCGAGAAGGCGGCGGCGACGGCCGCGGCGGCTCCGGCCGGCGCGCCGGCGGGCGGCGGCGGTGGAGGCGCGAAGGCATCATGATCGAGGCTCACGCAACCGCACGCGGCATCCGCACCTCCGCCCAGAAGGCGGGCCTGGTGTGCGAGCTGATTCGCGGCAAGGGCGTCAACCAGGCGCTCGCGACGCTGCAGTTCACCCGCAAGACGATCGCCCGGGAGATCGCCAAGGTCCTCCGGTCGGCGGTCGCCAACGCGCAGCAGAAGGACGGGTTCAGCGGCGATATCGAGCGGCTGTTTGTGGCCGCCTGCTACGCCAACCAGGGGCCGTCGATGAAGCGCGTTCGCCCGGCGCCGATGGGCCGCGCCTACCGGGTGACCAAGCGCACCGCGCACCTGACCGTGCGCGTGGCGGAGCGTCCGCTGAAAATCGCGCGGGTCGCCACCGAATCCGACACGGCTGCGGCGGCCAGGCCGGCGCGGGCGAGGAAGACGGCGGGCACCGAAAGCGGCGCTGCCGCCGGCGCCAAGAAGAAGACGACGGCCCGCAAGGCCGCGGCAAAGGCATAAGGAGCAGACGTGGGCCAGAAGGTTCATCCCTACGGATTCCGGCTCGGGTTCAACAAGACCTGGCGCTCGCGCTGGTACTCGGACCGCGACTACGCCAAGCTGCTGCACGAGGATCTCGCCCTGCGGCAGGACCTCAAGAAGCGGTTCTCCCACGCGGGGGTGTCGCGGATCGAGACCGAGCGCGCGGCCAACAAGCTGAAGATCGACATCTACACGTCCCGCCCCGGCATCATCATCGGCCGCAAGGGAACCGAGGTCGACAAGCTGAAGCAGGAGATCCAGAAGCGCACCAGCCGCGAGGTCTTCATCAACATCCAGGAGATCCAGAAGCCGGAGCTCGAGGCGCAGCTGATCTCGGAATCGGTGGCGGTGCAGCTCGAGAAGCGCGTTGCGTTCCGGCGGGCGATGCGCAAGGCGGTCGAGTCGGCGCTGCGCTTCGGCGCGCGCGGCATCAAAGTGCGGGTGTCGGGCCGGCTGAACGGCGCGGAAATCGCGCGATCCGAGTGGTACCTGCACGGCCAGCTGCCGCTGCAGACGCTGCGCGCGGACATCGACTACGGGTTTGCCGAGGCGAATACCACCTACGGCCAGATCGGCGTCAAGGTGTGGCTCTACAAAGGTGAGCGCTTGGTACCTCGGGTCGGGCGCGATGAGGAATACCGTGACCGCGCCCCACGCCGCCCCGCGCGCGCGTAGGCGGAAGGGGACAGGGGGCAGGGGTTAGATCATGTTGATGCCAAAGAAGGTCAAGTACCGCAAGCAACAGCGCGGGCGCATGGCCGGGAAAGCGTGGCGCGGGTCGGACGTGTCGTTCGGCGACTACGGCTTGAAGGCGATGGAGCCGTGCTGGATGAGGGCGCGCCAGATCGAGGCGGCACGCGTGGCGATGACGCGCTTCATCAAGCGCGGCGGCAAGATCTGGGTGCGGGTGTTCCCCGACAAGCCGATCACGAAGAAGCCGCAGGAAACGCGCATGGGCAAGGGCAAGGGCGCGCCCGAGGAATGGGTGTGCGTCATCCGCCCAGGGCGCATCCTGTTCGAGATGGAAGGCGTCTCCGAGGCGGAGGCCCGCAAGGCGATGGAGCTGGCGGCGGCCAAGCTCCCGATCAAGACCAAGTTCGCAACCCGGTTCGCGCAGGAGAAGGCGTCATGAAGGCGGCGGAGGTTCGCGAGCTCACGGTTGACGACCTGCGCGCGCGGGTGAAGGACCTGGAGGATCAGACCTTCCGGCTCCGGATCCAGAAGTCGATGGGGCAGCTCGAGGCGCCGGCCAAGGTGCGCGAAATCCGCCGCGACCTGGCGCGCATCAAGACGATTCTCCGCGAGAAGGAACGGCAGGCATCATGAGCGTCAAGGCACAGCTGACCGGTACCGTGGTCAGCGACAAGATGGAAAAGACGGTGGTGGTCGCGGTCGAGCGCCAGGTTCGCCACGAGGTCTACGGCAAGAGCCAGCGCAAGACGTCGAAGTTCGTCGCCCACAACGAGAACAACGAGGCGAGGATCGGCGACACCGTGGCGATCGCGGAATCGCGCCCGCTCAGCCGGCGCAAGCGCTGGGTCGTGACCCGGGTCGTCGCCAAGGCTCCAGCGGTTTAGGCCGGAAGTTCAGGAGGACGACACCATGATCCAGATGCGCTCCATCCTCGACGTGGCCGACAACTCCGGCGCGCGGAAGATCTCCGTGATTAACCCGATTGGCGGGTCGACCGGCCGCTACGCCCGGCTCGGCGACATCATCACCGCGTCGGTCAAGGAAGCGACGCCGGACGGCACCGTCAAGAAGGGCCAGGTCGTCAAGGCCGTGATCGTGCGCACGGTCAAGGAACAGCGGCGCCGCGACGGCACCTATATCCGGTTCGATCGCAACGCGGCCGTGCTGATCAACGACCAGCATGAGCCGATCGGCACCCGCGTGTTCGGGCCGGTGGCGCGAGAGCTCCGTGAGCGGCGGTTCATGAAGATCATTTCGCTGGCGCCAGAGGTCCTGTAGGGATTCGAGTATGTCGAGGCTACACACACCAATTCGTCGTAACGACACGGTCGTGGTGACGACCGGCAAAGACAGCGGCAAGCGCGGCCGGGTGCTCAAGGTGCTGCCGGTGAAGAACCGGCTGATCGTCGAGGGCGTCAACATCATCAAGCGCCACACCCGCCCGAACCCGCAGCGCAACATCAAGGGCGGGATCGTCGAGCGCGAGGCATCGCTGCACGCCAGCAACGTCCAGCTGGTGTGCCCGGAGTGCGGCGCGATGACGCGGATCGGCCACCGGGTGCTCAACGACGGCCGCAAGATCCGGATCTGCCGCAAGTGCGAGGGAGTGGTCGACAAATGAGCCGCATGAGAGATCGGTACCAGAAGGAAGTCGTGCCGGCGCTCAAGAAGGAGTTCGGCTACAAGAACGTGATGGCGATCCCGAAGATCGACAAGGTTGTCATCAACATGGGCCTCGGCGAGGCGACGCAGAACGCCAAGCTCGCCGATACCGGCGCCGACGAGCTCGGCCGCATCACCGGCCAGAAGGCCGTGGTCCGCCGCGCCACCAAGTCGATCGCGCAGTTCAAGCTGCGCCAGGGGATGCCCGTCGGCGCCATGGTCACCCTGCGCGGCGAGCGGATGTACGAGTTCCTCGACCGGCTGATGAACATCGCCCTGCCGCGCGTCCGCGACTTCCGCGGCGTGTCGCCCAAGGGCTTCGACGGCCGCGGCAACTACACGCTGGGCCTGCGCGACCAGCTGCTGTTCCCGGAAATCGACTACATGAAGGTCGACAAGGCGCGCGGGATGAACGTGTCGGTGGTGACCACCGCCAGGACCGACGAAGAAGCACGGAAGCTGCTCCAGTTGATGGGCATGCCGTTCCGCACCAATTAAGGACGCTATGGCTACGACAGCAAAGGTCGCGAAGGAAGCGAAGTCGCCGAAATACAAGATCCGGCTCCGGAACCGCTGCAAGCTGTGCGGCCGGCCGCGGGCCTACATGCGCAAGTTCGCGATGTGCCGGCTCTGCTTCCGCAAGGCGGCGCTCGAAGGCGACGTCACCGGCGTGACCAAGAGCTCCTGGTAAGGACAAGAGATATGACCGATCCGATAGCCGACATGCTGACGCGTCTCCGCAATGCGGTGACCGCCAAGCACACCCGTGTCGACATGCCCGCGAGCAAGCTGAAGGCCGAGATCGCGCGGATCCTCCAGGACGAGGGCTACATCCAGGGCTTCCGCCTGGTCGAGGAGCCGGCGGAGAAGGCCGGACGCCAGCCCCGCCAGGTGATCCGCGTCTTCCTGAAGTACGGCCCGCGCGGCGAGAAGGTCATCAGCGGCATCGAGCGCATCAGCCGTCCCGGACGCCGCGTCTACATCGGCGTCGAGGAAGTGCCGGCCGTGCTCGGCGGCCTCGGCACCAGCATCCTGACGACGTCGCGCGGGGTGATGACCGGCCGCGCCGCCCGCAGGGCCGGCGTCGGCGGCGAAGTTCTCTGTAACGTGTGGTGAAACGTCATGTCCCGAATTGGTAAGAAGCCGATCCCGATCCCGAAGGGCGTGACCGTCAAGGTCGCCGCCGACGCGGTCGAAGTGCAGGGCCCGAAGGGCAAGCTGCTGCAGAAGCTGCCGCCCGGCATCGTGTTTTCGCAGGAGGACGGCAACCTGGTCGCCAAGCTCGAGCGCGATGACGCCGAGCTGAAGAAGTTCCACGGCCTGGCGCGCAGCCTGGTGGCCAACGCCGTCAACGGCGTCACCGAGGGCTTCAAGAAGGAGCTCGACATCGTCGGCATCGGCTACCGCGCCGAGCTGAAGGGCAAGCAGGTCAACTTCGCGCTCGGCTACTCGCATCCGATCGTGTTCGACATCCCCAACGGGATCGACATCGCGATCGAGAAGCAGACGCACATCACGGTCACCGGCGCCGATCGCCAGATGGTCGGGCAGGTCGCCGCCAACATCCGCCGGATGCGCAAGCCCGATCCGTACAAGCAGAAGGGCGTGCGCTACACCGGGGAGCAGTTGAAGAAGAAGGTCGGCAAGACCGGCGCGTAAAGGGCGGATTATGCGGATCAAGACCAAAGAGGATCGTCGCGACCGGATCAAGTTCCGGATTCGCAAGCGCGTGCAGGGCAACGAGGCACGCCCCCGGCTGACCATCTACCGCAGCGTCGCGCACATTTACGTGCAGGTGGTCGACGACATGACCGGCCGCACCATCGCCTCGGCGTCGAGCGTGGAGCCGGCGGTCAAGGGGTCGATGGGCAAGAAGGCGAAGGGCGGCAACGTCGCCGGCGCGCAGGCGATCGGCAAGACCATCGCCGAGCGGCTGATCGAGAAGGGCGTCAAGCGGGTGGTGTTCGATCGCAACGGATTTCTGTATCACGGTCGCGTCAAGGCAGTCGCCGACGCCGCGCGCGAAGCAGGATTGGAGTTCTAGCGTGGCCATGATGAATCGCGACCGTGAAAAGGTCGACGCGTCTCAGCTCGAGATCAAGGACACCGTGGTGTCGATCAACCGCGTCACCAAGGTCGTCAAGGGCGGCAAGAATCTCAGCTTCAGCGCGCTGGTGGTCGTCGGCGACGGCCACGGCGTGGTCGGCTTCGGCGTCGGCAAGGCGAAGGAAGTGCCGTCGGCGATCAAGAAGGGCATCGAGGCGGCCAAGAAGAACCTGATTCGGGTGCCGCTCAAGGGCACGACGATTCCGCACCAGGTCACCGGCCGGTTCGGATCGGGCAGCGTGCTGCTGAAGCCGGCGCCGGAAGGCACCGGCCTGATCGCGGGTGGCGCGGTGCGCGCGGTGGTGGAATCCTGCGGCATCCAGAACGTGCTGACCAAGTCGCTGGGCTCGGCGAACCCGCACAACGTGGTGCGCGCGACCTTCTCAGGGCTGATGGACCTCAAGGACCCGGGCCAGGTGGCGCGGTTCCGCGGCAAGGAAGAATCGGATCTGGTCGGGGCATAACGATGGCCAAGAAAACGGCAAAGGCGGCGGCGCCGAAGCGGCTCAAGATCACGCTGCTGCGCAGCCCGATCGGCTTCAACGAGACTCAGGGCAAGACCGTCCAGGGCATGGGGCTGCGCAAGATCCGCCACACGGTGGAGCTGCCGGACACGCCCGAGACGCGCGGCATGATTCTCAAGGTGCGGCACCTCGTCGAGGTGCAGGAATAACGACGATGGACCTTTCCAATCTCAAACCGGCAGACCGGTCGAAGTTCTCGAAGAAGCGCGTCGGGCGCGGCCACGGGTCGGGGACCGGGACGCAGGCGGGGCGCGGTCACAAGGGCGCCAAGTCGCGTTCGGGCTTCAAGTTCAAGCGCGGATTCGAGGGCGGCCAGATGCCGCTGCATCGCCGCATCCCGAAGCGCGGGTTTCACAACCTGTTCCGCACCGAGTACGCGGTGGTCAACCTCGACACCCTGGCCGAGCGCTTTGACGCCGGCACGGTGGTCACCCCGGAACTGCTGCGTGAGCGCGGCCTCATCCACAGCCTCCGGCAGCCGATCAAGGTGCTGGCGCGCGGCGACATCGGCAAGAAGCTGACGGTCCGCGCGCACAAGTTCAGCGGCAAGGCGGCCGAAAAGATTGCGGCCGCGGGCGGCGCCACCGAGGTGCTGGGCGGGGTCTAGTGGTGTGTTTCAACTGATGAACTACCCTCTACGGCAGCCCTTCGACCGCGATTTCGCTGGCCGCGACAACGGCGCGGCCAGTCCTGATCTGGGAGAGACGGACCAGTAACATGCAGGAAAATCCGCTCAAGAACCTGTTCGCCGTCACCGACCTGCGTAACCGGATCCTGTTTACGCTGGCGCTGCTCGGCGTCTACCGCATCGGCAGCCACATCCCGACGCCGGGCGTGAACACGCAGGCGCTGGCGATCCTGGCGGAACAGGCGCGCAACACCATGTTCGGCCTCTACGACATGTTCTCGGGGCAGAACCTGTCGCAGATGACGATCTTCGCGCTCGGCGTGATGCCGTACATCAGCGCGTCGATCATCCTGCAGCTGTTGACGGTGGTGTGGCCGACGCTCGAGCGGATTTCCAAGGAAGGCGAGCTCGGCCGGCGGAAGATCACGCAGTACACCCGCTACCTCACGCTTGCGCTGGCGTTCGTGCAGTCGCTCGGCATCGCCTACTTCCTCGAGCGCCAGACCCAGGTCGCCGGTGGACTGCCGCTGGTGTACGAGCCGGGCTGGGGCTTCCGGTTCATCTGCGTCGTCACGATGACCACCGGCACGTTGTTCGTGATGTGGCTCGGCGAGCAGATTACCGAGCGCGGGATCGGCAACGGCATGTCGCTTCTGATCTTCGCCGGCATCGTCCGCGGCCTGCCCGAAGCCGTGTTGACCACCTTCGACCAGATGCGCACCGGCCAGATCAGCCTGCTCCGCGTCGTCTTCCTGGTGCTGATGATGGTGGTCGTCGTCGGCGCGATTATCTTCGTTGAGCGGGGGCACCGGCGCATCACGGTTCAAT
>Ga0209486_10001461_pt1 | contig 10245 bp, 8 predicted proteins | sample NCCompost_FD_187518 | JGI IMG/M metagenome (GOLD analysis project Ga0209486, IMG submission 187518) | Agricultural soil microbial communities from Utah to study Nitrogen management - NC Compost (SPAdes) (version 2) | ecosystem: Environmental > Terrestrial > Soil > Agricultural land | place: USA... | reverse complement strand
CCTGCAAGTGCTGCTGTTCCCGGTCGGCGCGCTGCGCGTGGCCGCCGGCACGCTTTGATCTTGGACTTGTACGTTCAGCCGGGCGCCAAGCGCTCGGAGTTTGCGGGGCAGCATGGCGAGCGCGTCAAGCTGCGGCTGGCAGCGCCGCCGGTCGAAGGCAAGGCCAACGCCGCACTGATCGAATTCCTCGCGGAATATTTCGGCGTGCCGCGACGCAATGTGACAATCGTTTCGGGCTTGAAATCGCGCAGCAAGCGGGTCGCGATTCAAGGAGTGCCGGAATACGCCTACCTCGGGAACCGCATCTCCTCGGGATAGGGGAAGACGTCCTCCTGCTCGCCGGCGCGCACCCGCGCCTGCTTCCCCGCCCAGAATTCCGGATCGAGCAGGTCGCGGTGGTACTCGTAGAAGATCTCGCGGGCGCGCGGGTCGCTCACCAGGAAGCGGTCGAACTGCTCCGGAAATACATCGCCTTCGCCCACGCGCCAGTACGGCTCGGCGGAGAGCTCCTCTTCGTAGGTCGTTGCCGGCGGGATGCGGCGGAAGCTGACCTCGCCGATCGGCTGGATCTCGTCGTAGTCGTAGAACACCACGCGGTCGTGCCGCGTGATGCCGAAATTCTTCAGCAGCATGTCGCCGGGGAAGATCCCGGCGCCGGCGAGCTCCTTGATCGCATTTCCATACTCGCGCAGCGCGCTGCGCAGGCGTGGCTCGTCGCCGTCGCGCCGGCATTCCTGGACGTGCAGATTGAGCGGCTGCATGCGCCGCTCGATGTACACATGGCCGAGCACCAGCTGGTCGCCGTCGACTTCGACCGTGGAAGCGCATTCGCGTTGCAGCTCCTGCAGTAGCGCGCTGTCGAAACGCTCCAGCGGCAGGGCGACCAGCGAATATTCCAGGGTGTCGGCCATGCGCCCGACGCGGTCGTGCAGCTTCACCATCAGGTAGCGCTCGAGCACCGTCTGGCGATCGATCTCCTTCGGCGGCGCGAAGCGGTCGCGGATCATCTTGAACACGTACGGGAACGAGGGCAGCGTGAACACCAGCATCACCATGCCCTTGATGCCGGGGGCGAAGGTGAAGCGGTCGGTCGAATGCTTCAGGTGGTAGTGCAGGTCGCGGTAGAACAGCGTCTTGCCCTGCTTGCCGAGCCCGACCGCCATGTAGAGCTCGGTGCGCGGCTTACGCGGCATCAGCGAGCGCAGGAAGGAAATGTAGGCCGCCGGCACCTCCATGTCGACGAAGAAGTAGGCGCGCGCGAAGGAGAACAGCACCAGCAGCTGGTCCTCGCCCACCAGCAGGGTGTCGAGGTAGATCTCGCCGCGCTCGTTCTGCAGGATCGGCACCGCGAACGGGATCTCGCGGTGCGCGTTGATCATGCGCCCGATGACGTAGGCGGCCTTGTTGCGGAAAAACAGCGAGCACAGCACCTGGATCTGCACGTCGGGTTGGGCGCGCGCGGGCTTCGGGAAATGCGGGCGCAGCGCGCGGACCACGTTGCGCAGGTCGCGCGGCGCGTCCTCCCAGCGATTTTGCAGGTTGAAGCTGGCGCCGATCTCGCGCAGGCTGGCACGCAAGCCGCGCTGCAACGGGTAAAAGCAGCGATAGCTCGGCGCCTCGCCCTCGAGGTGCTCGGTGGCCACCGCCGGACGCCAGAAGATGTAGTCGTTGTGGTAGTAGCGCCGGTGCAGCACCTGGCAGGCGACCGAGTTGTAGAAGGTCTCGGCGCACTCGGGCTGCCGGTGCTCGTGCAGCAGGCCGATGTAAGCGAGCTTGATGCCCGACCACAGCGTCTCGTCGCGCTCGGCCTCGGGGAAGCGGCCGCGCAGCTCGGCGACCGCCTCCTCGACGCGCTTGTCGTACATCTGGATGCGCTCGCGCGCGAGCGATCGCAGCTGCGGCCACGCGGCGCGCTCGAACAAGCCGGCGGCCTCGACCGCCGCGTCGCGGAACAGGCGGTAGTGGCGGTCGAAGCCCGCCAGGATCGCGCGCGCGACCTGGGCGGCGAAGTCTACGCCGCGGCGAGCTTCGGCTTTTTCTGCGAGTCGAAGAATTGCTCGTCCTCGGTCGAGCCGTGCAGCGCGGTGGTCGACGCCTTGCCGCCGGTCACGACCTGGGTGATTTCGTCGAAGTAGCCGGTGCCGACTTCGCGCTGGTGCTTGACCGCGGTGAAGCCCTTCTCGGCGGCGGCGAACTCCTTCTGCTGCAGCTCGACGAAGGCGCTCATGTCATTGCGCGCGTAGCCGTGCGCGAGCTCGAACATCGAGTAGTTGAGCGAGTGGAAGCCGGCCAGGGTGATGAACTGGAACTTGTAGCCCATCGCACCGAGCTCGCGCTGGAACTTGGCGATGGTGGAATCGTCGAGGTTGCGTTTCCAGTTGAAGGACGGCGAGCAGTTGTAGGCCAGCATCTTCTCCGGATACTTGCGCCGGATGCCTTCGGCGAATTTCTTCGCGAAGGCGAGGTCCGGTGTGCCGGTCTCGCACCACACCATGTCCGCGTACTCGGCGTACGCCAGTCCGCGGGAAAGGGCCTGGTCGAAGCCCTTGCGCGTCTTGTAGAAGCCTTCGGACGTGCGCTCGCCGGTGAGGAACGGCTTGTCGTTCTCGTCCACGTCGGTGGTGACGATATCGGCCGCTTCTGCGTCGGTACGCGCCAGCAGCACCGTCGGCACGCCCATCACGTCGGCAGCCAGGCGCGCGGCGATCAGCTTCTGCACCGCTTCCTGCGTCGGCACCAGCACCTTGCCGCCCATGTGGCCGCATTTCTTCACCGAGGCGAGCTGGTCCTCGAAGTGCACGCCGGCGGCGCCGGCTTCGATCATCGACTTCATCAGCTCGAAGGCGTTGAGCACCCCGCCGAAGCCGGACTCGGCGTCCGCGACGATCGGCGCGAGCCAGTCGATCTCGCCCTTGCCTTCCATCGTTTGAATCTGATCGGCGCGCAGCAGCGCGTTATTGATGCGCTTCACGACGGTGGGCACCGACGACACTGCATACAGCGACTGATCGGGATACATGTGCAGCGAATCGTTCGCGTCGGCCGCCACCTGCCAGCCCGAGAGATAGATCGCCGGCACGCCGGCGCGCACCTGCTGCATGGCCTGGTTGCCGGTAAGCGCGCCGAGCGTGTGCACGTACGGCGTCTCGGTGCACAGCTTCCAGAGCTTTTTCGCACCGAGCGTGGCGAGCGTGTGCTCGATCGTTACGCTGCCGCGCAACCGCGCAACGTCTTCGGCGCTATAGCCGCGCTTGACGTCCTTCCAACGGGGGTTTTCGGCCCAGTCTTTTTTTACGTTCTGGCTCATCGGCGTGCAGTCCTCGGTAGTTGGCAATCTTGCCAAGCTACGCCTTGCACATGGCGCGCAGCAACACCGCCGAATAGCCCATTTGTCTAATACAAAAACAAGGCTTTACAGGGGGTTAGGCCACCCCTGTTTCACCATGCGGTGTGGACTTTTATAAAATGCTGCTTTGCGTCAAAGCTCAGGTCTGGACGAGCTTGCGATGGCGTTGAACGCTCATCAGGATGCCGGCGCCGATGAAGAGGGTGAGAAGCGCGGTGCCGCCGTAGGAAAGGAAGGGCAGTGGTACGCCAACCACCGGCAGGATGCCCGACACCATGCCCATGTTGACGAATGCGTAGGTGAAGAACATGAGCGTCATGGAGCCGGCAATCAGGCGCGCGAATACCGTGGCCGCGTTCGCGGCGATCACCAGCCCGCGGCCGATGAGCAGGACGTAGAGCAGCAGCAGGATCAGGTTGCCGATCAGACCGAACTCTTCGGAGTACACCGCGAAGATGAAGTCGGTGTGGCGCTCGGGGATGAACTCGAGGTGCGCCTGCGTGCCGTTGAGCCAGCCCTTCCCGGAAATGCCGCCGGAGCCGACTGCGATGGTCGACTGGATGATGTGGTAACCGGCGCCGAGCGGATCCTGGGTGGGGTCGAGCAGCGTGAGCACGCGCCGGCGCTGATAGTCGTGCAGCAGGCCCCAGAGCGGGAACAGGGCGACGGTGAACAGCGCGGCCAGGCCGCCGAGCAGCCGCCAGCTGATGCCGGCGAAAAAGATGACGTAGAAGCCGGCGGCGCCGACCAGCGACGCCGTGCCCAGGTCGGGCTGCCGCACGATCAGGCCGAACGGCACCATGAGGAGGATCGCCGCCATGGCGAAGTCCCGCAGCCGCAAGGTGGCTTCGCGCCGATGGAAGTACCAGGCCAGCATCATCGGCACAGCGATTTTCATCATCTCGGAGGGCTGGAAGCGCGTCACGCCGACGTGCAGCCAGCGGCGCGCGCCGTTGACCACGTCGCCGAACAGCGCCACGGCGATGAGGAACGCGATGCCGATGACGTAGGCCGGAACCGCGAAGCGCATCAACGTCTGGGGGGCGATCTGCGCCGTTACCCACATGGCGCACAGCGCCAGCGATAGGTGCATGACCTGGCTCGCTACGCGACCGGGCATTTCATAGCTCGCGGAGAACAGCGCCGCGAAGCCGAGCATCGAGAGCGACAGGATGATGATCAGGAGCGGCGGGTCGATGCCTTCCACCACGCGGGCGCCGATGCGCTGCCAGGGGTAGCGAGCGAGTTCCATCAGTCGCTCTCCCGGTCGTCTTCGACTTCCTGCTCGGCCGCCTGCATCGCCGCCGGCAGCTTGCCGAGCAGGTAATAGTCGAGCACGGTGCGCGCGATGGGCGCCGCGGCGCGCGCGCCGAACCCGCCGTTTTCCACGATCACCAGCATGGCGATGATCGGGTTCTCGAGCGGCGCGAAGGCGATGTACAGCGAGTGGTCGCGATGCCGCTCGGCGACCTTGGACTCGTCGTATTTCTCGTTCTGCTTGATCGCGATGACCTGCGCGGTGCCGGTCTTGCCGCCGCTGGTGTAGCCGGCCTTGGCGAAGGCGCGGGCCCCGGTGCCTTCCATCGTGACGCCGGCCATCGCGCGCTTCACGAAGTCGACCCACTCGCGGCGCAGCGGCACCTGCTGCATCAGCTCGGGCTCGAAGGTGCGCCGATCGCCGGTGCGCGGGTCGGCGATGTGGGCGACAACGTGCGGCCGGTACATCGCGCCGTTCGCCGCCACCGTGGCCATCGCGCGCGCGAGCTGGATCGGGGTATACGCGTTGTAGCCCTGGCCGATGCCGATCGAGATCGTCTCGCCGGGATACCAGCGCTGCTGCTCGGGCCGCTTGAAGCGCGCCACCTTCCATTCCGGCGAGGGCAGGATGCCGGTGGCTTCGCCGTTGAGGTCGATGCCGGTGCGCGAGCCCAGGCCGAGCTGCTTCATGAACGCGGCGATGGCGTCGATCCCCATGTCGTTCGCGAGCTGGTAGTAGTAGGTGTCGGACGAAACCACGATCGACTTGTGCAGGTCGACGACGCCATGGCCGCCGGGCTTGGAATCGCGGAAGCGCCGGTCGCCGAAGACGAAGTAGCCCGGATCGTTGATGGTGCTGCGCGGCGTGCGCTTGCCCATCTCGAGGGCGGCGAGCGCCATGAACGGCTTGAAGGTCGACCCCGGCGGGTAGACGCCGGCAATGGCGCGGTTGTTGAGCGGCCGGTCGAGCGAGCTGTTCAGCTCCGCCCAGACCGTCGGATCGATACCGTCGACGAAAAGATTCAGGTCGAAGCCGGGCTTCGAGACGAGCGAGAGCACCGCGCCGGTGCTCGGCTCGATCGCGACCAGCGCGCCGCGCCGCTCGCCGAAGGCGTTCTCCGCCACGCGCTGCAAGCGCATGTCGATGGTGAGCACCACGTTGCTGCCCGCCTGCGCCGCGGTGGTCTGCAAGGTACGGATGCCGCGGCCGGCGGCGTCGATCTCGACCTGCTCGAAGCCGGTGGTGCCGTGCAGCTCGCGCTCGTAGGTGCCTTCCACGCCGCTCCTGCCGATATAGTCCGTGCCGCGGTAGTTGGCGTCGACGCCCTCGGTCTCGAGGGCCGCCTGGTCGTCCTTGTTGATGCGCCCCATGTAGCCGATGACGTGCGCGCCGACGTCGCCGAACGGGTACTGGCGGAACAGGCGCGCCTTGATCTCCACGCCCTCATAGCGGAAGCGGTTGGCGGCGAACTTGGCGACGTCCTCGTCGCTCAGGCGCGTGCGGATCGGCAGGCTCTCGGGGTTGCGCGTTTCGACGGTGAGCCGCTTGAAGCGCGCGCGGTCGCGCGGCGTGATTTCGATCAGCTCGGCGAGCTCGTCGATCGTCGCCTCCACGCTCTTCACCCGGCGCGGGAAGATCTCCAGCGTGTAGCCGGAATAGTTGCGCGCCACGACCACGCCGTTGCGGTCGGTGATCAGGCCGCGGTTCGGCGGGATCGGCACGATCGAGATGCGGTTGTCCTCGGCCTTGGAGCGGTAGTGCTCGTGCTGGACCACCTGCAGGAAGAAGAAGCGCGCGACCAGGATGCCGAAGGCGATCAGCATCGCGATGCCCGCCACCCCGATGCGCAGCTGGAACTGCTGCAGCTCGCGCTCGGAGTTGCGCATTTCCGCGGTACCCATCATATGGTTTGCTCCCGCTCGGCCCGGCGCTGCGGCATCAGCAGCAGCCAGCTCACGATCGGCCACAGCAGTGCGCCGAACAGCGGTCCGACGAACAGCGCCCAGCCCGGGAAGCTGTCCCCGGCGATCACCCGCACCAGCAGCGCCACGGCCTGCGCGGCAATCAGCATCGCGCCGACATGCAGCGCCTGCAGGGCGAATCCGAACCACAACACGCGGCGCGACAGCCAGATGCCGAGGAAGGCGAGGATGGAGTACGCAAGGGCATGCTGCCCGAGCAGCACGCCGTTGCCCGCGTCGGTGAGCAGGCCGAGCGCCCAGGCCGCGCCCAGGCCGACCAGGCGCGGCTGGCGAATGCACCAGAACACCAGCACCAGCGCGACGAAGTCCGGCATCAGGCGCAGGTCGCGCCACGGCAGGAAGTTGAGGAACAGCGCGAGCGCGAACGACATGATGATGGTGCTCGCGCGCACCGGCTGCAGGATCTGCGAGCTAGCGAGCATCGGAATCCTTCAATCGGCCGCGGCGCTTCTCGCGCTTGTCCTTCGCCGCTTCCTCGGGGCGCGGCGGGCGCGCAGCGTCGTCCGACAGCACGAGCACGAAGCGCCCGCGGTCGACGCCCGCGGCCGGACGGCACACCACGCGCGCGAACGCATTCTCGGCGTCCTTCTCGATGCGCATCACGGTCGCCACCGGCAGGCCCGGCGGATAGGTGCCGTCGACGCCCGAAGTGACGAGGCGATCGTTGCCCTGGATGTCGGCGTTGGCGGCCATGAAGCGCAGCTCGAGCGTACCCGAGGCCCCGCCGCCGAAGGCGATCGCGCGCAGGCCGTTGCGCACGACCTGTACCGGAATGGCCTGGTCACGGTCGGTGACCAGCGTGACCTCGGAGAGCAGCGCGTGCACACGCGTCACCTGGCCGACGACGCCGGACTCGTCGGTCACCGGGCTGCCGGGACGGATGCCGTGCGTCGCGCCGCGGTCGATGAACAGGCGGTGCGCGTAGGGATCGCGGCCGTGATAGAGCACCTCGGCGGTCACCGAGCGCACTTCCAGCCGCTCGGCGGCGCCGATCAGGCGGCGCAGGTGCGCCGCCTCGGCCTCGATCGCCTCATAGCGCTGCGCGTCGTGCGAATACGCCATCGCCTTGGCGCGCAGGCGCGCGTTGTCCTCGACCAGCTGCGCCTGGGTGGAGAAGAAGCTGCCCACCGTGCCCAGCAGTTCGATCGGCGCGGTGGCAATGCGCTGAATCGGATAGGCGGCGAGCGCGAGCCAGCTGCGCAGCCCTTCGGCGTAGCGAAAGCGCGCGTCGATCACGAGGAGGGCAAGGGAGAGCGAAGCGAAGAAGAACAGCCGGACTAGCGGTGCTGGCCCACGCTTGAAGAACGGCGGGGGGCTGTGTTCCATCCCCCGCTATTCTCAGTCGTTGGTGAAGATCGGGCCGAAGTGCTCCATCTTCTCGAGCGCCTTGCCCGAGCCGCGCACCACGCAGGTGAGCGGATCGTCGGCCACGATGACCGGCAGGCCGGTCTCTTCCATCAGCAGGCGGTCGAGGTCGCGCAGCAGCGCGCCGCCGCCGGTGAGCACCATGCCTTTTTCCGCGATGTCCGCGCCGAGCTCGGGCGGCGTCTGCTCGAGCGCCGACTTCACCGCCGACACGATCTGGTTGAGCGGCTCGGTGAGCGCCTCCAGGATTTCGTTCGAGCTGATGGTGAAGCTGCGCGGAATTCCTTCGGCGAGGTTGCGTCCTTTGACTTCCATCTCGCGCACTTCGGAGCCGGGGAACGCCGAGCCGATCTCCTTCTTGATCAGCTCCGCGGTGGTCTCGCCGATCAGCATGCCGTAGTTGCGGCGGATGTAATTGATGATCGCTTCGTCGAACTTGTCGCCGCCGACGCGCACCGAGCCGGAATACACCATGCCGCCGAGGGAGATCACGCCCACCTCGGTGGTGCCGCCACCGATGTCGACCACCATCGACCCGGTCGCGTCGGCGACCGGGAGATCGGCGCCGATCGCCGCCGCCATCGGCTCCTCGATCAGATACACCTGGCCGGCGCCTGCGCCGATCGCACTTTCGCGGATCGCGCGGCGCTCGACTTGCGTCGATCCGCACGGCACGCAGATGATGATGCGCGGTGAAGGCGAGAACAGTTTGTTGTCGTGCACCTTCTTGATGAACTGCTTGAGCATCTGCTCGGTGACGGTGAAGTCGGCGATCACGCCGTCTTTCATCGGGCGGATGGCGATGATGTTGCCTGGCGTCTTGCCGAGCATCTGCTTCGCTTCCTTGCCGACCGCCTGAATCGTTTTCTTGCCGTTCGGGCCAGCTTCTTGCCGGATGGCCACCACCGATGGCTCGTCCAGCACAATGCCTTTTCCGCGGACGTAGATGAGCGTGTTGGCGGTGCCAAGGTCGATCGCGAGATCGTTGGAGAAGTAGCTGCGCAGGAATCCGAACATGGGCAAGGTCGAGAGGCCTTTTTCCGTTTCTGCCGTTTTATCGTTAGCTATCCGGGCCTTAGGTACGGACCAAAGCCCTGCCGAATTGGCCGCTATGATACGCTAAGGACCGCTTCGGGAGATAACGCAACGCTCCCGCGTCCCCCAGTCCGAAAAGAATGTCGCTATCCGACGACCAGGTCCGGCGCCTTGCCCGGCTCGCCCGCATCGCCCTCCAGGCGAATGAAACCTCGGCGGCAGCCGAGCGGCTGAACCGGGTGTTGGGGCTGATCGACGAGATGCGCCGCGTCGACACCGCCGGAGTCGAGCCGATGGCGCACGCCCAGGATCTGGTTCAGCCCCTGCGTGTGGATTCCGTCACGGAAACCGACCGGCGCGAGTCCTATCAAGTCGTCGCCCCGGCCGTAGAAGAGGGGTTGTACCTCGTCCCCAAGGTGATTGAGTAAGTGCTGGACCTTTCGGTTACCGAGCTCTCCGCAGCCCTCGTTGCGAAGCAGGTTTCCTCGGTGGAGTTGACGCGCGCGTTCCTCGCGCGCATCGGCAAGCTGAAGGACCTCAACGCCTTTATCACCGTGGACGAGGCTGGGGCGGTCAAGCGCGCCGCCCAAGCCGATGCCCGGCGCGCCCGCGGCGCGGCGGCACCGTTGACCGGCGTCCCCTTCGCCTACAAGGACATCTATTGCACCGAGGGTCTGCGCACCACCTGCGGCTCGCGCATGCTCGAGAACTTCGTCAGTCCCTACGATGCCCACGTCGTCGAGCAGTTCACGGCGGCGGGTGCGGTGGCCCTGGGCAAATGCAACATGGACGAGTTCGCGATGGGGTCTTCCAACGAGAATTCGTACTTCGGTCCAGTGCGCAATCCGTGGGACCGGCGGCGCGTGCCGGGCGGTTCGTCGGGTGGCTCGGCCGCCGCGGTGGCCGCGCGCATGGTGCCGGCGGCAACCGGCACCGACACCGGCGGCTCGGTGCGCCAGCCGGCGGCCTTTAGCGGCGTGTCCGGCCTGCGGCCGACCTACGGCCTGGTTTCGCGCTACGGCCTGATCGCCTTCGCCTCCTCCCTCGATCAGGCGGGGCCGATTGCCCGCAGCGCAGCCGACCTGGCGCTGCTCATGAACGTGATGGCCGGGCATGACGCACGGGACTCGACCAGCGTCGAGCGGCCCAAGGAAGATTATTCGGCGCAGCTGTCTGCGTCGCTGGATGGACTGCGCCTCGGCCTGCCGAAGGAGTACTTCGGCGAAGGTATCGAGCCCGGCGTACGCAAGGCGATCGAG
>Ga0209486_10001460_pt1 | contig 10253 bp, 6 predicted proteins | sample NCCompost_FD_187518 | JGI IMG/M metagenome (GOLD analysis project Ga0209486, IMG submission 187518) | Agricultural soil microbial communities from Utah to study Nitrogen management - NC Compost (SPAdes) (version 2) | ecosystem: Environmental > Terrestrial > Soil > Agricultural land | place: USA... | reverse complement strand
CCCATGGGTAGAATCAATTCAGCTGAATAAAGGTGTTGGTTCAGTCGTGAACGGTTTTGAAAGTATTGCCGGACAGATCAATATCGAATTAAAGAAACCTGAAAAGGCTGAGCGGCTTTATTTTAACGCCTATGTAAATGATATGGGCAAAACTGACCTAAATCTTAATCTTACACAAAAACTTGGCAGGAAATGGAGCACTGCCTTATTGCTTCATGATGATTTTTTAAGCAATGAACGCATAGATTTTAATCATGATGGCTTCCGTGACTTACCAACCGGTAATCAATTTAGTGCCATTAACCGCTGGAAGTATGAAGATGGAAAGGGAATTTTGGCGCAATTCGGCTTTAAGCTTTTAAATGATAATCGTACGGGCGGCGAAATTGAGTTTGACCCGGGAACCGATAAATTCACTACCAACTATTATGGTTTGGGAATTAACACAAAAAGATATGAAGGCTTTGCGAAAATCGGTTACGTGTTCCCGCAAAAAAAGTATAAAAGTATCGGCCTGCAACTTTCAGTATTTGATCATCACCACAATTCTTATTTCGGACTGGCATCCTACAACGCCCGGCAAAATAATTTTTATGCTAACCTGATTTATCAATCTATCATTGGAACCACCGCGCATAAGGTCAGAACCGGGTTAAGTTTTGTTTCTGATAAATACAATGAGGATTTCAAGGCAATGAATTTTAAAAGATCAGAAACAGTACCCGGTGCTTTTTTCGAATACACATTCACCCCTGTTGAAAAGTTTAATATAATTGCGGGACTTCGTACGGATCATAATAGTTTGTTTGGATGGTTTGTTACACCACGTCTCCATGTCAGATATGAGCCAGTGAAAGGAACAACAATTCGTCTCAGTGCCGGTCGCGGGCAAAGAACCGCCAACATCTTTGCTGAGAATATGAGTGTGTTTGTGAGTTCACGGGAGGTCAATATCATGTTATCAACGGCGGATAAGGCTTATGGGCTCGATCCTGAAGTGGCATGGAATAAAGGGATAAGTGTTGATCAGAAATTTAAAATGTTCAATCGTGATGCATTGTTTGGTATTGATTATTTCAGGAATGATTTTGATAACCAGGTAGTGGTTGACCTTGAAGATGCAAGACAGGTAAAGTTTTATGATTTGAACGGAAAATCTTTTTCTAACAGTTTCCAGGGCGAGCTTACTATAGAACCGCTCCGTAAACTTGAAGTAAGATTGGCTTATCGCTTCTTTGATGTACAGTCAACATATAATAATGAGCTTTTGCAAAAGCCATTTACAGCAAAACACAGGGCTTTTGGCAATCTTGCTTATGAAATAAGCGGTTGGAAGTTCGATTATACATTTAATTATAATGGCCCGAAAAGAATTCCTAATACGTCGGCTAACCCTGCTCAATTCCAGCTTAGCACGGTTTCTCCATCTTATGTTTTAATGAATGCGCAGGTGACCAAGACCCTGGGTAAGAAACATCCTTTTGAAATATATCTTGGTGGAGAGAATTTATCCAATTATTTTCAAAGGGATCCGATCATTGCAGCTGATCAGCCTTTTAGTCAATATTTTGATGCTTCACTGGTTTGGGGACCGGTATCTGGCAGATTGTTTTATACCGGAATCAGGTACAAATTGAAATAAAAATTGTCATTTCCGGCAGATTCTTTGTTCTGTTTTAGACGATAATAAGGCCGCCTCATTATTTGTAAAGGAAAAACCTGTGACAAATGAAAAAGTTTCTTGTAGTAACGCTATTCAGTTTATTAATGAACAAAGCTTTTTCCCAGCATGAGCATCACCGAATGCCGGATACAACGAAATCTGTAACTCAGAAGAAACAGCCCGTGCAGAAAAGGAAAACGGGTGTTGTAAAGAAAGATTCAGTGCAAATGAAACCCGCAATGGATACAATGGATCACTCAATGCATTCTATGTCTGCAATGCCTTCTCATGCATATTCCAGGAGTCTTCCAATGAGCCGGAATGGATCCGGTACCGGCTGGAATCCTGATGCAAGCCCGATGTATATGTGGATGAGATCTTCAGCAAAAACGGATTGGATGTTCCATGGGAGTCTATTCCTTCGTTATACCAACCAGGATATTTTTTCCGCGGGCAGCAGGGGAGCCATTAAGTTTGATGCGCCTAATTGGTTTATGGCAATGATGAATAGAAAGATTGGCGATAAAGGCTTGTTGAATGCAACCGTTATGATGAGTCTTGATCCGTTAACCGAAGGGGGAAATGGCTACCCGCTTTTATTTCAGTCAGGTGAAACATGGAATGGGCAGAGATTAGTTGACCGTCAGCATCCACATGATCTGTTTTCAGGATTGAGTGTAGCTTACACACACATGCTAAACAAGCATATAGATTTGTTTGGTTACTTCGGATATCCCGGAGAGCCTGCCCTCGGGGCGACAACTTTCATGCATCGTGTTTCTGCAATGAATAATCCGGATGCGCCATTAGGTCACCATTGGCAGGATGCAACGCATATCACTTTTGGCGTAGGCACATTGGGAATACGATATAAAACTTTTAAAGCAGAGGGTTCAATATTTACAGGCCGCGAACCGGATGAGGACCGTTACGATTTTGATAAAGCAACCTTTGACAGTTATTCTTATCGTTTATCTTTTAATCCAACCGCGAACTGGGCAATACAGTTTTCGCAGGGATTTATAAAAAGTCCTGAGGCCCTGGAACCTGGCGAAGACGTAACAAGAACAACTGCATCTGTATTGTATGCGGGAAAATTAAACCAGGGTGATCATTTTTCTGCTGCTGCCATCTGGGGTTTAAATGACAACGGGCCTGATCACAAGGAGCATTCTTTTTTGCTTGAAGGGAATTACCAGTTTTTGAAGAATGCTGTCTATAGCCGGTATGAATATATTCAGAAATCCAAAGAAGAGCTCGATCTTGACAATGGCTTTCCGGATAGAAATTTTAATATACATGCTTTCACCGTGGGTTATAACAGGCAGTTATTAAATTTTAAAAGTATAGATTTAATGGCCGGATCACAGTTCACGATAAATGGAGTCGATAAAGACTTGCAGGACTTATATGGAAAAACACCCGTTGGATTCGAAATATATCTTCAGGTAAGACCAATGCTTCATAAACACTGACCTTATGGATCACACTCACCATCATCATACGACCACAGAAGCCGCAGCAATAAAGAAACAGCAGGCGTCGGTTCATCACTCAGCTCATGAGATGAATCCTCCGATGGGTCATGAAGGCCATGACCATCACACCATGATGATTGATGATTTTAAAAGGCGCTTCTGGATCTCATTAATTCTAACTGTACCGGTTTTATTGCTTTCGGAAATGATCCAACACTGGCTGGGATTTGAAATAAAATTCCCGGGAGATAAATACTTGCTTTTAGGTTTATCCAGCTTTATTTTCTTTTACGGAGGCTGGCCTTTTTTAAAAGGATTCATTGATGAAATAAAGGCGGGATCACCCGGCATGATGACACTGATTGCACTGGCCATCACAGTTGCTTATGTTTTTAGTGTGGCCGTCAACCTTGGCTTTCCCGGTATGGATTTTTTTTGGGAATTGGCTACGCTGATTGTAATTATGTTGCTTGGTCATTGGCTTGAAATGAAATCTGTGCTGGGTGCTTCGAAAGCCCTGCAGCTGCTGGTGAGCATGCTGCCATCAGAAGCCCATAAGGTGCATGGCGATCATGTGATGGATGTAAAATTAAATGAGTTGGAAAAAAATGACGTGATCGTTATTAAGCCCGGCGAGAAAGTTCCTGCTGATGGAATGGTCATAGAGGGAGAAAGTTATTTGAATGAAAGCATGCTGACCGGGGAAAGTAAACCCGTCAGGAAGGAGAAGAATGATAAAGTGATTGGTGGTTCAATTAATAGTAATGGCTCATTAAGAGTAAAAGTTTTGCATACCGGGAGGGATAGTTACTTGAATCGAGTGATCACCCTGGTGCAGGAAGCACAAAAAACAAAATCAAAAACTCAGCATCTTGCTGACCGTGCCGCAAAATGGCTCACCTATATAGCACTGGGAGTTGGTCTTGTTACATTGATCGTTTGGCTTTCCTTGGGCCAGGGCACAAACTATGCAATCGAAAGAATGGTAACGGTGATGGTGATCTCATGTCCGCATGCATTAGGTTTGGCGATCCCATTGGTCGTTGCGATCTCAACAGCGGTATCAGCACAAAATGGCTTGTTGATCCGCAACAGAACCGCTTTTGAAAATTCAAGAAAGATAACAACCATTGTTTTTGATAAAACAGGAACATTGACGAAAGGTGAATTTGGAGTAACACGAATAGAAACCATTGGCAGTCTTTCAAGAAATGAACTGCTTCAATATGCTGCGTCACTTGAACAATCCTCCGAGCATCCTATTGCTGTTGGTATAATAAAAAAAGCAAAAGAAGAAAAACTGGAAATATTGAAGATAGAAACGTTTAATGCTATCACGGGCAAGGGAATTGAAGCCAATGTGAATGGTAGAAATATGAAAGTAGTAAGCCCGGGGTATTTAAAAGAAAAACAAATTTCAGTTCCTCAAAACAGCGCCTCGAGTGAAGCAGAGACAATAGTCTTTGTTTTGATCGATGATCATCTGGCTGGCTATATAGCATTGTCAGATGAAGTCCGCCCTGAATCAAAAGCTGCGATCGAAGCCTTCAAAAGCAATGGCATTAAGGTAATGATGGCAACGGGGGATAATGAAAGAGTAGCAAAGGCGGTTGCTGATGAATTAGGCCTGGATGGATATTATGCAGAAGTTTTACCACATCAGAAAGTAAAGATTGTAAAGGATCTTCAGGATAAAAACGAATTTGTTGCTATGACTGGTGATGGTGTCAACGATGCCCCGGCATTGGCCCAGGCTGATGTTGGGATTGCCGTTGGTTCAGGGACTGATGTGGCTGCAGAAACGGCCGATATTATTTTAGTTAACAGCAATCCAAAGGATATTTTGAACTTAATTTTGTTTGGGAAAGCCACCTATAAAAAGATGGTGCAGAATCTTATTTGGGCCACCGGTTACAATGCGATTGCCATTCCTTTAGCTGCAGGGGTTTTATACACCACAGGATTCGTACTGGATCCTGCTATTGGAGCAGTTTTTATGAGTTTAAGTACTATTATTGTAGCGATAAATGCTCAATTGTTAAAAAGACAGATTAGCCTGAATAAAAGGAATATGACTGAATGAACCCGGGATCAAAATTAGGTTTGTTGATCTTACTTGGAGCTATCGCTTGTAATAATGAAGCCAAACAACAGCCTGCGTCCGGCAGCGCGTCACAAATTTCTATTGCCAATATAAAATTGCTGGATCTGAATGGCCATGTTGTTGATTTTTCAGAATATAAAGACAAGACTGTCTTCATCAATTTCTGGGCGACATGGTGCAAACCCTGCCGTGAGGAAATGCCCTCTATTCAAAAAGCGATGGAGATACTGAAAAATGAAAACATCCAATTCTTGTTTCCTTCGGAAGAAAGCAATCATGAAATCGAAGTGTTCAGGGCTGCGCACGAATACAACTTTAATTTCGTCCGCGTAGAAAGCCTGGCGGAATTAAATATTATGGGGTTGCCAACAACTTTTATCTTTAACCCTGATGGGAAGCTTGTTTTTTCTGAAATGGGCTACCGTAAATGGGATGATAAAATCAATATTGATCTGATCCAAAGCTTTTCCGATCCAAAATGAAAAAAGTACTGACCGCTTTTTTAATCACTGTTATTATTTTCGCCTGCACGGGTAGTAGAAATGATAAGGATACAAGATCCGCAGTTGAAGTAATGATGTTCGCATCACCTGCTGCTGACTCCTGTGCAGAACCTTATTTATTTGCTGATAAAAATGGATTGGTTTATTTATCATGGATTGAAAAAAAAGGGAAAGAAAGTTCATTGAATTTTTCCGTTCTTTCCGGAGACAAATGGTCAGAGCCGGTTACAATTGCTTCCGGTAATAACTGGTTTGTTAACTGGGCAGATTACCCGGTAATTGCGAGTGACGGTAATAATAATTTGATAGCCCATTATTTAGAAAAGAGTGATACGGCAAAATTCACTTATGATATAAAGATCATTTCTTCAATCGATTCAGGTAAAACCTGGAGTGCGTCAAAGATACTTCATGATGACAATGTAAAAGCAGAACATGGATTTGTTTCCACAACACCTTTTGAAAGTGGATTCCTTGCAGCATGGCTGGATGGGCGAAAGAGTGCAACTGGAGCAGTTGCTGGCGCACATGCCGGACACCATGGAGAAATGACCTTACGGGGAGCAGTCCTGGATAATACGGGTACTAAAACAAGTGAATGGGAATTAGATAGCCGTATTTGTGATTGTTGCCAGACAGGTGTTGCTATTACCAACAATGGACCCGTTGTTGTTTATCGTGATCGATCTGATGATGAAGTAAGAGATATTTCAGTAGTGCGTTATGTAAATGGTCAATGGACCTCACCCAAAACAATTTATCCTGATAACTGGCAAATAAAAGCTTGCCCGGTCAATGGCCCACGGATCTCAGCAATTGGAAATGATCTGGCCATTGCGTGGTTTTCAATGAAAAATAAACTTGGAGAAGTGAAATTGATTTTCTCAAAAGATGGAGGCGAGACCTTCAATAAACCCATTCGTATAGATGAAGGCAACAGCATTGGAAGGGTAGGAGTAATAATGCTCGATTCAGCTACGGCTATGGCAAGTTGGATGGAGGGAACTGATATTAGAGTTGTAAAGGTTCATGGTGATGGGTCAAAAGGAATTCCAATTACGATCGCTGCTTCAACCGAAAAAAGATCTGGTGGTTTTCCGCAGATGACAAAATCAGGCAACAAAGTATTTTTTGCATGGACGGATGATAAGGCGAAAACAATCAGAACAGCAAGTATTAGTTTGTAAAAATCATTTTTACACGGGTTGTACCATTATATTTTTTGCAGCCTTCTCACTCAAATGAACAGTTTTTTTGTGTACTAATATTGATGAGGAATTGTCATATTCATTATGCTCCACAAGTTTGAATTTAGTATCAGGCTTGATATTCAGTTTACCGAGATAATCAAGAAATGCATCACTGGTATCAATAAGGTTTACAACAATATAATTCTTGCCCGTAGAACAGCCCGAAAGAGAAACAGCTAAATTGGATTTGATCTTTCCATTTTTATCCGGTATCGGGTCACCATGCGGATCAAAAGATGGATTACCCAGGAAGCGATCTAACCGGTTAACCAGGTCTGCTGATTCGATATGTTCCAGTTGTTCCGCTAATTCGTGAACTTCATTCCATTTATAATTCATTTTTTCGACCAGGAAGACTTCCCACAGGCGATGCTTCCTGATAGTCAGCAATGCCTTTTTCTTGCCTGCTTCAGTTAACCTGATGGATTTATCGGGCAATAACTGCAACATTTTGCGGGCAGCCAGTTTACGTATCATTTCCAGCACCGTTGCGGGGTTCAGATTAAGAGCTTTGGCTAAAGCAGTATTATTCACTTTTCTATCTTTCCGGGTTTCCAGTTTAAAAAGTGTCTTCAGGTAGTTCTCCTCCGAGTGGTGGGTGAAATGCGCCATCCCACAAAAGTAGAAAAGGATGGCCAGAATTAAAAAATTTGGTACACCAAATAAATTTTATTGGATAAACCCACTTATATTTGTGTTTGTGAAAAAACGGTTCGCTATATTGGTAGTCTTTTTGTGTGCAGCAGGCATGACGGTATCATCTCAATCTTTTTCAATCAGCGGAAAGGTGATGCATGATTCTGTGCCGCTTGACGGGGCGACTGTAGAAATAAAAAAGCTGAAACAATCTGTTATTTCCGACCGGTCAGGAAATTTCACCTTTAGCAATCTGCAGCCGGGAAATTATTTATTGCATATTTCAGTGATTGGATTTGAGTCTTTCCATGAAAATATCAAAGTGACCGGGGATGTGAAGGATAAAGTTTTTAGCTTATTACCCGTGACTTCTTCATTAGATGCGGTCGTTGTTACCGGTACGATGAAGCCAATGCAAAAAAAAGAAAGCCCGATCCTTGTAGAAGTTTATACACCCCAGTTCCTGAAAAAAAATCCCGTTCCAAGTATTTTCGAAGCGCTGCAAAATGTGAATGGTGTTCGCCCGCAATTAAATTGTAATGTTTGTAATACCGGCGATATTCATATCAATGGCCTCGAAGGACCTTATACCATGATAACAATTGATGGCATGCCGATTGTCAGCAGCCTGGCTTCTGTTTATGGATTGTTCGGTATCCCCACTCAATTGATTGACCGCATCGAGATCGTGAAAGGTCCCGCTTCCGGTTTGTATGGATCGGAAGCCATCGGGGGTCTAATTAACATTATTACAAAAGCCCCGGATAAAGCTCCCAGGTTTACTTTTAATGCAATGTCGACAAGCTGGATGGAGCATTCTTTGGATGCAGGTGCAAAATTTAAAATTGGTAATAAGATAAATAGCTTATTGGGCGTAAATTATTTTAACTATCAGCGACCCAGGGATCATAATGAGGATAATTTTACTGACGTGACATTGCAGCACCGGGTTTCGGTTTTTAATAAACTGCAATTTCAAAGGAGGAATCATCGTGTTGCTTCCCTTGCCGGCAGGTATTTTTATGAAGACCGCTGGGGTGGTGAAATGCAATGGAACCGGAACTTTCGTGGCACTGACAGTGTTTATGGCGAAAGCATTCGCACCGGCCGCTGGGAACTGATCGGGAATTATCAACTGCCTGTTCATGAAAAAATGATGTTTTCTTTTTCTACTACCGGTCATCACCAGGATTCTTATTATGGTGACATTCCTTACTTCGCTGATCAAAAGATCTACTTCGGGCAGTTAACGTGGGATAAAAACATTTCACATAACCATGCGGCATTGCTGGGATTAGCTGCAAGACATAATTATTATGATGATAACTCTACAGCAACTATGGATACATTGACCGGGAGTAATAAACCGGAGAAGGTCTTTCTGCCCGGCATTTTTTTACAGGACGAATGGAAACTGAATAACAGGCATCATTTATTGCTGGGTATGCGATACGACTATCATTCCATTCATAAGAATATTTTCACTCCCAGGATTGCCTGGAAATGGTCATTGAATGACAAGCAGGTGATCAGGGCGAATGCAGGTACCGGTTTCAGGGTGGTAAGCCTGTTTACGGAAGAACACGCGGCATTGACAGGGGCAAGGGTTGTAGAAGTAAAAGAAAAATTGAACCCGGAGAAAAGCTATAATGTCAACCTGAATTATTCTACCCGGATCACCAGAGGTAAGTCTGCATTAAATCTTGATGCCTCGTTTTGGTACACGTATTTTCACAACCAGATCATTCCTGATTATCTGACTGACCCTAATAAGATCATCTATGGTAACCTGGATGGTTATTCTGTTTCACGGGGCTTTACTTTCAATCTTGAAGGCAGCATCAGTAAAAGATTGAAAATCCTGACGGGACTTACCATCCAGGATGTCGCGAAATTTGAAAATGATGGCGCAGGTAAAAAAATAAGACACGATATTTTGCTTACTGAAAAATGGAGTGGCACCTGGGCTCTGACCTATACTTTTCCGGCGCAGGGTGTAACTGTCGACTACACTGGCAATATTTACGGCCCGATGCAATTACCGCTTATTTCGTCTCTGGATCCGCGGCGCAGTGTGTCACCGGTATGGAGCATACAAAACGTACAGCTGACAAAAAAAATATCATCGTCGTTTGAAATGTATACAGGTGTAAAAAATCTGTTGAACTGGACACCCGCAAAAAATAATCCTTTTATTATTGCCCGTTCGCATGATCCCTTTGATAAAAAAGTGGAATTTGATGTTTCAGGAAATGCGCTTCCAACGCCTGAAAATCCTTACGCACTCACTTTCGATCCTGCTTATGTCTATGCTCCTAACCAGGGGATCCGATTATTTTTGGGATTGAGGGCGACTATTAAGTAGATCATGGTTTGCCAACTCTTCGTCCTAACAAAAGTTTAAAGACCCTTTGATTTGAATTTTCTGTAAGTCCAAAAAGAAATCCTCCCTGTATCTCCCACATCGGGTGAATATACAGATCAATGATAGGTCCAAGCAGGTGTTCCTGCATTTTCAAAGGAAGAATATCTTTGAACTCTCCAAGACTGCCATAGTATTCGATGCCGAAACCAACTTTTTTTCGCATGGTATAAACAGCTTTGAATTGGGGAGAGAAA
>Ga0209486_10001459_pt1 | contig 10253 bp, 13 predicted proteins | sample NCCompost_FD_187518 | JGI IMG/M metagenome (GOLD analysis project Ga0209486, IMG submission 187518) | Agricultural soil microbial communities from Utah to study Nitrogen management - NC Compost (SPAdes) (version 2) | ecosystem: Environmental > Terrestrial > Soil > Agricultural land | place... | reverse complement strand
TCCTTTCGCACCAATGAGATAGTGACCGGGCCCGGCGGTGCGCAGGTCATTCTCGACGACCCGTCGGGTAACCCGGTGGAGTTATTCGAGCCTCGGGCGCGGGCTTGACAATTCATAAGCGCCAGCTTATTAATGGGTATGCAGCGTGCGGTCGGGGCCGAAAGCAAGATCTTCCAGGCGCTGGTGGACCCCAGCCGCCGGGCGATCTTCGAGTCGCTCACCCGGGGCGAAGCGGCGGTGAAAGACCTCACCGCGCGCTTCGACATCTCCCAGCCGGCCATTTCGCAGCACCTTGCTACGCTGAAGGACGCCGGCCTGGTGCACGGTCGCCGGGAGGGGCGTCTGGTTTTCTACCGGGTGGAGCCGCGGGGGATGAAGCCCCTCATTGACTGGATCGCGCGCTACCGTGCCTTCTGGACCGAGCACGTCGATCGCCTGGAACGGCTCCTGGAGAAGATGGACCAATGACTCCCACCGACATGACTGCCGGCTCGCAAACGGAATTCCTCGCGTTGGACTTCGATCTGCATCATCCGCCGGAGAAGGTGTGGCGGGCGCTCACGGATCCTGCGCTGCTCGCAGAGTGGCTCCTCCCCGTCATCGATCTCAAGCTCGAGCCGGGGGCGGTGTTCACCTTCAAGACCCAGCCGTATCCCGGCTGGGACGGTACGGTGAGCTGCCGGTTCGTCGAAATCGAGCCGTATCGGAAGCTGGTCTACACCTGGAGCGTCCCCTTCCTGGACACCGTCGTGACGTTTACGCTCACGCCCACGGCGTCGGGCACCCGCCTGTCCCTGGTGCAGTCGGGCTTCAAGCCGGACCAGAAACGGGAATTCGGCGGCGCGCGCTACGGCTGGAAGATGATGGGCGGGAAGCTGATTGACCTGCTCGCCAGGATTCCATGAGCCGATGGGTTGGGTAGATTCACCTGATTGGAGGATGCAACTGTGGCGACCAAAGCGAAGAAACCCGCTTCCCGACCCGCGGGCCAGCGGGATTGGCGCGAAGGAACCCTGGATCGGATGCGGACGCTGATCCTGGAGGCCGAGCCCGGAATGATCGAAGAGCGGAAATGGAAGAAGGCGGCGAATCCGGATGGGGTCCCGGTGTTTTACCGTCACGGGATCGTCTGCACCGGGGAAACCTACAAGCAGGTCGTGAAGCTCACCTTCGCCCATGGGGCCGGCCTCCCGGATCCGAGTCACCTCTTCAATGCGGGCCTGGACAGCAGGACGCGAAGGGCCATCGATATCCGCGAAGGAGAGACCGTCGACCCGACGGCGTTCAAGGCGCTCGTCAAGGCCGCGGTGGCCCGGAATGCCGCGGCCAAGTAAGGGCACGCCGCGCGCAGGTGGGGGCAGGAAGGTGAAGCTCCTCTCGGGGGGCAACCCGCAAATCGCGAAGGCGGAGGGTAGCGCCCCGGTGCGGGCGTACATCGCCGCGCTGCCGGGCTGGAAGCGCGACGCCGGAAAGCGCCTCGATGCGCTCATCGTGCGGACCGTACCCGGCGTGCGCAAAGCCGTGAAGTGGAATTCGCCGTTTTACGGCATCGAAGGCCAGGGCTGGTTCCTGTCGTTCCACGCCTTCACCCGCTACCTCAAGCTGGTCTTCTTCCGCGGCGCGTCGCTGCGACCGGTCCCGCCCGAACCCAGCAAGGATAAGAACACCCGCTACTTCCATATCCACGAAGGCGACCAGCTCGACGAGGCCCAGCTGGCCGCCTGGGTGAAGCAGGCCGCCGCGTTGCCTGGCTGGATTCCCGGCCGACCGTCCTGAGGAGCCGTCTTCGCCCCGCGCTTACTGACCAGCCGCGCAGGAGAGCTACATGATGCGTCGTCTCCATCTCCCCTCGCTCGTCCTAATCCTCGCGGCCGTTCCCGCATTCGCACAGACCCAGGGGTCCCTCCCGCGCGCGATCCCGCTCCCGGATACGGTGGGCGCGAACTTCGCCGTGACCGACACGCTGACCGGCAAGAGCGGGCCCGCCGACTACGACTTCCTCATCGGCACCTGGCGCTTCACCTTCCAGGCACGGAATCGCGATGGCGCATTTACCCCTGCGTTCACCGGGCATTGGGTGTTCACCCGGAAAGAGACCGGCGGCCAGGGCGTGCTGATCGAAGATCACTGGCGGCCGGACGACCCAAGGTCGACCTGGGACGCCGGTACCTGGACCTACCGGGCCTACAACCCGGACCGCGGGCTCTGGGAGATGCAGGGCATCAACACCAATAACGGCGCCTTCCAGCCGGGGCTGATGTGGAGCGCCGGCAAGGACCGATTACTGACCGAGTGGTATGGGCCGATGCTGGTCCGTTTCAGGTATTTCGCCATCGAGGCGGACAAGTTTCTGTGGCGCGCCGATGCGACATTCGATCGCGGCAAGACCTGGATCAAGGACTATTGGACGATGGAAGCGCACCGCATCTCGCGGTGAACACATGACCGGGGATTGTCGGAGCTCGCCGATTCTTTATCGTACCGGACGGCGTGCGGCGTCCTCGACCTCCTGCTGGGCCTCCGCGAGCCGGTTCAGGTCCTCCCCAATCCGGCGCGCCGCATCCATGAGCGTGGTAAGCGGGGCGATATCGCTGGCGCCCGCGTGCAGACGCAGCAGGTCGAGACGGATGCCCTCGAGCGCGGCGACGCTCTCGGCGAGGCGCTGCTTCGCCGCGGTCTGCCGGACGGCCAGGACTTCGGCGTCCGGCCCGGATGGGGCCATCGCGGCAACCAGCTCCAGCTCCGCGCGCGCCTCGCCTGCCCGCGCCGTGAGCGATCCGACCAGCGCCGGCAGCTCCTCCAGCTGCTCCCGATACGGCTTCGGCAGCGCCGCGTAGAGCTCGGCCGCGGCCACGCCCAGCGCCGCTTCGGTCGCGCGAAACGCGCCGGCCCCGACCGCGCGCGATTGCTCCGGCGCCCCGAGCCGCCGCGCCAGCCAGGTCCCCAGTCGGCTGTTCCAGAGCCGATCGCGAATCCCGGTCTGCCACCACTGCCGGATCCTGGTGGGAATGAACTGCACGTCGAGCGCGTTGCTGATCGCGCCGAACAGCATCGTGGCGCCAATGGGACCCAGCAGGTACAGAATGCCGAGCGTGCTTTCTTTCACCACCTCCGATGCCAGCAGCATGAAGGTGACCGCGAGCCAGGTGGCCGAGGCAACCGTCGCCATCCGCAGGATGCGGTGGGCCGGGGGCTCTTTCTGATCCTGGGCCAGCGCCTCGGTCTCGGCCCGCTCGCGCCGGGCGATCTCGAGCGCGGCACGGAGCTCCGACAGGGTGTGGCCGGCCCGGAACTGCCGGTACGCCTGGTTGAGGTGGAACCCGACGATCGGTCCGATCGGCAGGGAGGCGATCGCGGCGAGGAGCAGGATGTCCGCCGCCCCCTCCGGCCGCTGACCGGCCAGCCAGGCGACCAGGTTGATCAGGGTCACCGTGCCGATCACGCCGGACCACGCCATGTACGGAACCAGGAGCGGATTCCGTGCCGCGAGCCAGCCGCGCAGCGACGGCGGCAGGGCGGGCCGCGCCTCCGCTGCCGGGGCGAGCGCAGCCGCGAGCGCCTCGCCGTCAGCGAACCGGGCATCGGGATCGCGGGCGAGGCATCGGTCGATCGCCTCGCCCAGCGCGAGGGGCAACCCGGGAGCAACCCGCATGACGCCGGGCGGCTCCTCGCTCGCCTGCCGCACGATCAAGGCGGGGAGGTTCGACTCCTCGAACGGTAGCCGCCCGCTCACCGCGAGGAAGCCGACCACCCCGAGCCCGTAGAGGTCGCTGCGCCCGTCGAGCGGCTCGCCGGCAGCCTGTTCCGGACTCATGAAGTGAGCCGTCCCCATGACCTTCCCGGGGTCGCTCGCGGCAACCGGCTCGGGTCCGCCCTGGGCGATGCCGAAGTCGGTGACCAGCGCACGGCCGGTGGCCGCCTCGAGCAGGATATTGTCCGGCTTCACGTCACGGTGCACGATGCCGCGTCCATGCGCGTAGGCCAGCGCCCAGGCCACCTCGCGCAGCACCCGCATCGCCTCGGCGGGAGGCAGGGGCCCGCGGGTGCGGAGCCGCTCGCCGAGCGACTCGCCCTCTACGTAGCTCATCACGAAGAAGACGAAGCCCGCCGCCTCGCTGACCCGATGGATCGGGACGATATGCGGGTGGGAGAGACCGGCCGCCATGCGCGCCTCGCGCAGGAACCGCTCCCGGGCCGCCGGGTCGCGCGCCAGGTGCGCCGGCAGGACCTTGATGGCGACGTCACGATCCAGCTGCACGTCGCGCGCGAGGTAGACCACGCCCATGCCGCCGCGGCCGAGCTCGCGCTGCAGCGAGTACTCACCGGCCAACGCGGCCTGCAGGTCGAGGAATTCGCTGGACGGCTGGGTCAGTCGCCGCCTCCGGTAAGCCTTGCGTCGGCGTCGTCCGCCACGGGGGCGGGCAGGGCCCGCCGTTCCGCCATTCTGGCCACGGCCAGTGCGGCGGCGGCCGATGCGGCGCTGAGGACGGTCAGGGGAGTGATCACGACAGCCGCCCGCAGCCACAGCGGGAGGCTCTCCGGCCCCGTTATCGCCGCAAGCACGCCGAGCAGGAGACCGGTCCCCGCCCCCAGGGCGGCGAAACGGGGAAGGGACAACTCGTCGAATCGACGCCCGCTGGCGGCGATCCCCAGCATCACGGAAAAGACCGCACCGCACAGGAAACCGGGGATCGCCAGCGTCTGCGGCCACATGTCGAGGATTTTCCCATGGGGGTCCACGATCCCCTCCATGATCGCCCCACCGACGATTGCCCATCCGACGCCCCAGAAGAGCCCCATGCCGACAGCGGCGCGGATGCGTCTCAGCCACCTCGTCATGCCGCCTCCCCGGTTGGGACTCTATGATACAAAGTACTCTGTGAGATGGCAACTTTCCCAGCAGGACCCTCAGGGGAGAATAGCCGCCCCGGCCGCAGAAACCGGAGTAGCTTATGCCCACCGCTGACCACTGATCACTGACCACTAACCACTGATTCCCATGCGAATCCACGCCCTCGCCCTGTCCACGCTGCTCACCCTCATCGCCTGCGGTCCCGACCCCCTCGATGCTCGCGACGCCGTTGGCGCCCTGGACACCACCGCCGTCGTGGCGACGGTCCGGGCCCGCGCCGAAGGCTTCGGGGCGGCGGTGGTCAGTGGGAACATCGACTCGGTGCTGAGCTACCTCAGCTCCGACATCGTGCTGCTCGAGCCGGGGATCGATATCAAGGGCCACGATGCCTTCCGCGCACTGCTTGCCGATCTGTGGAAGGTCTACAAGGTGACCTCCTTCACCATGAATCCCGAGGCCCACACCGTGGCTCCGGACGTGGTGACCGAGTTCGGCCGGTACCGCGAGACCTACACCGACTCGACCGGGAAGGAGCTGGCCTGCGACTGCGTCTACTCGGTGATGTGGCGCAAGGACCCGGACGGGGTCTGGCGGCAGGCCCGGATTCACGCCGGGCAGCCGCTCAAGCCATAGGTCGGGGCCGATCCGCTCCTTCCATTAGCCCATCCTAAGACGTTAAGTTGTAAGGCTATGCCGCTCAGCATGACCGGGTTTGGCGCGGCCGAAGGACCGGTCGCGGGAGGAGTGCTCCGGGCCGAGATCCGAACCGTCAATCACCGGTTTTTCAACCTCGCCGCCAAGCTCTCCCAGGATCTGGCGACGCTGGAAGGCGAGCTTCGGGAGCGGCTGCGGCGGGATTTCGAGCGGGGTCATATCGCGGTTCAGCTCCGGTGGGCCTCTCCCCCCGAAGCCGCGGCCGGGGGCCTGGCGCTCGATGTGGAGCGGGCTGCCGAAGCAGTGGCGCGATTGCGTGAGCTTCGGGAGCTGGTAGGCGATCGCGCCGGCGATATCTCTCTCGACCTGGTGGCCCGGCAGCCCAACGTGTTCGTCAGCCGGGACTCGACTTCGGCGCCGGTCAGCTGGGCCGAGGTGGATCCGGTGGTGTCGGATGCGATCCGGCAGTGCCTGGAGTCGCGGCGGCGGGAGGGCGAGGCGCTGGCCCACGAGCTCCGCGCCCGGTTGGAGCTGATCGCGGCGGAGCGGGAACGGGTTGCGTTGCTCGCACCAGCCCGGCTGCTCCGGGAACGGGACCGGCTCCGCGCTGCGGTGGCGCAATTGCTCGACGGCCGCGCGGCGGACGAGCAGCGGCTGGCCCAGGAAATTGCTTTCCTGGCCGAGCGGATGGACATCACGGAGGAGCTGGTGCGGCTGTCCGCCCACCTCGAGGCGTGCCGGACCGCTCTGTCCGCCCAGGGTCCGGTCGGGAAACAGCTCGGCTTCCTGGCCCAGGAGCTGGGGCGCGAGGTCAACACCATCGGGTCCAAGTCCAACGACGCGGCGATGCAGCATGCCGTCGTTGCCATGAAGGGAGAGCTGGAGCGATTCCGGGAACAGCTCGAGAACTTGGAGTAACGCCATTCCTGCTGGTGCTTTCCTCTCCCTCGGGAGGAGGGAAGACCACCATCGCGCGCCACCTGCTCGAAGCGCGCGAGGATGTGGTCTATTCGGTGTCGGCCACCACGCGGCCCAGGCGGGCCGGCGAGGTCGACGCCCGCGAATACCACTTTCTCGATCGGGCCGAGTTCGAGCGCCGGGTGGCCGCGGGTGATTTCGTGGAGTGGGCCGAGTACGGCGGCAACCTGTATGGCACCCTGCGCGCCGAAGTGGAGCGGGGACTCGAGTCCGGGCGGCACGTGGTGCTCGACATCGAGGTGTCGGGGTCGCGGCAGGTGCGGCAGCGGTTTCCCCAGGCGGTGCAGGTGTTCGTGCTGCCGCCCTCGGCGGCGGCGCTGGCGCAGCGGCTCCGGGGCCGCAACACCGAGGATCCCGCCACCGTGGCCCGGCGGCTTTTGATCGCGGGACGCGAGCTGGAAGCCGCCCGGGAATACGAATACGTGGTGGTGAACGACGATGTGGTGGATGCAGTATCGCAGGTCGCGGCGATCCTGGACGTCGAATCGCGGCGGGTGCGCCGGATTACCAATCTCGAGGCAGTGCTCGACAGTCTCCGGCGCGACCTGGCCGGACTGAGCCCTTGAATTCACGGGCCAAGGCCCCCTGGAGGACGGACATGGAGATCTTTACCCCGAAGGACGCCGCGCGGAACGCCGGGACCAAGTACCGGTCGATCCTGGTAGCCGCACGGTTCGCCCGGTACCTCAACGAGTTTCCCAAGGATCGTCAGGTCCAGTGGGCCGAGAACGAGCGGGTCATGAAGCTGACCACGCTCTCGATGCGGAAGCTGGTCTCCGGCGAGCTCAACTTCCGCGAGCTGCGCCGCCGCCGCTCCGAGGTCTGACCGGTGTGGTCCGGCCGGCACGTCGTCCTCGGCGTGTCGGGCGGGATCGCATCCTACAAGAGCGGCGTTCTCGTCCGGCGACTGACCGAAGCCGGCGCGCGGGTCGACGTCATACTCACCGCGAGCGCCGCTGAATTCGTGCGGCCGGTGCTGTTCGAGGCGCTGTCGGGGCGCCCGGTTCTGACCTCCCTCTGGGAGCCGGGACGGGCGCTCGATCACATCCGCCTGGCCCGCGATCCCGATCTGGTGATCGTCGCCCCCGCCACCGCAAACCTGATTGCCCGCATGGCGCAGGGGATGGCCGACGACCCGCTCACCACGGTTTTGCTGACTCGAAGCGGACCGGTTCTGCTGGCGCCGGCGATGAACGACGCGATGTATGCGGCGCCCGCTACCCAGCGCAACCTGGGCCTGCTCCGGGACCGTGGGGTCACCATGGTAGGACCGGATGCCGGCGCGCTGGCCGAAGGGCCTTCCGAGCGGCCCGGACGGATGAGCGAGCCCGAAACCATTCTGCACCACGCGGCGCGGCTGCTTCGGGGCGGCGGGCCGCTGGCCGGAAAGCGGGTGGTGGTGACCGCCGGCCCTACCAGGGAGGCGCTCGATCCGGTCCGGGTGCTGACCAACCGCTCCAGCGGCAAGATGGGATTCCGGCTGGCTCAGGCCGCCTGGTATCGGGGGGCCGACGTGCGACTGATCAGCGGACCATCTTCCGAGGAACCGCCCGAGGGTGTGGCCTGCCAGCGGATCGAGACCACGGCCGAGCTGGAGCGGGCGGTGGCGGCCGCGCTTCCCGAGGCGGACGTGCTCATCATGGCCGCGGCCCCGGCGGACTACCGGCCGGAGCAGGTCAATGCCGTGAAGCGCTCCCGCCAGCATGGTCCCTTTACGGTCGAGCTCACCCCGACCGCCGACATCCTGCTTGCCACCCGCGCGCTCCGGAAACCGGGAAGCCTGGTAGTCGGGTTTGCGCTGGAAACCGGCGACGCGCTTCCCAAAGGCCGGGAAAAGCTGGAGCGCAAGCTGCTGGACCTGATTGTGGTCAACGACGCCACCGAGCCGGGGGCGGGGTTCGAGGTGGACACCAACCGGGTCACCATTGTGGCGAAAGACGGATCGGAATGGGAGGTAGCGCTCGCTTCCAAGGCGAGCGTCGCGGAAAGCATTCTCGACCGGATCGAGGCGGCCCTTGTCTGAGGCTCGGCGGAAATACCTGGAGCTGCAGAGGGCCCTGGGGGGGAATGAGATCATTCTTTCTGGGACGGTAGGTTCTACGGACGGTAGGACGGTAGGTGACCTGCCGCCCTCCCATACCGTCCTACCGTCCAGCAACCTTGCCGTCCCGCCAATGCGCCCCGCGAAGCATTGGTCTACGGATGCCCCACCGATACCTACCGTCCCCGGCATCGTCGTCCCCGCGCTGCTCGAAGCGCCTTCGCCCTGGAGCACGCTCGAGGAGGTGGCAGCGACGATCGCCGGGTGTCGCAAGTGTTTTCTCTGCCAGGGCCGCACCCGGACGGTGCCGGGGGAGGGGAACCCCGAGGCCCGGCTCATGTTCGTGGGCGAAGGCCCCGGCCAGACCGAGGACGAGACCGGCCGGCCCTTTGTGGGGCGGGCCGGGGAGCTGCTCACCAAGATGATCGAGGCGATCGATCTCCAGCGGGACCAGGTGTTCATCGCCAACGTGGTGAAGTGCCGCCCGCCCCAGAACCGCAAGCCGCTGCCTGACGAAATCGCGGCCTGCGCCCCCTATCTGGAGCGGCAGATCGGCCTGATCCGGCCCGCGGTCCTGGTCGCGCTCGGCGCCACCGCGGCGGAAGCCATGCTGGGCGTGAAGCGGAGTCTCACGGATTTGCGTGGCAGAGTACATTCCTACCGCGGTATCCCGCTGGTCGTGACCTACCACCCGGCGGCACTCCTCCGAAACCCGAATTGGAAGAAGCCCACCTGGGATGACATCCGTATCGCCCGACAGCTTCTCGACCGTTGAACAGAGCCTCCGCTCGGCGCCCTGGAGCCCCGATGCGGAGCAGGCGGTGCTGGGGGCGATGCTGCTCGACCAGGACGCGGCGCTCCGGGCTGCCGAGCTGCTCGATCACTCGGCCTTCTACCGGGAGGCGCATCGCCGGCTGTTCCGCGCGATGGTGGCCCTTACCGAGCAGCGGGTGGTCATCGATCACGTCACCCTCCGCGACGAGCTGCTGCGCCGCAGCGAGCTCGACTCGGCCGGCGGGGTCGAGTACCTGGCCGAGCTGGTGGATTCGGTGGCGACCCCCGCCAACCTCGAGCACCACGCCCGGATCCTCCGCGAAAAGTCCATCCTTCGCCGCCTGATCGAAGCGTCCACCGGCATCATCCAGCAGGCCTACGAGGGCCGGATGGGGGCCAATGAGCTGCTGGATCAGGCGGAGGGTCGGATCTTCCGGATTTCGCAGGAGCGGCGCACCGACGGGTTCGTCCGGATCAAGGAAATGCTCTGGCCCACGATGGAGCGCATAGAAACGCTCCATCGCAGCGGCACGGCGGTTACCGGGGTGCCCAGCGGCTTCGCAGATTTGGATGGGCTGACGTCGGGCTTCCAGAAATCGGAGCTGATCATCGTCGCGGCCCGGCCCTCGATGGGCAAGACCGCGTTCTGTCTGAACATCGCCACCAACGCCGCCTACAAGGAATTCGGCGTGGCCATCTTCTCGCTGGAAATGTCCAAAGACTCCCTGGTCCAGCGGATGCTCTGCTCCGAGGCCCAGATCGACAGCCAGGCGGTGCGCCAGGGCCGGATCAAGGATTCCGACTATCCCAAGCTGGCCCGGGCGTCAGGGGTGCTGCAGCAGTGTCCCATCTGGATCGACGACAGCCCGTCGCTCACCCTGCTGGAAATGCGGGGCAAGGCCCGCCGGCTCCGGGTCGAGGCCAACGTCGGACTGATCATCGTGGACTATCTCC